>Ga0265296_1005422_pt1 | contig 10498 bp, 10 predicted proteins | sample MunlanPumphouse1_FD_189073 | JGI IMG/M metagenome (GOLD analysis project Ga0265296, IMG submission 189073) | Groundwater microbial communities from a municipal landfill in Southern Ontario, Canada - Pumphouse #1 | ecosystem: Environmental > Aquatic > Deep subsurface > Groundwater | place...
AAAACTGAAAGGATATCTGGAAAAAAATAAAGAAAAAATAAAAGAACAACGGAAAATTTATTATAACAACAACAAAGAAAAAATTAAGAAAAAGACTAGAGAATGGCAGGAAAAAAATAAAGAAAAGATTAACGAATATCAGAAAAAACAGTATAGAAAAAATAAAGAAAAAGTAAAAGAACAACGGAAAATTTATTATAACAACAACAAAGAAAAAATTAAGAAAAAGACTAGAGAATGGCGGGAAAAAAAAAAAGAAAAACTGAAAGGATATCTGGAAAAAAATAAAGAAAAAATAAAAGAATATAGTAAAAAATGGCATGAAAAAAATAAAGAAAAAATAAAAGAATATCGTAAAAAACACAAAGAACATTTAAAGAAATAAAAAAATGGATGAAACTATTATTATGAAAAAATGCAAGTAATGCAAAACAACAACTGCACTCTGCTAAAACCGATAAAGACAAAACCTATAGCGAGCGCAAATGTTTTTCGCTTGATAATGCTATAAATGCAAAGGTTTATAAATTATATGATTTATCGGAGGAGGAAATCGCCATCATTGAAAATAAAAAATAGGCGATTCATGAACACCTTTAAAAGGATATAATTTGTGAATAAATAAAAATTGTGGAGGGGGAATAAAAAAAATGATGAAGTAAAAAATGATGGGAAAGTATAAAAAAGGAAACACCACCAACGAAATAATCAGATGCTATGCCACCAATATCCTCGCAGTTTTATTTTCTCCACTTTATATCCCACTGCCGCATCAAATTTATTTCCGTCGTCGCCCAATGCAGTTCTGGCAGGTCCCGTAACATCCGCAAGAATATATTTTATTTTATTTATTTCAATATATTTTTGTTGAGGGCTTGGAGTCCCTTTAATGGCAATAAGAGCATGGTCACGACCCTGGTAAAGTAAAACAATATCTTTTATGTTTATCAGGTAGGAGAGGATACATACAAAAAGAATCGCTTTGGAATCACAGTCGCCATACATCCTGGTCAGCGCTTCGGGTGGAGTGAATAAACCATGTACCTCCCAGATGCTGTCTTTTATTTCAGGAACGCCATACGGAATATCCTGTACAAACTTCATTGCCGTTTCTATCCGGTTGATACGGTTATCGCTGCCTTCATCGTATAGTGTGGAAATGACACCTCCCGCAATAGCCCTGCAATATGGCCTGTAAAAAGAAATAATCGCACTTTTATCCGGTTTTAGGATATTTCCAAGCTGTTCATAAAATCCTCTTTTGATTGCTTTTTTTCTCTCTTTTGTAATTTGCGTCGTTGCAATAATATTTTCATAAAACGATTTCGGAACACCATAGCGGGCAATATCTTTCAGTGTTTTCTTTAAATCATAAGAAAAGGCAAAAGTACGCATCACATCCTTCTGATCTTTGAATGTGTATGATATCTTATATCGCCCGTTTATCGTATCCACCAGATATTTTACATGGCTGTTGCAGGAATAGTCTTTTGGAGTCTGAGCAGTGGTAATGCCTATAGAGAGAATATAAAAAAATAAAATAGTATTTTTCATATTGAAAACAAATTATCCTGTAAAATTAAATAAAATCGTTTACAAAGAGAATACTTGATTTTATATATTTGAAGTTTTTTATTAACTGATGTTACGCAAATATTATAAATGAATACAAAATTTAGAGGTCAGGCAGAGCCGTCCCACTTTCGGGACGTGTCGAAGCCCGACCAATACATAGTCACTCTTCGACACAGCCGCTTCCTCACAAACCCACCACAATGGCTGGCTCTGAGTGACACTAATAAACAAATATTTGATATGCGCAACATCAGTTAATAATTCTTAAAATTATAATTATATAATCTCATTGCAATGGAAAATAAAGATATCACATTTTACAGATTTGCATTTGAACAGGCACAGAAAAGCCTTTCCGAAGGCGGTATTCCGATAGGCGCTGTTCTGGCAAACGATAATAAAATAATCGGAAAAGGACATAATCAACGTGTTCAAAAAAATAATCCTATATTGCATGGCGAAATGGATTGCCTTCAAAATGCCGGAAGGCAAAAGACTTATAAAGGAATGACGCTCTACACAACATTAAGCCCGTGTATGATGTGCTCCGGAACTATTGTCCAGTTTAAAATACCAAGAGTGGTAATAGGAGAGAACGTCAACTTTGACGGTAATATTAATTTCCTGAAAAGTCGCGGGGTAGAAGTAATATTACTGAATGACACACCCGCCATTAATATGATGAAAAAGTTTATTGAAGAGAATCAGGAACTTTGGAATGAAGATATCACAGAGTGATATAATAGTATTAACCTGGCTAATTCACAAACAAAAACAATTCAGTGTAATTTAGTGTTTTAGAGATTTTGTGGCATAAAGTATAATTGCCACTAAAACCTGCCTCGCCGGCAAGGCGGGCACAAAGACACAAAAGATTCACAAAAATTCATGAATTAATCAGGTTAAATATTACGATTTTTGTTAATGAAATAAATTAACTATTTTTGTATAATAAATTCAAAAATATATATTTATGAAAAAGACACTACTTTTTATATTATTATTTGTTGCAACTCAACTTGCGATATCGCAATCTACAGAATGGAAAATCTTCTGCAATGGTGAAATAATTAATTCTCTTTCGCAGGACAGTGCAAATAACGTTATTGTAGGTACTGCTGGTGGCGGATTGGTTTTAATAAATAAAACCTCTTTAGCTCCAACATTTATAAAAAAAGGAGCAAATTCTATACCTTCTAATCAGGTTAATTTTGTTGAAGGTTCGTTGGTAAATGGCGTTAAATGGGCTGCTACCAATAAAGGATTCTCCTATTATTTGCCCGATAGCAGCAAATGGTTTTTATACAACCACGATAATATACCAGAAATATCTTTAAACAGGGTAACCTGTGCTGTGGGTACCAACACTGATCTTTTCATCGGTTGTGATTCATATTTCGACGATTTCCTAAATCAATGGGTGTATGGAGGCATTGCCAGATATAACAATATTCACGGATGGACGAGTAACTTAGGAGCAAGTGATATTCACAGCATGCGCGTGCGCTGTCTTGCAATTTCTCCGAATAAAGATAAACTATTTGTCGGTACCATGTTTGGAAGTTATCCCCCAAGCGGTGGATTCAGTTATTACAATTTACTGGACAGCACATGGACTTGGGTACATTCAGGAATATCAGGACTTCCCAGCGATGACATCAATTGTATTTATTTCGACAATTATAATTCTGCCGTTTTAATTGGTACCGAAGCAGGTGTTGCACAACATTTAGGCTGGGATACCCTGAATGATATGAATCATTGGACAGTAATGGATACATCAAATTCTGACCTGCCGGATAATCATGTTACTTGCATTGCCACAAAATATACTGTAAGTCCTACACACCAATACTGGTGGGTTGGAACACGTTATGGCGGACTTTACAAAAAGGACACTTATGATGGTATATGGGATGTTTTTGACACAACCAATTCTCTTCTGAAAAGTAATAATATAACCAGCATAACCATTGATATAGACAATCCCGAGATTGTTTGGATCGGAACGGATAACGGATTATTTCGTTTTGATCAGACCACATTTACTAAAATTACTACTTCCGAATACCCTATCCCTTCTAATTATATCAACGATATTGATATTGACAACAATAACAATAAATGGATTGCAACCACTAACGGCCTTGCAAAATTTAAATCGAACTGGACAATTTATAATCCGCAAAATTCAGGGCTAAAATATACTTCGCCTTATTGTGTTTATGCTGAAAATAACGACTTATGGATAGGAGGCAATAACAATACCGACGGCCCTTTGTGCAAATACGATGGAAATAACTGGAATTATTTTCTTGGAACTGGTTCAGGCTATCCTTTTTTAAATTCAGTATTTGATGTTACCTCTGATAATTTCGGAAATAAATGGATTGCCAGTAATTACGGAGTTTTTAAATATGACAATTCATATTTTGTAAATTGGAACGCGACAACAGGATACCCGGCTGCTTTACCCTCCAACTATGTGAAATCAATATTAGCTGATAATAACGACACTATCTGGATTGCAACAGGCAGCGGATTGGCAAAGAATACGAATTACCCATGGGACGTTTTTAATCCTGCAAATTCACAAATACCTTCGTATAATATTAACGCTTTGGTTCAGGATGACAGCAGCTATTATTGGATTGCCACTGATTCAGGCCTTGCAAAATTTGATGCACTAAATAATATCTGGACTGTATTTGATACCGCTTCTGTAAATTTTCCTTCACTTACAGTATATGACGTAGATTACGAAGGCGATTCTTTAATATGGATAGCTTCCCGCAAAGGAATTGCTTCTTTTAACAGGCTTACTGAATCATGGACAAATTACAATTCTGATAATTCAGAAATGCCGGAAGATGTAGTTAATAAAATTAAGGTTGACCCTTTGGGAAATAAATGGATATGCACAAAAGAGGGCGGTTTGATTGAATTTAAAAAAGGGGGAATTGCAACTTCAATAAAAGAATCAGGTAATATAAGTGCAAGCAATGATATTCAGATATATCCGAATCCGGCAAAAGACAATCTTATTGTTCATTTTGGAAAAACAATTTCAGAAAAAATAAATTTAGGAATATTGAATATTACCGGTCAGACAGTTTATAAATTAACGAATATTGATGGTCGTAAAAATTCTGTTATGGAATTAAATGTCAGCCAACTTGAAAACGGTGTTTACTTTCTGAACATAAATAATAATAAAATAAATGTTTCAAAGAAATTTGTAATTGGCAGGTAGGCAGATTATCTGCTAACATTTGTACCGGAAATTATATCCGCATCTTTAGTTTAGACGAAATACTTGTATAAGATTTTAAGATTTCTTATGCTTGCATATTATTTTTTTAGAAGAAATAACTTAATACAGCAAGCCAATAGTTTGTCAGAATGTTAAAGCTAAAACACAATCAATATGAAAACCTGGTATGAATTCGGTTCATCACATTCCTGGAATGTGGCAATTATTGGACAATTTGAAAACAATGAGAAAGCTAAAGAAGCTTTTGAAATTGTTGAAGACATGACGCTTGCTTCCTGGGAACAGCGTTATCCTTCCGTAAAAGAGTTTGAAGAAAAATGGAAGGACAAATATCCTTGGATACCATACAGGGTTACAGAAGAAGAATTTGAAACCGGTGTTGACAATACACCGGACATTGAAATAAGCGGAAACAAGATTACTATTTCAAGCCTCAGAACAAGCAATATCGGTGGAATATTAAAAGTTCTTTTTCAATCGGGAGCAATTGATATAAATATTAAAAAATGAAAGTAAGAATTGAGCCAGACGGAGTTCATTGTTATGACAGAGTAAGCGGACTTCACATTCTAATTGATGAAATAAAAACAAACTTAGACCATTATTCTTTAGCGCCAAGAACAGTTAGCATTGCAATTACTGACAAGTGCGACTTTGAGTGTTCTTATTGTCATGTTAATCTTAAAAACAATTTCTTAGAAAAAGATGTTATTATTAACTATTGCAAAACCCTTGACAATTTTGGAACATTTGATATTGCGTTCGGTGGTGGCGAACCAACTTTACACCCTGACTTAATTGAAATATGTCAACAAGTTTGGAATGAGACAAATTTGGGAATCAGCATTACTACCCACGGACATCATCTTTCGCCTGACAAGATTAATAGTTTAATGGGGCGCATATCACTTTTAAGATTTTCAATTGATGGAATAGAACCAATTTATTCTCAACTTCGCCATAAACCTTTGAAGAACTTAATTAAAGTGCTTGAATATACAAATGGTAAAATTCCAATAGGATTTAATACAGTAGTAAATTCGCTGACAATAAAAGGACTTGATGAATTGCTTGAGTTTGCAATACAATATAAAATAGCAGAACTTCTTCTTTTGCCAATGATAAATAAAGGTCGGACTTCCTTAAAAGACAATGAGTGGAATTATTTGAGCGAGTGGATTAATAGAAATAAAGATAAAGTGCCATTAAGAATTTCAATTTTTGGAAAAGAAAACTTACATGTTCCGCTATTATTTAACTCTGATTATTGGGACAGCGACTATGCTTTTATTGGAGCTGACAAAATTTTTAGAGAAAATTCTTATGAAAAACAAGGCATAGAAATAAAATATAATTTTGATACAATTATTAAGAACTGGAAAAGTAAGCATTTAGAAAAAATAAATACTAACTATGGGCTTATACCAATTAATGCCGATACACAATATATTTAGTGCATTTTTTTGGACTACCTGCCCGCCACCAGAAGGTTCTCGCATTGGCAGGCGGGTTATATATTGGTAATCGGTATTAGAAATGCATTCAATTTTTTTTTATAACTTTGAATGTGGAAAAAACGATGAAAACACTGTTGAAAACTATACTTTTTTTATGCTTTGTGAGCAAACTTTCTTATGGGCAGGAAGTAAAGAATAAATTATACAATCCTAATGCGGACGCGAAAGCCGATATCTCAAAAGCATTTGCATTGGCTGACTCCACAGGCAAACATGTACTTATTCAGATCGGTGGAAATTGGTGTAAATGGTGTATCAGGTTCAATAAATTTTGTAAAGAAGATCACGAAATTGATTCCGTAATGCAAAGCAGTTATGTGGTAGTTCACCTCAATTACAGCACTGAAAATACAAATCTTGAAATTCTAAAAACCCTTCAATATCCTCAACGATTCGGATTTCCGGTTATCGTTATTCTTGATGGTAAAGGAAAACAAATTCATACGCAAGATACAGGACTGCTTGAATCAGGTGATGGATATGACGGAAAGAAAGTAATGAATTTTTTTAAAGACTGGTCACCATTTGCACTTAATCCGAAAAACTTTGAAAAATAATATAACCTATGAAAAACTTGATTAAAATCATCGCAATCCTTCTTGTCGGTTCAGTTATACTGAGTTCCTGTGTAGCTAAAAAGAAATACAGACAACTTCAGGCTGACAAACTTAAACAATATTCAGCGCTTTTAAATAAGTTCACTGTGCTGAATACAAAATTCGATAGTCTTTTTGTGAAATACAAAGACCTTGAAAAAAAGAAAAAAGAACTTGCTGAAACCAGCCAGGGCGAGCTCGAAAAGCTGAATGCTGAACTTCAGAAAAAGCTCGATCTGCTTCAGGAAAGCAATAAAAAGATAAGTGATCTGCAAACCGCAATTGACAAACAAAAGGAAGTAAGCGAACAACTGCTTGCAAAGATCAAGAACGCCTTGCTTGGCTTTTCAAGTGATGAATTAACTGTGGATATGAAGGATGGTAAAGTATATGTTTCTCTTTCCGAAAAACTTTTATTTAAATCAGGCAGTGCAATTGTTGATAAAAAGGGTAAAGAAGCCCTTGCTAAAGTAGGGGAGGTGCTTTCCAAGCAAAGCGATATTGATATTGTTATCGAAGGACATACCGATAATGTTCCTCTGAAAGGAGAAGTGATTAAAGACAATTGGGATCTAAGTGTAATGAGGGCTACAGCCATTGTCAGGATTCTTACTGTAGATTATGGCGTAAATCCTAAACAAATAATTCCTTCCGGAAGAGCCGATAATTACCCTGTTGCTGACAATTCTACTACTGAAGGCAAAGCAAAAAACAGAAGAACAGAGATCATTCTTGCTCCCAAAATATCAGAACTTATGAAAATCATTGAAAATAACAATAAATAACCATAATTATTTAGGTATAGGGAAATAGAGGTATAAGGTATAATAAGGAAAAAAACCTATAAATTCACCACCCATATACCTTTATAACCCATACCTTTATACCTAAATAGTAAATAACCCTTTTATTATGAACAGAAAGAACAGTAAATTAATGATCGCTTCCGTAATGTTACTGGGGGTAATATTTTCTTCATGCAGCCTTACAAAAGATAACAATTTCAACACCAGAAAATACACACATTTTAAAAAAGGAGAAACCTGCCTACCGGACAGGCAGGCAACTGTTGTAATCAATTCTTCAAAAAAAGAAATAAATAGTGAAATAAAGCCGGTTCAGATTACCTGCAATGAAATAACTGATATTTCCGAAAAATCAGTTGCAATAATCAGTCAGACTGCGGTTCCTGTTCCGGCAGGTAATTTTCAACAAGAAATTTACCCCAAAAGCAATATAAAAACTGCTGATGCAAATACGGAATTATTAACAAAAACAACGAAAGAAAAAGTTAAACGTACCGGCAGCTATGTAATGAACCATTTTGTAAATAATGCAACAAGAACTTCAGTTATTGCAGATGATAACGATTTGCTTTTGTGTATCATTGCTATACTTTTGCCTCCACTGGCTGTTTACCTTGTGCGTGGAATTGGAAATGATTTCTGGATTGACGTTTTACTAACACTCTTGTTTTGGATACCAGGAGTGATCTACGCACTACTTGTGATTCTGGATACATTTTAGGTAGCCTCTTAAAGAAACCTAAGCGGATTTTTCCATTATATCAGGTCGGGATGACAATATGTTCCTTACCGGTCTGAAATCTGAGCGGATCAATTTCCATCTTTCAGGATATTTATTCAGCAGAAAAATAATCTTATTTCTGTGCTTCTTCACAGCATCAGAAATTGCAGGTGCAGTAATAGGAGTGGAGCATGCATTTCCTACATTAGCGCTGGTAATGTCCATACTTTTAGCAACTACATCCCTTGCAGCATTTTCAAGCTTATCAAGTAACATTATAGTTTTTGAATACCTGTCATATATTTGGGCTTCCTGAGGTTTTGTTGCAGTTCCTGTGCTAATTGTTTCGAAATTAAGATAATCTTCTGAAATGTAAATATCTTGTTCATTACTATCGAAATATAGATTGGTCACATAGTCAACAGCCTTTTGAATAATATTTTTCAACTCAGTAATATCTCCATGGTATGCTTTGATTCTGTTCAGTGCATCTTCGGTAAGAATATAATTGAAACGGAAATCTCCTTCACGTAGTTCTTTTACATACATTTTGCATAGATCAACTAAGCTCAGTCCATAATTATTCCTCGCTTTCAACAGTTCATCTTTCGCATGAGAATACCTTTTTATCAGCGACTTTGTGTTTTCATTGTACGATGAAAGAATGGAAAGATCCTTTTTGGTTGATTCCATTATCGTTTTAATGCTGTTATACAGCATAAAACCTATAATCTTTTTGTTTTCAGGTAATAAAAAAATATCACTATCCGACACTCCAAAATTACTCATGTCCTTGTTAAAGTAGAAAAACAAAAGGTCATATTTTTTATCATGTTCATTATAATACCCGAGCGACAAAACAACATTTTCAAGTTCATGAAAGACATTCATCTGTGCATGTTTTTTCTTCTGCTTCATTTCAAAAGGAGTTTCATCCTTTCGGTACCAGTTGAAATAGGAATTTGTTTTACGGAGTTTATCAATTATTCCATCCTGATCCTCAATGTTGATATCTTCAATTACTTTGTCCTGCCCAATCACTTTTATTGCACATTTAGCTTTTAATTGAAATGTTTCAGGGTGGCAATAAATAGCAATAATCTTTTCTATTCCCGGTAGCATAGAATGTGCTAGTTCAAGCACATTTAAGATAGGGGTTTCGGTGAAAGAAAAGACAGCCATTAAGTAAAAATTTCTGTAAAAATAAGCAACTGAATTTAAATAAGCAAATAATTAAGTACATATTTAAGCATATTAAGTAATTTGATTTTAGCTTAATTAAGCAATTTAATTTATTTATTAAACGAAATATTTTATTTAAATTACTTGATTTCAAATAAATATTAAAATATTTTTGTTATAAATATTGATAAGATATAATCAAATATTTAAATAATAAATTAAGTGCCCTTAACTAAAAAAAAATGGATTTATACAGCCCAAAGTCGCAAAAACCAGTAAGTTTTAAAAAGAACACAATCAAAAGTGATGTAATAACCAATAAAAAAGGTAAAGTGCATGGAAGTGAAATTGTCTTCGAATTAAAGGAGAAGGGGGGGGGGGAAGATAAAGAAACCCTGATTGTTTCATTTTTTGATTTTCTTAAAGTAAAATTTTATGAAAGAATGAAAGTTTTTTTTGACTATGAAGACAAGTACAAAGAAAAACCAGCAACTGATATTAAGGGATCAACTAAAAATTATTAATTAGTGTCTGTCCATAAAGTCAATACAAAACGTCATTGTAAGGAGGTACGACGAAGCAATCTATTGACACACAATAATTAGATTGCTTCACTGCGTTCGCAATGACGACTTTATATACAAACACTAATTAACAAATTCCAAATCCTAACCCGGACAAGCCCCTATACACTACGTTACAAGGAAGTAAGAACCAAACAGGATATTATGTAATTGAAATCTCTAAAAACCTAATTTTGACACCTCGAAAAGCAAAAAAGTTTGAGGCAGACAAAGTTTTGTAAACCGTAGTGTACGCATGGTACA
>Ga0265296_1005423_pt1 | contig 10494 bp, 7 predicted proteins | sample MunlanPumphouse1_FD_189073 | JGI IMG/M metagenome (GOLD analysis project Ga0265296, IMG submission 189073) | Groundwater microbial communities from a municipal landfill in Southern Ontario, Canada - Pumphouse #1 | ecosystem: Environmental > Aquatic > Deep subsurface > Groundwater | place: Canada...
GCAAGGCCTCGAGGTGCTGCTCGACGCGATCGCCCGGACACGCGACGACGCGCAGCCGATCCGCCTGCGCCTGTGGGGCGAGCCCCCGGTCGGCAGCGGTGGCCGGGCCGGCGAGCGCTACCGGGCGACGATCCTCGCGCGGGTGGACCGCCTGGCGATCGCCGATCGCGTCGACGTCGCAGGTCCGCTCGCGGCCGAGGACGTGCCGGCGCGCCTGGGGGCGTGCGACGTCGTCGCGTTGCCGTACGAGGAGCGCCGGGGCAGCCCGGGACTGGCGTCGATCAGCAGCGTCGCCTACGACGCCTACGACGCCGGCACGCCGATCGTCGCGTCGCGCGTGCGCGCGCTGCCCGAGCTCGTGGACGACGGGGTCGACGGCGTGCTCGTCCCCCCGGGCGACGCCGGGGAGCTCGCCACCACCCTGCGTGCGCTCCGCGACGATCCGTCGCGACGCCGGGCGTTGCGGGCGGGGGCCCGGGCCCGCGGGCAGGCGCTCGGCCTCGACGCCACCGGCCGCGCGGCGCGCGCGGTGTACACCGACTTGCCGCGATCGACCGGAACCTGAAAGGCTGCGCTCGATGACGGACGACCACGGCGACGGCGCAGGGCACACCCTCACAGTCGTCCTCGTCGTCTGGGACGCCTACGCGGGAGGATTGCTCGAGGAGGCGCTCTTCAGCATCGAGTCCCAGCGGCCCCGGCCCACGATCCTGCTGGTCGACAACGCCTCCACCGTGCCCGTCGTCGCCCCCGACGGGGTGCGCGTGATCCGTGCGCCCGAGCGACTGACGGTCGGCGCGGTGCGCAACTACGGCCTGTCCCACGTCACGTCCCCGTGGGCGATGCTCTGGGACGCCGACGACGTGATGCTCCCCGGCACCGTCGCCGACCTGCTCGCGCACACCGACGACGTCCCCGGCATCGTGGTCGTCGCGACCGGCATCCTCGACGGGACCACCGGGATCCGCCACCACTGGCCCCGCCGGTGGACGGCGGCGCTGACCCGGCTGCCGCGGCTGTACGCGCTGCTGCACGCGGTCTCGTCGCTCTACCCGACGACCGGCGCGCTGCTGCGCACCGACACGGTGCTCCAGGGCGGCGGCTTCGCCGACGCCGACGGCGGTGACGACTGGGTCGTCGGCGTGTCGCTCGCCCTGCGCGGCCGGGTGGTGCTGCGGCCACGACTCGGCCGGGTCTACCGCCACCACCGCGGCTCGGTCTCGGCCGACTGGACGGGCGGCGACGACATCCTGCGTCACGCCGCGCTGGTCCGCCAGCGCCTGACGGACGACCCGGCGGCCCCGGGCTTCACGGCCCCCGCGCGGTGGGCTCTGTGGCTCGCCCAGCTGCTCGTCGTCCGGGTGCTGCGGCCGGCCTCGCGCCGCCTGCCCCACCGGCGCCGCGAGCTGCACGACCTCCCCGAGCTGCCGGGCCTCGCCGGGGGCCCGGCCGACTCCGCGTCGCCGGGCGCTCCGGACCCGGCGGCGCGCGTGGGCACCCCTCGCTGACGTGGTGTCCTCGCTGACGTCCATGCGTTCGCCGCGCGGCGACGCCGAACGCGCGCCGACCACGTGGGGGCCGCGGGTCCTGCTGGTCGCCGCGCTGGCCGGACCGGTGTGGCCGACGTACGTGGGCAGCCTCGAGCGGCTCACGGTCGGGCGCGTCCTGCTCGTGCTCCTGGCGCTCGCCGCGCTGCGCGACATCGTCGTGGTGCGCGGCAACGGGACCCGACCGCCGCGGGCGGTCGGCGCGCTGCTCGCCCCGCTCGTCGCGCTGGCGCTGTGGACGGGATGCAGCGCGGCACTGTGGGGCGAGGCCACGGCCGGGGTCGCGCAGGGTTTCGCCGAGCTGGTCGCGCTCGTCGGCCTGACGGCGGTGGTGGGCTCCTCCGCGTCGTCCCGCTGGGCACTCGCGACGCTCGGCGCGGCGGCGGTGGGCGTGCTGGCCGGCGGGACGCTCGCCGCGGCCGGGGCGCAGGATCTGCACGCCGCCGCGTACGCGCCGTCGGCCAGCTTCGACCGGCTCGAGGGCGTCTACGGCAATCCCAACTTCCTCGGCTTCGCGATCGCCCTGGCGCTGCCGGCGGGGATCGTCGGAGTCGTGCGGCTGCGGGGCCCCGGGCGGTGGGTGACGCTGCTGGCGACGGCTGCGCTCGCGGTGATGCTGCTGGAGACCTTCTCGCGGGGCTCGTTGCTGGCGGCGGCGTTCGGGGTGCCCGTGGCGCTGTGGCTGGGGCTGCAGCGTCGTCCGCCGCGGGCGGTGGCCGTGATCGTGGCGCTGGTGGTCCCGATCGTCACCGCGGCGGTGATCCTGTCCCCGAACTACCGCGACCAGCGGGAGCAGGCCAACTTCGGGCCGCCGCCCGCAACCGCGACGGCGACGAAGCCGTCCGGGCCGCCGGGCGACTGGTCGTCCGCGGCCGCCGGGCCGGTCACCGTCGCGGGCGCCGCGCTCGGCAACCCACCCCCGCGCGGCATCGTGATCGTGCCGAACCGGGCCGGTCAGGGCGTGCACGGCACGCTCGGCCGGGCTTCCGCGGACGGCCGCGCGGGCCTGCGCTTCTCGGTGCTCGCCCAGACGCGCTCCCCGGTCCACTGGCGGGTGGGCGACGGCCGCCGCGCGGTCGCCCAGGGCACCGTCGTGGTCGGCCAGACCCCGCGGATCGTCCGTGCCCCGTTCACCGCGCGGCGGGGCGAGCGCTACCGCTTCTTCCTCTGGACCGACCGCACGGTCCCGTTCATGTTCCTGGACGTCAGCCTCTCCGAGCGACGCCCGGGCGCAGCCGCGACGACGCGGCCGGTGTCGACGGTGCTGCCGACGGACCCGACCGCCGACACGGCGGCGCTCGAGGCCGACTACAACCGGTCGCGCTGGAGCGCCGCCCGGCTCGCGCTCTCGGCCTGGACCGACCAGCCGCTCCGCGGGATCGGGTTGGGTCGCTTCCCCGCCTACGCCGACGCCCACGACCGCTTCGGGCCGATCCCGACGCACAACACGTACCTGCAGGTCCTCGCCGAGCTCGGCGTGCCCGGGATCCTGCTGCTGATGAGCGCGATCGCCGTGGTGGTGCTCGCCCTGCGCCGCGGGCGATCTCCGGCCCCGCTGCGCGCGGTGCTCGTCGGCACGCTCGTGGTCGGAGCGGTCAACCTGCTGTTCATCAACGGCCTGGCGGCGCCCGGCACGGCGATGCCGTTGATCCTGGCACTCGGGCTCGCCGTCGCCTGGGCGCGGCCGACTCATCCGGCTCCGGATCGCGATACGGGCTGATCCGGCCTGGGCCGGCCGGCCTCAGTCCTCGGCGACCGCTCCGGTCTCCATCCGCTCGACCTTGCGGCGGCTCGGAGCGAGCCCGCGCGCGGCGACGTCGTGGAGGACCTCGGCGACGTAGGTCAGCGCCTCGGGGGTGAGGCCGGGGTAGACGCCGAGCAGGAACACCTGGTCGGTGACGTAGTCCGCGTTGTCGAGGCTGCCGGCCACGCGGTGGGTGACGTCGCGGTAGGCCGGTTGGCGGACGATGTTGCCGGCGAACAGGTTCCGCGTGGCGATCTTGCGCTGCTCCAGGTGCGCGAGCAGCTCGCGCCGCCCGAACGGCGCGTCGCGCCGGAGCGCGATCGGGAATCCGAACCAGCTCGGGTCCGAGTTCGCGGTTGCCTCCGGCAGCACGAACAGGTGCTGCAGGTCCTCGAGCGACGCGCGCAGCGTGCGGTAGTTCTCGCGCCGGGCGGCGTTGAAGCCGTCGAGCTTGTCGAGCTGCGCGACCCCGACCGCGGCCTGCATGTCGGTGAGCTTCAGGTTGTAGCCGACGTGCGAGTAGATGTACTTGTGGTCGTAGCCGGCCGGCAGGTCGCCGATCTGCCAGTCGTGGCGCTTGCCGCAGGTGTTCTCGTCGCCCGGCTCGCACCAGCAGTCGCGGCCCCAGTCGCGGAACGACTCGACCAGCAGCTTGAGCTTGCCCTTGTTGGTCAGGACCGCGCCGCCCTCGCCCATCGTGATGTGGTGGGCGGGGTAGAACGAGACGGTGGCCAGATCGCCGAACGTCCCGACGAGCCGTCCGTCGTAGAGCGACCCGACCGCGTCGCAGCAGTCCTCGATCAGGTAGAGGTCGTGGCGCTCGCAGAAGGCGGTGACGGCGGCCAGGTCGAACGGGTTGCCGAGCGTGTGGGCGACCATCACCGCCCGCGTGCGCTCCGACCGCGCCTGCTCGAGCTGGGTCACGTCGATGTTGTAGGTCGGGACGTCGACGTCGACGAAGACCGGCACCAGGCCGTTCTGGACGATCGGGTTGACGGTGGTGGGGAACGACGTGGCGGTCGTGATCACCTCGTCCCCCGGCACCAGGCGCCGCGAGCCGAGCTTGCGACTGGTCAGCGCCGAGAGGGCCGCGAGGTTGGCGCTCGATCCGGAGTTGACGAGGCTGCAGTGCCGCAGTCCGAACCAGGCCGCGAAGCGCCGCTCGAACTGCTCGGCGAACCGACCGGTGGTCAACCAGAAGTCCAGCGACGCGTCGGTCAGCGCCTGGATCTCGCGCTCGTCGAAGACGCGGCCGGCGTAGCGCACCGGGGTCTCGCCGGCGACGAACGGCTCGGGCGGATGCGCCACGGCGTGGTAGCGGCCCACCAGCTCGGCGATTTGCGCCCGGAGCGCATCGGCCGAGTCTGGCATCGGCCGATCATACCCCGTAATCCGGGCGTCGAAGTCGCGTGATCCCGTCCGCGCGGCCTAGATCTCGATCACCGAGAGCACGTTGCCGGCGGGGTCGGTGAACCACGCGATCAGCGGGCCCCCGCCGCGGTGGATCCCGAGCTCGTCCTGGTCGAACCCCGCGTAGCGCTCGAAGCGCACGCCGCGCTCCGCGAGCCCGCGCGCGGTCCGCTCGACGTCGGCGACCGGGAAGTTGAGCACGGTGAAGGTCGCGGGGACGTGGTCGTCCTTGGCGTAGAGCAGCACGCCGCGGCCTCCCGCCTCCAACGTGAGCATGTCGGGCATCTGCTCGTCGCGGCGGACCTCGAGGCCGAGGACGTCGCGGTAGAACCGGACCGCGGCCTCGGCGTCGTCGACCGAGTAGCCGCTGAACGCAGCGCTGTGGCGGAGCATGGGGACCTCCTGTCGCGGGATCGAAGCCACCCGGAATGCGCGGCCTCGTTCCTAGGACGGGGCCGGGCGGTCGATCTCATCGTTTCGGGCCCTCAGCGAGGGTCGATCGTTTGACGACTGTCCTTGCGGTCTCGACGGCACGAAGCCAGAGTGCCGGAAACGCGAGTGGGAGTACACGATATGCGGGCTGAGATGTTGTCCCAACAGCAGTCGCTGCCGGTGGGGGTCGATCGCACGTCGCGCGAGCCGATCTCGCTCGAGCAGGCACTGGCCGCGCCCGAGAGGCTTGCCCCGATCGCCGAGATGACGCTGGCCGAGCGCAGCGCGATGGTCCGCGCCCGATGGGCGGCGGGCGAGTGGACCGACCTGGACGTCTGCGGCGAGAGCGTCGATGCCGACCGAGCGGTGCGCGAGCTCGAGGCCCGGACGCCGCTCGGGATGCTTCTGCTCGAGCTCGGCGAGGGTGCGGTCGAGATGGTGCTGGAGGACGCACGATGAGCCTCATGTACTCCGCGCTGTTGCCTCGCAACGGCAACCCGTGGATCCAGGCTCCGTCGATCCCCGCCTACGACTTCGGCACCGGCGACTTCACGCTCGTCGCGATGGTCGCCACCACCCAGGGCGGCCCGGTGCTCTACCGGATGGCCAACGACAGCGCCGAGCCCAACGCCGGATTCATGCTGCTGGTGACCAGCACGGGCATCATCACGTTCGTCACCTCGGACGGCACCGGCGGCCAAGGTGCGACGACCGTGAACGCGACCAACGTGCTGGACGGCGGCTGTCACACGCTGGCCGCGATCCGCAGGGGCACGTCGCTGCAGCTGGTGCTCGACGGGACGCCGCTGGAGTGCCAGGTCGCCAGCGACGGGACACCGCCGTTCGACGTCACCGTCGATCTGCCGCTGATCATCGGCGGACAGCACGTCCAGTGGGGCGAAGCCGGAACGTTCGACGGCACCCTGATGAACGTCGGGGTCTGGAACCGAGCCCTGGAACCGGACGAGCTCACGGCCGTCGGGTTCGGACGCATCGACACGGCCGATCCGTCGCTGTGCGGCGCCTGGACCCTGGATCAGACGGATGAGGACAGCTCGACGTACGGGAACACCGCGATGCTCAACGGCTCGGCGACGTACACCCCGTGCATCGCCTGCGAGTGGACGACCGGCGCCAACGGCTACGCGTACTGCACGATGACCAACGCCCCGGTGCCGGCCCGCCCGTCCGGGGCACGGCTCGTCGAGGTCCGCACGATCGACGTCGAGCCCGGGACGCCCGGGCTCGCGATGGCGATCATGGCCACGCCGGTGCTGCCCGCCTTCCCGGTCGGGACGATCGTGCGGGTCATCGATCCCGTCGGCAACCGCTACGACCGCGACGTCAACCAGGAGAACCTGTTCGTCGCCACCCACGACGGTCAGCCGTGGGCCATGATGGTCGTCGACCCGCAGCCGGGCACCTGGACGGTCGAGATCGACGCTTCCGAGCAGACGTGGTTCAGCCTGCAGCTCCAGACCATCCCCAGCCAGGACATCGTCGAGACGATCGACGGGGCCCTCGCGCCGCTGTACGGACCCGGCGGCCCCGCCGAGGCCGAGGGCTGGCTGGATCTCTTCGCCCATGCCGCCGTCGCCGCCCTGGCCGGCGCCGCGGTGGTATCGCTGGTCCTCTTCTCCGGCGGCACGCTGGCGCCCGCCGTGGTGGCCGGCCTGGCCGCCTTCACCAGCATCAGCCTGGCGGAGTCGGCGCTCGCGCTGGAGCAGCTCGATCACCACGATCTCGACGCCGCGTACGACGATGTCGCCGGCGGCGCAGGCTTCCTGATCGCGGCGGATCCGGTCGTCCTGATCGACGCCAACGTGCCGGTCGACGTCGCGACCCGGGAGGGCTACCGGCGCCGTAAGGAAGTGCTCTATCCCACGGTCACGATGAGCCCGTTCAACCGGCGGCGCACGGACCTGGTGGGCCGTGAAGTCACCCGCAAGAACGTGCAGTCGGCCTTGCTGAGCTCGAGTACCGGCTACATCAGCGCCTGCGGGCATGGCCTGCCGAAGTACCTGACGGGGTGGTACGTCACCGGCACCGACGGCCCGCTGCAGGAGATCCTGACGGTCGGGAAGTACGACCCGCGCGAGGTCCGCGGAAAGATCATCCACTTCCTGGCCTGCTGGTGCGGCTCCAAGGAACCCTCCAGCCTGGGGCGCGACATGGTCGCTAACGGTGCGCTGGCCTTCTTCGGCTACAAGAACCCTTTCATCCTGGCCAAGGATTTCGCCGACGTGTTCTTCGATTGCGACATCGCGATCGATAAGGCGCTGCTGGCCGGTCGCTCCTGCCAGGAGGCGTACGACGAGGCCTACGCGAAGTACAGCGAGGAGATTGAGACGCTGTTCCCGATCAACCGTCCCGCGGCCGTGTCTCTGCGCAAGAACCGCGACAGCCTCGTGGCCCCGACCACCAACGAAGCGTACGGCAACCCCAGCGCCCACCTGGTCCGCGGGATCGCGACGGGACCGCAGCGAACGGCGACGCGGCGAGACGACGCGCCGGAGGCCTTGCCGCTGTAGGGCGGTCGGGCAAGATGGCGGTTTGCGAAGCGCGCGATTCGGGTTGTCAAGGGGTAGAGCATGCGCGAACCCGTCGAGTCCTCAGGCCAGAGCGCCATCCGCAGTGCCGGTTACGGGTCCCGCCCTGCGCGATCACCACTGACCGGCGATCGACCGGACGGCGTCGAGCCCGGACCCGCCGAGGAGTGGCGGCGCCCTTCGCCGTTGGCCGCCGTCAACCCGCGCTTCCGCTACGCCAGCGACCGGGCGTTCCTCAACCTGGTCGACGAGATCATCCGCGCCCACCGCACGCCGGGCGCCACCGCGCCGGGAACGAGACGATCGACGCCGCGATCGCCCGCTCGGTGATCGCCACCGCTCGGTCACGCGCCACCGGCAACGGCAACGGCAACGGCAACGGCACGCCGACGCCTTCGCTCCCGGCTGTACCGTCTGCAGGAGCGCGAGGCGCTCGTCGCCGAGCGGCCCCGCCTCCGGGACATCCCTGAGGCCGCTCCGGAAGATCGCCGATTGTGCCGGCCCGGCGCACCACGGAAGATCGACGCAGCATGGAGTCTCCTCGTTCGTTTCCCCCAACGCCGCCGTTGCGCCGGCCCACCGCCGGGCGGTGGCTCGGCGGTGTCTGCATGGGCATCTCCCAGCGGAGCGACATGCCGGTCGCGCTGGTCCGGTCGCTGGCGGTGCTGGCGACGCTGGTCGCCGGCTTCGCGGCCTCCGCGGTGCTCGGCGGCTTCGCGACGCTGATGCTCGGGATCGGCGTGCTCGCCTACCTCGTCTGCTGGCTGGTCCTGCCGAGCGACGCCGACGACGCGAGCGACACCGAGAACGTCCCGCCGGCCGTTCAGGGCCTGGCGTCGGCGGCGCTGATGCTCGCCGCCGCCGCGGGGCTCGGCGGACTGGCGCTGCTCGGCGGGATCGCGGCACTCTTCGGCTTCGGCTGGGCCGTCGCCGTCGCCGTCGCGGCCCTGGTCGTCGGCACGCTCGTCTCGTGGCCGGCGCTGCGGCCGGCGTGGGTGCTGCCGCCGCTCGCCGTGCTGGCGCTGGCCGCAACCGTCGTCGCGGCCAGCGACGTGCGGATCGAGCCGACCAGCAAGACCAAGACCGAGCGGCCGGCGTCGGTCGCGGCCCTGCCGGCCGATGGCTACCGGGCCGGGCTGGGTGACCTGCTGGTCGACCTGCGAGCCCTGCGGCCGGCGAAGGGCACCACGGTGCCGATCCGGATCGACGCCGGCACCGGCCGGACGATCGTCGCCCTGCCCACCGACCGCTGCCTCGCCGTCGCCGTCGACTCCCGGACCACCATCCCGGGCGGGGACCTGGTCGACGCGGTCGGGCGGCGGTTCGCCGATGGGTTCGGTGAGTCGTCGGTGTTCTTCGGCGAGCCGCAGTTCGGCGACGGCCGCTGGTCGCGTGCCAGCCGTGACCCGCAGGCACCGACGATCCAGATCGACTTCCGGTCGATCCGCGGTTCGCTCTGGGTCCGGGACTATCCCGCGGGCGTCGACCCCCTGGGCTCGCCCCGGTGGCCCGACACCGTCGATCAGCACCCCCCGCCGGCGCCCGACGAGCGGCGACCGGAGTGGCAGGAGTCGCCCGACAACCCGCCGCGGGTCAAGCGACTCTGGCGCACCTGGAAGCGCGACTTCGACCGGCACATCCTCGAGCAGGACCGACGGCGGGCCGGGTCCTGCGCCCCGAGCGGAATCATCCGATGAGCGCGCACGACGACCCGCGCGTCGACACCGTCGAGACGGTGGACGCGCCCGCCCTCGCCACTCCGGCCGGATCCGCGAGCCTGCCGTCGTCCGCCCGGCCTCGCTGGACCGACCCGGCGTGGCGCGCCACCGGCCTGATCGGCGGACTGCTGACCGGGGCGCTCGTCCTGGCGCTCGCCTCCGACGACGACGGGCTGCGGGTCGTGGCCGTCGCGCTGGCCTTCTCCGCGCTGCCGTTGCTGGTGGCGTTGCTCGGACCGGCGGCCGTACGCTCCGTCCGGGGGATGCAGAGCGTCGCCTTCCTGGTGCTCCTCCCGCTCCTCGGGCTCCCGCTGGTGATCGTCGCCGCGGAGCGGGTCACCGGCTATCGGATCCCGGGTCTGCTGGTGCCCGCCACGGTGCTGGCGCTCGCCGGACTGGCGCTGGTCAGCCACGACCTGCACCGCCGTACGCGAGGAGCCGGTGCCCGCGCGGCCCGCTCGCCGTGGCGGCAGATGACCCGGGTCGAGCCGGCCCGCGTCGGCCCGGGACGGATCGCGCTCGGCCTGCTGCTGATCGGCGGCGCCGGACTGCTGATGCTCGTGGCGCTGGCGCCGTACGTCTCCAGCACCCGCGCGAGCTCGTTGCTCGAGCTCGGCGCCTCCGAGGTCGGCCGCTTCCCGCTGGTCCTGATCGCGATCGTGCTCGTCGGGGGGATCGCGCTGGTCGGGCTGCCGCTGATGGTCGGGGCGACGGCCACCGCCGACCGCAACCGCCTGGCCCGGTCGCACGAGGACGAGCGGGCGAAGATGGCCGCGCACCTGCACGACTCGGTGCTGCAGACCCTGTCGCTGGTCCAGCGGCAGTCGGCGGATCCGACGGCGGTCAGCCGACTCGCCCGGCACCAGGAGCGCGAGCTGCGCGCATGGCTGGCGGGTGAGGTCGACGTCGGAGCGACCACCCTGGGCGGCGCGCTGCAGACGGCGATCGACGAGGTCGAGGCGGAGCAGTCGGTCACGATCGACGCGACGGTGCTCGGTGACCGGCCGCTCGACGACCGCGGCGAGGCGCTGGTGGCGGCGGTACGCGAGGCGCTGCGCAACGCGGCTCGCCACGCCCCGGGAGCGCCGATCGTC
>Ga0265296_1005424_pt1 | contig 10493 bp, 5 predicted proteins | sample MunlanPumphouse1_FD_189073 | JGI IMG/M metagenome (GOLD analysis project Ga0265296, IMG submission 189073) | Groundwater microbial communities from a municipal landfill in Southern Ontario, Canada - Pumphouse #1 | ecosystem: Environmental > Aquatic > Deep subsurface > Groundwater | place: Canada...
GGGCGAGATCGACGGTGCGGTGGTCAAATGGCCGCTGCGCGGATCGCGGACGAGCCATGCCGCACAGAATTCCGCACAACTGCGCATCAGCGGGAAGCCGCGGGCCTTCAGGAACGCGCGGTCGCCGCTGAAGCGGTAATGCTCCCAGACATGCTGGACCAGCCACGGCCCCGCCATCGGCCAGTTCGCCCAATTGGGATCGCCGACCCCTGCGCCGACCGGATTGCTCATCGCCCACAGGTCGCTGTTGTGATGCACGCACCAGCCGGGCAGGCCGTACAGCGATCGGGCGGTCTGCGCACCGGTGACCGCGAGCCGCTCGATATGGTCGATCAGCGGCAGATGACAGTCCGCGAGATTGCAACTCTCCGCCGGCCAATAGTTCATCTGGAGATTGATGTTGGTGGTGTAGTTCGCGCTCCAGGGCGGGCGGATCTCGGTATTCCACACGCCCTGAAGGTTCGCGGGCATGGTGTGGGCGCGCGAGCTGGCGATCATGAGATAGCGTCCGAGCTGGAACAGACGCTCCGCGCGCGGGGTATCTCGGTCGCTCGCGGCACCTTGGAGCTCGAGCGAGGCGCGGCGATAGAGCGCCTGGTGATCGGCAACGTGATGGCTGAGCAGCGTCTTGTAGCCATGCCGCGTGCCGGCGGCGAGGATGCGCTCGGCCGAGGCGCGTACGGTCTCGACGGGTGTGTCCGGCATCAGGTCGAAGCGGCGGAATCCGGTGGCGGCGGCGATCCGGATCAGCACCGTGGTAGCGCCGCGGATGTGCAGCGCACTGTCCGACGCGGTGACCGCGCCGCCTTCGGTCTCGACCGACAGGATCGTCGCGAACGCCATGCCGTGGCCGGGCGCATCCGAGTATCGAACGGGGTCGGGGACGTCGCGGTAATTGGGCTCGCACAGCGTCGGCGCCTTGCCGAGCAGCGCGATCCGGTTGCTGCCGGCTTTCGCGGTGGTTGTCGCCGTCGCGCGCAGCTTGCTCGACAGCTTGAGGCGGCAATCGATCTTGCCGCGTCGATCCGCGCTCAGGCGCAGGACGATCACCCCGTCCGGGTGAGAGACGAACAGGTCGCGGCCGAAGTTCGTCCCGCCACAGCGATAGCCGACCGATGCTACCGCGCGATCGAGATCGAGCACGCGTCGATACGCCTCCGGGGCTTCGGCATGATCCATCTCGAGTTCGAGATCCGCCATCGGCGCGTAGCTGGCGCTGAACGGTCCCTGGAGCGACTTGCTGAGCCGGTCGGCACCCACCGGGTCGTCTGCGAAGACGGCCTGACGGACTGCCGCCAGCGCTTCGCGGCCGTCGTGATCCGGCATACCGGCAGGCTGACCGCTCCACAGCGTATCGTGGTTGAGCGACAGGGTGTCGCGCGCGACCCCGCCGCCCATCATCGCCCCCAGTTGCCCGTTGCCGACCGGATGACCGAGCAGCCATTCGGTGGCCGGCTGGTCGGCGGTGATCCGGTGTCGTGCGTCCGCCCCCGGCTCTGCGGCACCGGCCTCGCCCGCCGCCGCGAACAGCCCGGCGAACATCGAGCCGGTGCCACCGGCCAGGACGGCGCGACGCGATACGCCGTCGGATGCGGGGGACGGGGCGGGCACCTCAGAAATCGACCGTCGCCCCGATATTGATCGACCGGCCGAGCGCGTCGTAGACCGACGGCGAGGTGTTGACGCGTTCGGCGGCCTCGAGCGGCGGGCTCGGGCGGACCGGTGCCGCCCGGTTCAGCACGTTGTTCACCACTAGCCGCAGCGTCAGCGCGCGCGATATCGTCACGCTGCCGCTGAGATCGAAGACGTCATAGGCCGGCAGGTACTTGTATTCGTCCGGCACGGTCGGATCGTCCTCGCCGAAGATCGGATTGCCGTCGAGGCGCGAGTTCTTCAGCCCCGAATTATGGCGCCAGTTGACCGATATCAGCGCCTGCGTCTGCGCGGACTCGGGGGAGCTCAACGTGAACCGGAAATTATGCTGGTACCGGCGGTAGCCCTGTCCCGCATACGGTCCGAACAGCCCGACCACGTTATAGTCGGTGTCGGGCAGGCCGAGATCGCCGCCCTTCGCCGTCTGCAACGTCGAGGTATAGCTGGTCGAGAACCGGGCCCAATTGCCCAGGCGCGTGTCGTAGTTCGCGGAGAAATTGAAGCCGCGCGCGTTGGTCCGGCCGAGGTTGCTGTACCCCTGGTTGATATAGCCCGTCGCCGACCCGGCATTGCTGAACAGCGTCCCGTCGGCGTTGCGCTTCAGCTGGCTGCAGAAGAACTCGTAGCCGGTGTTGGCGCAGGTCTGCAGGAAATCGATAGCCCGGTAATAGCCGATGCCGTTCTCGATCTCGATGCTGTAATAATCGGCGGTGGCGGAGAAGCCGCGCAGCATCCGCGGCGTCAGGACGAGGCCATAGGTGTAGGTATGCGCGACCTCCGGCGTCACCAGCCCCTCCGAGCCGTTGCGCACGGTGCACAGGAAATCCGGACACTGCGCGATCGAGCCATATTGCGCGTCGGTGACGCCGGTGCTCGCGCAGATTTCCCGGCTCGCGACCGGGTTTGCGCCGGCGCAGGGATCGCCCAGCGTGTTCGAGTCGAGCGTGCCATAGCTGGTGTTGGCGTTGGACGAGAGTTCGTAGATGCTCGGCGCGCGCGTCGCCTTGTTGTAGCTGGCGCGGAACAGGATGTCCTCGACCGGGCGCCAGCTGCCGTCGATCTTGTAGGTCGACTGCGCCTTGGCGATGCCCGAATATTTCGAGCCGCGGATCGCCGCACCGACGCTCAGGTCGCGGATGAACGGCTTGTCGCTGACCAGCGGCACGTTGATCTCGCCGTACAGGTCGGCGGCTTCGTTCGACAGGGTCGTCGGCGTCGAGCCGAAGGCGGCTTGGTACGCCGCATCGGGACGCGAGCGGTAGGTGTTGCGGCGGTATTCGCCGCCGACCGCGACGTTGATTCCCTTGGTCGAGAAGGGGCTTTTCAGGCCGTAATCGCCGAGATCGCCGGTGACGTTCGCATTGCCGACCCATTGCTCATAGCGTTCGCGGAACACGCCGCCGCCCTCCGCATAGGACAGGTAATTCACCGCGGAGGCACTCGGCCCGTTGGTCGAGAAGATGTCGAGCGGGACGCAGCTCGGGTCGGTTCCGTTGACCGCCGAGACGCAGGTCGGCGTGCCGTTGACGTCGACGACCTGGAGTGCGTTGGCGACCTTGGTCGGGTCGATCCGGCCGGTCTGCCGCTGGCGGTACAGCGTGGTCGAATAGACCCCGCCGACGTCGTAATGCCAGGCGCTGCCGAGATCGCCGCGAACGCCCGCCACCGCGCGATAGATCTCGTTCGACGACCGCGTCGTCTGCGGTTCGGTGAAGCGGTAGCGTACGTCGGTGCGGACGTTCGTGCTGGTGCCGGCCGCCGATCCGCACAGCGCGCCCGCCTGTTGCGCGGACAGCAGGGGGTTGTTGCAGTTGATGTCGTACGGGGTCGAGCCGGGCTGGATGGTCGCGGGATCCGACTGGCTCTGCGACTCGGAACGCAGGTACAACCCGTTCGCGTAGAGCTGGATCGCCTTGGAGACTTCGTAGTTCAGGAACGTCGCGCCGTTGTAGCGCTTGTTCTGGCGCTGGAAATAGAAGCTGTCATTGTAGTTATAGCCGTTCGTGCCCGTGAACGGCACGAACTCGCGGCCGCCATCGGCTGCGTTGGTCAGGATGCTGCCATTCTGCGCCGGCCCCGAAAGCGCCTGGAAATAGCCCGCCGAGGTGGCGGACGACGGCGATGCGCAGACCACCGTCTGGCCAGACAGCGTGATCGGGCAGACCGAGAACGAGCGCGACGACGCCAGGACGGGTTCGGTCTGGCTGTACGCGCCGAACACCGAGATATTGCCGCGGCCGCCGGCGAAGTTCTTGCCCATGCTGATATTCGCATCGAACCGGCCGCCGTCGTTGGTCATGCCGCTGGGGACCGCAAACCCCGAATTGCGCGCTGCCTGCGCGGCGATGTTGTCGCGGTTGTCGGCGTTGTAGAAGCCGTAATTGATGTTCGCGTTGACCCCTTCGAAGTCCTTGCGGAGGATGAAGTTCACCACCCCGCCGATCGCATCCGAGCCATAGACCGCGGAGGCGCCGCCGGTCAGCAGGTCGACGCGTTCGATCAGCCCGACCGGCACGACGGAGGCGTCGATACCTTCGGTGACGCCGATCCGCTGGCCGTCGATCAGCGTGAGCGTCCGGTTGGTGCCCAGCCCGTGGAAATCGAATTGCTGGCGGCCGTTGCCGTTCGACAGATTGGTATCGCTGTTCTTGATCGCGGGGACGCGGTTCAGCACCTCCTGGACGCTGAACGCCGCCTGCAGCTTGATGTCGGCCTGCGTGACGCTGGTCACCGGCGCGGTCTCGACGAGGTTCTTCGACCGGATGCGCGACCCGGTGACGACGATGTCGCCGCCGGGCGGGGGCGTTGGGGCGGTGTCGACTTCGGTATCGGCCGCCGCGCGATCCTGGGCGGTTCCCGGTACCGTCATCGCGACCCGGGTAAGCGCGGCGGGGCGCGTGATCACATACACCCCCTGGCCGGTCCGCGACATCGTGAGGCCGCTGCCCTGGAGCAAGCGGCCGATCGCCGCGTCCGCCGTCATCGCGCCGTTGACGGAAGGGGCGACGCGACCACCGAGTGCCGCCTCATCGAACACCATCTGCACATGCATCTGACGACCGAGCAACCGCAGCGCGGTACCCAGCGGCTGTGCCTTGATATCGATGCGGACCACCCGTTGGCCTTGCGGCGCCTGCGCCTGCGCCGACGTGATCGTCATCATCGTCGCGATAGCCGCGCAGCTTGCACCGAGAATCATGCGCTTCGTCACAGTCATCAACCGCCCCCTCGTCATGTTATACTTTTATGACGCATGGGGCGGGCGGATGCTCAGCAAATTACCGTCATTATCTCAAATTGATATTATTTTGGCCTCCAACCGGTATCATCGACGTCGGCTGAGCCGGATTTCCGTATCGGCGACGGTGGCATCGACGGGGAAGGTCGCGGCGATGGCCTGCGCAAACGCATCGACATCGCCGACGTTGAAGACCCCGCTGATCCGAACGTCCGCGACGCCGGGATCGACGACGACCCGGCGGCGTTCGGCATAGCGGTTCATCCGCTCGGCGGCGGTGCCGAGCGTCTCGGACGTGAAGCTGATCTGTTCCGCACCCCAGCCCTCGCCGCCGCCGCCGCCCATCGGGCCGATCACAGGACCGAACGACCCGATCGTCCCCGCCACCGGCAGGCCGATTTCATAGCCGGGCGTCAGTGCACGCTCCGCGGTGACGCTACGACCATCGCGGCGGACGATCTCGCTCGTCTGGCCCTGCGGCGTATCGCGCAGCACCGCGACCCGTCCTTCGAACAGCGCGACCCGCACCTCGCGGCTGAGCCGTTCGACCGAGAATTCCGTTCCTGTTGCGACGATCATGTTGCGGCCGCTCCGTACTGCGAACGGGCGCAGCGGGTCCTTCGCGACCTTGAAGCGCGCGCGACCCCGTTCGAGGACGACGTTGCGGCGTTGCGCGGTGAACGCAACCGTGACCACGCTGTTGGCATCCAGCGACAGGCGCGAGCCATCGGCCAGCGCGATGACGCGCCGTTCGCCGATCGCGGTGCGATATTCGTCGCGCCCGTCCTGCCGCCACAACAGTGACCCGAGCGCCAGCGTCAGCAGCAATGCCGCGGCGATCGCCCACAGGACGGACGGGGACACGAACGCCGTGCGCAGCCAGCGGCGCTGTCCGGCGCGGTGGACCGCACCGAGCGCCTCGCGTCGCAGCGCCAGCATCTCGGGTGCGTCGGCGTCCGCCTCGACCGCATCCCACGCCGCGAGCGCAGCGCCCAGTCGCTCGCCACGCGTCGCATCGCCGGCCAACCAGTCGTGCAGTCGCTCGCGGTCCTGCGGCGACATCGTGCCGTCGCTCAGGCGCAGGCACCATTCGACGACCATGTCCTCGTCCGAGAGGGGCGCGGTCATTGCGTTGCTCCCATGTCCGCGAGCAACGCCCGCATCGCGCTCGCGATATGCTTTTCGACCGCGCTGACCGAGATGCCGAACGCATCGCCGATCGCCTTTCGCTGCATGCCCTCCAGCCGATAGAGGATGAAGATCTGGCGGGTGCGGTCGGGCAGTCCGCCCAGCGTGCGCGCGACGCACCCGACGCTCTGCCGCGCGGACAGCAAGCGCTCGGCGTCGATCGGGTCGATGGCAAGGTCGGGATCGCCCGCGCGCGATTGCAGATAGCGCGAGCGCGTGGCCTCGCGCCGATAATTGTCGCGCAGCAGGTTGGCGGCGGCCTGGAAGATATAGCCTTCGGGATTGTTCGTCGCCGGCCCGGTCATGGTCGCCATGCGGATGAAAAGATCCTGGATCAGATCCTCCGCCTGCACGGGATCGCTCAGACGCCGGACGAAGAACGCCATCAGCGCCGGACGCATACGCTCCATCAGCGCCGACAGGTCGTGCTCCGGCATGACACCTGCAGGTCGCGTGCGCTTCATCATGGTAGATAGACGTCCGGACAGGCGATGTGCACAGCCGAAACCGCAGATTCCTTCGATTTTGCCGCTTTGGACGTTAAAACGTGTATGCCAGCCCGAGCGTCCCCAGCCACTGGTCGCGCGATCCGGCGATCGTGACGAGCGGGCTGCGGGCGATGTCGCCTTCCATGCGGCCATAGGTGCATCCGCCGACGATCTTGACGCCGTGCAGCAGGTCACCGGTGAGCGAATAGCTGCCGATCGCACCGAGTGTCCAGTTCTTCAGGCCAGCGCCGGCGGTATATACCGGCAGCCCGCTCGCTACGCTCTGCGCCGCGGAGACGCTGTAATAGGTCTGCGCATAGCCGCGTTCGACGATGTCGGCGGAGGCGAACAGGCCGATCGCGGCTTTGCGCGACAGCGGCGTGAAATAGGTGATGCTGGGGTTCCAGATGCCGCTGGCGTGGACCCCGCCGACGTCGTGGCGATAGCCGAGCGTGACCGACAGCTTGTCGTAGGGGCTGGTCAGCACGCCGGTCTTGCCGATGCCGACATAGCCGCCGAGTTCGACTGCGATGGCGCGCTTGCCGAGCGCACGGACGCGCAGATCGTCGATGCTGCCGGACGAACTGCGGTTGAAGTTGAGCTGGACGATCGGGCCCGCCTGAAAATCCCAGACCGGACCGGGCCTGTCCTTGATCAGGTCGATGCTCAACTGGTTGCCGGCGAGGACGAAGCCGTACCCCTTCACGGCGCCGATCGCGGCGGGGACGGGGGTGATCCGGTAGTCGTCCGAGCCTTCGTAATCGGGCAGCGCCGCGACCCCCGCGCCGACCGTCACGGTATCGCGGTAGAGATCGGCGGGCTGGTCCTGCGCGCGGGCAGGGACTGCGCCGAATGCGGTCAGCGCGCCGCCGAGGATGATCGCTGAAGTTCGAGTGGGGAGCATGACAATGTCCTTGGTCTGGGAGGGGGGCAGGTGGCGCTGTCCGCTAACCGCCGAGCGCGCGGTGGAGCTGGATGTGGGCGAGCGCCGTGGCGACGCGCTGGCGGACGACCGCGCGTTCCGCGGCCAGTGCCGACTGGCGAGCGTCGAGCACCGGCGGCAACGCGATATCGCCGCGAGCGTAACGCGCCTCGACCCGCGCGAGCGTTTCGCGCCGCGCGGCAAGGTCGCGGTCGGACAGGTCGGTGCGCTCGGTCGCCGCGCGGGTCGCCGATAGCGCGTCGTCGACTTCGCGCCACGCGGTGAGGACGGTCTGGCGGTAGGCGAGCGCGGCGCTGCGGTCCTCCGACCGGCGCAGGTCGAGTTGCCGCTGCAACCGGCCGCCAGAAAAGATCGGCAGCGACAGGCTTGGCCCGATGCTGGTGCTACGCGCGTTCCAGCCGAAGTCGGAGAGGCTCAGCACGTCGATGTCGAACAGGCCGGTCAGGCTGATCCTGGGATAGAAATCGGCCTGCACGACGCCGATCTGCGCGGTGGCCGCGTGGAGTCGTGCCTCGGCCTCGACGATGTCGGGGCGCGTGCGGGCGACGTCCGAGGGCAGACGCGCCGCCACCGCCGGCAGGGGCTTGCGCGGTTGCAGCGCCGCGCGGTCGAACGGCGCGGTATCGGGCGTGCCGCCGACCAGGATCGCGAGCGCACGCTGCGTCGCCGCCGCCTGCTGATCGAGCTCGACGATCTCGCCGCGCAGAGCGCGCTGCTTCTCCTCGGTCGCGGCAAGATCGATCGGGGTGGCGAGCCCCCGCGCGAGCAGCGCGCGCGCGATCGCGGCGTTGCGGTCGGCGATGGCGGCGTCTTGCTGCGCGATGCGGCGCTCATCCCACAGGCCGCGCAACTGGACATAGCTGCGCGCGACTTCCGCCTCGACCGACAGGCGCACGCCGCGTGCGGCGGCTTCGGTGGCGTCGACCGAGGCCTGCGCCGCCTCGGCCTGACGGCGGTGACCGCCCCACAGATCGAGTTCCCAGCTCGCGCCCACGCCCGCGCTGTACAGATCGAAGTCGACGCCCTTGGGCGGGGTCTTCGTCGGCGTGACGCCGAGCACAGTCTGCGTGACCGAGGCGATCCCCGCGGTGCCGAGGCGCTCGCGGCTGTACCCCGCCTGACCCTCGACCTGCGGCGCACCGGCGGCGCGCGCCTGACCGCGCTCGATCCGCGCGGCGGTGATCCGCTCGATCGCCGCCGCGATATCGAGGTTCGCCGATCCCGCCCGCGCCTCCAGCGCATCGAGCACCGGATCGTCGAAACTGCGCCACCAGCGCGCATCGGTGGTCGTCGGCACCGCTGCCGCGCCCTGCCAAACCGGCGGCAGGATCGGCGCGGGCGGTGTGAAGTTCGGCCCGACCGTGCAGCCCGCCAGCGCGGCGGCGAAAAGCAGCGGCAGGGCGCGCGAGACGTTCGGTTCATGCATGGGCGTGGTCCTGCTCGGAAAGCCGGGATGGGCGATCGAAGGCGAGTGCGTAGAGCGCCGGCAGTGCGACCAGCGTCAGGATCGTCGCGCCGATCAGCCCGCCGATCATGACGATCGCCATCGGCCCCCAGAAAATGTTGAAACACAGCGGAATGAACGCCAGCACCGCCGCCAGCGCGGTCAGCACGACCGGGCGCGAGCGGCCGATCGTGGCGGCCCGGATCGCGGCGTGCAGGTCCATGCCCTCGGCTTGGTTATGCTGCACCTGATCGACCAGGATGATCGCATTGCGCATGATCATCCCCGCGAGCGCGATCAGCCCGAGCAACGCGACGAACCCGAACGGCGCGCCGGTCAGCAACATCGCCACCACCGCGCCGATCACCCCGAGCGGCGCGGTCGCCAGCACCAGCAGCGTGCGCCCGATGCTCTGCAGCTGGATCATCAGCAACAGGAGCATCAGCCCGAAGGTGATCGGCAGCAGCGCATAGATCGCGTCGTTCGCCTTGGCGGACAGTTCGCCGTCGCCGCCGTCCTCGATCCGGTATCCGGCGGGGAGCGATGCGGCGATCGCGGCGACGCGTGCGGCGGCGGCGTCGACGATTTCGGACGCCTGCACGTCGCCGGTCATGTCCGCCTGCACCGTCATGCACAGCGCACCGTCGCGCGTCCACATGATCGGCTGTTCGGTGGTCACGCCGATCCGCGTGACCTGACCGAGCGGCACCGGACCGCCGGGCGTGCTGACCGCCATGTCACCGAGCCGCCCCGGATCGCCGCGATCCGCCGCCGTGCCGCGCACGACGATGCCGATCCGCTTGGTCCCGCGCAGCACCTCGCCCGCCGGCTGGCCCGACAGCATCGTCGCGACCTCGCCCGCCAGCTGCGCGCGATCGAGCCCGAACCGCGCGACCCGCTCGGTATCGAGATCGAGCCGCATCGCGACCGATGGCGTCCCCCAATCGGCCTGCACCGCGGTCGTCCCCGGCGTCGCGCGGAGCACCGCCTCGATCCGCGTGGCGATCGTCCGCAGCTTCTCCGGATCGGAGCCGATCACGCGATATTGCACGGGGAAGCCGGCGCTCGGCCCGAGCGACAGGCGGCGGACGTGCAGCTTGGCCTCGGGCGCCGTATGATTGGCCAGCAGCCGCGCGATGACGCGTTCGCGTGCGTGAAGGTCGCTCGCGACCAGCACCATTGTCGCGGTCGCCGGATCGGGCAGCGACGGGCCGTAGGGCAGATAGAAGCGCGGCGAGCCCTGCCCGATATAGCTGTCGACCTGCGCGACATCGCGGTCGTGCACGATGCCCGCCTCGATCCGCTTCACCGCCGCCGAGGTGGCGGACAGCGACGCGCCGGGGCGCAGGCTCACGTCGACGATGATCTCCGGGCGATCCGACGTGGGGAAGAATTGCTGCCGCACCAGCATCGCGCCCGCGAGACTCGCCACCAGCAGCGTGGCGGTCACCGCGACCACCGTCCTGCGCCGCGCCATGCACGCATCGACCAGCGTGCGCAGCCGCCGATACACCGGCGTGTCGTACATCGCCTCCGGAT
>Ga0265296_1005425_pt1 | contig 10493 bp, 2 predicted proteins | sample MunlanPumphouse1_FD_189073 | JGI IMG/M metagenome (GOLD analysis project Ga0265296, IMG submission 189073) | Groundwater microbial communities from a municipal landfill in Southern Ontario, Canada - Pumphouse #1 | ecosystem: Environmental > Aquatic > Deep subsurface > Groundwater | place: Canada...
CTCAAGAACCGCGTCCAGCTCGAGGACGGCCGGCTGATCCCGTGGACCAGCCCCGACGGCACCCCGATGGAGATCGCCGCAACCGCGCCCGAGTACACCTGGTCCGACCTGCAGTCGTCGCTGCAGCCCAACGGGAGCACGCTCGACTACGCCGCTGAGAACCCCTACACGGGTCCGGCCGGTGACCGCCGGTTCGGCGTGCAGAAACTGCTCTTCAGCACCCAGCTCTACTTCGGCGGTGCCATGGCCGGCTACTACGCGCCGGCGAACACCGACCCGACCGCCAACATCACCGGCTGGAAGGGCCTCAACGACACCGGCGGCCCGTACGACGGCCATCCGCTGGCGCTGCAGCAGACCGCTGAGTTCCCTAACCACGGCGCCTACTACACCGACATCTCGCAGGCCCCCGCCCCCGCCCTGCTGGCCAACGGCTGGAACGACGACCTGTTCCCGGTCACCGAGTCGCTGCGGTACTACAACCGCGTGCGCACCAACCACCCGGACGCGCCGATCAAGATGTTCCACCTGAACCTCGGGCACAGCCCGCGCAGCGGAGCGGGTCCCGCCCCGGCCGCGCGCCCGGTCGACCTGGTGACGGTGCTCCACCTGCAGCAGGCCGAGGACAGCTGGTTCGACTACTACCTGCGCGGTCGCGGCTCCGAGCCGACCGACGCCCGCGGCGGCGTCGACATCCTGACGACCAACTGCGCCGGCACCGCCGTCACGGATGGCGTGCTCTACCGCGCGAAGAGCTGGGCGGCGCTGTCGCCCGGTGAGATCCGGGTCGACGGTGCCGGCGCACAGACCGTCGCGGCCAACACCCCGCCCGCGGAGACCTTCCAGAAGCCCGACGAGAACCCGTACAACCCGGCGAACCCGGGCACCCTCGCCTGCACCAACGGCCCCGCCGCCGACACCCCCGGCGCGGCCGTCTACGAGACCGCGCCCGCTCCCGACGGCGGGTTCACGATCGCCGGCACGCCGACGGTGATCGCCGACCTGGACGTCGCTGCTGCCAACGACGCCCTGCTCAGCAGAATCTACGACGTCGATCCCGACGCCGGCACCGCCAAGCTGATCTCCCGCGGCGTCTACCGCCCGACCGGCGTCGGCGCGTCCCGCCAGGTCTTCCAGCTGTCGCCGCAGGCGTACCGGGTGGCCCCCGGTCACGTGGTCAAGCTCGAGCTGCTGGCCGAGGACCAGCCGTTCATGGGCAAGGCGACCGGGCAGAACCCGGTCGGCGTGCGCAACCTCGAGCTGCGGCTGCCGACGCTCGACGAGCCCGGTGCCGCCGCGGGCCTGGTGCAGGCCCCGGCGGAGAAGGTGCTGCCGGCCGGCTACACGCTCGCCCACGACCTGAAGCCGGCGGCTCCGCCGGAGCCTCCGGTTCGTCCCGAGCCGCCCGTGCTGCCGGTCCCGCCGGTCCTGCCGCCCGGCGCGCCGCCGATCGGACCGACGCTCCCGACGGTCAAGGACCCGGTCTCCACGCAGCGGATCCGTACCGCGCTGCGCAAGCGGCCGACCCGGGTCACGGTCGCGCGCAACGGCTCGCGGGTCACGTTCCGCGAGACGCTGCCCGGTGCCGGACGCGTCACCTACCGGCTCAGCATCAAGGTCCGCTCCGGGAAGCGCGTGAGCACCCACCAGATCGGCCAGGCCCGCTACACGCGGACCCGCGCTGGAGCGTTCACCGTCCGGATCACGGTCAACCAGCGCGGCCGCACGCTGCTGCGGAAGCACCCGAAGACCGCGATCACGGTGCGCAGCGCGTTCGTGACCCCGGTCGAGCGCCGCACGGTTAACACGACGCGGACGCTCAAGCGCTAGCGCGCTCGTTCATCCGGTAGGACCCCGAACCCCCGCTTGAAGCGGGGGTTCGTCGTTCCAGGACGTCACCGAGCGTCCCATGAGGAATGGCGAAGTGTGCGCCATGAGTCACGGTGCCTCTAACACCATGACTAGTGACGCGTAGCGACCACGCGGGGTGATCGTCCCCACTGCTTCCTCAGCGCATGTTCGACATTCCCCGCAAGACCCTTGCGGATGTGTGCGGCGTATGACAAGGTCACGGCCGACCGATCAGTCGGCTCCTCCCGAGCGATTGAAACGCACCAATCGCTCCGTCGTACCACGTCCCACAGGGGAAGAACTCATGTTGCCCGAGACCACCGAGCAGCAGCGCCAGGACGCGCTGCACGTCGCGTCACTCCACACCGACGGCGAGCGGCTACGACTCGATCTTCGCGACGACGTGCAGTACCGGCACGCCGTCGATACCCACACCCTCGCGGGACAGACGCCCGACACCCATCCGGGGCTGCACCAGGCCCTCGCCGAGGCGCGCGAGCACCAGATCGCCACCGGCGGCCCCGGTCCGCTGGACGATCCGGATCCCCACGGATTCTCGACCGGCGCCGTGATCGCGGGCGTCGTCAACGTCAAGGGTCAGCCCGCCGCCGCCGCCGAGGGATTCGCCACGGTCCTCGGCGGAGCCTCCGTGCTGACCGCCGCGCTCGTCGTGATCGACCGAGCCACCGGCCAGCAGCTCGCCGCCGGCAACAGCGACCAGTACGGCGACGGCACGTACCTGGGGGTGGCGACCAACACCACCAGCGCGCTGCCGCGGACCACCAACATGCTCGGCGGACTGCAATACACCTACCAGAAGAGCGCCGGCTCGCCGATCGTGGTCGAGCGGGTCCAGCTGGCGGCCAATCAGGTGGTCCAACCCGATCCCCAGGTGGCCCAGCCGGTCAAGCGAGAGACGGTCACCCGGGACCCCAACATCCGGATCGGTTTGGGTCGCGGAACCGGCAGCACCACCGACGTCGACTACTGGTTCTGGCAGGGCTCGACCAGCACCAGCTACGCGGTGCCGATGGTCGGCACCGCCACCTTCGCCGCCCAGGTGACGGTGCCCCCGGGACCGAACGTCACCCCCACGGCCTGGCTCGCCCGGGCCAAGGGCGATCCCGACGGCAGCGGCGGCGTCAAGCCCGCCCCGCCGGCCCAGATCCAGAACATCAAGAACGCGTTGCAGGCCTCGGGCGCCATGCTGCGGTGGAACCTGCCGGCCGCGACGGGCCCCCAGGCCCCGGGCAACCCGATCAACTGGGGTCCGCTGGACTGGTCGAGCGGCGAGATCGTCCACGTCGTGGTCCAGTTCAGCGTGCCACTGCAGGGTCAGCTCTTCCCCGGATTTGCGGCGGTCCAGAGCGTCGATGGCGGCCGCGACGTCGACCCGACCGACGGCATCGCCACGATCCCGGCGCTCGACTTCCTCTACTGCTGCGTCGCCGGCGACGCGACGGTCGTGCTCGCCGACGGCAGCGAGAAGCGCGTCGACGCACTGCAGGGCGGCGAGCTGCTGCCCGCTGCCGACGGCGGCGATCCGGTGCGCGTGCGGGCGACCCGGCTGGCGCCGTTCGACGGCGTCGCGTGCAAGCTCGTGGTCGGCGAGCGCGAGCTGGTGCTGTCGCCCAACCACCCGGTGATCACGCGGCGCGGACCGGTCCGCGCCGACGCCTTGGTCGTCGGCGACGAGATCCGGGTCGCCGACGGGTACGCCACGCTCGACGCGCCGGTCGCTCCCGCCCCGTTCCAGGGGCTGCTCTGCAACCCGAGCCTGAGTCACGCCGGCCACGACGTCGACCCCGAGCGCAACCAGCTGCTCGTCAACGGGATCGCCGTGTCGGACTACGAGCTGCAGGTGCACGAGAGCGCACGAACCCGCCTCGATCCGGAGCGGATCAAGGGCGAGCTCGACGAGCTCTTCCTGCCCGACTACGAGGGGCACCGGAGGCGCGTGGCCGCGGCGTAGCGGGAGCCCGGAGATGGTCGATCCGACGCCCAACCTGATCCGCGTCGGGTACGACGGGAACCTCGGCGTCGTCGCGCAGTGGGAGCTGCTTCCCGGCGTGACGCAGTACATCGCCGCCGTGATCGTCGACGGCGGCACGGTGCTCAAGTCGACGACCACGCCGGGGATGCAGGCGGTCTTCCGGCTCGACGCGCCGCTGACCGCCGACACCGCGCAGGTCGCCGTCGCCACCGACGACGGGCAACAGGGGCCGTGGGGCAACCGGATGACCGTCCTGGTCGACCAGATCGGCGACCTGGTCGCCACCTACGACCACGGCACGATCAGTTCCAGCTGGACCCTCGGCGGCATGTCCAACGGCGCGATGCTGCAGCTCTCCGACGCGCAGGGCAACCCGCTCGCGCCCCAGCAGTCCGTGATCGGCACGTCCACGAGCTTCCCCGTCCCGCCGACGCTGCCGGCCGGCGCCGTGCTGACGGCCAATCCGACGTTCGGCGGCTCGGTCGGGCGGACCACCACGCTCCCGCTCGTGACCCAGGTGGCTCAGGTCCAGGCCGTCCAGTACGACCCGACGAAGCCCGGACTGAACGTCGCGTTCGTCGGTCCGGTGCCGGGAAGCTGCCGCCCGCGCGGCACGCTGTACGCGGACGGCGTGCCCGGCCCGGCGGCCCTCGGCGGCGTCGGCCTGCTCGTGCAGATCCCGCTGCCGGGACCGCTCGACCCGGGCACCGCCTGGACCGTGCAGACGGCGTGGCAGGCGGACGGCGCGGTGGGCCCCTCGGCCCGCCCGACCGACGTGATGGTCGCGACGCCCTCGATCAGCAGCGCCGAGATCCTGCCCGACGGGCGGGTCTCGCTCGCCTGGGACACGCTGCCCGGTCCGCCGTACGCCACCGGCGGGCAGGTGACGCTGACGCCGACGAGCGGTTCGGGAGCCAGCAGCGGCATCGTCACCGGCGCCGACGCGGGAACGATCACGCCCAGCCCGGCCCTCGTCGCGGGCGCCACCTACGCGACCACGGTGGCGACGGCCCGCGGCACCTCGGTCGGCGCCCCCGGTCCCGCCGTGACGCTCGTCAACGTCGCGACGGCGATCGCGTCGGCGACCTACGACGGCCGGACGCTGACCGTGACGTGGGCCGGCGCCGACCCCTCCGGCGCCACCGCCTGCCGGGTCGAGCTGCTCGAGGGCGCCACGATCGTCGCCTCCGGCGAGGGGGACGCGGGCCGCGCGTCCCTGCGCATCGCACTCGACCCCGCCGCCACCTACGTCGCCCGACTGCGCTGGCTGTCGGGCGTGGGCGTCGGCCCGGCCGGTCCGACCGCGCCGCTGATCACCGCGGCGCCGGTGCTGCGCGACGTCGACGGATCGACCGGCCGGCTGTTCCTGACCTGGGACGCCCCGGCCGACCCCAACCACCTGATCACCGGGTACGAGGCGGAGTTCACCGCGTCCGGCCGTCGCCAGGTCGTCTCGCTCGCCGGACCGTCACCCCAGTCCGTGACGATCCCGAGCGACATCGATCTGCTGACCCCGTTCACCGTGGCCGTACGGGCGATCGGCAGCGGGACCGTCGGCCCCGCGAGCCCGGCGATCCCGGTCCTGCGCGCGGTGCCGCGCCTGCGCTCCGCCGCCTACGACGGCCACGTCGTCGCGATGGAGTGGGACCCGGTCGTCGGACCGGTCGAGGGCTACGTCGCCACCCTCAGCGTCGCCGGGCAGGCGACCGCCGTGCCCGTCGCCGGGACCACGGCCACGTTCACCCCGAGCTCGTCGCTCGGCGACTCGGGCGCGACGGTCGGCGTCGGGGTGCAGCGCGGCGTCGCCCACGCAGGATCGACGTTCCTGCCCCTCGTCGTCGCTCCGCCCGTGCTCGGCCCGGTCTCCTTCGACGGCGCGCAGCTGTCGATCGCGGTCACCGCTCCCGGCACGCCCTCACCGGCGGCCGACGGCTACCGCGTCGAGCTGCTGCGCGGCGACGCCGTGGTCGACGTCGTCGAGCTGCCGGCCGGACCGACCCTGACCCTGCCCGTGGCGGTGAGCGATCCGAGCCTCGGTCACAACGTGCGGGTGCGCGCCCGATCCGGACCGACCCTCGGCCCCGCGGCGCAGGCCTCCGTGCTGCTGGAGCCCGCGGCGGTCCGCAGCGCACAGGTCGACGCCGCGATCGCCGTCACGGTCGACGCCGGCCGGCTGCGCGCGAGCGGCCTGACGCTGCAGGCCGCCCTGCTCGTCGACGGGACCCGCGGCACCCCGCAGGACGCCGCCGCCGACGGCACGGTCAGCTTCGTCCGGCCGACGACCGGGGCGAGCTGGGCCGTCGTCGCACGCGCCACGACGAGCGGGGCGCAGGGTCCGTGGTCGGCACCGATGCGGATCCCGCTCGCCGCCCCGACCCTGACCGCGGCCGAGGTCGCCGACGGCGTGGTCCGCGTCGGTTGGGGCGTCGACGCCGGTATCGAGCACGTCGTCTCCCTGACGTCCGGCGGAACGGTCATCAACACGGTCCGCGCCCGCGGCGGACACGCGACGCTGTCCGTCGATCCGGCGCTCAGCGCGGCGCAGATCGCGATCCGGCAGGCCGATGGCCACGCGCTCGGTCCCGTCCAGCAGACCGATCTGGTGCTCGCCGGCTGCCCGGCGACCACCGTCACCGACGTCGCGGGCGACAACGCGACCGTGACCTGGAGCGCACCGGCCGGGCCGACGCCGACCGCCTTCGTGCCGGTGGTCTGCTGGGAGGGATCGCAGCGCCCGCTCGCCGACCAGCAGGGCAGCTCGTGCGCGGTGCCGCTGGCGGGGATCCCGGCCGGGGCCTCGGTCGGCGTACGGGCCCGTGCCGGGGTGGCACTCGGGCCGATCGGCAACCTGGCGCCGATCGTGCTCGGCCGCCCCAGCGGACTCGCGGTGCGGTGGAGCGGCGATCGGCTCGACGCGACCTGGAAGTTGCCCGAGGACCCGCGGGTCGACGGTGCGGTCGTGCGTCTGACCCCCGGTCAGGGCCCGGCCGTCACGGCGTCGGTGCAGGCGGCCACCTGGACCACGCCGTTGACCGCGGCCGCGGGGGCCGGGGCGACGGTCAGCGTCGCCGCCGTGGCGGGAACCGGGGCCAGCGCCGCCGGCGATCCCGTCGACGTGATCGTCGCCCCGCCCGTCGTCACGCGTCTGGGCTGGGACGGCGAGACGCTGAGCGCGGAATGGACGGCTCCGTCCCAGCCCGCCGGTATCGACCGCTACGCGGTCACCGTCCACGACGGCGACCTCCTGGTCGTCAGCGCCCTGGTCGCCGCGACGAGCGTCGAGCTGCCGCTCCCGCCCGCGACGGCCGGGAGCCGATCGCTGGCCGTCGCCGCCCTCACGCCCGCCAGCCGCGGCCCGAAGTCCGCCCCGCTCACGCTGCCCGCGGCCGGCGGAGCACCGACCGCGGTGATCGTCGACCCGCAGTCGGGCACCGCCACCGTCCACTGGACGGCCGCCGGGACGACCACGACCGGCTACCTGGTGCAGGCCTTCGCCGGAGGCGTCGCGCAGGGCGCGCCGCAGGCGGTGGCGGCGCCGGCCACGAGCGTGGCGCTCACGACGAGCCCGGTCGCGTTCGCCGACCTGGAGGTCGCAATCGCGGTCCAGGCGACCGTCGGCGGCGTCGCGACGACCGGGCCGTACGGCCCCCGTGCTCGCGTCCTGACGACGCCGGTCACGATCCGCGACGTCGACTTCGACGGCGCCACGGTCGACGTCCGTTGGGACCCGGTCGCGGCCGCGCAGGGCTACGCACTGACGGTGCTCGCTCCGTCGCTGCCCCAGCCGGTCGGCAGCGGCACCGCGGGAGCCGGGCAGACCAACGCGCGCGTCGCGGTGACGCTCGGCGATCCGACGCTCGACTACCAGGTCGTCGTGCAGCCGGTGGGCGCCGCCGGAGCGGGCGTCCGTGCGACCGCCCCGCTGTTCGCACCCGGCTTCTACGTCCGCCCGGCCGGGACCCCGGCGGGCGCGCCGTCGCGCGTGGTCCACGCCACGACGCCCGCGCTGGATCCCGCCGCGATCACGGTCTACCTGCCCGACCTGGGCCCGATCGACCCGACGAAGCTGCCGCTCGCCCCCGCCCAGAGCGGCGCGAGCGATGTGCCGTTCAGCCTGGCGCTCGCCCCCGCGAACCCGTCCAACCTGAAGTACGCGCTGACGATCGCGGGCGGTGCCCTGCGCTTCGACGCCGGCCGCTCGACCCTGGCTGATGCCTACCGCGCCCTGCTCGCCACGGCCGAGCAGCACCTGGTGACCCCCCAGGGGATCCTCGCGATCCAACAGGCGATCGCGCGGCTGATGCCGCAGACCTTCGACGAGACGCTGCTCTACGCCTACGGGCTCGATCCCGCGGCCGGCTGCGTCGACCTGCGGCCGGGGATGGTCCTCCGCGTCGCCTTCAGCTCGTTCGACCTGACCGCCGTCAGCGGCGCCGAGAAGTGGTCATCCGGGTACACGGGCGGCGCGGTCGTCGACTACGACGTCGGCGACCTGACGTCGCCGAACGGCTGGCTGGTCGGCTTCGACGCGTTCGTCGACTGGCTGGTGGCCCGCGGCGCGCTCAGCGTCCCCGCGCCGTCGAGCGTGCCGCCGCAGCCGCGGGCCGCGGACGTGGTCGAGAGCGGCGGCGCCGACGCCGCCGACCTCTCGTTCCCGGGCTTCCAGCAGCCGTTCTACCGGCTGCTGCTGCCGACCGCGATCCAGGCCCCGACCAGTGCCGCCGTGTCGCGCACCGGACAGCAGTTCACGATCGCCGCGGCCCCGGGGTGGCGCCAGATCGACGCCGCCACCCCCGTGCCCGGAGGTGGCGTGTCGCTCGCCTACTTCCGCGGACGCACGATCGTCCGACCGTGCATCCGGGTGCAGGTCGACGGCACCGAGCAGACCGTGCCGATCGGCACGACGGTCGGCAACCTGCTCGACCGCTTCGCCCGGCGGCCGCCGTCCGCCGACGTCGCCGTGCGCGGGGTGCGGCTGGAGCGGACCCTCGGCCCGGCGGTCCTCGATCCCTCGGCGGGCTACCGCGCCGACGCCCTGCACCGGGTCCGCCTGGACTGGGACGGCCTGGTCACGTGGACCGGCGGCGACGCGCTCGGCCTGCCGCTGCTGCACGGCGACCGGCTGAGCTTCGGAGCGTCGCGGTGACCGCGGTCGCCCCGACGTTCGCGCAATCCGGCACGCTGCCGCTCTACGCCCTGAGCAGCACCGGGGACGCCGGGCTGAGCGGCTACTGGGCGGGGTACCGGCCGGGTCCGCAGCCGGCGTTCACCGGCACCGCGACGCTCGACCAGGTCTGGCAGGACGTCGGCGGCAGCTACGTCTTCGCCGGCCGACGGCCGAGTGACGACGCGGCGTTCTCGCAGGCGCTCGACCGCTACCTCGCGCAGGCGTCGCCGACCGGCCTGGTGCGGATCCTCTGGATCGCCGACGCCACGGTGGACGTCGGCAGCTGGCAGACGTCGGCGGTCACGGCCCGTGCGACCGGCACCGGCACCGGGATCAGCTGGACGGTGGCGCGGTCGGCGTCGCTCGACGTCGGCGAGTACGGCGTGACGCTCGCGGCCCGCGCGGTGCTGACCCCCGCCGCGCCCGCGCTCGGCTTCGGGATCGCCGTCGATGCGCTCTCGTTCGGTGGACCGGCGACCACCTGCGTCTCGACCGACGGCACCGCCTGGCTGCCGCTGGCGGGACCGTCGCTGGGCGCCTGGCGCGCCGAGTTGCCGCTGCCGCTCGTGCCCGGCGAGGACGCGCTGGCCGGCCTGCGCGTCGGCCTGCGGTACGCCGCCCCGAGCTCCGACGGCGCGCCGGGCGACCCGGTCGAGATCGTCGATCTGCCGGTGATCGGCCAGGGGGCCGCGGCGCTGACGCTCCACCTGTCCTTCGACTGGCTGACCCCGCTGTCCGCGGACCGGACCCGGGCAGGGTTCTTCGACGACGCGGGGACCGGCGATCCCGGCCCGGTGCTCGCCGCGACCCTGCGGACCAGTCGCGGCTACGAGACGACGCTCGCGCCGCGGGCGCTCGGATCGCCCCTGCGGCCCGCCCGCCTGGTGCTGTGCCGGACCCCGCATGCGGTGCCGGCCCCGCAGGACGACGCCGATTGGACCTACCACCTGGCCCCCGACGGCGCGTTCGATCTGGCGGTCGTGCCGCCTCCCGTCGCCCCGACCGACGGCGCTCCGCACCGCGTCATGCTCGGGCTCTCGGGACAGGAGTACGCCGCGCTGGCCGTCGGCAGCGGCGCCACGGCCTTCTTCGCGGCGGGTCGACCCGCGTTCGCTCCGGGAGCCGCCCCGAACGGCCCCCCGATCGTGGTCGGCGTCGACGTCGACCCGCTCGACGAGCGGGCGACCACCGCCCATCTCGCCCTGTTGCCGCCCACGCCCGGGCCCGGCCTGGCCTACTACGCGCAGCCGCTCCAGGCCCCGCTGCACGCCGGCAACGCGGGGCTCGGCCCCGGCTTCCTCGGCTACTACGAGATCGCCGCCGCCACCCTGCCGCCCTGGGCCGCCGGCGCCACGACCCCGCCCGCCGTCGTCCCCGGCGCGCCGCTGGCCGGGGTCGCTTCGGACGCGGCTCCGCTCGCCCGGCGGATCGAGCAGGCGGCCCTGGCCCCCGCGCGCCGGCAGGCGATCGGACTCGCCCCCG
>Ga0265296_1005427_pt1 | contig 10492 bp, 7 predicted proteins | sample MunlanPumphouse1_FD_189073 | JGI IMG/M metagenome (GOLD analysis project Ga0265296, IMG submission 189073) | Groundwater microbial communities from a municipal landfill in Southern Ontario, Canada - Pumphouse #1 | ecosystem: Environmental > Aquatic > Deep subsurface > Groundwater | place: Canada...
TGAGCATCAATATTGGCCCGCCGCAGGTCGACGAACTGAAGCCGCGGATCGCGGTGATCGGCGTCGGCGGCGCGGGCGGCAATGCCATCGCGAACATGATTGCGGCGCGGGTCGAGGGGGTCGACTTCATCGTTGCGAACACCGATGCGCAGGCGTTGAATGCATCGCCCGCGGAGCGGCGCATCCAGCTGGGGACACAGATCACCCAAGGGCTGGGTGCGGGTTCGCGGCCCGAAGTTGGCCGCGCGGCCGCCGAGGAAAGCATCGCGCAGGTCGAAGAAGCGTTGAACGGCGCGCATATGTGCTTCATCGCTGCGGGCATGGGCGGCGGCACCGGCACCGGTGCGGCACCGGTCATCGCCAAGGCGGCGCGCGACCGCGGCATTTTGACCGTCGGCGTCGTGACCAAACCCTTCACCTTTGAAGGCCAGCGCCGGATGCGTTCCGCGGACTCGGGCATTGCGGAGCTGCAGGACCATGTCGACACGCTGATTGTCATTCCGAACCAGAATCTTTTCCTGGTGGCCAACCCCAACACGACCTTCAAAGAAGCCTTCACCATGGCGGATGAAGTGTTGCAGCAGGGCGTCCGCGGCATCACCGACCTGATGGTCATGCCCGGCCTGATCAACCTCGACTTTGCCGACGTGCGCAGCGTGATGCGCGAAATGGGCAAGGCAATGATGGGGACCGGCGAAGCCGAAGGCGACGGCCGCGCGCTCGAAGCCGCCCAGAAGGCGATTGCCAACCCGTTGCTCGACGGCGTGTCGATGGCGGGCGCGAAGGGCGTCATCATCTCGATCACCGGCGGCGAGGACATGCGCCTGATGGAAGTCGATGAGGCGGCGAACCATATTCGCGAGCTGGTCGATCCCGACGCCAACATCATCTGGGGCAGCGCCTTCAACGATAGCCTCGACGGCAAGATCCGCGTGTCGGTGGTTGCCACGGGCATCGACAGTAGCGGCGAAATGGCAGCGCAAGCCTCGCCCGCGACGCGCAGCTTCTCCTTTGCCCCCGCGCGCACGGCAGCGCCCGCGCCGGTGGCTGAAGAGGCGTTTGAGCCGGTCGTCGAAGAAGAGCCCGTCGCTGAAGCCTTGGCTGACGAAGCCAATGACCCGGCGCCCGGATTTTCGCTGGGCGATACGGTTGAAGTCGAAGCCCCGACGGCTGAAGAAGAGCCGATGGAATTGTCGCAGGTTGCGGCAAGCTACGACGATACCGCGGAGGAGCTGGTGCTCGACGCGCCCGAAGCGCCTGCGACCGATTATCGCGCGGCAGCGTCCCCGGCGTCGGGCGGCGAGGCAGGGGCTGGCGAGGAATCGCCCGCCCGCTCGATCGGCGGTGGTACGCTGTTCGAACGCATGTCGCGCCTGTCGCGTGGTGCGACGGCGCCCGAGGCTGAGAGTGGCGACAAGGATGACGGGGTCGATATCCCCCGCTTCCTGGGGCGTCAGAACAACCAGTAACGGGGCTACGAACGGCCGCCCACTGGGCACGGCGGGCCGGAGATCGGGATGATTTGCCCATGCGGCAAGCGAAAATGACGGCGAAGCCGACACGCGCGCGGCTCTGTGCCGGTGCGTTCGGCGCGCTGCTTCTGGGGCTCGCGGCGGCGCCAGCGGTCGCGCAGGTGACGCCGCCCGACGCGGCGACCAGGGCGGCGATGGAAAAACGCACCGCGGCGCGTACTCTGCTGTCATCCGCGCTCGCCCGCATTGCGTCAAACAACGCCGACCCGCGCGCGCTGCTCGACGCCGGGCGGGCGTCGATCGAGCTCGACGACTATCGTGCGGCATTGGGCTTTCTGGTCCGCGCCGAACAGGCGAGCCCGCGCGATGGGGCGATCAAGGCGGCGCTCGGTTCCGCGATGGTCCATATGGAAAACCCGACCCGCGCGCTCGACTATTTCGGCGAAGCGCAGCTCCTCGGGGCGCCCGAACGCGTGTTTCTGTCCGACCGCGGTCTCGCGCGCGACTTGCTAGGACAGCAGGATGCGGCGCAGCGCGATTATCAACTCGCGCTGGCGAACGCCCCGAATGACGAACTGACCCGGCGCTATGCGCTGTCGCTGGGAATCAGCGGCGAGGCCGATAGGGCGATCCAGATGCTGACACCGCAACTGCGCGCGCAGGATCGCGGAGCTTGGCGGCTGCGCGCGATGATCTTGGCGATGAACGGCCGCGACGGTGAGGCGAGCGAGATCGTGAACGCGACAATGCCGGCCGCCATGGCGCAGAACATCCTGCCCTATCTGACCCAGATGGACCGGCTCAACCCGGCGCAGCAGGCCGCTGCGGCGCATTTCGGCCGCTTCCCGAACGGCCAGCTCGCGGCGAAGCGCAAGCCGGTACAGGTGGCCGCTGCTACCCCGCCGCCCGCTGCATCGGGCAACCGTGCCGCACCAGCCATTCGGCGTCCGGCACCCGCATCGGTCGCGGCGGCCCCGACCCCGACCTCGACGCCTAGTGCCAGGTCGGTGGGGCCAGCCTATGCCCAGCCGCGGCAGGCCGCGCCGCCGACGCAGTCTACGCCCGCTCCGACTGCGTCCACTGCGCAATCGGCGATTGCCTCGCCGAGCGGGCGTGCATCATCTGAGCCACCCGTTTTGCAATCGACGTTGCGGCAAACGATCCGGCCCGCTCTTTCGCCGTTGCCGGAAAAGACCCCAGATGCTGCTTCGGTGTCAGCACCCGCAGCGGCACCATCGGCGGTGGCCGCAAAGCCTGATACCGCGGCTGTTCCCTCTAATGGCAATGCGCGCGACGTTGGACCGGGCTTCTCGATCGCCGAAATGGGTACCAGCGGAACCGTAGCGGCAGCGAATTCGCCATCGCCGGCCATGGAGGCACCAGTGTCCGCGCCAGCGGCCGCCGCGGTATTTGACGCTTCCCCACCAGCTCCCGCGGCGGCGGCTTCGCTTGCCGACATCGTCGGGTCGATCGAGATCCCGCCTGAAGAGCTGGCTGCGTCCGACAACGCAATCGGCGCCGACACGCTCGCGAAATTGCTCGAAGACAAGCGCCGCGCCGACGCCGCCGAGGATGCGAAACGCGAAAAGGATGCGGTAGCCGCAAAAGCCAAGGCCGAGGCCGATGCCAAGGCCAAGGCCGAGGCGGCGGAGAAAAAGGCCAATCCGTCGCGCATCTGGGTGCAGGTTGCGACCGGCGCCAATGCCCGCGCGCTTGCGACCGACTATGGCAAATTTGCCAAGAAGAGCCCCGAGCTATTCAAGGGCAAGTCGGGCGCGACCGCCGAATGGGGCAAGACCCGCCGATTGCTGGTCGGACCGTTCAAAGACCGGAAGGCCGCGCAGGACTGGCTTACCGGCTATAAAAAGGCGGGCGGCGACGGGTTCCTTTTCAACAGCGAGGCGGGCCAGACCGTCGATCCGATCAAGTGAGCGTTGCCGATTGCGCCAGCAACCCGGCGCAAAGTCGCGGGCGCCGCTATGCCGAGCTGGGCCGCGTTGTCCGCGGCCCGCGTGATGATTTCCAGCGCGACCGCGACCGCATCATCCACTCGATCGCCTTTCGCCGCCTGCGCCACAAGACGCAGGTCTTTGTCGCCCCCGACGGCGATCATTATCGCGTCCGCCTGACCCACAGCATTGAGGTCGCGCAGATCGGGCGCGGCATCGCGCGGGCGCTGGGGCTCAACGAAGATCTGACCGAGGCCTTGTGCCTCGCGCACGACATCGGCCATCCACCCTTCGGTCATGCAGGCGAGGATGCGCTGAAAGCCGCGATGGCGGACCACGGCGGCTTCGATCATAACGGCCATACGCTGCGCACGCTCGCGGCGCTGGAATGTCCCTATCCGCTGTTCGACGGGCTTAACCTGACGTGGGAAACGCTCGAAGGGCTCGCCAAGCATAATGGACCGGTGACCAATCCCGGCTGGGCGCTTGCCGAAATCGACGCCGATTTCGGGATTGACCTTGGCAGCCATGCCAGCCTTGAAGCGCAGATTGCGGCGGTTGCCGACGACATCGCCTATGACAATCACGACATCGACGATGGACTGCGCGCTGGGTTGCTCGATCTCGACCAGTTGATGGAACAGCCCTTTGTCGCCGCCAATTTTCGCGCCGTCGAGGACCGCTTCCCCGGCGCGCCACGCGACCGCTTGCTGCGCGAGCTGGTCCGCGACCAGATCGGGGTGATGGTCAATGATGTGATCGCCGCGACCACGGCCAATGTTGCGGCAGTCGGCGTGGCGAGTGTCGCCGAGGTCCGCGGCGCGGGCCGCTCGCTCGGCGGCTTTTCGGCCGAACTGGCGGCCGAGGAACGCGAACTCAAGCGATTCATGTACGCGAATCTCTATCACCATCCCGAACAGGTCGCCGCTGCTGAAGCTGCCAACGAGGTCGTCGGGCGGCTGTTCGCCGCCTACGCCGACGACCCGCGCCTGATGGGCGAGGATTGGTCGGCGCGCGTGCCCGGCGAAGAATGCGCGACAACCCGGCATATCGGCGACTATATTGCCGGTATGACCGATCGTTTCGCCATCGACCGCTATGCCGAGATTTTCGGACGCGCCGACGTGCCGGAGGCGTTGGCGCATGTCTGACGTCCTGATCGTCGGCGCGACCGGGCTGGTCGGCAGCGCCGTAATCGACGCGTTTGGCGACCGCCGTGTCACGATCGTCACGCGGCGACCGGTCGAAGGGCTGCTGCCGCACCACGCCGAACGCGTGGCGCCGCCCGACAACTGGCCCGACATCATCGCCGCTGAAAAACCCGCGGTATTGATCTGCTGTCTGGGTACCACGATCCGCCAAGCGGGATCGCAAGCGGCATTTCGCGCCGTCGACCATGATCTGATCCTCGCCGCGGCGCGTGGCGCCCGGCAAGGCGGCACGGCGCATATGATCGTCGTCAGCTCGGTCGGGGCGTCGGCGAAAGCGGGCAATTTCTATCTGCGCACCAAGGGTGAGACCGAGGATGGGCTGCGCGCGCTCGGGTTCGCGCGCCTCGACCTGATCCGTCCCGGCCTGTTGCTCGGCGACCGGCCCGGGCCGCCGCGGCTGGGTGAGGGGCTGGCAACGATCGCGGCGCCACTGGCTGACTCTTTGCTGCACGGGTCTTTCCGCCGCTACCGCTCGATTCAGGGGGCCACGGTTGCTGCGGCAATCGCCCGGCTGGCGGGACAGGGCGGTTCCGGCGTGCATATCCACGAAAACGACGCGATCCGCGCGCTCGCCGATTGACTCCGCTCGGGGGCAGCGCCAAGGCTCGGGCGTCTGTCGGGTTTCGCAAGGGATTCGACCGGCCGCGCGGGAGAGCGTGAGGGCAGGGCAACCGGTGCCTCACCACCGAAGGAGCAACCGCCCCGGAAACTCTCAGGTCAGCAGGACCGCGCAGGCTGGAACGGACACTCTGGAAAGCGTTCCGGCTGTCGGCTGGAACCACCGAAGGGGTAACCCCGGACTTTGTTGCCCGGGGGAAAACTCTCAGGTTCCCGTGACAGAGGGGGCATGGCGAAAGGCGCGGCACTCCGCCGCGCATCCGCCGTGCAACCGCGGGAGACAGACATGACCGAAACCGAACAGCTGGACGAAGACGTCGCGATCGAAGCCGCGACCGAAGTGCTGCCGCTTGATGCCTGGCATCGCGGCAAGGGCGGCCGGATGGTCGAATTCGCCGGTTACTGGATGCCGATCCAATATGAAGGCATCATGGCCGAACATCTGTGGGTCCGCGAAAACGCCGGGCTGTTCGACGTCAGCCATATGGGGCAGCTGGCGCTGTCGGGCGACAAGGTCGCCGAAGCGCTTGAAACGCTGGTCCCCGGCGATATTTCGGCGTTGAAACCCGGCCGGATGCGCTATTCGCTGCTGCTCGATGAAGATGGCGGCATCCTCGACGATTTGATGATCACCAACGAAGGCGATCAATATGGCATCGTCGTCAACGGCGCGGTGAAGTGGGAAGATATCGGGCATCTGCGCGAAAACCTGCCCGACGACATCACCCTCAATCATAACGAAGATTATGGACTGCTCGCGTTGCAGGGGCCGAAAGCGGTCACCGCGCTGGCGCGGCTGGTGCCTGAGGCTGCGGGCCTCGTGTTTATGCAGGCGACGCGCGCTACGTGGAACGGCCATGGCATCACGATCAGCCGCTCGGGCTATACCGGCGAGGACGGGTTCGAGATTTCGCTGCCCAATGAGGCGCTGACCGATTTTGCCGATGCGCTGTGCGCGATGGACGAGGTCAAGCCGATCGGTCTCGGCGCGCGCGATAGCCTGCGCCTCGAAGCTGGATTGCCGCTCTATGGCCATGATCTCGATCCGACGATCGATCCGGTCGAAGGCGACCTGGCGTTCGCGGTCAGCAAGCGCCGCCGCGAGGAAGGCGGCTTTCCCGGTGCGGCACGCATTTTGGGCCATTTGGCCGACGGCTCGCCCCGCAAGCGCGTCGGCCTGCTTGTCGATGGAAAAATGCCGGTGCGCGAGGGTGCCAAGCTTTTCGACGGCAACACGGAAATCGGCGTTGTGACCTCGGGCGGCTTCGCCCCCAGCGTCGGCGCGCCGATTGCGATGGGCTATGTGCCGCGCGATCACGCCGAACCCGGCACCGCGCTCGCCGCCGAGGTGCGCGGCAAGCGGGTGGCTTGCACCGTCGCCGCCATGCCCTTTGTTCCGCATAATTATGTTCGTAAGACAGGAGCTTGATCGATGCCGCGTTATTATACCGAAGAGCATGAGTGGATCGATGTCGACGGCGATGTCGCGACGGTCGGCATCACCGATTTCGCGCAGGGCCAGCTTGGCGACATCGTGTTCGTCGAGGTTCCAGATACGGGCGCCGAACTCAGCCAGGGCGGTGACGCCGCGGTGGTCGAATCGGTGAAGGCGGCGAGCGACGTGTACGCTCCCGTCGACGGCACGGTGACCGAGGGCAACAGCCAGCTTGAGGAAGACCCCGCGCTGGTCAATTCGGATCCTGAAGGCGAAGGCTGGTTCTTCCGCCTCGCGCTCAGCGATAAGAGCCAGCTCGACAGGCTGATGGACGCCGCCGCGTATAAGGCTTTCTGCGACGCGCTGTAACGACCTAACCCCTCCCCTTCAGGGGAGGGGCAGCGAGACTTGCGAGCGTGCGAGCTAGTCGCAGCGGGGTGGGCCGAATACCGCGACCCCCACCTCAACCCTTCCCCTGAATGGGAGGGGCTTATGGAGATAACGCTATCGCCACTGAACCCGCCTTAGCCAACTGCCGCCTGATGGTGGCGACGCCCATCTATGAAGGGGCGCAGGGCACCTATGTCCGTGCGGCGCTGGCGCTGGCGCTGCGCGCGCAGGCGATGGGCGTTTCGGTGCGTTTTGAGTTCATCCTCTACCAGCCGTCGATCACCCGCGCGCGCAACATGCTGGCGGCGATGTTCCTCGCCAGCGATTGCACGCATTTTCTGTTTATCGATGCCGACATCGATTTTTCGGCCGACGATGTGTTCTCGCTGATCCGTGCGATGGAGGCGAACCCCGACTGCGGGGTGCTCGGTGGCGCCTATCCGCGGCGGATGATCAATTGGGCCAATGTCGCGCGCGCGGTCGAACAGGGGCTGGCCAAAGATAATCCCGCTGACCTCGCGCGCTATACCGGCGACTTCGCGCTGCATTTCCTGAACCCCGAGCAGAATTTCAAGATGACCGACCTCGTCGAACTGACGCGGCTCGGCACCGCGATGATGCTCATCCGACGCGCGGTGCTCGAAGGCATGGCGGCGGCGATGCCCGAGCTGGTGTTCCAGCCCGATCCCGCCGAGCGGCAGGCGCATGGCGTCGGCGACATCGTTCCCGCCTTTTTCTGTCCCTATATCGAGCCCGAGAGCCAGGCTCTGCTGTCCGACGATTATGCCTTTTGCTGCCGCGTGCGCGACGCAGGCTTTCGCATCTGGCTCGCGCCATGGATCCGCACGACCCACGCCGGTCCGGCCATTTTCTCCGGCACGCTCGCCGATACCGTCCAGCTTTTTGCCCAAAAACCAGCTTCTTCTGCGGAGTAGTTCATGCGTTACCTCCCCCTTACTGCCGACGACCGCAGCGCGATGCTCGCCACCATCGGCGCAGCGTCGATCGATGATCTGTTTGCCGATGTTCCGGTCAATGCGCGGCTCGACGGGCCGATTTCGGACTTGCCGCTGCACGCCAGCGAGCTGGCGGTCGAGCGCCATATGGCCGCGCTGTCGCGCCAGAACCGCGCCGCGGGCGACGGGCCGTTTTTCCTCGGCGCGGGCGCCTATCGCCACCATGTTCCCGCCAGCGTCGACCACCTTATCCAGCGCGGCGAGTTCCTGACCGCCTACACCCCGTACCAGCCCGAAATCGCGCAGGGCACGCTCCAGATGCTGTTCGAATTCCAGTCGCAGGTCGCGCGGCTGCTCGGCACCGACGTCGCCAATGCGTCGATGTACGACGGGTCGACCGCGTGCTGGGAAGCGATTGTGATGGCGCGGCGGATTACCAAGCGTGGCAAGGCGCTGCTGTCGACCGGACTGCACCCGCATTACCGCAGCGTTGCGCGCACGATGGCGAGATATACCGGTGATGTGCTGGTCGATGGCGATCCCAGCCTTGAGGTGGGGACCGATTGGGGCGCACTCGCGGCGGCGATCGACAAGGACACCAGCTGCGTCGTCGTCCAATACCCCGACATCCTCGGCCGTATCGACGACATGACCGCGCTGGCCACAGCGTGTCAGGCAGCGGGCGCGCTGCTGATCGCGGTGGTCACCGAACCGGTCGCGCTCGGCCTGATCAAGGCGCCGGGCGAAATGGGCGCCGACATTGTGGTCGGTGAGGGGCAGTCGATTGGTGTCGGGTTGCAATTCGGCGGGCCTTACGTGGGTCTGTTCGCCTGCAAGACCAAATATGTTCGTCAGATGCCCGGCCGCCTGTGCGGCGAGACCGTCGATGCGAATGGCAAGCGCGGCTTTGTGCTGACGCTGTCGACGCGCGAGCAGCATATCCGCCGCGAAAAGGCGACGAGCAATATCTGCACCAATTCAGGGCTCTGCGCACTGGCCTTCAGCATTCATATGACTTTGCTCGGCGAAGCAGGGCTGCGCCAGCTCGCCGCAATCAACCATGGCCGCGCCAAGATGGCTGCGACCGAACTGGCCAAAATCCCGGGCGTGTCGGTGCTGAACAACAGCTATTTCAACGAATTCACCCTGCTGCTGCCGACCGAGGCGCGCCCGGTGATTCACAAGCTGGCGGAACGCAATATCCTCGGCGGCGTGTCGCTTGGCCGCCTCTACCCCGCCAACGCAACACTGGCGAACGGCCTCGTCGTCGCCGTCACCGAAACCGTCACCGAGGCGGATATTTCCGCCTTTGCTGCGGCGCTGAAGGAGATGCTGGCATGACCGCCCTCAACCCCGGCGGCTGGCGCCCCGAAATGACCGCTGCGGGCGGTGCCGACGATAACTCGACCTTCACCGGCAACCGCGCGCTGATGCTCGAGGAAGCGCTGATCTTCGAGATTGGTTCGACTGCGACCACCGGCGTCGATTTCGACGAGACGGCGGCCGCGGCCGATCTCGGCGCGCTGGCGCGGACCGCACCGATCGGGCTGCCGGGGCTCAGCGAGGCCGAAACGGTGCGTCACTATACGCGCCTGTCGCGGCAGAACTACGCGATCGACCTCGGCCTGTTCCCGCTCGGCAGCTGCACGATGAAGCACAACCCGCGCCTCAACGAAAAGGTCGCGCGCATGCCCGGCTTTGCCGACGCGCACCCGTTGCAGCCGCAGGAGACGGTGCAGGGCGCCTATGCGGTGATCCACGAGCTCGCCGAATGGCTGATCACCCTGAGCGGCATGCACAGTGTCGCGATGTCGCCCAAGGCGGGCGCGCATGGCGAGCTGTGCGGCATTTTGTGTATAAAGGCGGCGCTCGAAGCGCGCGGCGAGGACCGCCGCGTCATCCTGGTCCCCGAAAGCGCACACGGAACCAACCCTGCGACCGCGGCGTTCGCGGGCTTCACCGTCGAGGATATTCCGGCCACCGAGGCAGGCCGCGTCAACCTCGAAGCGCTCAAGGCACGGCTTGGTCCGGACGTCGCGGGCGTGATGATCACCAACCCCAACACCTGCGGGCTGTTTGAGCGCGACATGAAGGCGATTTCGGACGCGGTCCATGCGGTGGGCGGCTATGTCTATTGCGACGGCGCCAATTTCAACGCGATCGTCGGCCGGGTGCGTCCCGGCGACCTCGGCGTCGATGCGATGCACATCAACCTGCACAAGACCTTCTCGACCCCGCACGGCGGCGGCGGCCCAGGTTCGGGTCCGGTGGTGTTATCCGAAGCGCTCGCGCCGTTCGCGCCTTTGCCCTTCGTGACCAAACACGCCGAGGGCTTCCGCCTGATCGAGGAGGAAAGCGCAGGCGAAGATCATCCGCAGACCTTTGGCCGCATGACCGCTTTCCACGGCCAGATGGGCATGTTCACCCGCGCGCTGACCTACATCCTCAGCCACGGCGCCGA
>Ga0265296_1005428_pt1 | contig 10491 bp, 6 predicted proteins | sample MunlanPumphouse1_FD_189073 | JGI IMG/M metagenome (GOLD analysis project Ga0265296, IMG submission 189073) | Groundwater microbial communities from a municipal landfill in Southern Ontario, Canada - Pumphouse #1 | ecosystem: Environmental > Aquatic > Deep subsurface > Groundwater | place: Canada...
TGGACAGAGTTAATGAGTCAGCCAAAAATTGAATTAAAAAAGGGTCGAAAATTAATTAACTTCTCGGTTGCAAATCTAATTGCAGAGACGGTTGGTGTTCGGTGATATTTTCTAATTGCTTGACACGAAGGAGGCGATTGAAAAAATGCCAATGCCGGAAAATGTCAGACAGACCGCTTTGAAAATTCTTTATGACCATTAAAGAGGTTCTCAATTCTTTAAAAGATTTAACCGCCAAAATTGAAGAGGCATGGCGGCTTTTGAATTTGGACATTAAAAAAGAAGAGGCCAAAAAATTGGAAATAGAAATGTCTTCGGCTTCTTTTTGGCAAAACACAGAGCGGGCGAAAGAAATTTCCCAACGCCGCGATGATTTGACGCAAGAGGTATATTTTTGGGAGAAAATTAAAAAAGATGCGGAGGAAATTTTGGAAATCGCGAAGTTGGATGTTGAAGACAAAACCGTTAATCTGCGCGAGGATTTGGAAAGACAATTTTTAGAATTAGATAAAAAATTCCGCGAGGCCGAGTTAGCGCTTTTGTTTTCCGGTTCGCATGATAAAAATAACGCGTTTTTGTCCATTCACGCCGGCACAGGCGGGGTGGACGCGATGGATTTTGCCGGAATGCTTTTGCGCATGTATTTGCGCTATGCGGAACGGAAAAATTTAAAGCCGCGAATTTTAAATGAAAGCCGAGGCAACGAGGCCGGTGTCAAAAGCGTCACCTTGCTTTTACGCGGGGCAGGCGCTTATGGGCTTTTAAAATCAGAACACGGGGTGCATCGCTTAGTTCGCATCTCTCCTTTTGACGCGGAAAAAATGCGCCACACTTCTTTTGCTTTGGTGGAGGTTTTGCCGGAAATTGATGAAGCGGCAACTGTGGAAATTAAGCTGGATGATTTGCGCGTTGATACTTTTATGTCTTCTGGCAAAGGAGGGCAATCAGTCAACACTACATATAGCGCCGTGCGTCTTGTACATCTGCCAACTGGCATTACTGTTTCTTGCCAGAACGAACGCAGCCAGCAACAGAACAAGGAAACCGCTATGAAAATTTTAAAGGCCAAATTGGTTGTAAAAATGGAAGAGGAGCAGGCAAAAGAAATGGAAAAATTACGCGGAGAATATCACGAGGCGGCTTGGAGCAATCAAATTAGAAGTTATGTTTTGCATCCATATCACATGGTCAAAGACCATCGCACGGAATTTGAGTCGGCCGACCCAGAGCGTGTTTTGAATGGTGATTTGGATGATTTTGTAAAGGCGTATCTTAAAAGTTTAAAAAATAAGGAGTAAATTGGGACTATTGCCAAAATGGTATTTGGCAATGATTTGAATAGTATGAGAAAAACTCAAAAAAAACATTTGTCCAAAAGTGGGTGGACTGATACAATATTTAAAATCCTTCTTCGCAGTATGCCTCACCAGCGACGAGCTTGGCGAGAGCGTGGTGCACATGCGCGAGAAAGTCAGGGCCGAGTTGAGCAATGTTTTTCCACTCTATTTTCTCACATTTATCCGTCTCCATATTTTTTGGTTTGCCCTGCCACCTTCGTGCAATAAAAAAAGCATAGATGCGTTCACCGCGTTCATTCTTGTGATGCATGATGAGTGGTTTTGATAGATCATCTCTATCTACTTGCAGTCCCACTTCCTCAAATGCTTCCCTCACTGCGGCACTCGTAATACTTTCTCCAACTTCAAGGCGTCCCGCAGGTACAGACCACAAACCATCGGCAAAACCAGTACCTTTGCGTTTTATGGTAAGCAGTTCAGTATCCCCTGCGCCTCGGAGAAAGAATACATGAACGGCGATAGGTAGAGTAGCATTCATAAATTTTTAACATCATATTTATTTAATAAGAGCGCACCTTGTAAAGGATCATTGATAACATGTGTGATACAATCAAAAAAATAATCAGTGTTAAGTATATGTTGGGTACCTGTCATTTTTGGCGGCAAGTAATTTTTCGTTATTTTTAGTAATGAGATTGACTATTAGATTGGACATATGCAATTTGAAAATTTGCTATACTGCAGTTATAATAGATTAAATTAGGTTATTTTGCAATCTCAGTAAATAAAATGATGATAATACATAATGATTTGATAAAAAAAGCCGCGGCGCATCTTAAACAAGGCGGGGTGATTGTCTACCCTACGGAAACCGCTTATGCTTTAGGCGCGGACGCAACCGAGCAAAAAGCGGTTGACGCGATTTTTAAAATAAAAGGCAGGAGTAAAAACAAAACACTGCCGATGCTCGCCGCTGATTTGACAATGGTAAAAAGATATTGCTTAATGTCAAAAGAGGAGGAACAGGCGGCCAAAAAATATTGGCCGGGGCCGCTTACATTAGTGTTGAGAATCCCGCCAAAAGTTGATACGCGCGGCATGAAACGAGAAATAATAATTAAAAAGCAGGCAACTGCAATGAAGAATCAAAAAGGGAATGTGGAAATGATTAAAAGGCAATTTGCGACAAGTGGCGGTGTTGCGTTTGATGGCTGGTTGGCGCGGGGAATTGAGGCAAAAGACAGAACAGCGGCATTCCGTGTTTCAGCTCATCCGATTGCTCGGGCGCTGTCAGCCGCTCTTGAACGGCCGCTCGTTTCCACTTCGGCCAACAGAGCAGGCGCGGGTGAGTGTTTTAGCGTGGCAGAAGTAAAAAAGCAGCTTGGTGGTGCTTGGCAAACAGGCACTGTCGGACAAACAGGTAACGGCTGGCAAAAGATTTTTTTTATTGATGGCGGAATTTTGAAAAAACGCAAGCCCTCCACAGTTATTAAAATTGAAGATGGAAAGATAAAAGTTTTGCGTCAGGGGGAAATTAAAATGAAAAGATAGCGCCTCTAATTTAAGGGATTCCTCCACTCGCTACGCTCGGTCGGAATGACAAATGACAGGATAATATTTCTAACCGTTTTTATGCTTTCCATAAAAGAAATAAAAGAAAAATATAAAATTACGCCGGACAAATCCCGCGGCCAGAATTTTTTAATTGATGGAAATGTTTTGGCAAAAATAATAGAAGCCGGCGAGGTGGATTCGCTGGATACAGTGGTTGAAATTGGCGCCGGTTTGGGGGTTCTGACCAGCGAGCTTGTTAAAAAAGCAGGCCGCGTGCTTGCTTTTGAGATTGATAAAAAGTTGGCTGGGATTCTGCGCCAAGAAATTGGCGGCGCGCGGAATTTGGAAATTTTTAATGAAGACGGTTTGGAATTTATTCCGGAAGAATTTTTAGATAATAGCGACGGAGAGAGCAAGGCAGAAGGAGCATGCGCGCGCGAAGCCGGCGCGCGCGTAGTGAGTACCGCGCGCGAAGCCGGCGCGTGCGCGAGCGCCGCGCGCGGCGACAAAGTGTCCAAGCGCGGCTATAAAGTCATGGCTAACATTCCTTACAATATCACATCTAAAATTTTAGAAAAGTTTTTGTCATTGCGGCCAGGTCCGGAATTGATTGTTTTGTTAGTACAAAAAGAAGTTGCCGAGCGAATCTGCGCCACGGCAGGAAAAATATCTTTGCTTTCTGTTGTGGCGCAATATTATGGAGAGCCGCGGATTGTTAAAATAGTTTCGTCAGCCGCTTTTTGGCCGCGGCCAAAAGTTGATTCTGCTATTTTGGCAATCAAGTTAAAACCAAAAGCTACCATAAAGGAAGAGCAAAATTTTTTGCGTTTGGTAAAAGCAGGGTTTAAGAGCCGCCGCAAGATGCTTTTTAAAAACCTCAAATCAGCTTTTGTTGAAAAAGAACTTGAAATAGCTTTTAAGGCGGCCTGCGTTGATAAAAAAGCGCGGGCGGAAGAGTTAAATCTTGCTCAATGGTTGGTTTTACAGAAAAATTTGTCCATTCCTTAAATTGGCCGAAAGGGATTCCTCCGCTTCGGTCGGAATGACAATATATTAGATATCCTGTTAATAGAATAGGTGTGTATATCTTCTTGCTACTCTGTTTAAAAAAGATTATAATAAAGTAAGGTTTGCTAATGGGGTCTGTCGCCAAATTGACAAAATCGTCATTCCCGCGAAAGCGGGAATCCAGTCCGTCGTTTATTTTAGCCAAATTCCGGATTCCCGCTTTCGCGGGAATGACAAAAAATACTATTCGGCGACAGCGCCTTAAAGTAAAAAATAATGTTTAAAGATATTAATTCCGGACTTTCGTGGAAAGAAAAAACCGCCTTTTTTGGTTTGTTGTTTTTCGCGATTTTTGTAATTTACTTGGGTTTTAAGCAGATGAAGAATACTTTGCGCAATCCTTTTGTAAAATTTGTTTTGGAAAATAATGAAAAATCGCCGCCAAAGCAAAGCGAGTCGGCTAAAATGGAAGAACTTAAAAAGAAAGACACTGACAAAGACGGCTTAACGGATTATGATGAATTATACATTTATAATACCAGTCCGTATTTGGCAGACAGCGATTCTGATGGCATTGATGATAAAACAGAAATAGATAATAAACAGGACCCTAATTGTCCAGTGGGGAAGAATTGCGGAACAAAATCGGCCATTGTTGCGGCAGATGAAACCGGAACAGGAACTAAAACCGTTGCCAATAATTTGTTCGCGGGTAATTTATCCGAGACCGAACAAAAATTTTTGCAGACATTAACAACAAAAAATCCAGACCCCAAAATAATCAGACAATTTTTACTTGACCAGGGGACAGACCCAAATTTAGTTAACCAAATTACCGATAAGGAATTATTAAGTTTGTTTCAAACCAATTCCGCTCAGGCGACTTCAACAGTAAGTCCTATTATCTCTTCAAGTTCCACAGGGCAAAATGAGCAAGTTTTTTCTTCCTCTTCATTAACTCCTGAACAATTAAAAGAATTAAGGCAAATGCTTTTGCAAAAAGGAGTGCCAGTTGAGACATTGAATAAATTGAACGATAAGGCATTGCTGGATTTAATCAAAGATTTATAAAATTGGAATTTTATGTTTTGGAAAAAATTTAAGGATAAATTTTTTTCTGAAAAATTAGCCGCTGTTTTTTTGATTTTTTTATTGCTTTTTGTTTTTAATCCGATTCCAGCGAAAGCGCAATTAGTTGCGACAAACCCGATTTTGGATGCCGCCAGTCTTAAAGGAACATTTACAACCATATGGGATGGCATAAAGAAAGGCATTGGAAAAGCGGCGGCCATAGGACTTACTAAAGCGTTGGATTATTTTGGGAAAAAACTTGCTCAAACTTCAGCCGAATGGATAGCCAGCGGCGATTATACCAAAGGTCCGGCGTTTATAACTGACGCTGGAAATTATTTTACTGACGCGGCAAAGGGCGCTGCTGGTGAATTTATTGCCGATCTTGGTGATATGGCTTTTTTAAAAAAATATGGAATTAACCTTTGCGTGCCGCCAGACCCTAATTATCAGATAAAACTAAAATTATCAATGGCAAATGAACAAGCGCCAACACCAAGATGTAATTTTGACCAAATAATCCAAGGGTATAAAAAATTGGGAACGCCAGAGGGTTGGCAAAAAGTTGGAGTTGGTTTTGAACCTGGACAAAATGGTCTGTCTTTAGCCAGAGACGCGTCTTTGGCTATGAAAGCTTTTTCAGGGAATACAAAAATTTCAGCCGCCGCAAAAGAAGAGTTGAAAATTAAATATGAAGGACTGGTCACTCCTCCAAAAGAACCTGTTGCCCAGATTGCTAAAACACCAAAAGAGTTAGCTGAAGAAGAGGTAAAAAGACAAGCGGCTGCGGTAGCGGCGGCAAAGGCAGAAGAAGCCAAAAGCGCTAAACAAAAATTGGAAGAAGGATCATTAGACGCTTTAGCAAACATGGGCAACATGTTTCTCAATACTTTATCTGACAAATTACAAGAAAAACTCTTAAAAGTAGGAATGTATTCGCTTAGCAAATTATGGAAAACCATTGACTGCAAGAAAAATAGTTGTGATGCTGATGGTGGTTTGGCAAACAAGGAAGCCCAATTTGTTTCAGGCCGCGCGGCAGCGGAAGCATATTTTGCCGATTTTACAACCCCGCAATTTTCAGAATTGGAAAATTTTCCTTATCTCGCGGAATTAGCCGCGAGTTGTTCAGATTCCAAAACGGTCTATTGTGGAGCTTTGGATTCCAACCTGCAAACAGCTTTGACGCAATTTGACGCTGGCAAAGTGCTAACTGTTAAAGAAGCTTTAGAATCGGGCGCTTTGAATGGCGGTTGGTATTTAAGTGGGCCAAATCAGCCCTGTCTTTCACAATCTTATTGCTATAATAATTTAGTGAAATTAAGAATTTTTAGAATTTTGCCGGTTGGTTGGGAAATGGCGGCTAAAATTTCTGATGGAAAAGCAACTTTACAGGAAGTAATTGATAATTTTTATAATCTTAAAAGTTTAAGTGGTTTAAATAATCCATATTATCATTTAATAGACCCAAATTGGGTTTTAAAAGCGCCTAAGGCAAAATGCGGAGCCGAAGCATATTCTTCAATGTTTTTAGTGGAGCCAAAACCAGAAGATAATATTTCAGGCGAACGCTCTAAATATTGCGCTGATATTCAGAATTGCGTTAATGAGGATCCTAAAACAGGCCAGTGCGACAGTTGGGGCTATTGTTTGAGTGAAAAAAATGTTTGGAAATTGGGCGCTGACTCTTGCGACGCGCAGTTTAATTCTTGCACAGGTTATACTAACAGCAAAGGAGCTTCGGCAACTTATCTGGCTAATACTATAAGTCCGGGTATTTGCGCCACTGATAATGTTGGTTGCCGCGCGTATTCTACAAATTCAGATTATGGTTCAACAGGTCCGTGGCAATGGCAAACCACAGCTGGTAATTTACAATATTTCAACAATAAAATAGAAAAATGCGAAGCTGGCAATGAGGGCTGTTCCAAATTTTTGCGCGCAGGAGACGGGCTTAATAATCAGCCATTAAATCTTAAAAAAGCTCCGTCGTATTATAACTGTTATGGCGAATTACTTCCGTCTAGTAGTTTTGCCAGTACTACTTTGCATTGGGCGCTGAATAAATCGGATTTGTATAAAATTGACTCAGGGCAAAACGCGGCTCAAAAACAAGAATGCGGACGGTTTGCTCCTGTTTGCAGTTATGAAGAACAAGGATGCGAATTATACACGCCAGATAGTGGAAACCCTTCTGTCCCAGGCGTTTTAACCGCTAATGACCAATGTCCATCCGACTGCGTTGGTTATGAGACATATCTTGAACAGCCAATCGGGCAATTTACCAGCGCTACCGCGCCAACTTATTATTTTATTCCAGCCACTGCAAAGTCCTGCCAAGCTGATTACGCAGGTTGCGATGAATTTGTGAATGTGGAAGCGCAAGCGGCCGGAGGCGAAACAAAGTCGTATTTTTCTGAAATTAGAACGTGCTTAAAACAAGGAGGAGAAACATATTATACATGGGAAGGAAGCGATACCACCGGCTATCAGTTAAAGAGTTATAATTTGGAAAAAATTTCGCCGCCCAATTTGCCGTACGGTTCGTCTGGTTCAATAATTTATGATTCAGGCAACGCTCCGCCGACATATAACATTAAAGGCAGAGGCGAAAATGGCGCTACTGTTGAAAGCGCGGCTAAGGTGGAAGAATATAAAGCCGCTTGTAATTCTGAAAAATATAAAAACCGCGCCACAGACCAAACTTTTAATCCTGACTGCCGCGAGTTTTATGATAAAGACGGCAATAAGTCCTATCGGCTATACTCTAAAACAATTACAATTTCTAACCAATGCCAGACATTTAGAAAAACCGTTTCCGACTCTGCGTCATGCTTGGCAACCAACGGCGCATGGGACAGCGTGAAGAATTTTTGTACTTATTTAACAATTCCTAACGAAGGAAAGTCCTGCCCTGCTGAGGCGTCTGGATGCCGCGCCTATAAAGGCAACGCCGGTAATAATTTTACAACAATTTATCAGCAGAATTTTGAGACAGGGACAGTTGGACAGGATGCTAAAGCTCTTGGCTGGCAAAAAGGGCGTATCAGCTCCGAATCAACAATGGTTGGCGGCAAGTCATTAAAATCAGAAGAAGCCCTCAAAAATAATTATTATGTTGATTTAGTTTCTTATTCCAAAACTACTTCTACCGCGTATGTACTTTCTTTTTGGGCTAAAGGGAAGAGTAATACTTTAACAGTGGAATTATGCGGCAGTAAAAATGGGAATGGTTTATTAGGAGCTTGTTCCACACCTAAAATTTCTCAAACCGTGCAACTGAATAACAACTGGTCAACTTATAATGTTGGGCCATTTACTACAACATGGGGTGCTGAAGCATCTACAACTCTTAGAATTATTTCAGACGATTTGTTCTTTTTAGATAATATGACTGCCAAAAGTATGGTTGATAATATCTACGCGCTCAAAGATTCATGGCAGACGCCTTATTCCTGCGATAATGTTTTAGGCGACCCAATTGGAGAATCAGGCGGCGGAAATTTTAACGCTCCTTTGCGCTTGGTGCCGCAAGCCCAGCTTGGTTGTTCAACTTATAAGAATCGTCAGGGTTTAGACGCGAATGTAAAGTCATTTACCAACCTATGCCGCGAAGAAGCTGTTGGTTGCGAAAAATTAACAGACACATTAAATACAGAAACCAGCGCCACCACTTTGAGTAATGCGCTTTGCGGAATATACGACAAAGCAGGACTTGTGTTAATCCCGTGCGCAGACCCAAATAGCGGATCAATATGTTATCTCTCTCCTTCAGCTGTTCAAAATAAATCTTCTCAGCCAATCGCGTGCAAAGACAAAAATAGCAAAACAAAATGTTCTATCGCGCCAGGGCAGAAATTTTGCAGGTTTAGTGTTTCAGGTCTGGCTAACAATAGCATGTCTGTTTTAAATTCAATTCTGAATCCAACGTTGCCAGATTCTACTCACATTTCGCTTGCTGGAATTATTTCTGTTAATCCAACAGTCAGAGACAATAGAGGCGTTGAATATACTTTAGCGCTTTCCACTGACTCCGAATCCATCTTCACACCAAGCGACCGCGATGTTTATTTAGTCAATGATAATAAATTTCAATGCGCTGATTCCAATTTAGGTTGCAGCGCTTTGGGTGTTGTTACTTATGACAAAGACGGCAACGCGACTTCCACCGCAGGAACTTACTTAAAAAACAAACCGGACGATTATTCCAAAATCCTTTGTGAAAGCGCGGCGGAAGGTTGTGAACAATTTACCACAAGCAAAGGCGGTTCATCTTACTTTAAGGACCCGACAATTTTTGGCAATAAAGTTTGTGAGTGGAAAAATCCAATAGATGACACGCATCCTAACGGCGGTTGGGTGAAAAAAGGCACGACAGAATCTTGTTCAGGTTTGAATTATGGTATTCGGCGGACAAATGATGTTGGCTATGAAGGAGCGGTTGGATTATGCCCGTCAGACCAAGACGGTTGCAGTGAATTCATCGACCCTTTTGGCGCCGCCACTGTGGAAAATCCTTTGGGACAGCCATATTATGTAATCAATAATGATAAAATTGATAGAAGTTCTTGCCAAGGGCAAGCAAGTTTGGAAAAAGGGTGCGTTTTGTTTAATGAAACAAGCAAAGCAACTCTTAGCTGGAGCGCTTCTTCAACTTACGACGCGTCTCTTAAAAAAGATTATGAAAAAGTAAATCCTGAAAATTGTAATAAATATTCTTCTATTGCTGGTAATCCTAATTATAATGCGGTTTATAATTGTTCCAAGAGCCCAAACAACTCCAACGCCATTTTAAAAGTCCAGCGCGATAGAGTTTGCGGCAGATGGCTGGCTTACTCCTCATCTATGCAGATGCCTAAGGATGGGGTTGATAAAGAAATCGGAACTCAACTTAAAGAATGCGTTAAGGCATCTGGCAGTTCTGATAATACTGATAATAACAACAATTTACTTGGCAAATGCGATGGTTGGGCTGAAAGCAGTCAGATTTTTCCTAACCCTTCTAACCAGTTAACTAATGATATATATAAAAACCGCCTTGTCTCTTTTAAAGACCAAGACCTAAGCGGCTACTCTATTCCTAACGCTTATCAGATTTCCAATTTAAGTGTAAACAATATTGACGATAAAATTGGCTTGGCAACAACTGATAATAAAGCTGTATTTGAAAATAGTTCAGGAGTAATACCTCAAACCTGCCGCGGCTTTGCCGCAGGCGACGCTCCTGATGGCGCTAATGGGCAAAAAGAAACTAATCCTTCCAATCCTCTCGACCCAAACAAATTCTGCTCATTTACCAAAGCAGTGTTCAGCGGCGGGGACAAACAACCGCAAACCAAGTATTTTCCATACAGCGAGTTTATAAGCGTTGATGGTGTTTGCGATGGAGGATATTTTGAAAACAACACACTTAAAAAAGGAACCTCTTGCTCAAATGACACTGATTGCGGGGATGACCGTCCCAAAGTTCAAGGTAGTGCTGACAAAGGCATCTCTTTTGCCTCAACTTGCATAAAAAACAAGAAGGTTGTTAGAAGCGCTGGTTGGCAAGGGTATTGTT
>Ga0265296_1005429_pt1 | contig 10489 bp, 8 predicted proteins | sample MunlanPumphouse1_FD_189073 | JGI IMG/M metagenome (GOLD analysis project Ga0265296, IMG submission 189073) | Groundwater microbial communities from a municipal landfill in Southern Ontario, Canada - Pumphouse #1 | ecosystem: Environmental > Aquatic > Deep subsurface > Groundwater | place: Canada...
GCGATCAATATGGTGAATTAACATGGTTAAGACTAAAATATGTCACCAATGGAAACACTTATGTAATTGCGGATGAACTAATACTCTACTTTGTTCCCGATGGTTTAAATCAAAGCCCATATCGAGAGCATATAATTGAAATACCTCCAACAATTCAAACTGATGGCCAAATAGTAGGAGAGTTTTATACTCGAAATGGTACTTCAATTAATGAAGTTAAGTCTGTAAACGCACGCTTAATAACCAAAATTATAAGTGGTCCTTCGCAAATTTGCACTGAAGGAATATATACCTTTGGAGGTTCTGAGCCTGTTTCACTTGAAAACGCAACTAATATTGCAACGCTGACAAGTTTAGGAAATAATCAATATAAGATAGCCAGGATTGGCTATCAAACTGGAACTGTTAAATTAAAGTCTACGACATCAGGCAAAACATTTGAAAAAGAGATTACAGTTGGTGGTGGTGCAAATATTGTAATCGACGAAATGAGTTCATTACAGCAAGTTGGTAATGGATTCCAATTTCAGGTACTGCCTGGAAATGCTAATATGAAGTATACAGGCGTACTAAAAGTTACAAATATAACTACGAGTGTTCCTACGACCTATAGCTGGTCTTTAGTGTCGAAGACAGCAACACATTATACTTTTGGGTGGAGTTCGAATGGCAGATCTGTTGAGGTGCACTCTAAAGGGAATGTAGGTTTTGTTGTTTTAAGATGTAAAGCTGTAAGTGGCTGTGATATTATAGAACAGGATTATACGTTTTATTTTGGTGTAAATCCTAACGATTAATTAAACAATAGACGCCTAGACCAAAAATCTAGGCGTTTACCTTTTCAAACAAAAAAATCTTTTTTTTTAAAATCCGCTGGAGTTTTTCCAAGAAAGATGAAGGATTATATTTCCTAATAGCCATAGGTTATCCATATCTAGTAAAGATCATTTAAGTCCGCCACATCCTGACTTGTTTGATAACAGGGGTGAAACCAAATCCAAAAATTCTCTTGGTCTTATTCTCTCAAATTTTTCATCACAGTCATTTGGCGCGAATGCCACAAAAGGGCCTACCTCTCTTAAAAAGAGGTGTGCTATTTTTTTTGAATAAGTATCATTTCAAATTCAGAATATTTTCTCAATAGAATAAAATTTATAAATAATTTGAATTTATAAATTTTATTCTATTTTTATATCAGCTAATTAACCTGATAAGTGTGTATTGATTTTATAAGCCGGAGGTAAAACTTATCCTTAATAACTTATAAAAGTGTATGTGTTATTACTATTTCAAGTTTAGAAACCTAATTATAAATCATATGAAATACGCAATCACAGTGCTACTTCTCTGCTATACTTTAATAGCATCAGCACAAGAACAAAACTCTTCTGGAATCTTAATCGGGAATTTTTATCGGGCCAAAGTAGATATGGTCGTCCAACAATTTGATTATATTAAAGAAGATACATTACCCTATCGGTACATCGCTAAAGCCGGTGCAAAATTTACAATTATTGGAATAAAAAATTCTGAAATTATTATAAAATTTTGGCATTTTAATGACACTAATACGCAATCTCAACTTGAAAAGGATTTTGCAAAAACAGGATCTGATTTACTCTATATTGATAAATCAGCAAACGATAAGCATTTTGTAGTACAAACAACAGTACTTAATGGAAAGACAGAAAGCTATAATGGTAAGTCAACAAGTTTCGTATGGGGGATTACTACACTACCAGTAAAATTGAGATTTGGAAATAGTGACGGCAGAGAATTTCAATTCTCCAGCAATTTCAATATAGGTACCAATGCAGGGATACAATGGGCGTTTAAAGGCAGGAAATCTCAAAACCTTAATTTATTGTTTGGTGTCGGTATATCGTCCGTACAAGTAGATAGCGCTTCTACTGAAGGTAAACAAAGGGAATCAATAACTGCTGCTGCATTTACCCCCTCCTTAGGTGTGGTTTATGGATATGAAAGAATGCAGGTTGGAATCTATACCGGAATGGATTTTACTGGTGGGGCATTAAGTAAGAAATGGGTTTATCAAAGCAAACCCTGGTTGGCAGTAGGTATAGGTTTTGCATTGTTCCAAAAGGATAAGCAGGAAGAGGCTGGACAGGGTGATAATTAATAAGCAAATATAAAATCAATAGTGACTATGTAATCATTTTTTTTGCCATGAAAAGAACACTTGTAATTCTGTTTTTATGCATTGTCCACTTCAAGTCTTTTAGCCAAAATAAATATATGGACAGTGAGCTTGACCCAAATAGATTAAACATGAATTTTCGGGTCTATGACCCGAACACAGCGCTACTTATGGGCCAGCTTTCTGATTTGGTCTATGAAGATTCCTTGTTGATCGATAATTATATGCAGATCCTACGAAAACGATATCCCGACTGGAAAATATCCTATAAATTTTTGAATAACAAAAAATCGGATGCCCAAGCGTTGTTGTTTTGTACTAAAAATTTTATGATTATCGCCTTTCGAGGGACAGAGCCAAACATAGTGGCCGATTGGATTACAGACGCTTCATTTTGGAATTATGAAAATAATCCCTCGTTTGGTAATGCGCTCTCTGGAATGCCAGCAGGACATGGTGGGTTTAGAAGGTCATTAATAAATTTGATTCAGGAAGAGGATTTATTTAGTGAAATAGATTTATTGAGCCAGAAGATGCATCCAGAACTTAAACGATCGCAATTCCCTATTTATACTACTGGTCACTCACTTGGAGCAGCCCTGTCTCAGCTCTTTATGGAGTGTTTGAGATTTGAGGGATACAATTTCAAAGGAGCCTATCACTTTGCCCCACCACTTGCTGTTTCCTGTTCCCTACGGGAGCAGATGAAGTTTAACTTTGGCTCTATTGTTTATGATATTGTAAACTATAAAGATTATGTACCTCGTGCGGGACGTAACGGAGTCGCACACTTTGGGCAATTCCTCAGAATATGCGACGACGGAGAAATTCATTTTGAAAAAGAAGCCTATGTGAAATTTTCAATTGCCGAATATACAAAGGCCCTTAAATACCATAAACTGACGAACCATTTAGCAGCTATAAGACGCGATGACAATAAGCTGCAGGAAATCAAATCTCGTTCCTCCGACTTTTCATGCATGGGTGATGAAATAATAGAAAAAGACCCATGCAAAATTGAAAATTAAAATACAATTGCATAGTAGGAAATGAATGGCGAAGATCTGATATGGCTGCGAAATACGCGAACTGTCAGTGCTTGATGTGGAGCAATGTGGCTATATGATGTAAAAGCCGCGGCAAGACGCACGGCTTTTACATCATATAGGAATCAATACCTGACGCAATGTGGCCTATCTCAAAAAACTGAGCATTTAAAAGTAGAGAATTCAAATTTGAATTACTAAATTTTAAAGGGGAGGAAAAGCGATGAAAAAATCAAAGTTTACGGAACAACAGATCGCCTTTGCGATCAAACAGGATGAAACCAAATCCAAAAATTCTCCTGGTCTTTTTCCTTATACCTGAAGTGTGTAAACTTTTCATTTAAATTTTTCATAACTGCTTTTTAGTGCTAATGCCACAAATGCCGTTCCGGAGGGATTAGATTAGAGTGAAAGTTATGTTTTGAACAACATTTTTAAAGAAATGAAGGACAGTTATTCCAACTAAACTTGCGACCTTTGATTTAGATCGAAGCCCAAAGCCGGTTAACATTTAGCCAAAGCGGACATCTAGCTAACATTGCCCCCCTTGACGGTTAACAATGGAGGCTTTTTCTTTTAAATTGCCTATTCTATGCCTAAGATTATAATTTTAGTTAATGCGGTTGGGATCTCCGATAACCACCCGTTTTATAGTTCATAAGGGACTTTTCGGTATCTCCCAGATACCGCTTACATACAACTTTATTTCCTCAGATAGCCCAGCCTGCAGCCATACTTTTGCTCTACACATAAAAACAAAAGAATATGGCAAATCAATTTTTAGTTAAAAACACGATGCAGGAGATGAGGAGTTTAGACTCTGCTGAAATCGCTGCATTGCAAAGTGGAACCTATGCTGGAGTACAGCTATTAGGCTATTATGAAAAAGGTGACGCACCGGCTCCGATTATCTATTATTTAGCTCCACCTACTCCTGACCCTGGAATTGACGACGGCGGAAGTGTAATTGTTACCACGGTCGGGAATAAACTGGTTCATCATTTCGATATAGTTTTCCCCGAATATTTTGGGGCAAAAGGAGATGGACTGACAGATGATTCAGCCGTTATTATTAAAGCAAATAGATATGCCGTAAAAAGGAAGTCAACAGTCTTTGAGTTTCTTCCTAAAACGTATAGTATAGGGAAATTTTCAACGCCCAACAATGTACTATTTTTGATGGTATCCAACCTTACTGTAAAAGGGAATGGAGCGAGCTTGAAATTGCAGGACCATGTTTTGGACACTGCTGCGGCAAATGTAAAATTCATTTATGCAGAAGGCCCGATTAATAATTTTAAAGTTTTTAATTTGACTTTAGACTTTAATGGGGTCAATAACTTTGTGCCGGGAGTGAAAATGAATTTTTGTATTGCTATTGGATGTTTTTTTAACAGTGATGGAATCATAATTTCGGGAAATACAATTCTAAATAATCCAGCTCGTCAAAGCCTTTTGTTTGGCGATGGAGTTCAGGGTAAGTTTGCGAATAATATTCTTATAACCGACAATGTCTTTAAGAATTTTGGGAATGCGATTAGTGGAAACAATTCCCAAGACGATCACTCTGTCATCTATTTGTGTGGGGAGAACCCGATAGTCACAAATAATAGTTTTATTAATGAAAGAGATTTTATTGCAGAAAGACTTATGCCATTGTCAACAGCGGTTGAATTGCATTCTTCAGCTTCGGTAGTGACAGGCAATGTTATAAAAAATTTCAAACAGGCATTTGTCATTGCCGCAATGAACGAAGATCAAAAAAGTTCGATATATGCTAATAATGTATGTAATAATATCGGTAGGCTGGCAGAAGTATGGTCAAGAAATAATAGCGTGTTGGACGATATATTGATTGCTGACAATATTGTCACTCAATCCTATTATTTACCTCTTATTGATGCCTATACCAATACACTTACTCCAGTAGGTAAGATTGTTATCGAAAATAATATTGTCGAAAATACGAGAGAGCGATCAACGAGTCTTTCAAATCCCTCATTTTACGTTAAGAACGTTAAAAATGTTGTCATACGAAACAATCAGCTAAAGAAAATTCCAGGCGGATTGGGGTTGTTTAATGGCAGTTCGGAGATTGATATCACCGTTGATATTTCCAATAACTCATTTACAGATTGTGGTAATACAGATCATACTGCTGCTTATATGTCACATCGTGGGTTTCTTTTCAATTTGGGTAAATTTAAAGAGGTGCGTTTCTATGGTAACAGTTTCTATAAAACCGAAATTAATGAGAGTTATATCGACTATATGTTTCAATCCGATTCCGCTGTTGATGTCTTACATGTAACAGAAAATATTTCTCGGAATATCAATGACATTCAAGTCCACACGACAGCAGAATATAGCGAAATTGTGATTAAACATACTGGCAGTTTAGATCCGAGAAATATTCATCTTAGGGCATCATTTGGAAGTACTATAACGGATATTTCCTCCAATGTCAAATGGGAGAAAATAGGAGGAAGCCAGAGTTGGAACGGTTGGCGTAAAATTACCTATGCAGACAACGTGCCTACAAATGGAAATTATGTTGCCGGAGATTTGGTGTATAATAATTCAATTACAGCTGTAAATCCTGAATTAGGGTGGACTTGTATAACCAACGGTACCCCACGCGTATGGAAGGCCATATAACTCGGATGTGCTAACAAAGATATCTTCTTTATTAGGTGATTTTTTCTTAAACTGTTAAGCTTCCCTCAGTTCTTCAGGGGGAAGCTTAACAGTTTAATGGCTTTTCTCTTTATAACTAAAAGATTGATGAGTCAATCTATTTGTCCGCTTTAAACGTGAAATGTGGAAGTGAAAGAAATTGATGTCTAAAATTTTAAATAGACTGGTGAAGAGTGAATTAGGTTATGATTATCCCGGGTTCGTAACCAACTTTTCGGTATCTCGCACATACGGCTTACATACAACTTCTTTTCCTCAGACAGCCCAGCCTACAGCCATACTTTTGCTCAACACATAAAAACAAAAGAATATGGCAAATCAATTTTTAATTAAAGAGAACATGCAGGATATGAGAAATCTTTCTGCGGTCGAAAGGGGAGGCTTATACTGAGTAATCCAGCAAAGATCAACGCATAGCCCAGCCAAATGAGTTGCTTATTGTTTAGTATCCCCGCTAGAAAACCTGCTATCAATCTTCCTACGGTTATTCCGCCATAAAATAGGGAGGTCATAGCAGCTCCGCTATCTGTCGCAAATCCCCTGACCTTCACAAGATAACTCGCCCCCCAGATTCCAAAAGTAGGGGACGAAATTGAAAAGCCGAGCAATGCCAGCGCAGTCATTAATACACTGGCGGTGGTGACCCACGGAATACCATATCTGCTAATGATACGTTCGCTAAATAGGCTGGAGATTACTGTTCCGGCCGCAATAATCATGGATAGGATACCGGCATAATGTAACGGTACTTCTAGCGCGCGATACATTGCTGGCCAACCGGAACCCAGTAGAGAGTCTGGAAGCCCCAAGCTGATGAATGCTATATAAATAACAAGCAGTAGGAGTAGGTTTTTTCTTTTCATCAATGGAAGTTTATATCACAATTTATAAAATAATGTTTATTGCAGCAAAATAATGGTAGTTAATATGATTTAGGCATTTAATTATGGGCAAAATATGATTGTTTCGGAAGTGATTATGTGATAAAAGTGGGCAGACTATTGCATGTTATCGAGTTCGAAAGAGGAATGTTAATTGATTATTATAGGTCTTGTTATTCGGACTATTTCATGGTACGAGTTTGAAAGTTATAGCTGCTTGTTTGGATTATTTTTTGAGGAAACGATCCATAAGAATGGATTTGTCAATTTTTTTATGAAATTCAGTTATTGAGTATAGAAAGGGAAAGTAAACTGGGTGTTATTTTTTAATCACGAGATAACACGTAAATACGAGTGAAATTCTAGGATTATTTTAACAGACTAAACCACAGGACAAAATCACTATTAATCCTGTCAAAACCAAGTTATGAAAACAATATTAACACCCCTTGATTTAGGAGACATATCTAATTTAAAAAATACTTCTTATCGAAGATCACATTGCGTGCAAACAGATTGCTGGATGAAGAACGGTATAGAATTGAATATCTTTTCTGAAGAGATAATTTGTATACCGCTTGCGCCCAGTGGCACATTTTTGAATGACTTTTCCTATACCATCCAAGATGAGATGGTTCATCTTCTCACATCGAAGAAAACTCGGATGCTTATAAAAAAAACTGTAAAACTATGATTTTCAATGCTATTCGGATTGGATTTTCTTTCTTTATACCTTATGTATTGGAAGAAATAATCTTTGGCATTTTTTTTGAACTTTATTTTTATGAAATCATTTTATCATAGGTAAATTTATTTAATGCCAATTAATTTTGACTATTCCCAACTCTTTAGGGCGCTTGACTTGCCCATTATTATACTTTATCCAGATGGTTCCGAATTTGTCATTCTCGATGCTAATAATGCTTATCTAGACCTAGTCTGCAAATCACTTGAAGAAATTCAAGGCAAGGGTTACTTTTATTGTTTCCCATTTAGTCCATACGTCAACCATCATAACTGGACCACAACTTTTGATACCGTTTTGACACAGAAAAAAACTGTAAACACAGGGATATTTACGTGGCTCTTTCCAATTACCGAGGTTTCTACACCTAAGGACATCAGATATTTCGACATTACGCATAGCCCTGTACTGGACAAAGATGGAGAAATAGTCTTTATTGTCAGGAGTTTAAAGGACGTTACTAAGCTTGTAGGAGATAGAGAAGTGCTCCTCGAGGCACAGCAAACTGCTCAATTCGGATACTGGTGGATAAATTTGGAAAAGAATTCCATGTATTGGACAAATGGACTAAAAGATATTCTGGAAGTAGAGCAAGCGTTTAAGCCAGATTTTGAAAATACAAAAGTGCTTTATGAGACTATAGGAGATGAAATAGCTTTTTTGGAAGCAATAAAGGCTTCTATTGAAAATAGGACGGAGCTTAAAACAACAATAAGGGTAAGGACTGGTAAAGGCAACTTACGGCAGGTACTGGTAATTGGAAAACCTATTATTTTTAATAATATATGCATTGGATTGAACGGAATAGCCCGAGATATTACCGAGGTCCATGGTTTTATTGACAGACTCAAGCTACTTGACAACGAATTGTTGGAAATCGAATTTCAGCAGAGTCACATGATTAGGGGGCCATTATCTCGGATTCTGGGACTTATCGATCATCTACGTACATTCAGAACACCAGATCGAGCGACAGAAAACCTTCTTTCTGTAATTTCAGATTCAGCAGAGGAACTTGACGACATTATAGCAGCAATTGTGAACAAAACTCAAATACATAAAGACTCGAACCGATGAGAGCCGAAACAAGCATAATAGTTATAGATGACGATGCTATACAGCGGTTCCTTATCACAACAGTGCTTAAGGAGGGTGGGCTATGTAGTTCTGTCGAAGAATTTAGTGATGGCAAGGAATTCATTAGCTGGATGGGCGAATGGGATCATAGTGGATCACTTCTTTTATTTCTCGATATTATGATGCCTATTTTAAATGGATGGGAGGTTCTTGATCATCTCAAACAATTTTTTGAAGGGGTGGAGATTTATGTTGTGGTGGTAACATCTTCTAATAGTCCTTCCGATAGGGACAAGGCAATGTCATATTCAATGGTAATTGAATTTAGGGTAAAACCTTTTAAGCTAAAAGATGCCATAGATATCATGGCTATTCCAAAAGTCAGAAAGTTACTGGAAAAATAATAGGTTTAGCAATCGGATACAAACCTAAAAAAGCAATGGCAATAAGTTCAGCAATTGCCATTGCTTTTTTAGGTTTGTATCCGAAATGCTTTAAAAGAGCTGCAGGGCTGCATTGCCCCGGTAACGACTTTAACCGGTGAAGGTACTGGGGATTACAGCGGTAAGGCCTTGGCAAAACTCAAGGCGCTGGTGTACAGTCTTTGGGATATGGGGGATGAAGTGTATTTGAATATTCGATAGCAATTTGGAGGACATGAATTTGCGCTGCATTCCTTTGTGCCATCTTCTTAGCAATATGACGGCATAAATCAAACTCGCTTTGCTCGGACAGTGATTTATGCTATCGTCATATTGTGTCAGCGATAGGCAGTCGAAATGCTAGGCTTTCAATTATTTGTCCTCCCGTATTGCCCGAATAAAGAGGAGGAATGATAGGATGGACGATTTGAAGCATCATATATAAGTAAATATCATGAAAAAAATCTTAAACAAAATAGGAAAGGTGCTGCAGGTGGTTCTTGCAGCTCCCGTAAAATGGCCCGGAAAGGCGGGTAACATCTTGAAATATATCGCTGTGGGCCTGGGCATCTTGGAAACAGTTATGGAAGAGGAAAAGCAGCCAGCTGTAAATAATTCCGAGCCGCCCATGTTGCCCAAGGAAAGGAGTGACGCTGATGAGAATCAATGATATCCGCATCTCTGCTCTAGGGGGAACGCTTTGTTCCATCTGGGCAAGTATCTCGCTGGACGATGTGCTGCAGACGGTATTGACGGCTGCGCTGGGTACGATTGTTAGCTTCGCAACCAGCAGACTCTTAGGGCGTATGAATAAAAAGTCAGGTCATAGGAAACCTTAGCCAGCTTGTTGGGGACGTCTCCCTTAACGGTGAGACGTTTTTTACTCAAATCCCGATCTTCTTCGGTCCTTCTCCTGATCAGCTCCTGCGTTTCCAGTAGATCTCATCGGTTTGGCATCGGGATTTCATCGGGATAATCCCATCAGGTCCCGATGAAAATACGATCAAAGGCAGGTATTTGCTCGTAACAAATAGCCAATTGTAGGCGTCGAGTGAATGATTTTATTTGACCGCAGTAACCTCTAGCTCAACCAGAAGTGTTTCGAAAAGGTGGTTTACTTCCATCACAGTGGAGGCTTGCTGAAGCTGGTTCTTTTGAGCCCATGCTTGAAATAGATCAAAATTTTGAAATAATTCAGCAGAAGATGTCGTGTAGATGTTCAAGCGTACGATATGGCGAATTTCATATCCTGCTTCTAAAATGACACGCTCCACATTAGCAATGGCGAGTGATAGCTGCGTACGCATATCAGCATTACTTGAGATGCCGTTTTCGTCAATTGCGGTTTGTCCTGAAACATATAGGGTTCCACTTACATCTTTTACCTCTACCGCTTGTACATAATTCCGTTGCTCTTGCCACTTCCAGGGATTGATTGTTCTCTTTTGCATAGTCACTGTTTT
>Ga0265296_1005430_pt1 | contig 10489 bp, 6 predicted proteins | sample MunlanPumphouse1_FD_189073 | JGI IMG/M metagenome (GOLD analysis project Ga0265296, IMG submission 189073) | Groundwater microbial communities from a municipal landfill in Southern Ontario, Canada - Pumphouse #1 | ecosystem: Environmental > Aquatic > Deep subsurface > Groundwater | place: Canada...
CGAGGAGCTTTGAGAACTTGTGCCTGTCCTCGGCGCGATCGATCGACTCCGCGGGCGTGCCCATAATGCTCACTCCCGCGCGGTGGAGGCGGAGGGCCAGATTGTTCGCGGTCTGGCCGCCTACGGATACGATGACGCCGACGGGTCGCTCGCGCCTGTAGATTTCGAGCACGGTCTCGAACGTGAGCTCCTCGAAATAGAGCCTGTCGCACTCGTCGAAGTCCGTTGAGACCGTCTCGGGATTGCAGTTCACCATGATGGTGGAAAAACCCATCTTGCGCAGCGACTGCACCGCATTCACGCAGCACCAGTCGAACTCGACCGAGCTGCCTATGCGGTATGCGCCGGAGCCGAGCACCATGACCGAGCGACGCTGCTCTGCCGCAACATCGTCCTCACAGCCGTTGTACGTGCAGTAGAGGTAGTTTGTCTGCGCCGGGTATTCGGCCGCGAGAGTGTCGATCTGCTTAATTGAAGGATTGATGCCGAGTTCGTGCCTGCGTCGCGCGATCGAATCTTCGTCCATTGCGAGGACCTTCGCGATCTGCCGGTCGGAGAAGCCCCGCTGCTTCGCACAGAGCAGGAGCTCCCTTGATAGCTCGCCCCCGGCGCTACGGGCGAGCGCTGTCTCGGTGGCGACTATGTTGGCAATCTTTGCGAGGAACCACGGATCTATGCGCGAGAGCTCCTGTATGCGCGGGATCGGCCAGCCGTCCTTGAGCGCGCGATAGACCGCAAAGATCCTCTCGTCAGAAGGCGAGCGAATCTCCTCCTCGAGGTCCTCGAAGCGGATGCCCGCGCCGCCCGCTACCCCGTCGGCGCCGATCTCGAGCATCCGGATTCCTTTTTGCAGCGCCTCCTCGAACGTGCGGCCGAGCGCCATGACCTCGCCCACGGACTTCATGCCCGAGTCGATCTGGCGCGAAACTCTGCGGAATTTCTTGAGGTCCCAGCGCGGAATCTTTACGACCACGTAGTCGAGCGCGGGCTCGAAGCATGCGGAGGTGACGCCCGTCACCGCGTTGCGTATCTCGGTGAGCGATTTTCCGATCGCGATCTTCGCCGCGACGTACGCGAGCGGGTAGCCGGTCGCCTTCGATGCGAGCGCCGAACTGCGCGAGAGGCGCGCGTTCACCTCGATCACGCGGTATTCGTCGCCGGACGGATTGAGCGCATACTGGATGTTGCACTCGCCCACGATGCCGAGGTGGCGCACCGTGCGGATCGCTATCTCGCGCAGCCTGTGATATTCGCGGTTGGTGAGAGTCTGCGACGGCGCCACCACGATGCTCTCGCCCGTGTGAATGCCCAGCGGGTCGAAGTTTTCCATATTACAGACGGTGATACAGTTGTCGCACGAATCGCGCACCACTTCGTATTCCACTTCCTTCCAGCCCTTGAGCGACTCCTCGATCAGCACCTGGCTCGTGTGCGCGAGCGCTGCGGAGACGCGGTGCAAGAGTTCTTCTTCGTCTGCGCAGAGCCCGGAGCCTAAGCCCCCCAGCGCGTATGCGATGCGGATCATTACAGGATAGCCGATCTCGCGGGCTGCCCTTCGCGCGTCTTCCATGGATGAGACGGCGTGGCTGCGAGGCACTGCAACTGCGATCTCCGCGAGCCTCTGCACGAACCGCTCCCGGTCCTCTGTGTCCTCGATCGTAGCGACCGGAGTTCCCAGCACGCGCACGTTGTATTTCTCAAGGACGCCTGAGCGATAGAGCGCCACACCGCAGTTGAGCGCGGTCTGCCCGCCGAACGAGAGGAGTATTCCGTCCGGTCTCTCCTTCTCGATGACCTTTTCCACAAATTCCGGCGTCACGGGCAGGAAATAGACCTGGTCCGCAAACCCTTCTGACGTCTGGATCGTGGCGATGTTGGGGTTGACCAGCACGGTCTTGATCCCCTCGCCCTTGAGCGCCTTGATCGCCTGGCTGCCGGAGTAGTCGAACTCGCCCGCCTCGCCGATCTTGAGCGCACCGGAGCCTAACAGTAACACTTTGTTCAATTTGAGATTCATGCTCTCCACATTCCCCTCCTTTGTAAGGAGGGGGAAGGGGAGGTAGATCATGATCTACCCCCTCCAACTCCCCCTTACAAAGGGGGAGGGATGATGATTCACTTCATCATATTTACAAACTCATCAAACAAAAACCCGGTGTCCACCGGCCCCGGCATCGCCTCGGGGTGGAACTGAACTCCCATGAACGGTTTGCTCGTGTGCCTGATGCCTTCGTTTGTGCCGTCGTTCGCGTTGGTGAACCACGCCGCCCAGTCAGCGGGCAGCGTCTTTGCGTCGACCGCGTAGCCGTGGTTCTGTGACGTGATATAGCAGCGCCGGCTCCCCTCGAGCGAGCACGGCTGGTTCTGGCCACGGTGCCCGAACTTGAGTTTGTATGTCGTGCCCCCGCCTGCAAGGGCAATGATCTGGCTGCCGAGGCAGATGCCGAAGGTCGGCAGCCCGGCCGACAGGACACGCCGCGCGTTCTCTATCGTGGCCTCGCAATCGATCGGATCTCCGGGCCCGTTTGAGAAGAGTACCCCGTCGCAGTCGATAGAGGTGGGGTCGAAATTCCAGGGCACGCGCACGACCGTGACCCCGCGGTTCACGAGGCTTCTGACGATCGAGTTCTTGCACCCGCAGTCCACGAGCGCCACGCGCTTCTTGCCGTCGCCGTAAGTGCGGGGCTCCGAGATCGACGCCTCCGCAGCGACCCGGCGCGAGACCGGCGGGATTGAAATTGCAAATGAAGGATCAGGGAGGGCGCACGCGATCCTGCCCATCATCGTACCGCGCTCTCGAAGCCGCTTAGTGAGCGCGCGCGTGTCTATGCCGGCGATCGCCGGAATCCCTTGCTCCTTGAGCAGGTCGGAGAGGCCTCGATGCGCGGTCCAGTGGTGGTGAAATTCTGAATAATCGGCGACCACAAGGCCCGCCAGGTGAATTCGGCTCGACTCGTACCCGTGCGAGAGTTCGTGCTCGAACTCCGCCGGCACGCCGTAGTTGCCTATGAGCGGGTAGGTGAGCACCAGTATCTGGCCGCGATAGGATGGATCGGTGAATGATTCCGGATAGCCCACCATCCCGGTGTTGAAGACGACCTCGCCTGAATTCTCGACATTTGCACCGAATGCATGGCCCGAAAATGCGCTGCCGTCCTCGAGGAGGAGGTGGAGTGGGGTTCTGCGGGATAGATCGGAGTTGTGCATCGAAGTTGCGGATACCTACGACAATGTCCAAGTCGAGTCAACGCGGAATCGCGGAAACCCGCCTTTCTATATGATCAGCCGCGGTTGCGGAAGAGGCGAAGGGCCTCGGGGATCATGAAGCAGATCTTTCCTTCATACGCAGTGCTGCCTACGGAGACGACTATTTTCCCTTCGCTGATGCCCTTGCCCGCTACCCTCAACGCGAGATCGTCAGGCAGGAAGTTCGGCGGGACCTGCTCACAGAGACCGGACTGCACGAGAAAGCTGTCCAGCTGGGGATTGCAATCCCATACGGCGACGAGCTCGCCTGGCTTTGTGCACTTGGTGACAAGCGCGCGTCTCGCAATATCGCTATCGTCTCTGCACCCGGTCGGAGGTAGATCCATCCACTGGGTGCCTTTGAGAAAGAGCAGGCGATTGCGTCCCTCGCTGAGGAGCAGCGTCTGCGTCATGATGGTGCTGAAAACATCGTGATTAAGAGCGATATGGCGCCCCGGGTGTCTGGCTGCGGAGCCAAGAAAGCTTTTCAACATCCGGAAAAGATAATTTTGCTCCTTTTCAAACCGCGGGTCTGCTCCGTCTATAATAAACGTATCCCTAGGATCACCGCTGTACGCCGGCAGATTCGTTTCTTCTATCTTGTAATCGATCCCCATGACGCGCGAGGCAAAAAGCGACGGCAGGAGATCGAATCCCGAGAACGGATAGATCCACATGCTGTCCAGCCGGCCCTCCATCGCCTCCATCAGGCGCACAATTCTCAGTCGCACGAGGTAGTCTTGAAGCGAATCTGCCGGCTTGATTCCGGAGCCGTCGCCCGTGTGGAGGCTGTGCGCCAGGGTGAATATCGCGCGCTGAAATATCGATTTCGCTTCAGTAGTGCCAAGGCGCGCGGTCTCGATTATTGCCTCGTCGAACTTAGGGCCTACGCCCTTTAGCAATGGATGGAAGATTTCCCTCTTGATCGCGGGCGAGAGACGCAGGACCGCAGGCATCAAAGGTTGACGCGGTTCGGCCGTATCCGCGCCTTCCCGTTCATGCGCCTCGTCGAGAGCAAAGGAATCGAGCACATCGGTCGGTTCAACAGGGGCTTCAATATCCGTAGCCGCAACGTCAGCGGATGAGGGGAGCGGCAGCGCTGCAGATGAAATCGCTTCGACTGTCATGATGTGATGTTATCGAAAGGAAGGGAAAAAAGTTGTGTGAAATATCTGCCGACCGCGGCCTATGGCTTTGAGCCCTTACGCCACAGCTTCAGCCTCTCGGAGATCGTCTTCTCGTAGCCGTTCTCCGTGGGCGCGTAGTAGGTGCGGTCCTTGAGCTTGTCCGGCAGGTACTGCTCGTCGGCAACGAAGTGGCCTTCGTATTCGTGCGCGTATTTGTAATCCTTTCCGTAGCCCTGCTCCTTCATGAATTTCGTGGGCGCGTTGCGCAGGTGCTTTGGTGTGGGCAGCGTGCCGTGCTCCTCGATGTCGGCCTTGGCGCCCTTGTAAGCCATGTAGCTCGCGTTGCTCTTGGGCGCGGATGCGAGGTAGGTGGCGCACTGCGCGAGCGGGATCCAGCCCTCGGGCATGCCCACGAAGTCGAACGACTGCATGCAGGCGATGGCGACTTGCACTGCATGCGGGTCTGCGTTCGACACGTCCTCGCTTGCGAAGATGACCATGCGACGCGCGACAAAAAGCGGGTCTTCACCTGCCTCCAGCATGCGCGCGAGGTAATAGACCGCTGCATCCGGGTCAGAGCCGCGCATGCTCTTGATGAATGCGGAGATCACGTTGTAGTGCTCCTCGCCCTTTTTGTCATAGAGCAGGCTCTTGCGCTGTACCGCGGCCTCCACATTTTGCAAGGTGATCAGCAAAGCTGGCTCAGGAAGTATGCCAGACGAAGCAGGAGGCAAGAGGCAGGAGGCATGAATTGATTTCTCCTGCTTCATGCTTCCTGCTTCATGCTTCGGCATCCTTTGAATGACGAGGTCTGCAGCTATCTCCACAGTATTCAGGGCGCGGCGGACATCGCCATCTGCTGACTGCGCTATGAAATCTAGCGCATCGTCGTCAATTGCAAGCTTGAGAGGGCCGAGACCGCGCTCGCTGTCTTCAAGCGCCTGACGTACCACATCTTTGATCTCCTCCGCAGGCACGGGCTCGAGCACATAGACCTTGGTTCGCGAGAGCAGGGGGCCGATGACTTCGAATGAAGGATTTTCAGTGGTGGATCCAATGAGCGTGATGGTCCCGTCCTCGACGTGCGGAAGCAGCGCGTCCTGCTGCGCCTTGTTCCAGCGATGGATTTCGTCCACGAAGAGGATGTTGAGCCGACCGGACCTGCGCTCTGCGCGCGCCTCTTTTATTACCTCGCGCAGCTCAGCCACGCCGGAGAGGACAGCGGAGAGGTGATGAAACTTTGCCTTTGTGCGGCCCGCGATTATGCGCGCGAGAGTGGTCTTGCCCGTGCCCGGCGGGCCCCAGAATATAATCGAGGGCACGGTGTCGGCCTCGATGAGCGCCGAGAGCGGCTTGCCCGGACCTAGGAGGTGCGCCTGCCCCGCGACTTCCTCGAGCGAGCGCGGCCGCATCCGCTCGGCAAGCGGTGCCTTGGCCCTCTGTGCGGAATCGAAGAGATCCTCTTCCATGGCGGCATAGAGACCACGACAGCAGTTCACAAGACAAGGATAAAGATAGGGCCCGGCATTCGCTTGGGAGTCGCTTATTTTACCCCGATTGTTCCGCTCACGAAGATGGGCATAAAGTCAGGGATCGTATCGCCTCTCTCAAATCCCAACTCGGAAATTCCGGATATGTCGGTGTCGTGCCCTTCGTGGGGCAGTATGCCGCTTTCCACCGCGCACGTATCCCGAGGAAGGCTTGCTGAATCGGCAGCTTCGTTCAAGGGCGCTGATGGAATCGTCGTGAACGCGGCCCTGACGCTGGGAGATATGCCGGGGGTGCGCTCGGTGGTCGGTGCGCCTGACGTCCTTCCGCCATCGAACGGCTTTACGGCCGGCGGCACCAGGATAACGTCCCTTATCCCTCCGAGGCCTTCATCGAACGCCAGCTCCCCGTCGAATCCGGTCTTGTGCGCTATCTCTTCGAGCCTTCTCTTCAGATCTGGCGAGCGCGGCCGTCCAAACGTTACCGTAGCGGTGTGCCTGCCCTCGTCGAGGGAGAACTTGATTCCGAGCCGTTGCTTGCCATCGTCCGAAGCGAGCCTTTCTCTGATGGTGCTGGAAAAAATCGTATGTACGAGCGCGCGCGTCGCATGCGGGGCGAACGATGTGAACGGGACGTCAGAGCGGATTTCGACATCCAGGCCACTCTTGCCGATGGTCGCGCTGTCGCTGTACGCGGAATGGATGTGCCTCCCGAGATCGAAGAGGGAACCGAGCCCTTCGATTCCGAGCGCGAACTGCATCGCGGAGTACGTGACGGCCAGGGCGTTGTCGTGGTCGTTCTCTATCCGCGATGGCAAGGGCGCGACCGTGATCTCCACGATTCCCCTCATAACCCTGTTGAGCGCGCGGACCTGATCCGCGATGAGACTGCCGTCCACGGTCTCGGAAAGCGGATGGGACATGAAGGCGCGGTGGGCCGCTCCCGCCCTGAGCTCAAGCGGATAAAGTAATTCCTGGATTCCCTTGAGGGTGATGTCATCGACGAGCGTCCCTTGGTAGGCGTTGTCGTGCTGCATCGCCCTTGCCACCATGACCTGTATGCCCCTGATGGTCCCCGCTGTATGCCTGAGAGCGGTCTCCATCAGCATGAAGAATGTGTCCACGAGGTCTTCCTCGCGCTTGATTCCCGCTACCGCCTCTACATATTGATCTACGAGCGCGAGCCTCCCTACGACTTGGTCGTTTCTGTCCGTGATCACGCAGGAAAACGGACCGGACTTGCGGATGCGGAGGTCGCCGACAGGAAGGCTGGCAACAGTGATGGGCGCGAGCTTTCCGTCGATAAGTATGCGATTGATTTCCGCGAGGAGCGGAAGACCTTGTTTACGAGTCGGCGTGGTGACTATGGCTGCCACGGGCAGATTCTCCGTCCCGCGGGGAGTGCGAAAGACCGCTGGGATGGAGGTAGGTAGGCACTGTACTACTCTCCCTTTTTGTGTCGCGAGGACCTCGGTGTAAGGGCGGTGCGGCACGAGAGTCGTCGTGTTGCTCTTGCCTCTCACCAGCATACGATAACCCGCGTAAACGGCAGCTGGATCCGCTTCCCCGGTTATCAAGGTGCGGAGAAATTGCGCGCTCGTTGCTGGTGATGTGCTGAACTCGTTAGCCAGCCTTTCAAATGAATGACCGAGTTCCCTCAGCTCTTCACTGGCATCTTGCGCGTTGCCGCTGTCTCGTTCGATCTGTTCTACGATGCTCGACAGATAATATCGGTTGAGAGCGGTTATGATTTCAGGTTTCAGACCAGGATTGCCCATCTTGTTTCCTTTCGGGTTGGCGTTTTCTGATTGCGTAAGGACTTTTTCTTATCGACCGGTATTTTGGAAAGTTGCGCCCTATATAGTAGATTGAGTATGTTTTCAACTTTATTATCTATCCACTTGATTTATATAGAGTATTCCAAAAAGCCGCATAAAGGGCGCTCGTCAAAAAAAACAACTTTTCCCTTTGATATACGCAAGCTTTGGGTCTATAAGAATTACAGATAACCGCAGATAAGTTTTTGATCCCTCTATCTTTTTCTTGCATTGCGAAAAGTGAGGGGGGGTAAATGGCGGACATAAATGTAGCGGCCGTAAATTTATTTGCCGTCCCACCTGGCGACGATTCCGAGCGCATCAGCGCGGTTCCAGACAGCGGTGTACTCGCAAGGCCCGTTGCAGCAGATCGATATTCTTCCGGCGAGTCATACGTTTTACCCGACAACCCGCTTCCCACTAACGTCGTGAGCAGTCTCTTCGGAGATCCGCTTGCCGCGCGCCGCCTCGATAACCAGGAACGCGAGTACGTGCGGGAGCAGTATGCTGCTTATTTAGAGGAGATAGCGCGCTACAGGGCAGGCGGCAGGTTCGAGAATTTGCGCAATTCAGTTCTCATGCTCCGCGACGCTGCAGATGGGGCTTCGAACATCGAGGTCCGCGATCGCGAAGCGCTCAGATTTGTTCAGTTTGCGCAGTACGCCTTCTACCGCAAGTCGTACGAGCTCAGCGACGAAGCCCTCGCTCAGTTGATTGCGCCCGGCAATCAGGGCCTCTCCGATGAGCATTTCCTGGAGGTCAGCGAGGCACAGGCGCATAGCGCCGTGCAGCTCAAGCATCTCGCAGCCGTGGTCAGCGCCGCGAACGATACGTATCGTGACGCAGAGCCTCAGTCCTCCGAGGTCAGCGTTTCTCATGAATATCCGGACGAGTTCGACTTGACCGAGATCCCGGCGAATACAGGCGAGGAGGCGTTCGCCGCCAACGCAGCCGTGGAAAGCGGTGTGCTTCTCGTCTCTAACGCCGTAGGGTTTGCCCGCTGACGCAGCGCGATTTAGTCCCACCACTATATCTTGCCACCAGAAATCGGTTGAAGCGCATCTTGGCGGCGTGCTAGAGCATTCGCCTGCATGCTGCTTTCTCTTCACATCAAGGATTTCGCGATCATAGACGAGCTCGAGCTCTTGCTCGGCCCCGGCCTCAACGTGATGACCGGCGAGACCGGCGCGGGCAAGACGATCATCGTCGAGGCGCTGAAGCTCGTAATGGGCGGCCGTGCATCCACGGATATCATCCGCGCAGGGAGCGATCGCGCGGGCGTCACGGCGGTCTTCGACGCCGCATCCCTTCCGCTGCGGGCCAGGAAGATACTGGATGACGCGGGCATTTCGCATGGCGAGGAGCTCATCGTTCACCGCGCGGTGGGGGCTGCGGGCAAGGGCCGCATCTCGATTAACGGAGTGCCCGCTACCGCTGCGACGCTGAAGTCGGTCGCAGAGCACGTTGTGGACATCTCCAGCCAGCACGAGTACCAGCTCCTGCTCGACGAATCATCTCATCCATTCATGCTCGATTCGTTCGGCGGGCTGGAGCCGCAGGCGGCCGCGTTCCGCGACGCGCATCAGAGGTGGAGCGAATCCGCGCGCGAGCTTGCAGAGCTGGAGGTAAACGAACGCGTCGCGAAGGAGAAGTTCGATTTTCTGAAGTTCCAGCTGGATGAGCTGAATGCAGCGGACCCCAAGCCGAACGAGGACATTGAGATCGAGGCTGAGAGATCGCGCGTGAAGCACGCGGTGTTCCTGCAGGAGAAGTCTGCCGGGGCCGAATCGTTGCTCGCCGGAGAAGACGGCGCTACTTCCGCGATCAGCCGCGCCGCGCAGCTGATCGCGCAGTGCGCGCCGTACGAGCCGAAAGCAGAGGCCTGGAACGAGGCGCTGGATCGCGCCAGGATAGAGGTGGAGGATGTGGCCTGCGAGCTCGCTCGTTACGCGGAAGGCGTGAGGTCCGACCCGGCCCGCCTCGAGGAGCTCGACGAGCGGCTGCACAGGATTCGGGCGCTCGTGCGCAAACACGGCGGCAGCATAGAGGCGTGCCTCAGCCGCAGGGAAGGGCTCAAGCAAGAGGTGGAGAAGTTGAAAAATTACGACGGCCTTCTCGAGTCGAAGAAGGAGATTTTGGCAATGCTCGCTTTGGAGCGGCGAACGGCGGCCGAGAAACTGAGTGCCGCGAGGCAAAGGGCCGCAAAGGAGATGAGCGAGGGGGTTGCAGGGGAGCTCTCGGAGCTCGGCATGCAGAAGACTCAATTCGTAATTATCGCCAAGATGAGGCCGGAAGCGGAGTGGGACGAGTCTGGTCCGGATCTCGTGGAGTTTTTATTCTCGCCCAATCCCGGCGAGCCCGTGCGCCCGCTGGCTCGAATCGCATCAGGCGGCGAACTCTCCCGCGTGATGCTGGCGATCAAGGGCGCGCTCGCTGCAGGCGGCGGAATGACGGGCACATCGGTATTCGACGAGGTGGATTCGGGCATAGGCGGCGCTGTGGCCGCTGCCGTTGGAAAGAAGCTCAAGCTCCTCGCGGGCGAGCGGCAGGTGGTTTGCATCACGCACCTGCCGCAGGTCGCTGTATACGCAGACCGGCACCTGTGCATAAGGAAGCGTGCAAAGGCGGGCCGCACGGTCACATCACTAGAGGAGCTCTCTTCCGATGCGCGCGTCTCGGAGATCGCACGCATGCTCGGCGGCGAGAAGATCACTACCGCCGCCACGAAGCATGCGGAGGAGATGCTTGTTGCAGCGCGGGTTAATAATCGAGGCATGAAGCATGAAGCATGAAGCATGAAGCATAAGCATGA
>Ga0265296_1005431_pt1 | contig 10488 bp, 10 predicted proteins | sample MunlanPumphouse1_FD_189073 | JGI IMG/M metagenome (GOLD analysis project Ga0265296, IMG submission 189073) | Groundwater microbial communities from a municipal landfill in Southern Ontario, Canada - Pumphouse #1 | ecosystem: Environmental > Aquatic > Deep subsurface > Groundwater | place...
CCGCAGGCCCCGCGCCGGCGGCGCGAAGTCTGCGCAGCGTGTGCAGCACGCGGTGCACGACGGTGAGCGACGTGAGCACCGCGAGCGCCCACACGGCGACCGTGAGCAGGCTCACGTCGCCCACATGCCAGCCGGCGAAGAGAAAGCCGGCCAGCAGCAGCACGATGCGCTCGGGCCGCGACATCAGGCCGACCTTGCACTCGACGCCGAGCGCCTCGGCGCGGGCCCGCGTGTAGGAGACCATCTGGCCGGCGCCCATGGCGACGAGCACCAGCGCAGTCATGAGCCAGCGCTCCTGCTGCGCCATGTACACGGTCAGGGCGCCGAAGACGATCATCTCGGAGATACGGTCGGTGGTGGAATCGAGGAAGGCGCCGGCCTGCGTAGGCCCCACGCCGGCACGAGCCACGGCGCCGTCGAGGGCGTCGCAGACGGCGGCGATGAGGAAGACGAGCGCGGCCCAGACGAAGTGCCCACCGAGGATGAGCGGTATCGCGACGAGGTGCACCGCCAACCCGAAGAGGGTGAGGAGATCGGCGGTGACGCCGCGCCGGGCGAGCACGACGCCCGCCTTGAAGAAGAGGCGCCGGGCGCCGTCGGTGTAGCGGACCTTGAGGCTCGCCACGTCAGCTGTCGCGCTCGTGCACCGTGACGGCCGCCGAATTCGGCACGTCGTTCGTCTGCACGTTGACGGCGAGGACGTAGGCGGCCAGGGCAACGAGGCCGCCGGCGACGGCATCGACAATGAAGTGGTTGCCGGTGGCGACGATCGCGACCAGCACCACCGCGGCGTACACGAGGCCCAGCCAGCGCAGCCAGCTTTGCTCGGCCAGCAGGAACAGCGCCACCGCCACCAGCAGAGCGTAGCCGAAGTGCAGGCTGGGCATGGCGGCGAAGGGGTTCGCAAGGAGCCCGTTCTCGAAGATCTGGGAGCGCAGGCCGTGCAGGTAGTTGATGTCGGCGACGCCCGAGGTGAAGATCATGCGCGGAGGCGCCGTCGGCAGGAGGAAGAAGACGAGCACCGCCATGAAGTTCATGGCCAGGAACCAGTTGCGATACAGGGTCCACTGGCCGCGGCGCTGCGTGAACACCCAGATCAGGGTGCCGATGATGATCGGGAGGTGAAGGCTGCCGTAAGCCCAGACGAGGAAGCTCATGAGCGGCTCCACGGAGCTGACGCGCCCCTGGATCCACGGCTCCCAGAAGATGCCGAGAGCCTTCTCGAGGTTCATGAAGAAGACGCCGTTGGCCATCGCGACGGCCTCGCGGCCCTGCACGAAGGCCCGCGACAGATCGTAGGCGGCGTAGCAGATGAGCATGATCATGCCCTGGCGGAGGACGTCCTCTCCGCCCCGGCGGGCGATCGAGAACCGGGCATCGTTGAGCAGACGGCCGACAGAGGGGTTCGTGCGCCTGGTCAAGGTGGCTGTGCTCCCATCGCTGGAGGTGCGTCGAGGACGACCATATTCACTGGACGATAGCAGAGGGGTGAAGAGCGAGGCAACCGTTCCGCGGCTCGCGGCGGCACCGGCGAACGGCTGGTGGGCCGTGAAGGATTCGAACCTTCGACCTTGGGATTAAGAGTCCCCTGCTCTACCAACTAAGCTAACGGCCCACGAGGTCGCGAGGCGCTATGGTACCAGCCGCGCCGCGCCTTGCCAAACGGGTGCCGCGGCGCGTTTTCAGCTGTCGAAGACGTGGCGGCCGGTGACCTCGTAGCCCTCTTCCTGGACGGCCGCCTCGATCTCCTCGAGGGCGAGCTCGTCGGCGTCGAAGTCGAGGGCGACGCTCCGGGCCTCGACGTCGACCTCGACCTGCTGGACCCCGGAGAGGCCGCGCACCGCCCCCTCGATCGCCATCTTGCAGTGGTTGCAGGAGATGCTCGGTACATTGAGCACGACATGCGTCGCTGGCATGGTCACTCCTTCTTCGCGGCCTGGGCGCCGAGATCGTCAAGTTTGTAGGTGGCCGAGCGCCCCTCCCCGTGGTCGACGATGACGCTGTCCACGGGGGCGAGCAGCTCGATGACCTTCCCTTCCCCGCCGGGCGTCGCGACAATCGCGCCGCGCCGAGGGGCGCGCTGGCGGAACGAGACGTACACCTGGTGCTCGTACTTGAGGCAGCACATCAGGCGGCCGCAGCAGCCGGAGATCTTGGTCGGGTTGAGCGGCAGATTCTGATCCTTGGCCATGCGGATGGAGACGGGCTCCTGATCCCCGGCGAAGGTGGCGCAGCAGAGGCTACGACCACAGGGGCCGTAGCCGCCGACGATACGCGACTCGTCGCGGGCGCTCACCTGCTTGAGCTCGACGCGACGCCGCAGGCGGTCGTTGAGCTTGCCGACGAGATCGCGGAAATCCACCCGCTCGTCGGCGTAGAAGGTGACCGTGATCTTGCCGCCGTCGAACGCCTGCCGGGCGTCGACGACCTTCATGTCGAGGCGCAGCTCGGCGACGAGCTCGCGGCAGGCGCGCTTTGCCTCGAGCTCGGCGTCGCGGTGCGCGCCGACGGCGTCGAGGTCGGCCCGCGTGGCCTTGCGCAGGATCTTCTTGAGGCCGCGCGGAGCCCCTTCGGCGGGCACGGCCTCGGGGCCCTTGACGAGGCGGCCGAAATCGGCGCCCCGCGTTGTGTCGACGATGACGTGGTCGCCCGGCGCGAGCTCGAGTGCCCCCGCGTCGAACTGATACACCTTGCCGCCGCCGCGAAACACGACGCTGGCGATACTAGGCACTCTCCACGACCTCCTCGAAGCGCGCGAACAGAGCCTGCAGCGCGAGCTTCTGATCGATGTTGAGATACAGATCCTTACGCGCCCGGGCCACGGCGGCCAACAGGCGCGCGTACTGCTCCGGCGTCGCGACCGCCGCTCCGGCGAGCTCGTCGGCGCGGTCGTAGTTCCAGAGTACATCGGATGCCCCACAGGCGACCACCCAGAGGTCGCGCACCCAGGCGCCGAGCAGGTCGACGGCGTCCTGCGCCGCGACGCGGCGACGGCGCGCCTCCTCGCGCCGGGCCCTGTCCTCAGCCTGGTCGGAGCGGTACTTGAGGTCCTTCTTGTCCTGGAAGAGCTGCCTGAGCTCGGCGAGGCGCCGCTGCAGCTCAGCCTTGACCTCCGCGGCGATCTCGGCGTGGTGCTCGGCGAGCACCGCGATGAACGCTGCCGCCGGGTCGACGCCACCCTCGCCGCGCCGCAGGCCGACGACGCCGGCGGCCTGCTCGAGGTAGAGCGTCCGGCGGCCGGCGCCCTGCGCGTCGTCGGCGAGCCGCTCGGCGCGCTCCACGGACCCGCCGGACAGCCGCGCCAGCGTCTCCGCGGCGACGTCGTCGAGCCCCTGCCCGGCGCGCAGCCAGGCGCTCACCTCCGCGCCGCTGAGCGGGTGGAACTCCACCTGGCGGCAACGCGACACGATCGTCGGCAGCACGCGCTCCAGGCGATCGGTGACGAGGAGGAAGTACACGTAGGCGGGCGGCTCCTCGATGCTCTTGAGGAGCTTGTTGGCCGCCGCGGGGTGCAGGTGCTCCACTTCAGGGATGATCCACACACGGCGGCCGGCAGCGAACGGCTTGAGGCTCAGGTCGGCGACGAGCGGCTCGACCTGCTGCACGCGGATGAGGTCGCCCTCGCGCTCGAGCACGTGCAAGTCGGGGTGGGCGCCGCGCCGGGCGCGCTCGCACTCAGGGCACGAGCCACACCCGCCGCACCGGCTGACCAGGGCCACCCCGAGCTCGCGCGCGAAGGCCGTCTTGCCGAGCCCCTCCGGGCCGGTGAACAGATAGGCGTGGCTCAGGGTGTCGTCGTGCAGGGCGCGGGTGAACTGCGCCTTGACCCGCTCCTGGCCGGCGATGGCATCGAACACGGAGGCGCCTCAGCCGCCGCGCAGGCCGGCCGCGGCGACGGCGGCCAGCGCCGCGGCCTCCACGTCCACAGCCACCAGGTCGACGTCCCGGAGACCGTCGATGAGTACGACCCGCTCGGGGAAGCGCCGCGCCACCACGGCGAAACCGGCGGCGACTCGCTGCTGGAACGCCAGACCCTCGGCTTCGATGCGGTCCGGCGCGCCGCCGGCCCGCGCCAGGGCCACGGCCGGGTCCACGTCGAGGACGATGGTGAGCTGCGGCAGGACGCCCTGCAGAGCGGCCTCGTTGACGGCCAGGACGGCCTCGAGGCCGAGGCCGCGGGCGACGCCCTGGTAGGCCAGCGAGGAGTCGACGTAGCGGTCGAGGACGAGGATGCGCCCCGCGCGCAGCGCCGGCAGCAGGACCCGTTCGACGAGCTCGGCGCGGGCCGCTGCGTAGAGCAGAGCTTCCGACCACGGAGCGAGCGTGCCCGGACCGTGCAGGAGGACGTCGCGGATGGCCTCGCCGGCGGCGGTGCCGCCGGGCTCGCGGACCACGCTCCCGGGCGCGTCGGCAGGGCCCACCGGCAGTCCGCAGGCGGCGAGCCGCGCGCTGAGGAGCGCCGCCTGCGTACTCTTGCCACAGCCGTCGCAACCCTCGATGGTGATGAGGACGCCGCTCAGCTCGCCCACGCGCGCCTCCCTGGCCAGCTTATCCCGGCGGCGCCCGCGTTCAGCCGGCCTTCTCGGCACGGGCGCGGGCGCGGGCCTTGTACTTCTCTTTGCTCGGGCAGTCGATGTCGACGCAGAGCACCCACGGCCGGCCGCGCCCGCCGGCGCCCATCACCTTGATCTCGGGCCAGCCGCACTCGCCGCAGCTCTTGCCGGTGGGCACGATGGTGCCGCGTTGCGGCAACGGGAAGGTCTGCCCGCAGCCGCGGCGCGGGCGCTCGCCCTCGGCCGCCGGCGCCGCGGGCTCGTCGCCCTCCTTGCCGACGCAGGCGGCGAAGCGCTTGCCGGTCTTGCCGCGCAGCACGCGCAGCTGGCCGCCGCACACCTTGCACTCGCCGAGGTTGAGGTCTTCGCGAACGCCGCTCTTGATGCGGGCGCGGATGTCGTCGATGTGGCCGTCGAGGAGCTTCCAGGCGTGCTCCAGCATCGCCTGGCTTTCGGCGACGACCTCGCTGCGCCGGAGCTCGCCCTCGCCGATGCGGTCCATCTGGCGCTCGAGCTCGGCGGTCATCGCGCTGGACGAGATGTCGACCGGCGCCTGCGGCAGGGCGGCGTCGAAGGCGGCGACCAGCGCCACGCCCAGCTCGGTGGGCTCGACGGGGTTGTCGCGCACGTAATTGCGATCGTAGAGGTGCTGGATGATATCGGCGCGCGTCGCTTTGGTGCCCAGGCCGAGCTCCTCCATCCGCTCGATGAGCGGGCCCTGGCCGTAGCGCGAAGGCGGCTGCGTCTCCTTGCTTTCGCTGCGGACCTCGAGCACCGCCAGCGTGTCGCCGGGCCGCAGCGGGGGCAGGGGCCGGTCGCGCTTGGCGGCGTACTTCTCGTACACCTCGAGGAAGCCAGGCTCGGACACGCGGCTGCCACGGGCCAGGAAAGGCTCTTCACCGACCTGGACGTCGAGGCGCTGGCCCTCGACGACCGCGGCCGGCAGCAGGGTGGCGAGGAAGCGGCGCGCGACGAGGTCGTACACGCGCGCCTGGTCGCCGCTGAGCTCCTTCGCCGGCACGCCCACCGGGTAGACCGGCGGGTGGTCGGTGGTGCGCTTCTTGCCTTTGGTGGGCGTGAACTTGGGCTGCCCCGCGAGACGCGCCGCGGTGGCCGCGACCGGCTGCCAGCCCGCGAGCGCCTGCAGGCTGCCGCGCAGGTCGAGCGAGGGCGGATACACGGTGTTGTCGGTGCGCGGGTAGCTGATGAGGCCGTCGAGGTACAACGACTCCGCGGCGCGCATGGCCCGCGCCGGCGAGACCCCGGCGCCCGAAGCGGCGCTCATCAGCGCCGTCGTGTTGAACGGGACCGGCGGCGCGACCTGGCGCGGCTGCGCCTTGTAGGCGGTGACCCGCGCCGTCTCGGCCTGAGCCCGGGCCAGCGCCGTCTCGGCGGCGGCGAGAGTGTCGAAGCGGCCCTTGGCGTGGGCCACCTCGAGCTTGTCGCCGCCGTGCTCGAGCGTGGCTTTGATCTCCCAGTACGGGACCGGGACGAAGGCCCGGCGCTCCAGCTCGCGGTCGACGACGAGGCGCAACGTGGGCGTCTGCACGCGACCCACCGAGAGGTACTCGGAGCCGTAGCGGTACGAGGCCAGGGAAAGGAACCGCGTGAGCACGGCGCCCCAGATGAGATCGATGTCCTGCCGCGAGTGGGCCGCCTCGGCGAGGTTGAAATCCACCGTCGACGGCTTGGCGAACGCGGCCGTGACCTCCTCGGGCGTGAGGGCGGAGTAGCGAACCCGCACGTGCCGGTCGACGACCGCCGCCGGCACCATGGGCTTGACCTTGGGGTCAGGATCGGCCGCGACGCTGGGGGCCGGCGGGGCGGCCGCGGCCTTGCCGCGGCCGGCGGGGCCGGCCTTCTTCGCCTTCTCGGGCTTGTCGTGCGGGTGGCGCCGGTGGGCGTCGCCGCGCAGGATCTCGAGCGCTTCGTGGCCGATGAGCTCGCCCTCGCGGTCGTAGTCGGTGGCGATCACGACCGCGGTAGCGCCCTTGGCCGCGGCGCGCAGCGCCGCCAGGGTCGACACCGACCCCCCGTCGACCACCCAGGCGAGATCGGGTTCGGCGATCATCTCGCTGAGGTTCTTGAGGCTCCAGCGCCGATACGTGTTCGGGAACACGGTCTGCATGACGTGGCCGCGCAGGCCGATGGCCACCGCCTCGTCGCCCTCGTAGGTGAAGTGATAGGACTTGACCTTCTGACGGCCGCGGCCGTGCTCCTCGACCGTCGCCCGGCCGCCGAGGATCTCGGCGATCTTGCGAGCCGCGGAATCTTTCTCTGTGACGATGAGCTTCACGGACCTACCTCAGATGGACGTGGCCAGACGGCCGCGGACGCTGCGAGTTAATACCACCCGGCAAACCTGGATGTCGAGATGACGATGGTCGCGCCGTCAGGCGAGCGCCTCGAGGGCGGCCTCGCGAGTGGCGTGGATCGAGAACACGCGATCGAGGCCGGTGATGGCGAGCACGCGCGCCACCGGCCGGCTGGTGACCACCAGAGCCATCGCGCCGCCGGCGGCGTTGGCGCGCCGCACTCCCCCGATGAGTACGCCCAGGGCCGTGGAATCGACGAACGAGACGGCGCTGAAGTCGACGACCAGTCTGACGACCCCGGCGTCGAGCAGCTCCAGCATGCACTCCTTGAAGCGCGGCGCGGTGTAGAGGTCGACCTCGCCGCCGAGCGCGACCACGCCGCGGCCGTCGGCGAGGCGCTCGCTTGAGACGCTGAACAGGTCGTTCATTGGCCTGACTCGGAGGACGGCGACGGCGAGGGGCTCGACGAAGTGGAGTTCTGCGCGATCCAGTCGCGCACCGCGGCCGCGTCGGGGGACTCGGGGTCGAGCTCGAGGAACTTGGTGAACGCCAGGAGCGCCGTGTTGGTGTCCCCGGCGTCGATGGCGACGGTGGCCATGTTGAAGTACGACTCGGCGTCCTTGGGCCGCAGCTCGGTGATCTGGCCGTAGACGCTCGTCGCCATCTGGTAATCCTTGAGGAAGAGATAGATGCTCACCAGATTGTCGAGGGAGTCGACCCGGAGCTGCCTGGCCGCGGCGCCCTTCTCCTTGGCGAGCAGCGTGATGGCGCGCTCGTACTTGACCGCCGCGGAGCGCCAGTCCGACACCTGCGCGGCGGAGCCCTGAGCCTGCTGGTTGGCGCGGGCCAGGTAGGATTCGCCCAGGAGGCGCCAGGTGTCGACGTCGTTGGGTGCAGCTTTGACCGCGGCCTCGTAGCGGGCGATGTCCTTGTCGATCTGTTCGGTGGCCGACGAAGAGCCATTGCAGCCCACGTTGCCGCTCACCGGGATCATGACGAGGAAGCCGGCCATGATGATGGCCATGATCGCGAACACCCATCTCTGCCAGAACTTCACACGTTGACGATCGAGCAGCACTTAGGGGGTCTCCTCTCCTCTGCCGGCGGCGGTGTGCCACCAGCCGGACTCTGCCGCGCCGACCTTGACGGCGCCGGAGCGCACGCGGTCGCGGAGCTTCTGGCGTACCTCGAACGCGGCCAGGCGGATGGACTCGGCGTCGAGGCCCTCGTAGGCGCGGTCGCGGTACAGCGTGCGGCCGCCGACCACCGTGAGCCGCACGTCGTCCTGGTTGGCGCCGTAGACGAGGGCCGAGTACGGGTCGTCGATCGGCGCGAAGTGCGAGCGCGAGACGTCGACGGCGATGAAATCGGCGTACTTGCCGGGCTCGAGGCTGCCGATATCGTCCTCCATGCCCAGGGCCTCGGCGCCGCCCAGGGTGGCGATGCGGACGCATTTCTGGGCGTCCAGCACCGTGACGTCGCGTTCGACGGCGCGGTGCAGGAACAGCATCGTGCGCATCTCGTCGAACATGTCCATGATGTTGCTCGACGCCGGGCTGTCGGTGCCGAGCCCGACGCGCACGCCCTCGTGCAGGAGGTCGGCGAGCGGCGCCACCCCGCAGCCGAGCTTGGCGTTGCTCTTCGGGCAGTGCGCGACGGCGACGTCCTTGGCTCTCAGGATGCGGATGTCGTCCCGGGTGACGAGCACGCAGTGCACGGCGAGGAAGTCCCGGTCGAACACGTCGTACTGCTGGAGGTACTTGACGGGGCTGACGCCGAACGGCTGCACGAGCATGCGCTCCCAGCCCATGCGCTCGCGGTAATCGTGGGCGAACTTGCCGGAGCCGGAGCGCACGTAGGTGAGCTCGTCCTTGCTGCCGGCCACGTGGCTCATCACCTTGAGGCCGCGGGCGCGGGCCAGAGTCGACGCCGCCTGGTAGAGGCGGCTGGAGGCCGTGTAGGGAGCGTGTGGCGCGAGGCCGACGTCGAAGCTCGGCGGCGCCGCCGCCTGGGCCTCGACGAGGCGCCGCTCCAGGTCGGCGACGGTCTCGTCGAGCCGCTTGTCGTCGACGCCGAACGCCTCGAGGTAGAGGCGGCCGCGCAAGCCGGCCTCGGCGGCCGCCAGGAGCGAGCCGCCGGAGTAGCTCGTGTCGGCCAAGGTGGTGATCCCCGAGGAGATGGCCTCGAGCGCTCCCAGCCGGGCGCTCACCAGGTACTCATCGGGCGTGAGCGAGGCCTTGACGTCGATCAGGCTGATGATCCAGTCGCCGAAGGCGGCGTCGTCCAGGATGCCGCGGAACGACGTGTACTCGATGTGGCTGTGGCAGTTGACGAACCCGGGCATGACGACCGCCGGCCCGAGGTCGACGACGGCCGCCCCCGGGTGCGCCGCGGTGAGCGCGGGCGCCGGGCCCACGCCGACGATGCGCTCGCCGCGGACGGCGAGCCCGCCGTCGGCCAGTACCGGCGCCGCCACGGGCAGCAGCCAGTCGGCTCGATAGATCGTGATGTGGTCGTCGGTCGCGGGCATGGTCACCTGAGGTCGGGCACGGGCGAATCGTGCCCCGTCCGTGCGCGTCGAGTATAGGGGAGCGTGTCGCGCAGTGGCAAACACCCTGGGGCCAGCCTTCCAGCAGCCGTCGGGGCGGCGGTATACTCGCCCTACCAGCCACGGGAGGCGCGGCGTGCACGAAGGAACAGGGCCCAGCTACTCGGCCGAGGTGATCACCAGCACGGTGTGGGACGCCATCAAGACGATCCCCGGCGTGAGCGACCTCTACCGGAGCCCGCTGCGGTCGCTCGGCGAGCGGGTGCGCAGCGAGCGCCACGGGCCGGTGCGGCTCGAGCACGACGACGCCGGCCCGATCCTCGAGGTGCACCTGGTGCTCGCCGCCGGGGCGGACATCGCCGCCACCGGGGAAGCCGTGGCCGAGGCCGGGGCGACCTTCCTCGCCCGCACCACGGGCACGCCGATCTCGCAGGTCGACGTGTACGTGGACGACGTCGCCCTGCCTGACGACGAGTGAGGGCGGTCGACCTCACCGCCGCCACGCGCGACCTCCTGGCGCCTGTGTGCCGGGAGTGCGTGTGGTGGCAATGCCGGCCCGGTGCGGCAGCCGCGCCCGGCCTGCGGGGCTCTTGGGAGCACGAGGCCGAGGCCGAGGCCGGCTTCTTCGGGCGCGCCCTCGTCGAAGGCGACGCGGTGATCGGCTGGATGCACGCCGCCGCCGCGCGCCTTGTGCCGCGGGCCCGCTGCCTGCCGGCCGGCCCTCCGTCGGCGGACGCGTACCTCCTCACCTGCGCGTACTTCTACGACGAGGACTACCTGCGCGGCTTCCAGTTCCTGCTGCAGGAGATCGAGGCGTCGCTCAAGCACCGCAGGGTGGCGGCGCTGGAGGCCTTCGGCCTGCGCCGCTCACGGCCCGGCGACCCGTTCCGCGGCTACGTGCGCGAGCTCAACCTGTTCCACCCCGAGGTGCTCGAGGGCAGCGGGTTCCGGCAGGTGCAGGTGAAGGGCGAGGTGGCGCGCCTGCGCCTCGACCTCGCGACCCTGGTAGAAGCGCCGCGCTTCAGCGTGGCCCGGGAGCGTCTGGAGACGGGGGCCGCGGCGCAGCCCGTGT
>Ga0265296_1005432_pt1 | contig 10488 bp, 17 predicted proteins | sample MunlanPumphouse1_FD_189073 | JGI IMG/M metagenome (GOLD analysis project Ga0265296, IMG submission 189073) | Groundwater microbial communities from a municipal landfill in Southern Ontario, Canada - Pumphouse #1 | ecosystem: Environmental > Aquatic > Deep subsurface > Groundwater | place...
TCTCCTGATGGAATAGAGTGGACAACAACATCATTAACCGACGCGCATAATGAAGCCGGAAAACCGCCATAATTCAAAAAGGCCGGCTTGGCGCCGTACGAAAAGATAAGCTCTTCCGCAAGCTCATCTAATTTTTTTGTTGTTATTCCGGGGCGGACTGCTTTAACTACTTCGTCTAAAATAGCCGCAAGAATTTTTCCGCCCTCCCGCATTATTTCTATCTCTTCCTTGGTTTTAATTGAGATCACTTTTGAATTACGATTTACGATTTACGATTTAAGAATATAGTCTGCCTTCTTAAATCTTAAATCATGATTCTTAAATCTTATCCGTTTGAATCTAAAATATCATTCAATCTGAGATACAAAATCTACTCTAATATTTTTAGGATGTCGCGATACACTTCGGCTACCGATTGCTCGCCATTAACCCGCTTAACGCTGAATCCATGTTCTTCCAGATAATCAATAACAGGCAGGGTTCTGTTTTCGTACTCCTGAATCCTGATTTTAATTGACTCCGGATCATCCAATTTAGCGCGCTTCAAAAGTTTTGAGCCATCTATAGGACAATGTTCAAGCGCTTCAGTTTCTTGTGAATATAAAATGGAATGGCGCATTAACTCGCAAATTCTCCTGTGAGTATTTCTGAAAATTGTGGCTTCAGCCGCAACGTCAATGACAACAGTCTTTATATTTTGCTTGCCATAAAGCTCTTCCAAAAGAGGCATCACCCTTTCCACCTCATACTGGGTTCTTGGCGAACCGGCAAAAAGAATATTTTTCCCTTCCTGATGCAATTCTTTTATCTTATTTTTAACAAGAACTGTCACAAAAGGCGGGCTGCATAAATTACCCGTTTCCCAATTTTCTTTTCTTTCTCTTGTTGGCGAATACATTTCTCCTTCTATTTCAATTTCCTTGTCAGCATCCAAACTCTTAAAACTTTTTTCCAAAACACGGCTTGTCTCAAAATAATGGAGATTGAACTTCTCGCACAACAGACTCGCTTGCGTTCCTTTTCCAGAACCAGGAGCACCCAAAAGAATTATTATTTGCTTATTATTTTTAGCAGCATCCATCATAATAAAAATTGAAGAACAATACAACCGACAATATAAATCCCAAACCTCAAACGCCAAATCAAAAATAAGCACCAAATCTCAATGACCAAACTTTTTGGAATTTGAATTTTGGAATTTATTTGTCATTTGTTATTTGTAATTTGGAATTTCGTCAGAACCCCTCATAGTCCCGCATGACCAAATGAGATTCAATTTGCCTGACAGTTTCAAGAACAACCGAAACAACGATTAAAATACTGGTGCCGCCTATGCTTAAATTTTTCATGCCTGTTGCGGATTGCATAATATAGGGCATAACAGCGATAATACCCAAAAAAACAGCGCCAAACAAAAGCACTCTATTTAAAATAAAATTAAGATAATCAGCAGTTGTCTTGCCAGGCCTGATGCCGGGAATAAAACCTCCCATTTTCTGAAGATTCTCAGAAATGCTTTTCGGGTCAAAAGTAACAGCTGTGTAGAAAAAAGTGAACAGAATAACCATGATAAAATAAATTATTCCGTAACTTAAACCGGTTTCTTGTGAAAAATTTTTCAAAAAAGTCGCGACCACTGAAACAAAATGATTTGAAGAATCGGCAAAAAAGCTGCCAATCATTCCAGGGAAAAGCATAATTGACAAAGCAAAAATAATGGGAATAACTCCGGCGGGATTAATATTCAACGGCAAGTAAGTTGAAACTCCGCCGTACATTTTATTTCCGCGCACTCTCTTAGCGTAAGAAACAGGAATATTGCGCCGGCCCTCTGTAATAATAACCACTCCAGTTACAACAACGACAGCGACAATAATAAAAGCCAAATAAACAGGTATTTTTGACGGATCCCAGCTGACAAGAGTTTGGCTGATAGCCGCAGGAAATCCCGCCACTATGCCAGCAAAAATCAGAATGGAAATCCCATTGCCGATTCCTTTTTCCGAAATAAGTTCTCCCAGCCACATTATAAAGACTGTGCCGGCAGTCACAATAATTATCGTTGTTATTAAATTAAAAAGAGTCATTCCGCCTATGATGCCTTGATTTTGCAAAAGTATGATCATGCTATAGGCCTGCAAAGCTGCCAGCGGCACTGTTAAAAGGCGGGAATACTGTTCAAACCTCTGGCGGCCGGCCTCGCCTTCTTCTTTGTAAAGCGCCTCAAGCCTCGGGAAAATCATCGTCAGAAGCTGCATAATAATTATCGCGGTGATATAAGGCCCCAACCCAAGCATGGCAACCGACAAATGGCTAAGAGCGCCACCCGTAAAAATATTCAGCAATCCGAACAGTTGGTTTCCCTCAAAAAAAGACCTTAACTTTGAAATATCAATGCCAGGCACCGGTATATTTGCCGCAAGCCTTGAAATAACCAAAATAGCCAGAACAAACAATATCTTGTTCCGCAATTCCTTAACTTTAAAAATTTGAGTTACTTTTTGATACCACATATCTTCATATAACATGAAACATATAACATGAAACATTTTCTTGTTCCATGCTACGTGCTATATGCTATGTGATTTTTCCGCCGGCCTTCTCAATTTTTTCTTTGGCGGCAACGGAAATCAAGCAATCTTTTACGGTTATCTTTTTCTTAATTTCCCCCGTTGCCAGTATCTTCACCTCGGGCAATCTGCCTCCGAATTTAACAACCATTCCTTTCGCGGCCAACGCCAGAGGAGAAATTATTTCACCATCTTTGAAATTCTTTTCCAAATCAAGAATATTTATCGCAACCGGTTTTTCTTTTATGCTCTTAAACTTAAAACCGCGCTGCTTGGGGAGCTTTTTCAAAATATCCCGATAAGCCGGCCTGATCCTGGCTCCTGATCTGGATTTTTGCCCTTTTAATCCCCGGCCTGAATACGTTCCGCGCTTTCCGCCACGGCCAATCCTTTTTCTACTTTTATTAGCGCTATTTGATTTTATATTATGTAACTGCATCCATTTGATTTATGAATATTGATATATGATTTAGGAATAATCCATAAATCATAAATCGTAAATCGTAAATCGCTTTTTGCCCGTACGCACAATATATGCGTGATCCAAAAATAATCTTTAAAACCTTCATTACTTTAATTTTTTTAAAGCTTCAATCGTCGCTTTGGCAATATTTAATTTATTCTTTGATCTGCTCAAAATTTTTGATGAAATATTGCTAATTCCAGCCAGATCGCAAATCACCCGGACCGCGCCGCCCGCGACAATACCCTTACCAACTGGCGCCGGCTTTAATAAAACCTTTGTCGCCCCATATTTGGCTGAAACTTCGTATGGAATAGTTTCATTTTTAATCGGCACAGTAATAATTTTCTTTCTTCCCTTTGAAGCGGCTTTTTCAACAGCCAAAGTCATGTCCTGGCCTTTGGCAACACCAACTCCAACTCGCCCTTTCCTGTTTCCCACAATAACTACCGTCCTGAAACGAAAACGCCGCCCGCCTGCCACAACACGGGTAACTCTTGCCGCATCCAAAAGCTTTTGGTCATATTCTGGCTTTTCTTTTGGCTTATCTCTTCTTGTGTTAAATTGTCTTGCCATAGATTCATACAACATGGAACGCGTAACATGTAACAAATTTTCGTACCCTTCTCTTTTGCGATATTTATTTTGTTACGTGTTATATGTTATGTGCTGTATGATTTAGAACTTCAATCCTCCCTCTCTCGCCCCTTCGGCTATTGCTTTGACCTTTCCATGATATTTATAACCGCCTCTGTCAAAAACAACAGCTTTAATTTTCTTTTCAGCCGCCTTTTGCGCCATTAATTTTCCAATACTCTTGGCATCTTCCATTTTGCCTGCGCCTTTACTTTTTGGCTTTAATTCAAAATCAGAAGAACTGAATAGAGTTTTGCCTTTTTCATCATCTATCATCTGGGCGTAGATATGGCTATTGCTTCTGAAAACAGAAAGCCGAGGACAATCAGCCGTGCCCTGAATTTTAGCCCGCAATCTTTTATGCCTTATTTTTCGTGAATTGATTTTTCTTTTCATTAAATCACCCTACTAATCTACGAATTTCTACGAATACTACTAATTGTATATTCGTAAGATTCGTAATGATTCAAACCGCTTCGCTGTAATCGCGAGCGATTAAAAGTAATTTAGTAGGGTTCTATTAAGCGGTTGCTGCTTTCTTACCGGCCTTTCGCTTCACAATTTCTCCCTGATATCTTATTCCTTTTCCTTTATATGGCTCCGGTTTCTTTAACGCTCTGATGTTAGCGGCGGTCTGGCCCACTAACGCCTTATCAATACCTGAAACGATTATAATATTTTTTTCTACCGCGAAATTTATTCCCGGCGGTGTTTCAACCTCAACCGGATGAGAAAAGCCCAAACTAAAGACCAGCTTATCGCCCTGAAGAAAAACTTTAAATCCAACACCCTGAATTTCCAATCTTTTTTCAAAGCCCTCGCTTACCCCTTTAATCAAATTAGCCAAGAGAGCTCTGGTAAGGCCCCAGAAAGCCCCGGTTTTTCTCTCATCATTCCCAGGACTGACAACAATTCTGCTCTCTTCAATCTCAACTTTTATTTCAGGAAGAATCTCTTGTTTCAATTCCCCTTTCGGCCCTTTAACTACAACAAAAGCTCCGTCCATTTTAACATCAACACCTGCTGGGATATTTATTGGTTGTTTGCCTATCTTACTCATACAACATGAAACATGCAACATGTAACATGTAACAATTTTTCTTTCTAAGTCACTAGAAATTCCATTCTTGTTACGTGTTATATGTTTTGTGTTACGTGATTTTTACCAGATTTCACAAATAATCTCTCCGCCTATTTTATTGGTTCTTGCTTCTTTATCAGTCATTAAACCCCTGGAAGTTGAAACGACAGCAACACCGCGGCCCTGCTTGATTCTTTTTATCCCGTCTTTCTTGGCATAAATTCTCTGGCCAGGTTTGCTTACTTTTTTAACGCCGCTGATAACCGGAGTGCTTTCCTGATATTTAAGATTTATTTTAATATATTTCTTAACATCCTTGCCCTTATCTTCAAAATTACCAATAAAACCTTCCCTTTCCAAAATCCGGGCTAAATTCAATTTTAGCTTGGAAAACGGAACCCTCACTGCCGGATGTCCGACAGCTTGCGCGTTCTTTATTCTTATTAACATGTCTGCTATAGGATCTGTCATTTTGAATCATCCTACTAATCTACAAATTTCTACAAATATTACTAATATATTTGTACTATTCGTAATGATTAGCAATTTAGTAGGATTCTACCAACTTGATTTCTTAACTCCGGGGATTAAACCTTGATTAGCCAATTCCCTGAAGCATATTCTGCATAAATCAAAATCTCTGATATATCCTCTCTTTCGCCCGCATTTAAAACACCTGCGAACAGTTCGTGATGGAAATTTTGGTTTTTTCTTAGATTTTTCTATTTGAGCTTTTGTCGCCATGTCATCACCCTACTAATCTACAAATTTCTACAAATATTACTAATATATTTGTACTATTCGTAATGATTAGTAATTTAGTAGGGTTCTATTTTTTAATAGGGAATCCCATCAATCTGAATAATTTCAATCCTTCTTCCTTGCTTTTGGCATTTGTTGAGATACAAACCTGCAGGCTAAAAATAGTTTTGACCTCTTCGTGTGAAATTTCCGGAAAAATAATATGTTCTTTTATGCCGATGGTAAAATCTCCTTTATGGTCAATATTAGTCATTTCCAACCCTCTGAAATCCCTGCTTCTTGGCAAAGTGAAACTAACCAGCCTGTCAAGAAAATCATACATTCGCTGTCCGCGCAAAGTGACTTTCAGCCCAACCTTCATGCCTTGCCTGGTTTTAAAACTGGCAATGGCTTTTTTGGCCAAAGTATAAACCGGTTTTTGTCCGGCAATCAAAGCCAGCGAGTGCTCAACATCCTCAATTGCTTTCGGATTATCCCTGAATCTTCCTATTCCGGTGTTGATAACAACCTTCTTTATTTTCGGCACAGCCATATCGTTCTTATAGCCAAACTCTTTTTTCATTCCGGAAATTATTTCTTTTTTGTATTTTTCCTGTATTCTCATATCAATGCCCTACCAATCTACAAATTTCTACGAATATTACTAATTGTCTATTCGTAAGATTCGTAATGATTAGTAATTTAGTAGGGTTAAACTTCACTCTGGCATTTCTTGCAAACCCTGGACTTTTCATTCTCGGTAATTTTATAACCAACCCGTGTCGCCCGCCCGCATTTGGAGCAAATCAGCATTGCGTTTGAAACATTCATTGGCCTGGAAATTTCAATAATCTGACCTTTTTCCCCGCTTTTTTTCGGCTTGCTGTGTTTTTTCGCGATATTCAAACCTTCAACAATTATCTTGTTATCTTTTGGCAAAGCCTTTAAAACTTTTCCCTTCTTGCCTTTATCTTTGCCTGTTGTTATTAAAACTGTGTCGTTTTTCTTTATCTTCATGTTATCGCCCTACTAATCTACAAATTTTTACAAATATTACTAATATATTTGCACTATTCGTAATGATTAGTAACTTAGTAGGGTTTTACCAGACTTCCGGCGCCATGGAAACTATTTTATCATAGCCCCTGTCTTTCAATTCTCTTGCCACGGGTCCGAAAATACGCCCGCCCTTCGGCTCTTTGCCATCCAAAATTACCGCCGCGTTGTCATCAAAGCGTATATAACTTCCGTCCTGTCTTCTCAAAGCTCTTTTCTGCCTGACAATAACCGCTTTAACAACTTCTCCTTTTTTTACGGCCTTCCGCGGTTCCGCCTCTTTTACCGAAGCAACAATAATATCGCCTATCTGCGCGTATCTTCTTCTTGTTCCTCCCAATATCCTAAAACACTGAATCTTATTCGCTCCGCTGTTATCAGCCACTTTTAACATTGTTTGAGTCTGTATCATTTGAAAAACAGATTAAACACAGATTTATAACAGATTTTCACAGACACACAGATTGCATCCGTGTTTTCCGTGTCCCATCCGTAAATAATTCGTGCTAATCAATCATGTTCATTCTTTCTCTGAATTACCATTATCCTCTACGCCCGCATTTTTTGTCATTCCCTCTACTATCCATCTCTTATCCTTGCTCAGCGGCCTGGTTTCCCGGATCATGACTAAATCTCCTGTCTTAAATTCATTATTCTCATCATGAGCTTTATACCGTGAAGTAACTTTATACCGCTTGCGATATTTGGGATGCTCTTTCAATCTGGTCACCGCGACAACAACTGTTTTGTTCATCTTATCAGAAACAACCGTGCCTTTCATAAGCCGTCCTTTTCCACCATTTTTATTTTGTTTGTCTGTTTGATTTTCCATTATATAAACACTAACGAAGCTAATATTTACGAAATTAAACTAAGATTCAGTTGATTTCGTGTCTATATTCGTTAATTTTGTGTTTTTACATTCAATAAGGTCAGTATTCTTGCTATTTCTTTTTTTGTCTTTCCAATATCTTTGGCATTTTTCATCTGCCTCGCTGCCAATTCAAACTTCAACTGCCTGAGTTTCCCCCGGCTTTCAACCAGCATTGCTTTTAATTCTTTTTCATTTTTTTCACGCAATTCCTTTATCTTCATATCAATACCCTACCAATCTACAAATCTCTACGAATATTACTAATTGTCTATTCGTAAGATTCGTAATGATTAGTAATCTAGTAGGGTGATTCCTATCTTTTAACAAACTTGCACTTTACCGGCAACTTATCGCCAGCCTGCCTGATTGCTTCCATGGCATCAATTTCGGCAATACCGTCCATTTCAAATAATATTCTTCCGGGCTTGACCGCGAAAACATAATGATCCACGCTTCCTTTTCCACCACCCATGGGGACTTCTTGCCCTTTGGTTGTTACAGGTTTATCTGGAAAAATCCTAATCCATACTTTTCCGCCTTTCTGCGTGAAACGGCTCAAAACCCTTCTCGCTGATTCAATCTGCCTGTCGGTAATCCAACATGTTTCCGTGGATTTTAATCCAAAGCTGCCAAATGCCAGATTTGTTCCACGTGACGCAACTCCCTTAAATCTGTTGCGTCCTTTATGCCATTTTCTATGTTTCATTTTCTTCGGCTGTAACATATGTCATATAACATGAAACATGAAACATGAAACATGTAACATGTAACAATTCTTAAAATAACAAGGGTTATTTTTTCTTTGTTACGTGCTACGTGTTACGTGCTTCATGAATCGAAGATGTCTCCTTTATATATCCATACCTTAATTCCAACAGTTCCAAAAGTCGTATTGGCCGTCGCTGTTCCGTAATCAATATTTGCCCTTAATGTCTGCAATGGAATTCTTCCTTTGGCCAGCCATTCCCGTCTGGCGATTTCCGCTCCATCCAGCCTACCCTTAGCCAAAATTTTTACGCCCTGGACTTCTTTATTCTGCATTACTCTTTGCATGGATTGTTTTATCACGCGGCGATAGGGAAGCCGCCTTTCAAGCTGTTCAGCCATAGACTGAGCGGTAATGACCGCATTGCTTTCCGGCTGCCGTATTTCCTCAACTTCCAGGCGCACTTCGGATTTTCCCGGCGCTGCTTCAGCTTTTGCCTTTCGTTCTTTCAGAAGAAATTTATGCAGGTCTGCCTTTAACTGTTCAATTCCCGTTCCTCCTCTGCCGATTATCAAGCCCGGACGGGAAGTATGTATGCTTATTCTGGTTGAATTGGAAGATCTTTCAATCTCAATTTTACCAACTCCCATTTTAGCTAATTTTGAAGACAAAAACTCCCGGATCCTGGTGTCTTCCTGCAAATATCTTTTATATTCTTTTTTGTTGAACCATCGTGATTTCCAGTCAAAAATTATTCCTGTGCGAAATCCGATTGGATGAACTTTCTGTCCCATATTTTATAGAAGCTAGTTTACGCCAACCAATCATCGCCAACTTACGCTAAAAATTATTTGGCGTCTTTCGGCGTGTTTTCCTGGCGTAAATTGGTTTCTACTTTTAAATGCTCTTCCTCTGAAACATCTTCTTGCCGCTTTGCCTATTAAAAATCCTTTTTTTGCTGGTCGTACTTGCTCCCCGCGGCCTTTTAATTTCTTTTGTTTTCACATTTTTTTCCTCGTCTTCTTTAGCCAAATTTTCAACTGTTTCTTCCATGCTCAAGGCGGACTTGCTGCCTGCCTCTTCCTTTGTTCCCTTTTTCACAAGCTTCTTTTTAATGGCAGTCGGATTCTTTTCGCTCAAAACAATAGTGACATGGCTTGTTCTTTTCATCAAGGGAGACGCTTTGCCGAAAGCCCTTGGCAGCCATCTTTTTAAAGTCTGTCCTTCATCAACAGTAATTTTAGAAATATACAAATTATTCTCATCCAAACTGAAATTATTTTTAGCGTTAGCGATTGCTGAATCTAAAAGCTTACCAACCGGCACGGATGATTTTTTAACCAAAAACTTCAGCTGTCCTCGGGCATTTTGAGTATCCATTCCCTTAATCAGATTGGCAACCAGCCTGACTTTTCTCGGCGCGATTCTTAAATTGTTCAATTTTGCTATAACTTCCATGACGCCCTACGAATTTACTAATTTCTACAAATATTACGAATTTATTATTTGTATAATTAGTAACGATTCGTAATTTAGTAGGGTTACTTTCCTTTTTCTATATCCCTTTGCATTTTTCCTCCGTGTCTGACAAATTTCCTGGTAGGCGAAAATTCACCCAGCTTGTGCCCAACCATATCTTCCGTGACAAAAACCGGAATATGCTCTTTTCCATTGTGAACGCCAAAAGTAAAGCTGACCATTTCAGGAGTAATATTGCAAGCCCGCGACCAGGTCTTAATAATTGATTTAGACCCGCCCTTGAGCTTTCTGACTTTTTCCATTAATCTTTCGTCCACGTAAGGACCTTTCTTTAAACTTCTTGACATATATTACACTAACGAAGCTAATATTTACGAAACAAACTAAGATTTAGTTGACTTCGTGTCTATATTCGTTAATTTCGTGTTTATTTTTTTCTTCTCTGTAGAATAAATTTATTTGACCATTTCTTTCTCTTTCTTGTCTTGACTCCTCTCGCTTGCTTGCCCCATGGCGTTTTCGGACCCCGCCTCAAACCAATCGGCGCGTGTCCTTCACCTCCGCCATGCGGATGGTCGCAAGGATTCATGGCAGAACCCCTGACTGCCGGTCTTTTTCCTTTCCACCTGTTCCTGCCCGCCTTGCCAATATTAATTTTTCCGTGCTCGGAATTACTGACTTGGCCAATCGTCGCGCGGCAAGCGTCTCGTACCACTCTTATCTCTCCGGATGGTAATTTCAAGTTCGTATTTCCAGCTTCATTCGCCATAACAGTCGCGAACGCTCCTGCTGACCTGACTATTTTTCCGCCCTGTTTAGGCTGAAGTTCAATATTATGAATCTGCGTGCCAACAGGGACATATTTCAACTGCAGCCTATTAC
>Ga0265296_1005433_pt1 | contig 10487 bp, 10 predicted proteins | sample MunlanPumphouse1_FD_189073 | JGI IMG/M metagenome (GOLD analysis project Ga0265296, IMG submission 189073) | Groundwater microbial communities from a municipal landfill in Southern Ontario, Canada - Pumphouse #1 | ecosystem: Environmental > Aquatic > Deep subsurface > Groundwater | place...
AGTGAACTTAGAGAAGTTTTTGATAAAGATGTACTTACTATTATTGAAGGAATGAACTTAATTGATTTCAATCAAGGAACTAGACTCAAAAGTTGCTTTGATATGAGAAATCACAGTGGACATCCTGGTGATGCTCCAATAACTCCATACAATGTTATGTCTTTCTTTTCTGATATTAATGAAATTGTGTTAACAAACACCAAATTTAATATTTAAAAGGGAGTCCCGTTCGCGCCCCATTTCCTCCTGTGCGAATAAAACTTTTTTACTGCCCTTGTTTTTTATTTTAACCTGTGTTAAATTTTATAAATTAATTATGGCCTTAACTGTCAGACAAAAACAAAATATTGCCAAAGAATATGGGCTTCACGAAACCGACACCGGTTCCGTTGAAATTCAAATTGCGCTTTTAACAAAAGAGATTAATGAATTGGCGGATCACCTTAAAAAGAATCCCAAAGACAACCATTCCCGTCACGGACTTTTAAAAATGGTTGGCAAAAGGAAGAAATTGCTTTCTTATCTGGGAAGCAACAATAATAAAAGCTATACAAGCATAGTGCGAAAATTGGGATTAAAGAAGTAAATGAGATGAAAATAATTCACAAAGATCAGCGAGTCGGGATTTTTATTGATATCCAAAATCTTTATCATTCGGCGAAGAATATTCATCACGCTCGAGTTAATTATAAGGAATTGATAAAAGCGCTTATTGCCAACCGCCAATTAATAAGAGCAATCGGTTATGTGGTGAAAAGCGAGCAGTCGGCCATTTCTGGTGAAGCTTCTTTTTTTGAAGCGTTGGAAAAAGCGGGTATTGAATTAAGAATGAAAGACCTTCAAATTTTCGCGGGCGGAATGAAAAAAGCCGATTGGGATGTGGGAATGGCGGTTGATGCCATTAGAATGGCAAATTCCCTAGACACTGTTATTCTAGTGACAGGAGATGGAGATTTTATTCCTTTAGTTGAATATTTAAAATGGGGATTGGGCAGGGAAGTGGAGGTGGCGGCTTTTGGCAGAAGCGCGTCTGCCAAACTTAAAGAAACGGCGGATTTTTTCATTGACTTAGATAGAACGCCAAGAGTAATATTAAAAAAATAAATTAATTTTATGTCGCAGGGGCTCGGGTTTGCAGATAGGTAGATCATGAATTTCAATTCGTGTTCTAAAATCTGAAAATTCGGACTTTTTGGCATAATAAATTTTATGCAGATAAAAAAATACGAAACTAATTTCGGCGGCAAGAAATTGTCCGTTGAGATATCCGATTTAGCCGACCAAGCCAACGGCTCCGTCCTTGTCCGTTATGAAGATACGGCGGTTTTCGCCGCGGCGGTGATGGGAAAAAATAAACGCGAAGGCCTTGATTATTTTCCACTTTCCGTTGATTACGAAGAGAGATTTTATGCCGCCGGCCAGATTTTAGGAAGTAAATTTATGAGGCGCGAAGGCAGGCCGTCGGAAGAGGCGATACTTTCAGGGCGCGTTATTGACCGCACCATTAGGCCGCTTTTTGACCAAAGAATAAGAAATGAAGTACAGGTAACCATGCTTATTCTTTCCATTGATACAAAAAACGATTCGGATATTCCGGCTATTATTGCCGCCTCGCTAGCGCTCGGCGTATCGGATATTCCATGGGGCGGGCCAGTCGGTGCTGTTCGCATGGGTTACGACGGAGGACAGAATCTTCTTGTTAATCCCACTTATGAAGAGCGCGCCGGTTCTACACTCGACGCTATTATCTGTGGAACAAGTGGAAAAATAAATATGATTGAAGCGAGTGCCAAAGAAATTCCGGAAGACATTGCTGTGAAAGGAATGGAAAAAGCGCTTGAAGAAATCGCTGAAATCCAGAAATTTCAGGAAAAAATAATTTCGGAAATCGGTAAAGAAAAAGCGAAAGTGGAATTGGATGAAATACAGGCCGATATGCGCGACTTTTTTAAAAAAGAAATTGCCAAAGATTTGGATAAAGCTATTTACGGCGGCGCGAAAGGAGACATCGGCGACCTTAAATATCAATGGATGAAAACTGCCGCGGAAAAATTCGGCGAAGAAAAGAAAAATCAAGCAGATGACCTTTATGAAAACGAAGTCAACGATATTATCCATAAAGAAATTTTGGAGAATAATAAGAGGCCGGACGGTAGAAAGATGGACGAATTGCGAAATATTTTCGCCAAGGTGGGATTTCTGCCTACCCTCCACGGCTCAGGCGTTTTCTTCAGGGGCGGAACACACGTGCTTTCAGTGGTTACTCTCGGCGGGCCGAAGGATGTCCAATTAATTGAAGGAATGGAGGTGCAAATGGAAAAACATTTTATGCATCATTATAATTTCCCGCCGTTCTCCACTGGCGAGACTGGCAGGATGGGTAATCCGGGCAGGCGCGAGATCGGCCATGGCGCTTTGGCGGAGCGGGCGTTGTCCGCAGTCATTCCTTCGCGAGAAATTTTCCCTTATACCATTCGTATTGTTTCAGAATCAATGGCGTCAAACGGCTCCACTTCGCAGGGTTCGATTTGCGCCTCTGTTTTGGCACTAATGGACGCAGGTGTGCCGATTAAAGCGCCGGTGGCGGGCATTGCCATGGGATTGATGATGAAAGATGAAAATAATTATAAGGTTTTGACTGATATTCAAGGTCCCGAAGACCATCACGGCGATATGGATTTTAAAGTAGCGGGGACAAAAACAGGCGTCACGGCCATTCAAATGGATGTTAAAGTTGACGGCGTAACCGTGGAAATTTTGGAAAAAACTTTAAAACAGGCGAAAAAAGCGAGAGAGGAAATTATGGAAACGATGCTCAAGGAAATTCCCGAAGCGAGAAAGGAACTCTCCTCTTACGCGCCGAGAATAATTAAAATAATGATTGACCCGGAGAAAATAGGAGCGGTTATCGGTCCGGCCGGAAAAGTCATCAAAGGCATTACGGAAAAAACCGGCGCGGAAATTGATATTGAACAGGACGGCACAGTGCTTATTACCGGCAGGAATTATAAGGATGCCGATGAGGCAAAAAAAATAATTGAAGATTTAACCCGCGAATTTGAAGTCGGCGAAATTATTGAAGGAGAAGTCATTAAAATTTTAGACTTCGGCGCGATTATTGATTTGGGCGGCGGCAAGGATGGCATGGCTCATGTTTCCGAGCTCAGAGACGGCTTTGTTAAAAAAGTCGAAGATGTGGTTAAAATGGGCGATAAAGTGCGTGTGAAAGTGATTCGCGTTGAAGACGGAAGGATAGGATTGTCGTTGAAACAAGTTAGTAATAAATAAAAAGTAGTAAGTAGGAAGCAGTAGAATAAAAAAATCGCCATTGGCGGTTTTTTTATTTTGCCAATTTTTTACTTAGGCGGGATTTTAATCTCGAAGCTTTGTTCTTTTTTATAAGATTAACTTTTGTAGATTTATCCAGTTTTTTATAAACTTGGGAAAGATATTTTTGCGCTTCCTCTTTTTTATCTTCGGCAACCAGTTTTTTAAATTGTTTAATAACCGATTTTAATTCGGTTTTTCTTTTCACATTTATTTTTCTCCGGCGGATATTTTGCCGAAGGGCTTTTTTTGCGGATTTGATTATCGGCATATATATTAATAATAAGCGGCAATTTATTGAATGTCAACGTTTTTTAAGATATAATGCAGTTATTCTATGTTTTATTCCATCTCCGGAAAATTAATTGTTAAAAAACAGAGCTTTATTGTTATTGAAGCCAATGGCATTGGTTTTAAACTTTTTGTTTCGTCAAAAACAGCGCGTCAATTGCCGAAAATCGGTTCGCATTCGGCATTATTTTGTTATACGAATATTAAGCAAGACGGCGTTCAGCTTTATGGATTTATAAGCGAAAGAGAATTGGAAATTTTTGAGCTTTTGATTTCCGCTAACGGCATTGGTCCGAAAGCCGGCTTGAAAATTTTTGAAGCGATAAAAATTGATAATTTATTGGCTGCCATAAAACAGGGCAGAAGTGATTTGCTTACCAAGGTTGCGGGCATTGGCGATAAAAAAGCCCAACGTCTTGTTTTAGAATTAAAAGATAAAATCAAACATTATAAAAGCGAAGAGGAGGTAGCATTAATGGAAACGGACGTTGATATTGAAAGGGCTTTGAAAAATTTAGGTTATAGGCAAAACGAAATTAAGGAAGCTATAAAAAAAGTGCCTTCGAAAATTAAAAAGATTGAAGAAAGATTGAGAGCGGCTTTGAAATTTTTAAGTTGATAGGGTTGTCTGTCCGCAAAAAATTTATTTCTTCAACCCGCTCACGTCCCTCCGCTCGCGAGCGGAGGGACTGCGCTTCCGTTAAGGTTTCAGAAATATATTTTTTTGCAGACAGGCAGATATATCGCGAGTTTTTTAAAATAAATATGAAATATTTAACAATTCTACTTTCTACTTTCTACTTTCTACTTTTTTCGGTGGTTGTTTTTGCCGCTGCTCCGGAAGAATTAAAACAATCGATTGAACAAAAAACTCAAGAGTTGGAAAATATTGGTAAGCAGATTCAGGAAAATCAGCAAAAATTGGAAGTTGTTCAAGGTGAAAAAAAGACGCTTCAAAAAGAAGTAAATAGCGTTCAGACGCAAATCAAGCAGATTGATTTAGGAATCAAATCAAGCGAAATAAATATTGAAAAGCTGGGATTGGAAGTGGAATCGCTTCAATACAACATATCCGATTCAGAAAAACAAATTATTCAGAAAAAAGAAGCTATTATAGAGATTTTGCGCGAGCTTCAACAAAAAGAAAACGAATCGCCATTATTGACATTTTTAAAAAATAAAACTTTATCCGCCGGCATTTTTGAAGCGCAGACACTGGCCGATTTAAACAGCAATCTTTCCATGGAAGTTAATGAACTTACTTTTTTAAAAGATGATCTAACATTCTCGCTTGATAAAACAACCGAAAAGAAACAAGAGAGAGAAACGGAAAATTTTACATTAAAAAATAAAAAAGCGATAGCGGATGAGATTAAAAAAGGTAAGCAATCTCTTTTAGAACAGACAAAAAATCAGGAAAAAAATTATCAGAAGCAATTAAGCGAATTAGAAAAACAGCAACTGGCGATTTCCGATGAAATTAGCGAACTTGAAGATGAACTTCGGCGGACGTTTGATCCAAGTCTTTTGCCGTCAAAAAGACCGGGCATTTTCGCTTGGCCTATAAAACTTGTTAAAGACGGTGGCACGGGCCGCTTGACTCAGCGTCAAGGCGAGATTTCTTATCTTTACAGGGGTAAGCCGCATAACGGTCTTGATATTGGCGCTCCAATAGGAACGCTGGTTTACGCGGCGGAAGACGGGATTGTTGAAGCGGTTGATAATAATGATAAAAATTATTACCGTAAATATCAGTATGGCAAATACGTTTTGATAAAACACAATAATAATATGGCGACTCTTTACGCGCATCTTTCAAAGCAAGTTGTTGGGGCGGGCGATGTTGTCAAAAGAGGCGATTTAATCGGCTATTCCGGCAATACTGGTTATTCAACCGGTCCTCATCTTCATTTCGGCGTTTATTGGGCGCCGAGTGTGGTAATGAAATCAATTCCACCGGCCAATGGCTTGGTGCCGGTGGGCGTGATTATTAATCCGGAAGATTATTTATAAAATGGAGAAAATTTTAAGATTTTTTGAAAAATATATTATTCCGAAATTTTTATATCGGCTCGGTCAGCCGATTTATCATTTTTCTTTGGCATTTTTTTCAGCTTTGATTTACGGATTTCCGTCTCGCAAAATGAAAGTCATTGGCGTTACCGGCACAAAAGGCAAAACCACAACCTGCAATTTAATCGCTCAGATTTTAAATTCCAGCGGCCATAAAACCGGAATGGCGACCACGGTTAATTTTCGGATAGGCGATAAAGAATGGAAAAACGAATCAAAGCAGACAATGCTCGGAAGATTCCAACTTCAAAAATTATTAAGGCAAATGGTTAAAGAAAAATGCGAATACGCGGTTGTGGAAACTTCTTCAGAGGGAATTTTGCAATACAGACATCGTTTTATTGATTATGATGTTGCGGTTTTCACTAATTTGTCGCCGGAACACATTGAACGTCATGGTGGGTTTGAAAATTATCGGAGCGCGAAAGTAAGATTATTTGAGAAAGTTTCGCAAAAAAAAGATGGGGTCGGCATTTATAATTTAGACGATGAAAATGTTGAATATTTTTTAAAACCGCTAATAACGCGGAAAATCGGTTTTACAACATTGAGTCGTCAAATGCCGACAATATCAAACATAGTTAATATTAAGAATATTAAATTATATTCGGATAAAACAGAATTTGAAATTACATTTCAACTGCTATCGCAGTTGAAATGTAATAATATTGAAATTGAAATGCCGCTAATCGGCAAATTCAATGTTTATAACGCCGCAGGGGCAATTGCGGTCGCTTTGTCGCAAAATATCCCGATTGGAAAAATAAAGGAAGCGCTGGCGCAGGCAAAATCGCCGGCCGGCAGAATGGAAATTATTGATAAAAGGCAGAATTTTACGGTGATTGTTGATTACGCGCACGAACCGGCGAGTTTGGAAGCGGTATACATAACAGTTAAAAAGTTAAAAGTTGAAAGTTCTAAGTTGATATGTCTTTTGGGGGCGCAGGGCGGAGGACGGGACAAGTGGAAAAGACCGAAAATGGGTGAAATTGCAGGGCAATATTGCGATGAGATTATTTTAACTAATGAAGACCCGTATGACGAACAACCAGAAGCAATTATCAACGATATTGCTTCTGGTTGTTTGCAAATTCAAAATTCAAAACCTTGTCTATCGGCAAACAGGTCTAAAATCCTAAAAATTGTAGACCGGAAAGAAGCAATAAAAAAAGCGCTGTCTTTGGCAAAAAAAGGTGATGTTGTAATTTTAACCGGCAAGGGCGGAGAAAGTTCAATGTGTGTGGAGGGAGGAAAAAAAATTTCATGGGACGAGAAAAAAATCGTGGAAGAAATTTTAGAGAAATAAAAAAGCCTATAATGTAATAATATAAATTATACATTATGAGCTTGATAAAATTGTGGAATTCCACTCAATAGGGGAGCATTCTCCCCTATCTTTTTTTAGAGGTTGAAGACAAAGAAATTTCTACTGTCTCCTCGTTTTCTTTTTCTTTTTTTCCGCATTCACATTCGTCTGATGAATTCCAAATTCCGCACGTGCATAACCAGCGATTTTCTTCATTATTCATTAATATAGACATTTCTATTTCTCCTTCCCTTTTAAATTTTAATAGGTGCTGATTCTGTTAATTTTTATTTTAACTTACTATATTTTTTTGTCAACCCCGTTAGAATTTTATCTATTTTCCCGGCGATTTTCCTCATATCTTTTTCTTTAAGTCCGCGAGTGGTGATTGCCGGCGCGCCGATGCGAATGCCGGATGGGTCGGTCGGACTTCGCTTATCAAATGGAATGGTATTTTTATTGACTATTATCCCGGCTTTTTCAAGCGCGGTTTCAGCCGTTTTTCCGCTAACGCCTTTTTGCAGAGTGTCTACTAAAAACAAATGCGTGTCAGTTCCGCCAGAAATAATCCGCCAGCCGAATTTTTGCAGTTCCGTGGCGAGTGTTTTGGCGTTTTTTACAACTTGTTTAGCGTATTTTTTAAAAGCCGGTTTGGCGGCTTCTTTAAGCGCCACGGCGACAGCGGCAATAGTATTCATATGCGGCCCACCTTGCAATCCGGGGAAAACAGCTTTATTAATCAATTCAGAAATAGATTTTTTTTGTTTTTCTTTTATTTCATCATATCCATGATCGTCAAGAAGATGAAATATGTTTCTTTTGGAAAATATAAGTGCGGCTCTCGGGCCTCTTAATGTTTTATGCGTTGTTGTTGTAATAATGTCGGCATATGGAAAGGGAGAAGGATAAACGCCTCCGGCAACCAATCCGGCGAAGTGCGACATATCTACCATTAAATATGCGCCAACGGCATCGGCGATTTTTCGGAATTTTTTAAAATCAATAATCCGCGAATAAGCGGTATAGCCGCAAACAATCAATTTCGGCTTTTCTTTTTTAGCAATGCGCGAAATTTCATCGTAATCCAATTGTTCAGTTTTCGGGTCAACGCCGTAAGAAATTTGCTTCCATAATTTCCCCGTGGCGCTGACTTTATGGCCGTGAGTCAAATGGCCGCCCATATTAAGTTGCATTCCCATTATTTTTTCGCCAAGTGGCATAAGCGCCAAATAAACTGTCAGATTTGCCGGCGAGCCGGAGTATGGTTGAACATTCACTGACCAGATTTTTGGTGATAATTTGAAAAGTTTTAACGCGCGTTGTTGGCAAAGTTTTTCCAATTTGTCGCAAAATTCATTGCCTCCGTAATATCTGGCATGAGGATATCCCTCGCTGTATTTATTGGTGAAAACCGAACCCAACGCTTCAAGAACACTTTCGGAAACAAAATTTTCCGGAGCAATTAAGTTTATTGTTTCTTTTTGCCGTTTATCTTCGGCAATAATAAGTTTGTAAATTTCAGAGTCGGTTTTTTGAAGATTTTTTAAAATCATTTTAGCGCTTCTTCAATAAGTGTTTTTATGCCTTTTTGCATTATGCCGTATCGATCTTTAAAATCGTCAATTGGCAAGGCGCCGTTGATTTCATATTTTTTGTTATTTTTTCCGATAATAACGCTGTATGGCGTGCCTTGAGCGCCAGAATTCATAGCATCTTGAGCGTAGCCGTTTATTTTTTCCTTAAATTCTCCGCTATTTAGGCAATTTTCAAATTGCGTTTTATTTAATCCGACATTTTCGGCTATTTTAGTAAATTTATTTGATGTTAAATTTTCTTCGGAAGATGATAGCGCCATATATTGGTCAAGATATTCCCAAAAAATATCGTTGCCGCCGATTTTTGCCGCGCATTCCGACGCTTCAGCCGCTTTTTGCGCCAAGGGATGAAGCTGCTCAAGCGGAAAATGCCGGTAAACCCAAGCTACTTGGTCGTTTTCGCCGTATTCTTCCATTATTTTCAACATTGTTTGGTGGAAATTCTTGCAATACGGGCATTCCATATCGGAAAATTCAACAATTTGAATGGGAGCGTTTTTGTCGCCCCGGATATGGTCGTCATTGCTTATTGGAATTACATTTTCTATATTTGGAGCGGTTTCTCCAGCTTGCGGCGCTTGGCCGGATTTTTTTTGTTCAATATTTTTTAATCCGGCGGTATAAATCCATGCGCCGGCAATCAATAGCGCAGCGATAACGATACTTGCGGGCAAGAGATAATCTTTATTTTCCTTTGGTGTATTTTCCATAATTTAATTATCTTTATTTAATTGTTTTCGTCAATGATAAAAATTATATCACAATTTTTTTTCAGAACGTTTTTTAATAAAATGTTCAACAATGAAGAAAATTATTAAAGCGATTAGTAAGCCCACTTCAACAAAGCGGACATATTTTTTAATAATAACAAAAGACGCGCCGGATAAATATCCCAAGCCGCCGATAGCTAAAATCCAAAGCAATGTCGGAAGCAAATTATATTTAATTATTTCTTTTAGATTGATATTTAGGGCGCCGGCGCGCAACATTATAAGATGATGGATGCCATAAGTGAATTTTGAAATAAAAATTGTATGCGGCAATCTGTTAATTAAGTGGTCGTCGGCGAATTTTATGCGGTTGGTTATTTTATTGATAAAAGACGAAGAACTGTTGATGCGCTGGCCAAACCAATACCAGAGAATGTCTCCAATTATAGAGCCGCTAAAAGCGATTAAAAAAGATTTTCCGACGTCAAAAAATCCGTGGTAGGTTAAGAACGAGATGATAAACAGCACAGTGTCTCCTTCGAGCGCGAGACCGATGAAAATTAAAAAATAGCCCAAGGGCTTCCATAAAAGCAGATATTGGAACAGTAATGTTTCCATTCGTGTTTTTAAATTATAACGCTTGTTCGCTTTAAAATAAAGGTTGACGCATTTTTATTGATATGTTATTTAATATAAAGCATTAAAAATAATTTATAAATAAGACGGGGGGGTAGAATGAAAAGAAAATATGCACTTAAACAATTTGATGACCGTTTTTTTGCCGGGATGACTCTTAGAAGCGCGGGCAATTTTTATCCCGACGGTTCGTTTAATAAGGCATTCAAAGCAGCTGGCAAAATATTAAAATTATCGGGTTTTAATCAGATTGGATGTATTATTATGCGAGCCGAAGAACATAGTAATAACATCTGGTTTTTTGAAAAGATTAAAAGAAACGAATTTTATCAGGTGTTTTGTGACGGCGTTATTTATCGCGACGCCGGAGCAGCCGTGTTTTTTCCGGGTGGATGTCCGGCAATCGTTTTTCGCGATGAAAAGACCGGCATTTCGGGGATGCTTCATGGCGGATGGATGGCTGTTGCGCGGAGAGTTATAGAAAATTTTTTGCGTAAATGGGAAGACATCGGTGGCTCACCAGATACAACGCAGATTAAATTTTTGCCG
>Ga0265296_1005434_pt1 | contig 10486 bp, 7 predicted proteins | sample MunlanPumphouse1_FD_189073 | JGI IMG/M metagenome (GOLD analysis project Ga0265296, IMG submission 189073) | Groundwater microbial communities from a municipal landfill in Southern Ontario, Canada - Pumphouse #1 | ecosystem: Environmental > Aquatic > Deep subsurface > Groundwater | place: Canada...
TATCTCTCAGCACGTCCATAGCCACTCTTAGAGGTTTTCTCCATGCCTGTGTCCATTTTTTGTTCAACCCTGTGTTACAGCCGCAATTGTCTCTCCACCTTTCTATTCCGTGACAGCAACTCCAGGATGAGTTTTCTAAGATTTCAGCAACGTAGGTTGGAGGGTGTTTTTCGAGGTGCTCTCCATAATTGGTTATCTTTGCTAGATTATTTGACTCAATAAGATAAAGGCAGTAAGCTAAAGCCATATCTCCGAAGCGGTGGTGGTGGCCATACGTCTCCCCATCCGTTGCAATGTGGACAAGCTGTGTCCTGCCCCTTTGATCATTAAATGCAGAGAGCAGTCTCCTGGCAAAGGCTTCTCCGCTGTTCAACAACTCTCCAAAGGCAATGTCCCGAGAGATAGGCCCATCGTAGAAAAACAGGTTTACAGTCCTTCCTGATGGAAGGGTGCAGAGATAAGGCATTGTCGGATCAACTTTTCCTCCCCTCACATCTTCCCATTCTTCCCCTGTTTTTTTCTTTACCCTCTTTGCCTGTATTTGAGAGAGGATGGTGAACTTTATCTCAAGCTCTGCCAGTACTTCAAGGGTCTCTATATCAACGGCAGTTTCGGGAAGCCACATTCCTTCAGGGAATCTTCCAAACCTCTTCTGAAAGTCCTTTATCCCCCATAATGCCTGGGTGTATTTGTCCCTTTTGTTTGCGAGGGGTGTAATCATATGGTTGTATACCTGGGCTATTGCCGAACCATGTCCGGAGAACCGTTTTATGCTCAATCTATCAGCTTCAAGGATAGCCTTGTAGACTTCGGGTTTGTTTCTTTCCATCCAGGAAGCAAGGGTCGGCCCCACGTTAAAGCTGATCTTTGAATAGTTGTTTACTATATCAACAATCCTTTCATCCTTATCCAGTATGCGGGAAGCTGCATTAGGTTTGTAACACTGGGCGGTTATCTTATCATTCCAGTCATGATAAGGATAAGCTCCGTCTTGAAATTCTACCTCTTCAAGCCAGGGGTTCTCCCTTGGCGGCTGGTAAAAATGTCCATGGATGCATATATACTTATCCATTATGATGGATCCTCCTTACTATATACATGCTATTCCCATAGATTTTTTTTGTTGTCCCAACGGTTCTATTTTCTATCATTTGTTTTTCCCCTCCTCTGCCTGCAATGAACGGCTAATGTTCAAGGCCAAAAGAAGTCCGCCGCAGACGGATTTCTTTTGGCCTGTGTTATGCGCCGTTGGTCACCAACATTAACAACTTACAGCAAAATCATAAACGGGAACTTCAAGTTTTTTAACAGGCTTAAACTTGTCTTTCGCGAACTTCAATAACTCATCAGTAACATCGGGAGAATATGTCTTCTCTCCACAGCGTTCGCAAACGTCAGCAGGGACATGTTCTACAAGAAAATACCTGTTTTCATCTTCATAACTGAAGGTTACGAACATTTTCTTCGTTTCACCACCACAAAAAACACATTTCATTCCTTTTTCCTCCTAACTCTATAATCTATCCATTCGGTCTCACCCGGTTCATATGCTGTAATAACAACAACTGATGGAGGGAGTGAGATTTGAACATGAAGATTCCTGCCGGCTTTAGTCTTTCCATAAATAAGACAACTTGGTGAATATTTGTCATCAGGATACTCCTCAATGATTTCCCCTGCAAGTATGGCGCTCTCGATTTCCTGACGGGTTATACTTCTTTTTATCATTCGCTTTACGGAATGATCAGAAAATCGATACTTTCCACTTTTTATTTTATTCTGGATTCCCTTAATTGTCATCTACTTTCCTCATCATGTCTTTGGCGACCACTGAGCAGATAACGTTGAAGGCCAAAAGAAGTGCGAAGTATTTGCATGTCTATCTTTTGGCCTGTGTTATCGGCTGTTCTTTGCAACCAATTCTTTTTTAAATCCAGCAAAGGCTGCTTCTTCAATATCTAATCTTTCCTGTATAACCCGTTTAAGCCAGTTCTCTAAACTTGCCTCTCGATGTAGACGGGCAAAAAATGCCGCCCGCGCGGCTAAATCAGAAGGAAGAGCAAGTGAGGTTGACTTTGACTTGCTTACCTTCACAGGCACTCCCCACGCAGACTCATCATCTGCTTGGGTAATAACAATACGGTCAATCTCTTCTTCGGTTTTGAATTTAAGTTTAGATTTCATATATCCCATCCTGTTATAATGCGGACAACGTTGTCCGGTTTGAGTTGAAAAATAATTTTGAGTTTACGTCCTCCAATCGTTTTCCCGATAAGTTGGTACCGGTCTTTATATGCCTTATTCCTGCGGATCTCAAAATCCGAGAAAAAACACTCAACAGCTTCCTCAAAGAAGACACGATGAGCACTGAGCTTATCCTGGTCAAAATCATATTCAAAGTCTTTCGGGAGGAAGCGGTTCCAATTTACCATTTAGGTATTATTCCTTCGACAGAAGTTTTTGCTTTTCTCGCAAAGAATTGCCGATAACTCGTTCATAGACGACTATGTCGGATATACCTCCCATAGCTAACCATCTAATATCTGGTCTAACGGATTCTTTATCCTTGCAAAGTTTTTTGTGCTTACATGTGTATATATTTCGGTAGTTTTGGAACTTTTATGCCCTAATAGCTCTTGAATGTATCTCAGGTCAATCCCATTTTCCAAAAGATGTATTGCAAATGAATGTCTAAGACTATGGATAGTCACCCCCTTCTTTATCCCTGCTCGTTTACATGCCATGTCAAATATCCTTTGAGCGGTCCTTATTGTTATATACCTTTCTTTATCAGGACATGGGAATAGCCATTTTACTGTCTTATATACATTCTGTCCTCGAAATTTATGTCTCACTCTTGAAAAACAGAACCCCCAAAGGAGGTAAGGTTAGAGAGATGGAATAATCTCTTCCATGGGCTGGTACCGGAGTGGCTTCAACACCGCCGAGGTTACCATGTCCACTTCCGCCGTATACCTCTGAATCACTATTAATGACCTCTTTCCAGAAACCACTGCGAGGTACTCCAACTCTATAGTTATATCTTGGGATAGGCGTTAAGTTATAGATAACAAGAATGATGTCATCGGTATTTTTGCCCTTTCTTATAAAGCTTATGATGCCATGCTCCCAGTCGTGAAAATCTATCCACTCAAAACCCTCCATCGCAAAATCGAGTTCATACATGGCAGGCTCGTTTCTGTAAAAGAGGTTCAGGTCTCTAACCCACCTCTGTATTCCCTGATGAGAGGGATATTGAAGGGCATGCCATTCTAAACTATCGTCATGATTCCACTCTCTCCACTGACCAAATTCTCCTCCCATGAAGAGCAGTTTCTTGCCTGGGTGGCCGTACATGTATCCTAACAAGAGCCGAAGGTTTGCCGACTTTTGTTCTTCATTTCCAGGCATCTTTCCAACAAGGGCCCCCTTTCCATGGACAACTTCATCATGTGAGAGGGGAAGGAGAAAATTTTCCGAAAATGCATACCATATACTGAAGGTGAACTGATTGTGATTGTACTTTCTGTAAAGGGGGTCTTTGGAAAAATAATCCAGGGTATCATGCATCCATCCCATATTCCATTTCATTCCAAAACCAAGACCTCCCACATACGTAGGTTGAGAAACCATTGGCCATGCCGTAGATTCTTCCGCTATTGTCTGGACATCGGGAAAATCCCTGTAGACCGCTTCGTTGAACCTCTTTAGGAAGGTTATAGCCTTGATACTCTCATTTCCCCCATACTCGTTAGGTATCCACTCTCCATCATTTCTTCCATAGTCAAGGTACAGCATTGACGCTACAGCATCTACTCTGAAACCGTCAACATGGTATTTGTCCAGCCAGAAGTGACCACTGCTGATAAGAAATTCCTTGACTTCATTCCTTCCTAGATTAAAGATATATGTATCCCAATCGGGATGGTGTCCCTTTCTTCGGTCTGCATGTTCATAAAGGTGGGTTCCGTCAAAATAGGCAAGCCCGTGTTCATCCGTTGGAAAATGGGAAGGGACCCAATCCAATATCACTCCAATCCCATTTTTATGGAGATAGTCTATCAGATACATAAAATCCTGGGGAGTTCCATATCGGCTTGTTGGTGCGAAATATCCTACAGTTTGATACCCCCATGATCCATAGAAGGGGTGCTCCATAACCGGTAATAATTCAACGTGGGTAAACCCTATCTCCTTTACGTATTCTGTTAAAGAATGGGCTATTTCTCTATAGGTGAGAAACCTATTTCCTTCTTCAGGGCATCTTTTCCACGAACCAAGATGTACTTCGTATATGGCAAAGGGAGCATCAGAGGCATTGAATTTATGCCTGTTTTTCATCCAATCGTCATCTCCCCATTCATAACTCAGATCCCATGCAACTGAAGCCGTCCTGGGAGGGGTTTCCCAATAAAAGGCAAGGGGGTCACCTTTGTCAACCCTGTAGTTATTGTATCTGGAGGCAATGTGATATTTGTAAGGAGTCCCCTTTTCAACGCCAGGGACAAAAGCTTCCCATATGCCCGATTCATCCTCCCTTACCTTCAAAGGATGCACATCCGGCTTCCATCCATTAAAATCTCCAATGACCGACACCGTCTCGGCATTTGGTGCCCATACTGCAAAGAGGATTCCCTTCCTTCCATCGATGGTCATTGGATGAGAGCCGAGTTTATCGTAGAGTTTAAAATGGTTTCCTTCTTTAAAGAGATAAACATCGTGGTCAGTAAAAAGGCTCACACCGTGCAGGACATTTCCTGTTTTGTCTTTCATCTTTTTAGGCATATCTACATCAACTCTCCCTTACCTCGGCTTACATAGCAACTACATTGCTCTTTCTTTCGATAGCAAAGAAACAATATTTTATCACAGAATTCTTCTGTAGAATACTTTTATTATAAAAAAAATCAAGGTCTAGAAAATCTTGTAAACAAAAGCATCCTAACCGTGATATACTTAGCATTTAATAAAAAAGCTTTAAGTAAATACTCGTCTTTTTTCATATTACACTGAGATGGAGCGGATTTGTTAAAAATACCTTTTGAAAAGCAACCAAAACAGAAACAGCGGCTGGTCTTACCTCTGTGGAGGTCTCTGGTATTATGTCAATTGGTAACGGAGATAATCTTTGTCATAAGCCTTTCCTTCCCAAATATACTGAGCGCTGATATTGGGATTCGATATGACGTCAGTGTTCAAGGTGTCATCGACCGGGAGCTGCGTAGAACTCTGGAGGCAGTGTCGGATACCTTTTCCCTTCAAAAACGTCCCCCGGCTTCCTTGAGCCTTTTGCAGCGCCGGGTGAACCGAGATATTCCCCTGCTCTTGAAGGTGCTCAAATCCCAGGGGTATTATGGAGCAAAGGTAACAGCGGAAATCGAAGCGGAAGACAAACCCATACGGGTCACCTTTCGGATCGACATGGGACATCCCTATATTCTCAAATCCCTCAATGTTGGAGTTCCAGAGGAGTATGATGCCCTTCGTCCAAGGCTGCCAGAGAATCGGGAACTTGGTCTGGTGTTGGGATATCCGGCTAAAAGCAACTCAATCCTCAATGCAGAAAGGATGCTTATCCATTGGTTCAAAAAGAATGGGTTTCCCTTCCCAGGTATGGTGGATAGGAAGGTGGTGGTAGATCATAAGGAGCGGACCGTTTCAGTTGCTTTCCGTTTTCATCCAGGTCCACCGGCCCGCTTTGGGCCTACGGAGATCAATGGGATCAAATCGGTAGATGAGATATTTCTACGCGGGAAGATTCCATGGAAAGAGGGTGACCGCTTTAATGTTGATATTCTGACAGATGCTCAAAAGAGTCTCCTGGCAACAGACCTTTTTGCATCTGTAGAAGTAAAAACCGGTGAAACCATAGACGAAGCAGGCCGCCTGCCTGTGGTTATCTCAGTTGTTGAGCGAAAGCCCCGCACCATTAAGGCCGGCGTCAGCTACAGTACCGACGAGGGGGCAGGCACAAAAGTTTCCTGGCAGCACAGAAATTTCTTAGGAGGTGGGGAACGTCTGGATCTCATGGGGACGGCCTCGGCTATCACCTATGCCGCAGAAGGTGGATTCCTTAAGCCTGACTTTCTTAGAAAGGATCAATCCCTTCTCTTTAAAGGCCGTATTGCCGAGGACCACCCTGATGCCTTTACCAGCCGTAATCTCAGCACCTCTGTAGAGATTGAACGTCTGTTTGCCAAGGAAATAAGGCTGGGGGGCGGTTTGGCCTACAAAGCATCTTTGGTAGAGCAGTTGGGGGAGGAAGAGAGATTTGGGCTTTTCTCTCTTCCGACACGCTTTGGTTGGGACACAAGCGAAAACCTTCTCGATCCGGTTCGTGGAAGGCGTCTTACTTTGCAGTTTACACCATTTTACGACACCTTTGGAGACCATCTGGGGTTTGTAAAGGGATATGCAACATACAATCAATATGTTAAACTCACAGAGAAACCCCTCTTAGTATTGGCCGGCAGATCTGCCTTTGGATCTATGGCGGGGGCGTCTCTCAATGCAATTCCGGCGGATGAACGCTTCTATGCAGGAGGTGGAAGCTCTATCCGTGGCTATGCTTATCAGTCAGTGGGTCCCCTTGAGGAAAACAAACCGACCGGGGGGAGATCGCTCATGGAAGTCTCTCTGGAATTGCGTACAAAGGTTACAGACACTATAGGCTTTGTTGCTTTCCTGGATGGAGGAAATGCCTCATCTTCGGTAACCCCCGATCTGACGGAACCCCTTCGCTGGGGCGCAGGGGCAGGAATACGCTATTTCACACCTGTTGGCCCTCTCCGCCTTGATGTAGCTGTGCCCCTTAACCGGAGAGATACGATAGACGATCGCTTCCATATCTATATCAGTTTGGGACAGGCATTCTAACGTCATGAAATTAAAAGAACGCATTATCAAAATAGGGAAATGGATAGCAGGGGTCATCTCTGTCTTAATCATTCTTATCGCTATTCTTTTCGGACTTGCCCAGACGGATCTGGGCAAGAGACAACTGGCAGTGTGGCTTGCTTCAGGTTTGAGCAGAGACCCTGATGCTCAGGTGAAGCTTGGTAAGATCAATGGCTTAATCCCTTTCAATATCCGGCTTGACCGTCTTGTTGTCAGCGATCCCGATGGAGAGTGGCTGATTGTGAAGGATATCACCTTGCGATGGTCTCCTGCTGCTTTGCTTCGGGGGCACCTGCGGATTTTCGAATTCAGTGCCGCTGCCATACAATTGGAGCGTCTGCCGCCTAAGTTCCGGGAGGGCGAGGAGATAAAACTACCAAGGTGGCCCAAGGCATTTCGCTCCTTGATCCTGGAGCATTTATCAGTGGAACGGCTGACTTTGGGCAAAGCGATTGTTGGGGAGAGGGCGGTTTTAACCATAGACGGTCAGATGACCGGTTCTGACTCCATGACCGGGATAGACGCATCTTTTCGTGCATATAGGACGGACGGCCCAAAAGCTATGGCTCAAGTAACAGTGGTAATCAGGGGAAAACCACCTGTGCTGGAACTTCATGGCATGGTTGAAGAAGAGAAAGGTGGTCTGCTGGCTGCCGCTCTGGGGTCAGATGGTCCTTTTGCTATCACTCTTGACGGTAGTGGACCTATCAAGGCATGGAAGGGGCGATTGACAGGAAATGCCGGTTCCATTGGTGCTCTTGATGCCGAAATACGTTTAAGAGCACAAGAGAATTATACGCTCGCTGCCAATGGCAATCTTAGAGTCAATCCATCCCTTCTGCCACCGGTAATTGAGTCATTACTGAGTGATAAAAACCTCTTCTCCCTGTCCCTGCGCTTTGAAAACAAAAAGACGTTTATCATTGATCACCTGTCATTGAAGACAGGGCATGCCGATTTTTGGCTGACGGGAAGATTTGGAATGGAAGATCACAATATAAATGGTGATTTTGGGTTTAAAATCAGGGATATTGCTTCCCTAGGGGCTGTGACTGACACAAGATTAACTGGGCGGCTGGCTGTCCAGGGCAGCCTCTTTGGGTCATTGCAGAACCCCCGTGCAGCCTTCTCCGTATCTCTGGATGAAGGGAAGGTATCAGAGGTTCAGATAGACCATCTTGGGGGTGATCTCCACCTGGAGCTTCTGGGACCGCTTTCTTTGCCTCTTCCCGGGGTATGCGTGAAAGGAAAAGGGAGTGCATCAGGGCTCATTTACCCGGGTTTACAGCCTCTGCCGTTGACTAGTCTCGATTGGGAGGTAGATATGGATATTCCTATTAAAAAGGCTATCTTTATCAGGAATCTTGGGCTTAAAGGAAAAAATCTTGCCCTGGCACTCTCAGGACATATTAATCTTGCTAAATCGCTGGTGCTGGCCGATGTGGACATTGAGATGGAGGACATTCGAGTGATTGCTGGATACTGGGCTAATAGCCTTAAAGGAGCCACCCGATTGCGTGCAAGATTGAAGGGAGACTGGAAGTCTCGCCTTCTTTCTGCTGATATCAAGGGGAGAATGACCGGTTTCCAACTGGATTCATTTCCACGCATCTCCTCAATTGCCTCCGAGATTAATTACGATGGGATACTCGAATTATCCAAAGGTAAAGAACTGACAATCTCAAACCTGCGTCTTGCTACCCAGACCGCAGAGCTAAGAGCTGATGGGTCATTCAATTTTAGCACCAGGGGGATTCGGGGCAGATGGCAATTGGCCATGCCGCAACTTGCAGAACTATCAGAGTCTCTCGGGTATAAGCTCCGGGGTTCGCTAGAAATAGAGGGAGATGTGAGAGGATATCCTTCGGCACTGAGGTTTGCAGTCAAAACGACAGGACGCGACATCATCGTAGAAAACGTGGGGTTTCAGCACATAGAAGCCATCCTTAGTGCTGAAGGCCCTCCTTTGAAGCCGGTAGGCCATTTGCAGATGGCAATCCGACAGAAGGATCATGCGCTGGATGTTAAGAGCGATTTTGCGCTACAGGGTAACCGGTTGAAGCTCTCTGACATTTCGCTGTCAACCCCAGGGACAAAGGTGGCGGGAAATCTCAGCCTCGATCTCCGTAGGATGATGGCGGAAGGCTCGTTGCAAGGGAGATCTGAGGATCTCTCTTTGTTGTCGCATTTGTTAGGAGAAGATGTCAGCGGTAAAGCAATGTTTAAAGCACGCTTTGCACCGGACAAGGTAGGCCAGAATGTCGTTGTGCATTTCAATGGCAGAGAACTTAAGACCCGTTTCGGACAGTCCGGGGAAGTAAAGCTTAGTGCCTCTTTAATGGATGTCCTCAATGTCCCCAAAGGCACTGCGGAGGTAAAGATCAAGGCTTTTCAAAGGGATGGTTTAATACTTGAAACCATGGAAGCAGATGCTGTAAGTGATGGGCAAAGGGTAACCTTTAAGGCTCATGCAAATGGGCGAAGTGGAGAAGCTTTCCAGGTTGAGGGACAGGGGAATTTGGATCTTTTACAAAAACTTTCACTTTCGCCTCCCGCCTTCTCGCTGTCACCTGATGCCAGGATCAAAGGTCAACTCGCTGCTAAAATCAACCTTGCCCTCATCCAAATGTTACTCCAGATGGAAGATCAAAGCATTGAGGGCTACGTTACCGTTGACCTTGGCTTAGCAGGCACCACAGATTCACCTGAAATAACTGGCTTTGCTCGAATTGAGAAAGCCGCCTATAAAAACGTACGCAGGGGAACAATCCTCAAAGACATCCATGTTCTTATGAAAGCAAAAGGGTGTAGGATGGTTTTGGAGGAAGCTCGCGCCACAGACGGTGAGGATGGTATCATTTCTGCAGAGGGCTGGCTTGATCTTCTCTTCACTAAGGAATCCCCTTTTCAATTGGATGTTAATCTTGACAAGGCGACCTTGCTTCGTCAGGACAACCTGACTACATCAATGGGAGGACACATCACACTCTCTGGCTCCCTTAATGATGTTGTGTCCAGAGGCAGGTTGGTTGTCGGGACAGCAGAGATACGCATTCCCGATCGTCTTACCCCGAAAATCACAGAACTGGAGGTTGTGGAAATCAATCTGCCCAAGAATGAGATGCAACGGCAAAAACTTACCCCGGTTAGTACGGCTCACAGGCTAAGCCTAAATTTGGAGGTTGAACTTCCGGGACGTGTATTTGTGCGGGGCAGAGGACTGGACTCAGAATGGAAAGGGACGCTTCACATTAAAGGAAGCCTCCAAAACCCGGTTATTACAGGTGATATGTCTGTCGTCCGTGGAAACATCAATTTGTTTGGCAAACGGTTTGCCCTGATCAAAGGAAAACTCGCTTTCAATGGCACGGTTCCATCCTCCATAAGCTTAGATGTGACAGCCGAGAACAGACGTACCGATATGATTACACGTGTGCACATCTCAGGAGACCTGTCGTCACCCCGGGTGACTCTTGAATCGGACCCACCATTGCCATCCGACGAGGTGCTTTCACACCTTCTTTTTCGTCGCAGCGCAACTCGTATTACCCCCCTTCAGGCTTTTCAGCTTGCACGTGCAATAAAAGCC
>Ga0265296_1005435_pt1 | contig 10484 bp, 8 predicted proteins | sample MunlanPumphouse1_FD_189073 | JGI IMG/M metagenome (GOLD analysis project Ga0265296, IMG submission 189073) | Groundwater microbial communities from a municipal landfill in Southern Ontario, Canada - Pumphouse #1 | ecosystem: Environmental > Aquatic > Deep subsurface > Groundwater | place: Canada...
TACAGCGAAGTTCATCAGTATATCTTGCTTGATCAGGTTTTCCGCATATTTGTTCAGCTTCATCTACTATATCAATAATGGTTACTATTATTCCATAATACAGCTATAAACAGCTTATTGTAAATATATTGAATTTTTTGCCCGACTGAACGCCTGCCTGTCTGGTAGGCATGAACGGGCAGGCAAATCCAATTATAAATGCTTATACCTGCATTATTCACAAATTTTCTTAGAAAATTTTGAATAGCGCATCCGGCATGAGCGAGAGCATGCAGGTTAACATTATAAATATCCTGAATTCGTCAGCAATTCAATGATCGAAGCATACGAATCCCTCATTGCCCATGGAATATCTTTCCTGCTCAGCCATTTCACAACAGTGATATCTTCGACAGCCTGAGGCAGTATCCGGGAATCATCTTTATAAGACATTTCAAACCAACAGGTTTTTTTTATAACGCGCCTGCCTTCTATCCTATAAGTATGGTAGGTTGGAGTAAGTTCTTTTGTAATTTCCAATCCTGTAACACCGGTTTCCTCTATAACTTCCCTGACAGCTGTTTCCTTAAGACTTTCCCCCGGCTCGACCTTGCCTTTCGGGATGTCCCATTTACCATACCGGTAGATGAACAAAACCAGGTCGTTATTTTTTATTACTAATCCTCCCGCTGCTTGAATTACAGGAAATAAAGAAAATATTTTTTCAGAATCTCCTGTTACATAAAGAGTATCGGCTTGTCTGTCTTTTTCGAATTCGTCAATAGCAGTTAATAAAGCTGATTCGGAATAATATTGGTGGATTTCTCCAATTCTGCCCGGGAACATGTTGCTATCCGGGTTCAGGAAAATACATTTGTTGTTAATAAAAACTTTATACATTTGCGGTATGAAGTTAAGTAATGAGTCGGCGTTAAAAGTAGCAGAATTTTTATTGCAAATTAAAGCAATAAAACTGGAAGTTGCTAATCCTTTTACATGGGCATCGGGATTAAGATCGCCTATATATTGTGACAACAGGAAAACACTGTCTTATCCGAAAATCCGCACATATATCCGGCAGCAGTTTGTCCGCATTATTAACGAAGAATTTGGTGTCCCTGAAGTTATTGCAGGTATTGCTACCGGCGGCATTGCAATAGGAGCGCTGGTAGCGCAGGATATGGGACTTCCTTTTGTGTATGTACGTCAATCAGAAAAAAATCATGGGTTGGAAAATGTAATTGAAGGAGTAATAGAATCAGGGCAATCTGTTGTAATCATTGAAGATCTTATTTCAACCGGAGGCAGCAGCCTCAAAGCATTGGAAGCTTTGCGCAAAGCCGGCTGTGAAGTAAAAGGAATGGCTGCTATTTTCACTTACGGGTTTCAGCTTGCAGAAGAAGCGTTTAAAAAAGCCAAATGTCCGGTAATGACGTTAAGTAATTACGAATGTCTTATTCAGCAGGCTGCTAAAAGCGGTTTTGTGGAGGAAAAAGATTTGATCACACTTGCCAAATGGCGCGAGAATCCTGATAAGTGGGGGAAATAAAGCCTCAACTTGTTGTCAGGATCAAAATAATATTTACTTAGCCTGATTAATTCACAAACTGGACTAAAGTCCAAGTATTCATTACATTAACTTAACCCCGACCTTTGGTAGCTGAGCGTAGTCGAAGCTAAGGTCGGGGTTATTAAAAACCATGATATTATAGGGCTTTAGCCCTGAAAATAAATTTTGTGGATTAATCAGATTAGATAACAATATTTTTTGCAAATGCTTAACAAACGTTTATAATCGTTTAAAAACAGACTTGGAGCAATGCGCGAGTTACCAACCATTTTAACATGAGACGACTATTTTTCATAATTTTCATTCTTTTGACAACAGAATATTGTATAGGTCAGGTAGACACTTGCAGGACAAAAAAAATAATTCTTGGAATCAGCGCATGTACTTTTATTTCCAATGACATCTATGGTATTAATTATTATGGTTCATTCACAGCAGACAAAAATAAAAATCGTTTGACTACTGGTCCTATAATTGGTCTGATATGGAAATTAAACAGTGACTTCTTATATGCAAAGCCAGAGTCAAAACAAATTGGGATAAATGGATTTTATTTGGGTTATCAATTATTTCCTAACACAAAGGGCAAGACATTCGATTACTTTATACAAGACCAATTTATTTTCCAATACTATAAAGACAATGGCGTTGACAGCGAATTTCCCAACGATTCTTATAAATCCAACCTTTTAAATATCGGAGACTTTATTGGTTTTGGGTATCAAGTAAAATTTCTAAAGAGATTCTATTTTACACAAAGTATTGGAATAGGGGTTATTTATAAGCATCTGTCAGTTGACTATTCTAATTTACCTGACCATGATGATAAAGGACGTTATTTTAGTTGGACAACAAATTTAGGACTTGGATACAAATTTGATTTTAAAAAATAAAACGGTTGGTAACTTCGGCTCTGCTACCAGCTGCGGGATTGTACGTAAATTGAACGAAAAATTAATTTAATAAACATAAGTAACGGTGGACAGGACTGTGCTATTAAGCGCAGCCGTTAGCAAGCCTTGACCGTTATGGCACAATACGCTGTGAAAAACAGCGTAACGAAATTGAATTATTCAAAAAAAATATCATCACCACCAAAACCAATAAACATAAATAATAATAAGAATATAATAAGGAATATTAAATATATCATATAATTTTTTTTTAAAATAATTATTTCAATTTCTATTGTGCCATAACGAGCCGAGAGCCAGTCAAATTGCAGGTACTTCATCTGTTACCAACTTTCATCACCTGTCAGCGTACAGTGCATAACAGATACCTTGCCGTAATGCAATTCGCCTGACCTTGCGAAATTCTATACCGTCTTTGTGAAGTACAAATCCGGCGAATTTCACTTCGGCAAGCTCTCGGCTCGTTAGCGTTCATGCATGACAGAGAAAAAACTGACAGAAATTTGGAAAATACCCAATTAGTATATACCTTTGTGGAATACCAACTTTTTTAACTATGAAAACACTTTCTCTTAAACTTGACGACTCTATTTTCAGAGAGACAGAACAAGTTGTGACCAGACTTAAAAAGCCTCGTAACCGGTACATTAACGAAGCATTGCTTTTCTATAATAGAATGCAACGGAAAAGAATACTTTCTCGAAAACTTGAATTGGAATCAAAACTTGTTCAATCTGAATCGTTGAAAATTCTTGCTGAATTCGACAATCTGGATGACTATGAAAGTTAGGCAATTTGAGATTTGGATAGCAAATCTCGACTCCAGACATGGCACGGAGACTGGAAAAGTCAGGCCGGTTCTTATTGTCCAGACAGATTTATTGAACAAGACACATCCATCGACTTTGATTTGTCCTATTACGACTAATGTGCAACCACAAAGTGAAATTTTGCGAGTTCACTTAAAAAAAGGGATTGCGAAAGTTAAAGAGGACTGCGACATTATGATAGACCAAATAAGAGCCATAGACAATAGGCGATTAGTTAAAAAAGTTGGTGACTTACCGAATGACTTAAAAGAAAAGGTTAAAGAAAATATACTAATTATTTTTGGACTTGATTATTAATGACGAAACGCTAACAGGGTGCTTGCGTAATGCGGGTTTCAGGGCATTTTGACAGGCAAGTGCAATTCACTATTTTTGTATCAGCCTGACAGGTAAGCGGGTTAAATCCCGCACTCCGCAAGCACCCGGAACGTTAACTCTTAAACTAAAATGACACTTATAGAAAGCAACATAGCAGAAATAAAAAATTCTCAGGAAAAGGTATTTAACTTCCTTAGCAATCTCAATAATTTTAAAAAGCTGATGCCGGAGCAGGTGATCAACTGGAAATCTACAGAAGACAGTTGTTCTTTTACCATCAAAGGCATGACCGGCCTTTCAATGAAAATATCTGAAAAGGTACCTTATTCAAAAATCAATATCATCCAAGGCGAAAAAACACAATTTAATTTCAACCTCATCTTCCAACTTCAGGAGCCTAAAACAAACCAGACATTTGCTCAAATAATTTTCAATGCCGAACTTAATGCAATGATGGAAATGCTTGCCGGTAAACCTTTGCAGAACTTTGTGAATATGCTTGCCTCAAAGTTAAAGGAACTTGGTGATAAGCTATAATTATACCCCTGCCTACCGGCAGGCAGGGATGCGGGTTTTAAAAATATGCCCTTAACTGGACACTACCCACATGAATAGTTTTTATTCCCTGTGATTTTCGTCCTTCATAGCTAAGATTCAACTGTAGATTATTCGACAGGGTTCGCTGATAGGAAATGTTCCATGTGGCGTTGTTGCCTTTCTTCAAGCCTTCCAGCATTTCATAAGCCACAGGAGAATTTTCGTTGCTGTTAAATTTAATATCTATGTAATTTACTTTAAACAATAAACTGCCTTTTGAAAGCACATTGTACCTTATCTCCATACCTGCTTTGTTCAGAAATGCCTTTTCGCCAAGAATTCCTTTCTGGTTCTTTTTATCTGAATACTCATAATTCAGGCTAATCCTGAAAGAAACACCAGTCTGGTAACTAAATTCCGGCTCAATTTCAGAATATATAATATCATAATCCCTTGTTTTAAAATAGTCAGATAAACTTATTTTTTCTCCATAATTGAATTTATTTGTAAGTGAAAACCTGCGGCTGATATTCCATTTTATATTTATTCCCTTAATAGTATTTGTGCGCGAATCAAAACCATTTACAAGGAGAATTTTATTCATGTAATCTTGGTAATTCAGGTCAAACCCGAATTTAGAACTGCTCCTGTTGAAATAAAAAACATTCCGGAACGAAGACATAACGGAGATAAGCACAGTGTCGTTGATCCCGGAAGTAAAAGGGTTATATGCACGAAACATATCATTATTTGTGTTTTTATGATCAATGCGGTATGTAGCCTGATCGGATAAGCGTGACAAAAATTTCTTCAGTCCTTTTTCAGAATTCCATGCAATGGAAGGATTCAGGTTAAGCACCTGGCTAAACTGATTGGTGTATGTCTTTACATATTGATTAGTAGGCGTATAAACACGGATATAATTTGCCTGATCCTGGAATGCTGCAATTTCAAACTCGTTGAGTTCTTTCACGCCATTACCATTGTAATCGGACCATGAATAAACACCTTGCCCCTGCGCTACCTCTATATAGGAAAATTCTTTCTTGACTTCAAGCCCTGAGCCGATTTCGTAATACGTATTTGACGTGATCACACCCTTGAATGCCTTCAGAGAATATTCCAGCCGGCTTAGTAAGGATTTATCTTCTTTCTGAGTTGTAAGAGATGTATCGTTAATCAAAAGATACCGGTATGTATTGTAGATGGATAATTTGTTATTTGTGTTTTTCAACATTTCAAAATTAATGCCCACGTTTTGAGCCGTAGTTGCCAGATGTAGTGAATTTAGCGAAGGAAGGTAATCGGATCTTTTCTTATAATAAATGGTGTATTTATTTTTAGATGTATCAGGATTGTTAATGTATGCTTCCCATTCATGGTAGGAAAAGCTGTTTATTTTTAATGTGTCGCTATTTCTTTTAAGGTAAATGTTGTGTTCTTGTTCTCCTTTCACGCCAATCACTAACCATGACATTTTTTTTGAAAGCCTTGCTTTGCTGCGTATAAAACGCGTCGAATTTATTGTATCCTGTGAATTAAGCAGGCTGCCTGTAAAAGTAAGAAGGAATCCTTTTTTCTCAAGATTGACATTTACCATGTTTTGCAATCCATTGTACTGCGTACCTGCAAGGAATGAACGCAATTGATAACCGGCAAAGTTCTTCTTTTTATCTGCGAAAGAAAATTTCAAACCTGAAATATTTTCTACGGTTTTTCCCTTTATATTAGCCATATTCCAGTCGCGTTCAAATTCCACATCGCGGTATCGTTCAATGGGTGTAAAAAACTTGTCAACATATTCATGGCTAAGTTCTGATGTCAATGACCAGCCGGTACTGTCTTTTTTACTAAAAGGTAAAATGTTTTTAATATACGCTTTTGCAGCATACCCGATATCATCGCTGCTGCCGGCTTTAGAGAAAAGATTCAGATCGTTATTACTCAGGGCAAATTCAACAGAAGCGATAGTTCTTTTTGAAAGCTTATACTCTGCAGATAATGCTACCATCTGTTTTTTCTTAGGTGTTACAAGCTGAATTACCGGCTCAAAATTTCTATGCGGCACAACGCTTTGTGGACCGACCCATTCAAACACCCGTCCATTAGCAGAACTTTGTATTTGAACATAATTCCCATTGTTTTCACCCACATAAGAAAATCCAAGCCTGTAATGCGCACTGTCGGGATTTGTGCAATAAACAAAAACGGAATCATAAAGCATCGTACCGACAAGAGTATCTATCATCTTATATAATACCTGATCGTTGGTGAATGCAACACTGTCAACATAAGGAACCACCGCCTGATCAAGACTGTCGCCGATTTGCGAAAGAAGAAGTTTTTCTTTATCTGTCAGTTGTTGTTGTACAGGCTGGTTTTTAATATCCTGCTCCGAAAAGAAATTCAGGTGCATGGTAAGTTTTTCGCTGCTGTATTTTGTTCCGGTATAGAACATTGAACGGGCGTAATTTTTATCAGAATATTCAAATTCTGCGGTTATCCGGCTGTCTTTTGTTATCAGGCGTTTTGCAGTGAATGTGATTTGAGCCGTGTTATAATCAATCACATAATCATTCTCCTGCCCCCGCACCATAAGCTCTCCGTTGATATATATTTTTTCAGTCCCCGACAAAACAATTATATACGTTTCATTTTCTGCGCCGGTTAATTTATATGGACCTTGGTTACCTTCGGTTCCGGTAAATGAGTTCTTTGCATATTTCCCTTTCGAAATAGCTGCTGCTGCCGAAACATCCATTTTATTCCGCTTCCCTGCCTGCCGGACAGGCAAGTTTTTTCCCTTTGCTTTATCATTATCGGTCAGGAACGATGTGGAAAAGCTTCCGCCCTGGGCTTTTTTGTAAAAATTCATGAAATAACTGTCAGGACGCGCAAGCTCAAAATCCCCTGCTGTTAGTTTTGTATTCTTCGAAGATAATTGAATAAACACTTTGTCGAAATCCTGTATCTGCTGGGTGTTTCCATCGGGCTGAATAGGAATATTATTATCTGTAATCGCAGCAAGGATATCAATGTCGTCATTTAATTTTCCTGACAACTGAAGGTTAAAACTCGAATTCACTACCACATCCTGACCGTTGCCAAACGAAATCCCACGTGAGATACTGCCGTTTTTGCTAAGTCCGCCAAATTTAAAAATATCTAACGGCTGGTCTTCATAAGTAAATACAAATGGATTGTAATTTCCTTTTTCGTCGGGCTCGATCAGCTTAATATCCTTGTGTTTGTGTGATACAGAAAAATTATAAGGAAATACCTTATACGAAAGGAATAATGTTCCGGGCATATTGCCATAAGGATGATTGAATAGCAATGTGGCATCGGGATAGCTGATGGAATATAAAGCGCTGTCAATTCTTTGCCCTGTGGAATCCCTGATAATTACAGATCCAGGGATGATGCTGAGTGTGTCGAAAATAACCGTACCCGATTTGACTGCGATTTTCGACAAACGGTAATTGCTCAGCTGTTGAGAATAAACAAGCACAGGGAGCAGGCAAAAAATAAATATATATATTTTTGATAATCTTTTCACTTGTTGGTATTATACTGCAAATGGGTACAAATTTATCTTTTACTGAAATAAAATTGTCAAATTGTTATATTGATAAATTGTTGTAAATCAATCAATCATTAATTGTATATGCAATAAATAAAATAACAATTTAACAATGTTAACAATATAACCATTTAAAGTATAAAACAAAAGATTTTACCTGAAAAGTTTCACCACATCATTCCCGTTTGCAAGAAGCAGTAATCCCAATAGTAAGATCATCCCTGCATACTGTGCATATTCCATGAATTTTTCACTGGGTTTTCTCCTCACAATAATTTCATACAGCAGGAAAAGAACATGTCCGCCATCGAGTGCAGGAATGGGCAATACATTCATAATAGCTAATATGATCGAAAGGAATGCTGTAAGGTTCCAGAATGCCACCCAATCCCAGTCCGATGGAAATATATTACCGATGGCAATAAATCCGCCTAAAGATTCATACGCTTTCATTTCGGGTGAAAATATAAGTTTTAATTGTTTCAGGTAATTTCCAATCGCCTTGTATGCTTTTACCGCACCCGCCGGAATAGCTTCTATGACGGAATATTCATGCTTTTTAAATATAAAATAATTGGTAATGGCTTTCGTCTGGATACCTATTAATCCTTCGGCAGAAACTTTAACAGCTAGGCTGAGCGTGTCGTTGTTCCGCAAAACAGCCACATTCACCGTTTGACTCTTATGTTTTACGATTTCTGCACGAAATTCATCATAAAAATTCATCCATTTTCCGTTCAACCCGATAATCTTATCATTCACTTTAATCCCTGCTTTTTTAGCTGCTGAATTCTTGGTAAAATCCGCTATTTCAAAAGGAAAGCGAATGCCGATAAAGTCAGTGGATTTGTGACGTATCAGCCTGTTTAAAAAACCTGTCGGGATTATAATATTCTTCGCTTTTCCATCCCTCACAACTTGAATTGTTGTAGCTTGTTCAAGAATGATTTCGGCAGGAATCTTCAGGAAATCTTCCACTACGTTGTTGTCAACAGAAATAATTTTATCTCCGTTTCGAAGACCCATTTCGAGTGCAAGAGAATCGCATGTTATACCATATTTGACATTCTTTGCCGGCAGGTATTCTTCACCCAATGAGGCAAGCATTACAATGTAAATAAGTACGGCGAGGAGCACATTTACCGTTACACCGCCAAGCATGATTATAAGCCTTTGCCATGCAGGTTTGGAGCGGAACTCCCAGGGTTGCGGAGCTTGTTTCATTTGCTCCTTATCCATGGATTCATCAATCATCCCGGATATTTTTACATACCCTCCCAGAGGCAGCCAGCCGATACCATATTCAGTATCTTTTCTTTTTATTTTAAAAAGAGAAAACCATGGATCAAAAAACAGGTAAAACTTCTCAACCCTTGTTTTGAATAGTTTGGCAGGAATAAAATGTCCGAGCTCGTGAAGGATCACGAGTATAGACAGGCTCATTATAAGTTGCAGCGCTTTTATCAGTATTTCCATTCAGATATTGTGTAAATAAAATTGCAAAGCAAGCGATTTATTTGTTAATGTGCAAAAAGATTATTCAGTGGCAGAGATAAGATACCTGTTAAATAACACTTTTTGCAAACAAGCGTGTTTCCCGATCTGTAGCGATATAGTCATCCATGTTTGGCTTCCCGACAAATTGCACCTTTTCCATGCAACGCTCAATTACTGTTGGCATTTCAAGGAATGTAATCTTTCCTTCGAGAAAAGCTGCAACCACCACTTCGTTTGCTGCATTCATTATACATGGCATATTGCCGCCTTTTTTCAGGGCAATATAAGCAAGTGTGAGATTTCGAAATATTTTCAAATCAGGCTGTTCAAAAGTTAGTTGAGGATAATCAAAGAAATTGAAGCGGTTAAAATCTGATTTTAATCTTAACGGATATCCGAGTGCATATTGGATAGGCAATTTCATGTTTGGCAATCCCATCTGGGCTTTCATGCTGCCATCGGCAAACTGAACAATAGAATGAATGATTGACTGCGGATGCACAATAACATCAATCTGTCCGGGTTTCAGACCAAAAAGCCAGTGCGCTTCAATCACTTCAAGCCCTTTGTTCATAAGTGTTGCCGAATCTATTGTGATCTTGGCGCCCATGTTCCAGTTGGGGTGTTTCAGCGCATCATTTTTTGTAACATGCTTCAGTTCATCAATAGTTTTTCCTCTGAAAGGACCGCCTGATGCAGTCAGGTATATTTTTTCCACAGGGTTGTGGAACTCGCCCGCCAGGCACTGAAAAATAGCTGAATGTTCCGAATCAACAGGATAAATATTAACGCCGTTTTCTTTCGCAGCAAGGGTTACTATGTCTCCCGCAACAACAAGTGTTTCTTTATTTGCAAGAGCGATCTGTTTTCCAGACTTGATGGCATTCAGTGTTGGCTTAAGTCCCGCAAAACCAACAAGCGCCGTAAGCACCATATCAACATTATCTAATTCAACTATCTGAGCAAGGGCTTCTGTTCCGGCATACACTTTAATATCGTAAGGATTCAGCGCATCCTGCACTTTCCGGTATTGCGTATCGTCGGCAATTACCACCGAATCGGGCATAAATTCTATCGCCTGTTCTATCAGCAGACCGGCGTTTTGCTGCGCTGTAATGACCTCTGCCGAAAAATGTCCGGGATGCCGCTTTATCACCTCCAGCGCTTGTGTGCCGATAGAACCTGTTGAACCTAATATTGCGATGCGTTTTTTTAATACAACATCGGGCTGCAAATAGTTATCAGTATTGTTGTTT
>Ga0265296_1005436_pt1 | contig 10484 bp, 9 predicted proteins | sample MunlanPumphouse1_FD_189073 | JGI IMG/M metagenome (GOLD analysis project Ga0265296, IMG submission 189073) | Groundwater microbial communities from a municipal landfill in Southern Ontario, Canada - Pumphouse #1 | ecosystem: Environmental > Aquatic > Deep subsurface > Groundwater | place: Canada...
GCAATCTTACGCACTTCGGGCTTGGTTAAGTCACCGACCGGAAAAAGCGTATGCGACAAATCGGCCTGATTTATGGCGTAGAGAAAATACGATTGGTCTTTCTTCGGGTCAACACCCTTAAGCAGTTTGAATTTGGAATTTGGAATTTGGAATTTGGAATTTGTTTCGGAATTCGTGCTTCGGATTTCGGATTTACGAATCCGGGCGTAATGACCCGTGGCAATAAAATCCGCGCCAAGTTTTTTCGCTTCGCGCCAAAAAAGCGGAAACTTGATGAGTTTATTGCACATTATATCCGGGTTCGGCGTCCGGCCGGCGCGATACTCGCGAAACATATAATCCACCACTTGGGTTTTATATTCTTTCTCAAAATCAAACGTTAAAAATGGGATATTGAGTTTGGCTGCCACGCGCATCGCGTCGCGCCGTTCATCAACCCAACACGGACCCTTGTGCGAATCCAAATGCGGCTCGGACCAATTTTTCATGAAACAACCCGTCACATCATACCCTCGCTTTATCAAAAGCGCGGCGGCCACGGACGAATCCACCCCGCCGGAAAGCCCGACAAAAACCGAGAAGGATTTTTTACCTCCCTCCTTTTGACTCGCTTTCCGAGCGAGCGAGGAATGCGAAGGGTTGGGGTGGATTTTTTTTACTCTTTTTTTAACTCTTGACATATTTGATTTGTTATGATAGGCTATCCTCAAGCTCAGGATTTGGGCTAAAAAGGAGGGCAGAAGGAGACCGCGATGGCCAACTATATTTTGGGCGAATAGTCGCCCGTAACACGAGAGGAGGCCGAGATGGCGAACGGTGCGATTGCTCAGGCGCGTATAAAAAAGGCGGAATTTGATGCGCTGAAGAATGAAGCCGAACAACTGGGAGTTACTCTAACCGGGATGGCCACAAACGACAAAATCATGGAGCTGATCAAGAGGATTAAGACCAATCCCAAACTGGCACGGGCGATCGACTTGGCAAAAGAAAATGGAGTGGTACTTCTCTGCACAGCTACGGATCAAGCGGTCGGGGCCGGCTACGTCCAGATAGCTATCGCTCGAACCGACGCTAAAATCATCAAGTTCCTTTTGGGCGAATAAGCGCCACCCCTCCGCATCCGCGGAGGTTTTTTTATTCTCCCCTCCTCGCCTTCGCACTCCTCGCCCGCTCGGAGAGCGGGTATCAAAGGGAGGAAATCGGTTGACTATTAGTGTTATTCGTGGGGCGCGAGCCCATTCGTGTTATCCAAGAGTATCTTGATTGGCAAACCAATAACCCCGCTCACGCGGGGACTCCAATCTACTTAAGCTCCCTTGTCATTAACTGTCCACAGGCGGCGGAGATGTCTTCGCCGAAACTGACGCGGAAAGTGACGGGAATTTTATGCTTCTCCAAAGTCTTTTTAAAATTCTCGCGGCGCTCGAAAGGCGAGGGCCGGAATTTTCCAGAGGTAATACTATATTTAATCAGATTGACGTGGAATAAATGGTTCTGTTTCATCAGAGCCGCCAGCTCTTCGGCGTTCCCAATACTGTCGTTTACCCCGTCAATCAAAAGATATTCAAAAAACACTTTGCGGTTGGTTAATTTTACATACTCCTCCACCGCCTTCATTAAATTTTCAAGATGATACTTGCGGTTTATCGGCATCAGCTTGCTCCGCAAATCATCATTCGGCGCGTGAAGCGAGATAGCCAGGTTGACCTGAAAATTTTCGTGGGCAAAACGCTGAATGCCCGGAATGACGCCGGCAGTAGAAACCGAAAGGCTCCGCGCGCCCATATTAAATCCATCTTTGTCGTTTAAGGTGCGGAGCGCCTTTAAAACATTGTCATAATTTAAAAACGGCTCACCCATTCCCATCACCACCACGTTAGAAACCCAAGTGTCTTTTTTCTTGAGTTCGCGGGCAAAATACATTACCTGGTCCACAATTTCTTCGGCCGTTAAATCACGCTTACAACCCATTTTACCGGTGGCGCAAAAGGCGCAGGCCAAAGAACACCCGGCTTGGGATGAAACGCAAACCGTATGACGTTCGTCTTTGCTCTTGATTAGCACCGCCTCAATCTTCTCGTCGTCGGCAAGCGCGAATAATACTTTTTCCGTATATCCGTCAGCCGATTTTAGGGTCTTGACCAGTTTAAGCGAGCTCACCGCGGTCTCGGCCAGGGCGACACGCAAATCCTTGCCGAGATTTGATGCCTCGTCCCAATTGTTTATCAGATTTACAAAAACAGCCTGCTTAATTTGCTTCATCCGGTAAGCAGGCTCTTTTCTTTCTGACAATATTTTTTGGACTTGTTCAAAATTCATCGACTTGGGGATTACCGTTATCCCAAAAACTCGTAGGATAACGGTAATCCTACAGTTAGTGAAGGAAATTAGTAGTAGTTTCCGCCGGTTACGTCAAACTTTTCCGGCGAAAAAGTTACGGCCATAAACCAGTGGAGGACCTTGCGGTCATAATTTTTTCCCTCAAAATCGTACCATACTTTATCAAATTCATAGATGGGGATTTTTTCTTCCGCGCCGCCCTCTTCCAGCTCAAGTTCCGGATCCATCAGATACACATTGTCTTTATCAATATTAAACATCACCGAGTAATGGTCATCGGCCTCTCCATGTTGTTCCGACCACCAGCCGACAATTACCGGGATATCTTTTTTTATAAAATATCTTAAATCTTCTATTGTTGCATCTTCCTTTGAAAAACAGAAACCACCGATCTTCTTCACGCCCTTAATCAAATCTCTGTGTTCCGCGCCATATTCAAAAGTAGCCTCACAAAGAGCATTAAGCTCTTCCTCCGAATAATCTTTACCAAAATTGGTCAGCAAAATTTTAAGACTGGCCGGACCGCAAAAGCTCGGAGTTTGGCGATGATGTTTTAGTTTGATGGGCATATTGGTTCAATTACACAAATTTTCGCGAATTACACAGATGTATTATCCGCGCAATCCGCCATCCCGCACCTTTTTATTTACTTTTAGCGACCCGCCGTTCGAGGCCCTGAGGCCCTCAGGCCCGAATGGGACCTCTGGGGACATCGGGGGACAACTTCGGCCCCGCAGTTGCGGGATCTGCGAGAGGTCGGGGCGCTTGAAAAGGTGCGGGGATCCGCGTTATCAACTCTATTGTTTTGGGGCGTCGCCGGGATATTTTCCGACTTTGTCCAGTCGCCGCGCTTCCTTTTCCGTAACAGTTGCATAGTCGTGGGCGATATCATAACTCTCGCCGGCGATCATCCGCTCCATTTCGGTGCGCTCATGAAGAAGCGTGTATTTAAATTCGCGACGGTCCATTTTGACATCAATCCAAATTTCGCCTTTCGGAACATAATCATAAACATAACCGTGCCCGCCCAACACGTATTCCGGATCAATATACCGGCGCACAATTCCGCCATCAACATATTTAACGATTGTCCCGCCCTTCAGCGCTTTCTCTCGGCGGACAAAATTCGGAACCGGATCCTTTTTAGTATGTCGGTCGCGCAATATCCGACGCGCCTCCTGGTAAGATTTATTTTTCATCAAGTGGTCCAGCATCTGCTCGCGCTTTATCAAAAAGTCAACTTCATCCCGCAGCTTTCGTTCAACCCAAACCTCGCCCTCGGGAATGTAGTATTTGGGGGAAAAACCGGTTAAGGAATGGAAGTGAATATCGGTAAAATCCGGATCAATGGTATTTCTAATCTTATAGCCGTCAACAAATTTGATTTTCATCTTCTTATTCATAATAATTGGCTAAGATTAAACAAAAAATGGATGATATCCAAATCGTAATTCATCCACTTTTTCTATTGGTATTATAGCACAAACAAGGGTTTTTGACCAGACCCCCCCCTTTGCATAAGATAAAATCCGAAATTCGAAACTCGAAATTCGAAACAATATCTAAATCCAAATTTTTAAATGTTTCAAACTTTTGGATTTTATAGATTTTCCGCCCGAGGCGGATCCGCCTTTTGCGCCAGAGGCGCATCTGCCTCTGGATGAGGCGGAGAATTTGTTTCGGATTTCGGATTTCGTGCTTCGGATTTAATAAGTTGATACCATCTCCTCTGTCTTCTGCTCGCCCGCCCGTTTGGAAATTACTTTATGGATGTTAAAAAGCCCGTATTTCGGCGCTTCCAAAAAACCGCTCATTGCCGCCTCGGCCAGCCAGCCCGAGTTGATCCAGTCAAAAAGCCATTCGTGCGTAAAACGCGGATCTTCCATGGTAATGCCCGCGCCCACCGTTTTTAGCCAAATGCGGTTGAATTTTTCCTGGCTGCCGATCGGCGGCGTCATAATAATCGGCAATCCCAGCCCCGAATAAAAGGCCAGTTCCGAGGGTTTGGTCCAGAGCACATCGGTTGTCCGAAGCGCGGCATTGAATTTGCGGAAATAATCGTCTTTATTATTGGCAAAAATGATATTGACGCCCTTCCCGAGCCGCTCGTAAAGCCCGAGGCGGCGGAGCTCGCGCCGAAAATAAACACTGATGTCGTTATGAATGCCGGCGACCAGATTCAGGCGAATGGCTTTGGATAAAATCTTCTTCTTCAGGCTCCCGGCAATGACCGCGCCGATTTCGCGCTGGGCGCCGGCGCCGCCAACGGCAAAGGTGATAGTTAAGGGATGCGCGGGCAACTTTTGCGCGTAAATATCGCCCAGATGCATCCGGATGGAATCGTAATATTTATCCAAATATTTGCCGTCGGGATCAAGATTCAAAAGGCGGCACATCAAATCTTTTTTTAGAACCGAAAGATCTTCTCCGCCGGTATTTTCAATCGGCAGCGGAAAACCGGTAAAAAATATCCGCTCCGACCTGACGCCGTAAAGCTTTAATCTTTCCACCACGCGGTAGCACGGCGCAAAATAGTTGATGCGGCTTTGCGCCGGATCCCGCGGAACCCAGGCGCGGCTGATATCGGCATCGCAAACAACGACATAAATTTCTCCCGGATAATCAAAAACCTCGGCCATAAACGCCGGAACGAAAAAAGTGGCGACCAACGGACGGCGGCCGTTCTTTTTTGCCAGCTTATCCATCAAATGTTTTCCCCACTTGTCTTTTTCAATGTAATCGTAGATTTTATCGACTTCAAAATTGGATTTGGAAAGATCGCGGCGCGGATAAAATCGCGGAATCTCCTGCAATTTATCATAAAGATCAAAAGCCGCCTCGCCCAAAATGGGCACATTTTTAAAACGCGAAATAAATTCGTAAAATTCGCGGCTTTGCCTCCAAATTTTTCTGTCCGCCGGCGGAATACCGGCGTAATTCACGGCATTGATGATTTTTCCGTACGCCAAATCCTTGAGCGGATAGGCCGCCCGCTGATGTCCGTAACCCATATCAACCGTAAGAACAATGGCCTGATGCTGATGATGGTTTAGTTTGAATTTGGACATACTATATGATGCCAATCGCGCGAATCTTATGCGAATGCCGCAAATATTTATTCGCAGCATTTGCATATCATTTGTAGATTGGCATCATTTAACTAACTTCTTCCTCAATTTCCATTAACCGGTTATATTTTTCCACCCGTTCGCTTCGCGAGAGACTGCCGGTTTTAATGTATTCGGCGTTAACCGCCACCGCCAAATCGGCAATGGTGGTATCCGCCGTTTCACCGGAACGGTGCGAAACGACAACCTGATACTTATTTTTTTGCGCCAAAAGAATGGCGTCAATTGTTTCGGACAAAGTGCCGATTTGATTGACTTTGATGAGGATGGCATTAGCGGCCTTCATCTTAATTCCCTGCTTCAACCGCTTAACGTTGGTCACAAACAAATCGTCGCCGACCAGCGCGAGCTTGCCGCCGAGTTTCACGGTAATTTTTTTCCAGTTATCCCAGTCATCTTCGGCCAAAGGATCTTCCAAGAGCCGGAACGGATACTTCTCGGTCCACTTCTTATAAACCGCCATCAATTCTTCGGCGGAAAACGAAAATTTTCCGAGTTTCCAGTTATATTTTCTGGTTTTTTCGTCATAGAATTCGGAAGCGGCCGCGTCCATGCCAAAAACAACATCTTTGCCGAGCTCATAACCGGCGGCAGCCGTGGCTTTTGCCAAATATTCCCAAGCCGCGTCGTTGGTTTTAAGGCGCGGCGCGTACCCGCCCTCATCCCCTTTTAAGGCGCCAAGGCCCTCGGCTTCCAGAATCTTCCCCAAGGCGGAAAAGATTTCCGACCCCACCCTCACGCGGTCGCGAAATTTTTTTGCCAAGGGAATTACCATACACTCCTGCAGATCCAGCGCGAAATTCGCGTGCCGGCCGCCGTTCAGGAGGTTCATTGTCGGATACGGCAGAGAGTATTTTTTGTATTTCAGCTTGAACGCCCGGCGGAGATATTTATATAAAGGAAGCTTTGCCGCGGCGGCGCCGGCGTGCGCGCATGCGAGCGACACGCCCAAAATAGCATTGGCCCCGAGGCGCGATTTATTTTCCGTGCCGTCAAGTTTAATCATTATCTTATCAAGTTTTCGGATATCAAAAACATCCCGTCCTTTAAGCGCTTTTAAAATCGGACCGGTCGCGTTGGCTACGGCCGTGAGAACGCCTTTGCCGCCATAACGCTTTTTATCGCCGTCGCGGAGCTCCAGCGCTTCGTGAATTCCGGTGGAGGCGCCCGATGGCACCGAGGCGGAAGATTCCACGCCATTATCCAGAATAACCCGCGCCAAAATGGTCGGGTTGCCGCGCGAATCCAAAATTTCGCAGGCATGTATGTTTACAATTTTTGGCATACAAAAAATCATCCTAATTAAATTCAAATATCAAAATCAGAAACAATTTTATTAAATCACAAATTCAAAATCACAAGCTCCAAATAAATCCAAAATTCAAAATCTAAAATTACAAACGTTTTGAATTTATAATTTTGGTCATTGTAATTTATTTGGGATTTGAGATTTTGAATTTGGAATTTCAAAAATTTTTACCGCTTCCATCCCCACTTGTCTCCTCCGATTTCGTAAGTGATAGAAACATTGGAAGTTATCTCCATGCTGCCGGCTTCAATCGTCGGCGCCGCTTCGCCGCCGCCACCCACGCCATAGGCCATATCGCTCTTATACAAGGGGTAGGGCGAAGAACCGCCCTCGGAAAATCCGACAATGCGCCCCAATTTGACGCCCAGGGAATTCGCCAAAACCTCGGCCTTGCCCTTGGCGTTTAAAATCGCTTTGCCGCGCGCCTGCACCTTTAAATCTTCCGGGTCATCCATCGTAAAATTCAAACCCCCGACCTGGTTGGCGCCCGAATCCCCGGCTTTGGCCAGAACTTCCGAAATCTTATCCAAGTCGCGGATTTTTATCGTCACGCTTTGACTGATAGTGTAACCGGCAAGCGAACTCCGGCCGCCGGTATAATCATACTTGGGATAAATTTGATACTGCGTAGTCTGAATGTCTTTGCTTTCAATGCCCAACTTTTTTACCGCCTCAATCAGCTTATTCATTTTGGTGACATTTTCTTTCTGGATCGCCTGCACATTTTTCCCTTCGGTCATAAACCCGACATCAACCGTGCCGATATCCGGGATCGCGGTTACCTTGCCCGTGCCGTCAATGATGATGGTTTTTACATCCGTCGGCGCCTTGCCGGCGTTTTTTCCCAGGCGGATATCCTTAAACGCGGCGGCGTAAAAAAATAAAACTACGCCGACGCACGCGACGCCCATTAATGATTTTCCCCACCAACTTTCGCACATTTTTTTGCAGCAATCCATATTTTTAGAATTTGGAATCTAGAATTTATCCCGATTTTATCGAGGACTCTCGACTTCGTCGGAGGAATCTAGAATCGAAATTCAATTAATTTAAAACAGAAACGAAAATAATGATTTTAATCCGCCCTGCTTTTTTATTTTTTTGTTTTTTTGCTTCGATGTTTCGATGTTTCGATGCTTTGATGCTTTGATGTTTCGATGCTTTTTTGCTTCAATGCTTCGATGTTTCGATGCTTTGATGATTAACGGCGCCACCCCCGGCAAAATTTTCCCTTCCAAAAACTCCAGCATCGCTCCCCCGCCGGTGGAAACCCAATCAACAAATCCGGCGTGCCCGGTGCGCTCCAGTACCGGAATGGTATCCCCGCCGCCGACAACGCCATATACCCTGCCGGATGAACGGGCGGCAATAATTCTGGCCAAGGCCAAGGAGCCATGCGAAAATTCCGGCACCTCGGTAATACCCAAGGGGCCGTTCCAAACAATCGTCTTGGCCTGTTTTAAAACTTCGGCAAACTCGCCGATAGTATGCGGCCCCATATCCACAATCGTTTCTTTGCGGTGGAGCGCCACCGGAAAATGCTCGCGTCTTATATTCACCGGCTTTTTAACGCTTTCGCTCGTCAAAAAATCAACCGGCAGCATAATCTTGGGATTGGTAAGCAGGTTTCTCGCCTCGCCGATGTAATCTTTTTCGTAAAAAGACGCGCCCAATTCCGCGTCCCGCGCTTTCAAAAAATTGTTGGCGAGCGCCCCGCCGATTAAAACTTTGTCGGCAATTTTGAGAAGATTTTTAATCACGCCGATTTTAGTGGAAATTTTCACTCCGCCCAAAAGCACGACAAACGGCCGCTTTGGCCGCGCGAGAAGCCGCCCCAGATTTTCTATCTCCGCCTCCAAAAGCGGACCGGCGTAGCTTGGCAAAAATTTAGTGATGGCCGAGACGCTCGCATGCGCCCGGTGAGAGACCGCAAAAGCGTCATTAACATAAATTTGTCCCAACGCCGCCAGTTTTTTAGCAAAACCTCGATCGTCAGCCTCCTCGCCTTTGTAGAATCTCAAATTTTCCAGCATAATCATCTCGCCGGGCTTAAACATCCTAACTTTTTTCGCGAGCCCGGAACTGCCGATTTTATCTCCCAAAAAATGAACGGATTTTTTTATCAATTTTTCCAGATGGTGCGCCACCGGATTCAAACTTAATTTTTTATCCCACTTTTCAGGCCGGCCCAGATGTGAAATTAAAATGACGACCGCACCTTTGGCAATCAGATATTTCAACGTCGGCAGCACCGCCCGGAGCCGCTGGTCGCCCTCTTTATCAATCCGCCCGTGATGCAGGGGAACGTTAAAATCGACACGGACAATCACCCGCTTTCCGCGCAAATCTCTAACGGATTTAATTGACCTTAATTTCATAATTTAACAGATAAAACGGAGATTTAAATCCGAAATTCGAATATCGAAATCCGAAACAATATCTAAATTCAAAATTTTAAATGTTTCAAACTTTTGGATTTTATAGATTTTCCGCCCGAGGCGGATCCGCCTTTGGCGGAGAATTTGTTTCGAATTTCTGATTTCGTGCTTCGGATTTATTTCAGCCCCTTCAATCTCCTCCCCACCATCTCCGCCTCTTCAATCAGGCGGCAGCTGTAGCCCCACTCATTATCGTACCAGGCGACCACTTTAACTAAATCGCCGTCAACTACTTTCACAAGCCCCAAATCCACAATCGCGGAATAGGATGATTTGATAATATCGGTGGAAACGAGCGGCTCGTCCGAGGCCAAAATAATTCCCTTAAAGCGCGCGCTCCCCGCGGCTTTTTTAAATACTTCTTTTACCTCGTCCTCCGTTACTTTGCGCTTTAGAAGAAAAGTAAAGTCCGCGATGGAACCGCAGATAACCGGCACGCGGAAAGCGATGCCGTCAAAAATACCGCGGAGTTCGGGAATTGTTTCGGTGGTGGCAATGGCCGCGCCGGTGGTGGTCGGGACAATGTTATTTAAAGCGCTCCGCGCGCGGCGCAGATCTTTGTGCAACGCCGGCGGCGGGCCGTCAACCAAATTTTGCTCGGCGGTGACGGCGTGCGTGGTGGTCATCATCGCTTTTTTGACGCCGAAAGCCGAAACCATTATCTGGGCAACCGGGGCGATGCAATTGGTGGTGCAGGAGGCGTTATTGATCAGCGGCTCATCTTTATATTTGGAATCATTGACGCCCAGCACATAAGTCGGCGCGGCTCCGCCCTTGACCGGCGCGGAAACAATCACCCGCTTGGCTCCGGCTTTAAGATGCGCCTTGGCGGCGTCCTCTTTGGTAAACCGGCCGGTGCATTCCAAAACCACATCCACTTTAAGTTTTCCCCACGGCAACGCAGTCGGTTCTTTCTCGGCGAAAACCGGAATCTTTTTGCCGTCCACGATTAAATTTTTTTCGTCAAACCCGACCTCGTGGTCATAGGCGCCATAAACACTGTCATGCCGCAAAAGATGCGCCAAAACATCAGTTGAAGTCAGGTCGTTAATCCCGACAAACTCAACTTTTAAATCCTTCCGGCCAAAACCGGCTTTAAACGTATTGCGGCCTATCCTCCCAAAGCCGTTAATCGCGACGCGTATTGGCATACTGATAACAATTGACCTTTGACAATTGACAATTGACCGTCGGTCAAGTGTTTCAGCCTAAGGCTGATCCGCCTAGTCGCGGAAACTGTCAAATGTTAAATGTAAAATTATTTACGCT
>Ga0265296_1005437_pt1 | contig 10478 bp, 10 predicted proteins | sample MunlanPumphouse1_FD_189073 | JGI IMG/M metagenome (GOLD analysis project Ga0265296, IMG submission 189073) | Groundwater microbial communities from a municipal landfill in Southern Ontario, Canada - Pumphouse #1 | ecosystem: Environmental > Aquatic > Deep subsurface > Groundwater | place...
ATTATCAGCAAGTTGCGTAAGTTATTAACAAAAATATGAGTTATGAGTCTCCCCCAGACCCCCTCTTTTCAACAAATACAATTAAATTTGAATGGAAAACTGTTCAGTCAGACTAAACCATCACAAACAACCTTGTGAAACTTAACAACTATCTCTTCTATTTTAAACTTTTCAACATAACCATGTTTCGATTTATTGTACTCATCCTCTGTGTTTTAGCCAACCGATGATGGGTAGCCCTGAAACCTGTTCACCTAAATTTATAACCGGCTGATAACATGGATTGTATATCAAATGCCATTCTAACTATATTTGCATCTAATTTCGGCATGAGATGCAATGAATATCCTGTTAAAGCACAATAACAAAGCCTGTTTCCCGGTTTCGAAAAAAGTCTGTTGATGGTTGCAAAGTCTGTGACCGACCGAGCGAAGCCATGTCAACCGTAACGTGCAGAGGGAAGGGAGCAAGGAGCAGGGCAAAGCTCTTAAAATTTTTCTAAATAGACTATCATTTCAAATTCACATAAGCTCAATCGTTAAAAACAAATCAAAAAACGAACATGCAAAACAACCACGTTACTCGATATTTCGAACAAGTTAAGACTGTTGCTGATTTGATCGACAAGCAACAGATTGAATCTTTGGCAAATGCACTTGTCAGTTTGCGAGAGAGAGGTGGAAGGTTATTTCTCTTGGGTGTTGGTGGTAGCGCTGCCAACTGTTCACATGCTGTGAATGATTTCCGTAAACTTTGTGGGATCGAGGCCTATGCTCCTACTGATAATGTCTCAGAACTTACCGCTAGGATAAATGACGAAGGATGGGATGGGGCATTTGCAGGCTGGCTCAAGGGGAGTAAACTTGAGGCAAAAGATGCTCTATTCATTTTATCCGTTGGAGGCGGGAATCTGGAAAAGCAAGTAAGTGTAAATCTTATCAAGGCGATTGATCTCGCACGGGAAAGAAAAGCTACAGTATTCGGTATTGTGGGTCGTGACGGCGGTTACACGAAAAAAGTCGGAGATGTAATTGTGCTTGTTCCTGTGGTCGACGATAAATTAGTGACACCGCATAGCGAAGCCTTTCAGGCCGTAGTCTGGCATTGTCTTGTATCTCATCCTGTGCTTCAAATACAAGCAACTAAGTGGTGATTAGAAAGTTATGTCCCGCAGTCTTTTTAGATCGGGATGGCGTGCTTTGCCGGACTATTGTTCGCAATGGCAAGCCTTATGCTCCACGTCGTATGGAAGATTTCAAACTAATGCCAAATTCACTCCACTCTGTCATGCTTTTGAAGCAGCAGGGATTTAAGGTCTTTGTAGTGACCAACCAGCCAGATATTGGCAACGGTTTGGTTACGCTTGAAATAGTTGAATCTATGCATCAAAAGCTTCGCGGGAAAACAATGGTGGACGATGTTTTTTTATGTGCCCATCGACAGGATGAAGGATGCGAATGCCGCAAGCCGAACCCAGGGATGTTGCTTGATGCTTCCAAAAAGCACGGGGTTGACCTCAGCAAAAGTTTCATGGTAGGTGATCGTGCGAGTGATATTGAGGCTGGGCAAAGATCGGGTTGCAGAACAATTTTTATCGATCGACACTATGCTGAGCCTCGTCCGCTAAATCCTGAGGCAACAGTCAACTCATTGCAAAAAGCAGTTGCCTATATCATTACAAACAATAAAATCAAATCATTATGATAAACATCGCTAACCTCAATGTAAAAATCTTCGCCGATGGCGCAGACCTTAAAAGCATTCGTGCTCTTTACACACAGCCATTTGTCAAGGGTTTTACAACAAATCCCACGCTCATGCGCCAGGCAGGGGTGAGTAATTACAAGTCCTTTGCTCTGGAAGTCCTTCAGGTTGTCCCGGATCGTCCGGTTTCATTTGAAGTTTTTGCTGACGACATCCCAGGCATGGAGGCGCAAGCCTTAGAGATAGCTTCCTGGGGAAAAAATGTCAATGTAAAAATTCCAATCACCAATACCAAGGGCGAGAGCACGGCTACCCTTGTTAAGCGCCTTTCGGATAACGGCGTGGTTTGCAACATTACCGCCATGTTTACACTGGCACAAGTGCAGGGTATCGTCGATATCCTAAATCCTGCAACACCTGCGATTCTCTCCATCTTCGCAGGTCGCATTGCAGACACTGGAGTGGATCCGGTTCCGCTTATGCACGAAGCAGTGAAAATTGCATCTGTCAAACCTAAGGCCGAGATATTATGGGCCAGTCCGCGGGAATTGCTGAATATTTTTCAGGCAAACGAAGTGGGTTGCCATATCATTACCGTCACCCCAGATGTATTGAAGAAGCTCGCAGGGGTAGGCAAGGATTTGACTACTTTCTCGCTTGAAACGGTATCGATGTTTTATAATGATGCCAGGTCTGCAGGTTACACTATTGATATATCTTAAAAATGATAAATTTGCACACTTTAATAATGATCTCAAATATCTCTTATGCTTTTTAATTCTGTATTTATCACCGGAGGTGCAGGCTATATCGGTAGTCTGTTAGTTCCTCAATTGCTGTCGCGTGGATACAAGGTCACTGTTTACGACATCATGTATTTTGGAAATGATTTTCTGCCAAAGGAAAATCCAAACCTAAAAATTATCGAGGGCGACATCCGCGACACGGCTAAGATTTTAGCCACTTGCAAGGGCCATGATGCTTTTGTAAGCCTGGCCTGTATTTCCAATGATGCCAGTTTCGAACTGGATGAACGCTTGTCCACCAGCGTCAATCTAGATGCTTTTGAACCTATGGTTCTCGAGGCCAAACAAGCAGGTATAAAACGATTTGTTTATGCATCCTCCAGTTCGGTTTACGGAGTTTCAGACAAGCCCGATGTAACCGAGGAACACCCACTGGTGCCTTTGACCCTCTATAATAAGTACAAGGGTATGTGTGAGCCGCTTCTTAAGAGACATACCGATGACAATTTTGTTGGGGTTATTTTTCGGCCCGCTACTGTTTGTGGTTATGCTCCCCGACAGCGACTGGATTTGTCAGTAAACATCCTTACCAATCACGCGGTTAACAAAAATAAAATCACAGTATTTGGGGGCGATCAACTGCGTCCAAATCTGCATGTGCAGGATTACTGCGATACGGTTGAGCTATTGCTCAATGCTCCGTCTGAGAAGATTCAAAACGAGATCTTTAATGTTGGGTATCAAAACATGTCCATCATGGAGATTGCACATTTGGTAAAGAAAGTTGTTCAAGAGGAGTTTCCTGATAAAAAAGAAATTGGAATTACCACCACACCCAGTGATGATAATCGGTCCTACCATATCAATTCTGATAAAATCAAACGTGTTCTTGGATTCCAACCTTCACACTCAACTGAAGAGGCTATTCGTGGACTTTGTCATGCCTTCCGGGATGGAAAACTGCCCAACAGCTTTGATGACGACTTTTATTTCAATGTTCGACGTTTAAAACGACTTCAGGCCGTATGATTACAAAACCTATCGCAATAGTCACAGGAGGCGCCGGTTTTATTGGCAGCCACATGGTTGATGTATTACTCGACAACGAATTTGAAGTTCGTGTTATTGATAATCTTTCAGGTGGTCATGAGCGTAATCTGGCACATCGGGCATCGGATCCGCGATTGCATTTCGAGAAGGCTGATATTTGCAACTTGGAACCTGGGAGCAGTCTTTTTCAGGGAGCAAATTATGTATTCCATTTTGCAGGCATTGGCGACATTGTACCGTCGATCGAGCATCCGATTGCTTACATGCAAACGAATGTACAGGGAACTGTACGAGTATTGGAAGCAGCGCGGTCGGCCGGGGTTAACAAATTTTTATACGCGGCATCTTCTTCTTGCTATGGTCTCGCTGCCACACCATCAAGGGAAGACCACCCCATTGCACCACAATACCCTTACGCACTGAGCAAGTATCAAGGCGAACAGGCAGCCTTCCATTGGCACCAGGTTTATGGTCTGCCGGTCAATTCAATACGAATTTTTAATGCCTATGGAACCCGCGTTCGAACTACAGGTGTTTATGGCGCTGTTTTTGGGGTATTTTTTAAACAAAAGTTGGCAGGCAAACCCTACACAGTTGTAGGTGATGGTAATCAGACACGCGACTTCATCTATGTGACCGATGTCGCTCAGGCATTTCTGGCCGCTGCACAAACACAAAGAGTCGGTCAGGTTTACAACGTGGGCGCTGGCGCGCCTCAACGAGTCAACCGCCTTGTTGAACTGCTCGGCGGCGAAGTGGTTTATGTCCCCAAGCGCCCAGGTGAACCGGACTGCACCTGGGCCGACATCGGAAAGATTACCTCCGAGCTCGCATGGAAACCGGAGGTATCCTTCAAAGAAGGTGTGGCCATGATGTTAGCCGAGATAGGGAACTGGAAGAATGCCCCGCTATGGGATCCTGAATCAATTAATAAGGCAACTCAAATTTGGTTTCAATATATGGGAAATAAAAACATAGATGCAAAATGACTGTAGAATTTTTTGAAAAGTACCGCTATAAGCTAAAGACATTCTCAGAATTAATCGATCTTGTTGGTGTATTTCCGCGGCAAAAAAAGGTTATTCTATGCCATGGTGTTTTTGATATTGTTCATCCGGGGCATGTGCGGCATTTAGCTTACGCAAAGACCAAGGCTGATATTTTAATAGCCTCTATTACAGCCGATCGTCATATCAAAAAAGGTATTTATCGCCCTCATATTCCGGAAGGACTTCGTGCATTAAATCTTGCCGCTTTTGAGATGGTCGATTATGTCATGATTGACGACCAGGAAACTCCGCTGAAAATTCTTGCGGAACTCAAGCCAGACTTTTTTGCGAAGGGATTCGAATACACCTCCACAGGATTACCCCCGGCTACACAGGAAGAGGCAGATATAGTTGAAGGTTACGGAGGGCAAATGATCTTTACACCTGGTGATGTGGTTTATTCATCCTCAAAGTTTTTGAATCTCTCACTTCCGCAAGTGCAACTCGAAAAATTGTTGTTATTGATGCAGCTCAATGAGATTAGCTTTGAGAGCTTACGCGATACAGTTCAAAAATTATCGAATTACCACGTACATGTGGTTGGGGATACAATCGTTGATTCTTATACGCGCACGACTTTCATAGGAGGCCAAACCAAGACTCCCACATTCAGTGTGCTCTATCAGGGGCAGGATGATTACATCGGTGGCGCTGGTATTGTAGCTCAACATCTTCGGGCGGCTGGAGCCAGGGTTACCTTTTCAACTATTCTTGGGGATGATCGTCTAAAGGAATTTGTAATAAAAGGTTTGCAAGAGTCTGGTATTGAATTTTTTCCGATCATCGATTCAACCCGGCCAACTACTCAAAAGAACGCCATCATTTCTGGTGGCTACAGACTTCTGAAGATCGACACGTTAGACAACAGTCCGATTTCAGAAGAAATCCTTCAGAAACTTACTGAATCGGTTCAGGAGTCTTCGGCCAATGCAATGGTATTTAGTGATTTTCGGCATGGTATTTTTAATCGTATCAGCGTGCCAGCTTTAACAGAAGCGATCCCACAAGGAACTTTCCGTGTTGCTGATAGTCAGGTTGCAAGCCGATGGGGCAACATTACTGAATTTAAGGAATTTGAACTTATTACACCAAATGAACGCGAAGCTCGTTTTGCTTTGGCTAATCAAGATTCCGGTGTTGGGAGACTTGCCTCATTCTTACAAGATGCATGCAGTTACAAGAATCTCATTCTTAAATTAGGAGATCGAGGCATTTTCTGTGTCAGCCAAAATATGGATGTGAAGAGTTCGTATTTTTCTATTGATTCGTTTGCTAATAATGTTATTGACGCTGTAGGTGCCGGCGATGCTTTGCTTGCATACTCCACGTTGACTATGCTGGCTACTGGCTCATTGGTAATGGCTGGTATCCTCGGGTCGATGGCCGCTGCATGCGAATGTGAACTCGATGGAAATATCCCAATCAGTCCGGAAAACCTGCTGGCTAAAATCGATGCAGTTGAAAAAATGGCCGGCTACAAAACCAGTGTTATAATATGAGAGTAATCGTTGCAGGGCTCGGCGTGCAAGGCTACAAACGTCGTAAACATGCCGGCAAAGACTTTGTAGTTAGTGTGGATCCAGTTAATAAGGAAGCGGAATACCGTAACATAGCTGACGTACCACTCGACAGTTACGATGCCGTTCTCGCCTGCATTCCAGATGAACCTAAAGTGGAACTTTTACGGTACGCAATGACCAATGGTAAGCATGTGTTGGTAGAAAAACCACTTTGGACTGCCAAAGACGAGGAAATTATTGAGTTGGAACAACTTGCCCAAGAGAACAAGGTGGTTTGTTACACAGCCTATAATCATCGGTTTGAGCCATATTTCGTTCAAATGCGTGATCTTATTATATCGGGAAAGCTGGGAAAAATTTATTCATGCCGCATATTCTACGGTAATGGTACAGCAAGACTGGTGCGCGATAGCGTTTGGCGTGATCAGGGTGACGGCGTGCTACCCGATCTTGGATCACATTTGCTCGATACATGCCGTTTCTGGTTTGGGAATGAATTAGGCGAATTCAAGTTGAGTGCAGCCCATAATTTTGAAAACCGTGCTCCTGATCATATTATAATCAGCTCTGAAGAAAATCAACCCCGGATCGAACTGGAAATGACATTGTGTATGTGGCGCAACCACTTTACCTGCGACATTCTGGCTGAGAAAGGAACAGCTCATATTGAGTCACTATGCAAGTGGGGGCCAACTACCTTTTCACACTGTATGCGGGTACTTCCCTCAGGAAGGCCTCCTGAAACCAGGGTAACCCTGGTGCAAGAGGATCCGACCTGGGAGGCTGAATACAATCATTTCAAGCAACTTGTGGAATCCGGTACGGTTACCGACCTATCCAATGACCTTTGGCTACAAATCAACCTTCGTCGGCTTGGTTTATCTATGAAAATCAATTAAATGGTCCTAAAATCAGATAATATTAAAAGTCCGGGAAATTCTGAAATAGCAAAACCAATAATCGGTTTCGCCGGCCTTACCCATTTGGGACTTAACACAGCAGTGGCCAGCGCTGCACATGGCTTTCAGGTAGTGGGCTACCACGATGATTCTGCACTTGTCGCTCAACTTAACAGTGGCAAGCCACATATACTGGAACTGGGGTTGCCCGAACTATTAAAAGAGCACCAGGAACGAATAAACTTTAGCACCGATTCAAAAAGTCTGGTGCATTGCAACATCGTCTACATCGCTGTGGATGTGCCAACCGACGACCAGGGCGCTAGTGATTTGGCTCCTATCCATCGCATGCTGAAGACGGCAACTGCAGCTATGCGACCAGACGCATTGCTGGTGATACTTTGCCAGGTGCCGCCCGGTTTTACAAGGCAGATTGAGTGGCCTGCAGAACAGCTTTATTATCAGGTGGAAACACTCATCTTTGGCCGGGCTGTTGAACGGGCAATGTATCCGGAACGCTTTATTTTAGGTTGCGCCAACCCAGCTCAAACCCTTAATGCAAAACTGTATAATTACCTGAAGGCCTTTGATTGCCCGATACTTCCTATGCGCTACGAAAGTGCTGAATTGGCCAAAATCTCCATCAATATGTGTCTGGTAGCTGCTGTAAGTACCGCAAATACCCTCGCCGAGATCTGTGAGCACATTGGCGCCGACTGGTCCGAGATTGTGCCTGCGCTACGACTTGATAAACGAATCGGACAATATTCATATTTAACTCCAGGCCTGGGAATTTCCGGAGGCAATTTGGAACGTGACCTTGCTACTATACTACGCTATGCTGAAAAACATAATACAGACGGAGGGGTAGTCGCTGCATGGGTAAAAAATTCGCGACACCGGAAAGATTGGGCATGGGATACCTTCAAAAAACTTGGACTTGAAAACAAACTTTCAGAACGGATCGCTGTGTTGGGCCTTACTTATAAAGAAAATACTCATTCCATCAAAAACTCTCCTGCTCTGGTTTTTCTGGCGCATTTAACTGATCGTAAGGTAGTAGCTTTTGACCCGGCAGCGCCACTTGAGGCCACTGGCCCTAATGTTTCACGCACAACTACTGCTATTGAGGCTTTAAAAGGAGCCGATGTTTTGGCAATAATGACACCTTGGCAGGAGTTTAGCCTGATTACAACAGAATTGCTTTTGCAGAACATGGCTGGCAGAATTGTTATCGATCCTTATCGGATGCTTGACGGCACGGCGCTAAAGGCTCAAGGTTTCATTTACGCGACGCTGGGAGCGCCAGTTAAAGAATAACATATGTTAACACATCTTCACACCGAACCAGTCCTACCTGCCCGTGTTGTCATTTTGGGCGCTGGCGGTTTTGTCTCCTCAGCCGCACAGCGTAGGCTTGAAGCATTGAATATACCGGTACTTGCGCTGACACAGGCAATGTTAGACTTAGCATATCAGGATGCCGGTACACGATTGGCAAACATATTACACCCTGATGACTCACTCCTTTTCGTTGCGGCCAAAGCCCCTGTCAAGTCAGAGGCGATGCTGATTGAAAACCTTCGCATGTGTGAATCGGTGTGCGAGGCATTGAAGAAAACCCCTGTAAAATACGTGGTATATATCAGTTCCGATGCGGTTTATGCCGACAGCGATTCTCCGCTGACGGAAAGTTCTTGTGCACAGCCCGGCTCTCTTCACGGGGTTATGCACCTTGCCCGTGAAGTAATGCTTTCCAATGCCTGGCAGGGACCGTTATGTTTTTTGCGGCCGACATTAATCTATGGGAAAGACGATCCCCATAACGGCTATGGACCTAACAGGTTTCTGAGACTGACAGCCGCAGGGAAAGACATCGACCTCTTTGGCGATGGAGAAGAGCGGAGGGATCATATCTGGATTGAAGATGTTGCCGAAATTATAAAACGGGTGATTCTGAGCCACAGTGTGGGAATTCTGAATATCGCAACCGGAGAAGTGGTTTCATTCCATGATATCGCCGAACAGGTGGTTCAATTGTCATCGTACAAATCTCAAATAAAATGTAATCCGCGCTCCGGACCCATGCCACATAAGGGTTATCGCCCGTTTAACATTAACGCTATTCATCAGGCATTTCCGGATTTTCATTGCCTACCCTTGTCAGATGGCTTGAAGCTTTGTTACAATTATTGAAATAAGATTTACAAACAAAAGGATTAATAAATGGAAACATTTAATAAGAGTGATTCTGCGAAATTCTTTGCTCATCACATCGGAGGACGGGCTGGAAGTGTAGCATTTCCTGATTTGACAAAATTCAGGGAGGAAATCGTAAACGTAATCTATGATGCGGATGCTAGTTGTCTTGCACAAATCGAAGATGTATGGTACGGGAAAAACGTATTGGTTTTGCCTTATTGCTTATCGAACAAATGTGGGCCGGCAAAATTTAACATAAATTACGATCCGTATGGAAGTTCGTTATTTCCGTTGAACCCGAGTTTTGGTAACTTTTATATTAAAGGACAGGATGGGTCCTCTGATGGTCTTATGGCAGGTGTGCTGAAAACCGAAAAAATTATCGACGTGGAGACCCATACACTTGATTCTCTAGTTGAGACGAATGTAACACCTCCGCCTGATTTTTTATCGATTGACACACAGGGGGCTGAACTACTTATTCTTGAAGGCGCGTTGCATTGTCTGAATCAAAATATTGTTGCCGTTGAAGTTGAGATTAATCTTGCACCGCTCTATGAAGGGGCCCCACTATTTGGTCAGTTAGACGAGTTTCTCAGGAAACACAACTTTTTATTAGTGAATATAGAGACTATTGACATCGGGTACAAAAGAATTTCTAAGTCTTGCAGGGGAGCAGGAATTCCTTTACAAGGAGAAGCGCTTTATCTCCTCAAACCGGATTCTGTTAAAGGATCAGATAATATTGAGCTTACAAGGAAATTAGAAAAGTTGGCTTTTGCGGCATTAGCTTTCGGGTACACAGAAGTCGCTTTTGATGCCCTTGAAAGATCTGTTAATTTGGCACCTGATGTGCCAAGGCCACAGTTGTATCAAAAATTCTTGTGCAAATTTTTCGAAGAAGTAAGACAGCGCACTGATATTCCCTTGCTTTGGCATGAGATCTATTCATTTGAAGAAAGCGATAGTCGATTTGCCGGCGTAGGGGGTGTATCAACAACACAGAGGTACCTAAAATTGCTCAGGGATCAACCTTTCAGGTATTCCCTCATAATAACGGGGAAAATTTTACGGAAAATATACTATGCAGTGATATCTATGATTCAAAAATCTCTTGCGATATTCAGGATCAAGGTATCATTACTTCCCAAAATAACACGGTTCGACTCCTTTCTGCTCAACATAGATTTTCACGGTAAAAAACTGGGCGTATATTAAGAATACGAAGCTCCTTCAAAGATAAGTTTTTTATTTCCAAGCCAAGAATACCCTTGTTTGAATTTTTGCATAACTTCAAGTATGAGCGGG
>Ga0265296_1005438_pt1 | contig 10476 bp, 13 predicted proteins | sample MunlanPumphouse1_FD_189073 | JGI IMG/M metagenome (GOLD analysis project Ga0265296, IMG submission 189073) | Groundwater microbial communities from a municipal landfill in Southern Ontario, Canada - Pumphouse #1 | ecosystem: Environmental > Aquatic > Deep subsurface > Groundwater | place...
GGGAGGATGAATGGTGCTGTTCGTCTGCTCTTATAAGGACAGGACAGCAGCATATCAATGATACCCCGAAGAAAGCCGCCATCCATAATGTGGAAGCGCTGAAAGCCAGAGGCGCAAAGCGTGTTATATTTGCTTGCGCAGGATGTTTCAGGGCTGCAAAGATAGACTGGCCGCGCGCGTATGGAAAAGCTCTGCCATTTGAAGCCATTCACATGTCCCAGTTCCTCGCTGAGCAGCTTGATGCCGGGAAGATAAAATGGGAAAAGAGCCTTAACAAGACTGTCACTTATCATGACCCGTGCCACCTTGGAAGGCATGTGGGCGTGTTTGAAGAGCCAAGAAAAGTCATAAAGAGCATGAGCACGCAGGGCATCAAACTTGTGGAGATGAAACGCAACCGCAAGGAACAGCGGTGCTGCGGCGCAGGCGGAGGCGTGAAGGCAGGAATTCCCGACCTTGCGCTGGGTGTGGCTAAAGCGCGCGTGAACGATGCCAAAGAAACAGGCGCAGAAGCATTGATAAGCACATGCCCGTTCTGCAGGCGCAACCTCATTGACGGCAGGGACGAGCTTAAACTGGATATGAGCGTGGATGACCTTGTGGTGCTCACGGCGCACCTTATGGGCTTATCTACGGATGTAAAGCCGCCCGCGCCAGGCGCGCCAAAGGAAAGCATCAGCGACCTGTTCAGGACGCAGACCATACCGCCGAAACCGGCAGAGCCGCCAAAAGAGGCTCCAAAGGCTGAGAAGAAGTAGGGAAATCCCTACTTTTTGCTTATTTTAAAAATTTGCCCTTTTTATATGGGTTTTCCTGGAACAGAAGCAGGTTTGCTTGCTGATATGACCCTGGTTGCCCAGACAGCAGGTTTTCTCGCCATTTTTTTGGGCTACATATATGCAAGAAAGAAAAATTTTTTAAAACATGATATAACGGCTAAAATCGCTGTCCTTTTAGGAGGCTTATCTTTTGTATGGATGGGGTTTTCTCTGGTTTCCAATTTTCTGCCGCTTATTTCTATGACTTTCATGGGTTTGCTCATCGTCTCCCATGCGATTACAGGATTACTGGCGCTTTTCATGGGTATATTCCTGGTATTTAATGAGATAAAAAAGACAAAAACCCCTATGAGAGTTGTTTTTCTCTTATGGGCCGCAGCAATGTTTTTAGGCGTTATAGTCTATATTGTTTTATATAGTACGATTTTTTAATAATTTACTTAAGTTACCCTTCAATGCAATATCGATGGTAATAATTAAATATGATGAAATTTAACGTAAATATATTTGTTAACTAAAAAGTGGAGGAATTATAGAAATGGCAATAGGTGATTTGAACAAGAAGTTCGGCTGGCTCTGGCTGTTGATAGGTCCGCTGATGGGTCTGTACATAACCAGCCAGTTTAACAGCCTCGGCGCTGCGTATGCTGCTGCCACGAAAGAAGTAATTATTGCAGGGCAAAATTTGACCCTGTATGCAGGAGAAACGGGTATCAGGGGAGCAAACAGGCTCCTCCATGTGCACAGCGCTCTTCTTGCATTCCTGAACATAGTTTATGGACTCAGCATCGACAGCGTCTTACTGTCGGATAAGACCAAGAGGCTGGGCAGCATACTTGCTGTTGCGGGAGCCGTCCTTGTGACTCTCGGGTTCTACTTCCTTCAGGTGGCGTCGCTGAGAGAGCTGGGCTTTCCTTTCAGAGTACTGGGAGGTACAGGCGTGGCGGTGGCAATCGTGATTCTTGCTTTTGGACAGTTTAAGAAGTAGAATATCCGTGGATTCAATCAAACACCGCAAAGCGCGCAAAGAACGCAAAGCGTAGCAATAATGTTCTTTGCGAACTTTGCGTTCTTAGCGGTGAATGGCTCAAGCCCTTCCCGATGTTCTCACGGTTCTCAGCGCAGTGTACGGTCAAAGAATGCCACCATCTCCCTGTATGCATCCAGTGCCACAAAGCTCCGGGAGAGCTCTCCGTTCTCGATCATAAATCCATGAGGCTGCCCCTGGTAGACCTTGAGCTCGAAATACTTTCCGGAAGCGTTCAGCGCCGTAGCATAGCGGTAGATATCGGCAATCGGGCTTGGGTTGTCGTGGGTTCCGTGAATCATCAGCATGGGCGTTCTTAGCTGTTCAATAAAATCTGCGGGCTTTGACTGGTTAGCAAATCCGCCTGAATAGGGAAAGCCGTACCATGCAACTCCTGACCTGAACTCATTCATCTTAGGGAGAAAGAGCATGGTATACCTTCCGCCGGCGCAGAACCCCGTGAGTCCCATGCGAGCGGCATCAACGTCGGGTCTTTTCCGCAGGTACGCCGCAGAATCCCTGATAAGCCCTTCTATTATCTCATCTCTGGGTCTCTTCTCGAAGGTCTGCCACTCCGGGGAGAGCACGACATATCCCTCCCTGGCTAAGTTAAGGGTCAGGTTGCGGTAGCCGGGCTCAAATCCGTTGAAGGAGTGAATCAGCACGATGGCAGGCTTTTTCCCTTCCATGGACGGCGCTGCAAGGTAAGCAGGGTAAGTCATGTTCCCGCTTACAATCTCCACTGCGGCGCCCTGTGCCTGGTAACCCACGGTCGCGCTGCGCTCATTCCCTGTGCAGCCTGAGATTCCCAAAAGAGCTATTATCAGCAAGCATATAATCAAGAGCTTCATCATAACCTCCACTTTGGTCTATATGTAATTCTATCCTGAATCATATAAATTTTATGGACGGAATTTTGCTGGAGATCCCTGGTGGTTACCAATCATAGGTTGCAATTTAAACTTAACTGGATTAGAAACTGATATAAGAGATAATTCTGTAATCTACGGGTGAGGAAATAACAATAATCAAAGAGCTAATTGATAAAGGTGGAATTTTGAATCTCACACAGCTTCTATCAAATCACAGGGAAACTTTCAAGCAGAAATTCATCGAGGCGCTTGCAAAAAAGAACTCACTTCCCCAGGAGCAAACAGCAGTAGAATTCAAGGATTTTATCGAACAATTCGTCGATGAAAAATACAAACATCTCAAGCAGGTTGTTGACAGGATAAATGAGATGGAAAAACCCCTCTTCCTCAACATCAGGCGCGACAGGATGCGCGAGGACAGATGCAAGATTTGCGAAGCCAACGAACCCAATGTCCATGCGCTCGAAGAAAAATATGGCGGCAGGATTGAGTTTTTCGAGGTCATAGAGGACAGGCAGGAAGGTGCGCTTTACCAGGTAATCTTCCATGAAGAGGCAGAGGAAAAGAAACTTCCGCTAACGGCTGTGATAAACAGGGGCGAACTCTTAAAATTCTGGGCTGGTAAAACAGTGGATGCAAGCGTGTATGAGAATTACATTAACAAAGCGCTAAAGAAAGGTTAATATAACAACAGGATTAAAACGTACAATCATGATACATCGGAGGTGAAAAAATGTGCAGCGTAGGAGATGCTTTTAATATCGAGGTACAGGCGCTTGATGCAAAATGGTTCAAGTGCGGCAATTGCGACAACGAGTTCAGGTGCGTGAGCGTAAAAACAAAAGTAGAGTGCCCTTCATGTCATTCCAGTAATGTGAATAAGCAGTACAAAGAAGAATGACTCCGCTAAAAGAAAATGAAATGCTGCTCCTTCGTGGAAAAGAAGGGACGCTGGGTATAGTCAAAGCAGGAGAGAAAGGGCAATTTTTCATCGAAACCGAAACAGAGGAGATTATCCTGGCGCTTTCTCCCGATGACCTGCTTGTAGCATCCGGTTTCGGGACTGATGAAACCATTATTAACGGATTGAAATGCGTGCTCTACATGATCCGTGAAGTGGGTTCGCCCTTTATCGTTTTGCCAAAGAAACATCCAGCATCGAAACGGCTCAAAATAGTGGTTTCTGCCGGGGACAGGACAAGGATAAGCTGCAGCATAATACCGGGCACGCATCCCGAGCAGGACATACTGTGCGGCAGCGATGAGTTTGACGGCGTTGAGATTTCAGGTGTGAAAGGCGGGGTGGAGTTTAAGAATTTAAAAGACGGGATGATTGAGCGCGTTCCTTTTGGGATTTAAGTTTTCAATGCTTTGTTATTTAATTCGTCTTCGGTCATGTCTTCTCCCTGTATCGGGAACTGAGAATGACATCACTTTTTATGAGCAATACCCCAATAGCGATGCTGGTAAGTCCGGCAAATAACCCGATGGCGAGTGATGATACAAATAACGTTGTTAACACAATAACCCCGCCAATCGATGAAGCTGATTTAACAACAAACAGAAGCGAGAGGGGAAAAACCAGGAATTCAACGCCTGTTCCGATGAATGTCCAGCCGAATATTTTTCTAATGCCAGGAAGCCCGTATAATTTCCTGGAAACAAGAGGCGCAACAACAAGCAGTGAGAAAATGAAAATAAAAAGCGAAGCGCCCCTCTGAATCCCCGGAGAAAAATGAGACACTAAGGGCGTACTCATAATAACCAGAATAACGACCAATCCCATCGCGAGGACAAAACCACACGCATAGGAAATGATTGATTTCCTGTTAATGTTCATTTTAATCTTTCGTTATATGGATGTCCATCTGGTTAAAGGGTATCTCTGTACCCTCCTTCCCAAACCGGACGAAAATCTCCCTGAAAATCCAGTCAGTTTCCTATACGTTAAACAAATCTTCAAAATATATAGTTGCTTTTGCGCAACCCTCAGGTCGCATATTGTATAGTCGTTTAGTCCCGAAAAAACTATTAAGCAGTAAGTATATTACTTATTAGAGAAGATATTATGAAAGGGGGAAAGATGTCTGAAATATATACAAATGTCTTGCATGACTTACGGGAAGTAGACGGAGTGAAAATGCTTGCTCTCGCCAGCAGGGATGGCTTTCTTATCGCCGAACATGCTAATGAAAAGATGGAAATCCTGACGATGATGTCGGCAACCATGCTAAGGGCGGCAGAAACAGCTACCAATAAAATCGAACACGCGAGATCCAACCTTGTGACTGTGGATTTTAACGGGGGAAAACTGATTACTGCTCCGGCAGGGTCAAAAGCGCTGATTTCATTGATAGCCGCGCAGAATGCGAGCCTTGACCCTATTATCAGGGAGCTTGAAAGGACAATCGGAAAAGTAAAAGAAATCATCTGAGCCAAGATAAACGTTAAGTCCTCAAGACATGTATTGAGAGCATGGCTGTTTCAATAGCTCTTGCAGGGAAACCAAACTGCGGCAAATCGACATTTTTCAAAGCCGCAACGCTGGCAAACGTTGAAATCGCTAATTACCCTTTCACCACCATTGATGCAAACCACGGCGTGGCATACGTAAGAACAACATGTCCTTGCAGTGAATTGAAACTCAATTGCGGAAATTGCAGGGACGGTATCAGGTTTGTGCCCATAGAATTGATAGATGTCGCAGGACTTGTTCCTGATGCCCATAAAGGACGCGGGCTTGGAAATGCTTTTCTTGATAATTTGAGACAGGCAAAGGCGATTATTCATGTCATAGATGCCTCCGGAGGCACGGACATCGAAGGCGCTCCCGTTCCTGTGGGTTCGCATGACCCGCTTGGCGATATAGAATTCCTTGAACACGAGATAACAATGTGGATGTTCGGAATCCTGAAGCGTAACTGGGAGAGGTTATCCCGCAAAGTCCAGGCTGAAGGGTTGAAACTGGAAGAGACTATTGCAGGGCAGCTTGAAGGCGCCGGGATTACTGATGCTCATGTAAAAACAGCGCTTACTAAACTGAAATTCCCGCGCGATAAATCCCACATGTGGACTGATGAACAGATTATTGAACTTTCAGACGAGCTAAGGGCTGGAAGTAAGCCGCTCATCCTCGCTGCAAATAAAATAGATACGGCTCCGCAGGAGAATATCGAGAAACTTGTGAAAGTCGGCGCCATACCTGTCAGCGCCGCGGCAGAAGTGGCGCTGCGGCTTGCTGATAAAAGCGGGGCGGTCAAATACGTGCCCGGAGATGCGGATTTTACGGATTCGCCCAGCCTCTCGGAGGCGCAGAAAGGGGCGCTTTCTAAAATACGCGACCTGATGAAGAAAAACGGGGGCACAGGCATCCAGAAATGTATTAATGAAACTGTGTTCAAGCTCCTTGACCTTGTTGTGGTCTATCCTGTGGAGGATGAGAATAAGTTCAGCGATAAGCAGGGGAGGATTCTTCCCGATGCATTCCTTGTGAAGAAGGGAAGCACACCGAGGGATTTAGCTTTTATGGTGCATACCGATATTGGTAAGGGTTTCCTCTATGCTGTGGATGCGCGCACCAAGATGAGGCTGGGGGAAAAGCATGAGTTGAAGAACGGGGAGATTGTGAAAATTGTGGCGGTGAAGTAGAGCAATTACTTATTTTATAGTATTATTTCAATCGAACTTAATTTTCTGAAGTATAAGTTTTAACTTATTAATCTTTTCTTGGATAATTAAATAAATCTTCCCACCACGGGCATAATCGATTGTGGCTATCCTGATGCCATTATTCCCATAATTTCCGTACCTAAGCGTGTCAATCAAGAAATTAATTTCATGAATTATGTTATAGGCTTCCACTAGGTTTGCTCCATCTTTAAGAATAAAAAGCATTCCCGAATTCACAAAAGCTTTCCAAGCTTCTATATGAAATGGTATGATTAATATTTGGTCATTAGCTCCATAATTTGTGTACTCATCTATGAATTTGTAGATGTTATTGGCTAAATCTATATTTTGATTTATTTCATTCTCAAGAGCTTTTCTTAATCCTTTTCTAAATATTGCATTTTTGACTTCTAAATCTTCCATCGGCTCTGATTTTAAATTACGTCTTATGTAATATCTATGATTTGCCATGTGCGGAGAATCTAAACTTTCTGGAATTTCTACCACAAAAATAGCTTGTGAGCGGTTATCGGGATTCTCAATAGAGTAAATATCGTATCCTTTTATTTCTGGCTGAATGTGACTTAAAATAACATTTTCTATTCTTTCTTTGGCATCTTTACTATCTATCCAGTTTTTTGATTTTGGTGTTCCATCCCTTTCTTGTTCGATTCCGTAGATAATTCTACCCCCCTTCGTATTCGCAAAAGCCGATATGTCCTTAGCAATTTCATTATTATGTTCATCTAATTCTCTTTTATAATCAAGTTTCAAACTTTCTTCGATTTTTTTGTTGATTAAATCATTGATGCTTTCGAGGTTTAAACGAGCCATATTATCCAAAATACGTTTTGAAACTCTTTAGCCTTTTCTTTAAGCGCCGCAATTTAACTTCCCCGCACCATCCTCAGAAAATTCTCCACTATCTTCAACCCATGCGGCGTGAGCACAGACTCGGGATGGAACTGCAAGCCGAATATCGGTTTCTTCCTATGCTTCACTCCCATTATTATGCCATCCTCCGTCCTTGCAGTCACCTCAAGCTCCTGCGGCAGCTTTGTTATGGTAAGGGAATGATACCTGCCTCCCACAAGAGGATTTGGCAAGCCCTCGTATATGCCTTTTCCGGTGTGTGTTATAAGCGTGGTCTTACCGTGCAGGGGTCCTGAAGGCGAGTGGCTCACCTCGCCTCCGAACGCAACTGCTATTGCCTGATGACCGAGGCATACGCCTAATAACGGCACACTCGATTCTCTTATGATTTCAAGGCAGGTTCCGATATCCTTGGGGTTTGCAGGATGCCCCGGTCCTGGCGAAATCACAATTGCATCGGGGTTAATTTCCTTCACTTCGCCAAGTGAAATGGTATTGGGAACCACAATTGTATCGGGCTCGAATATCGAAACGTAATCCACAAGGTTCCACACGAAAGAGTCCTTGTTGTTCACGAATAAGACCTTCATGTTCCTCCAGCGGCTTTAATCAAAATTAACCGCAGATGAACGCAGATAAACGCAGATTTGTGATGGAACACGGAGCGCACGGATGACACTGATGCGCACGGATTAAAATTATCCGTGAAAATCCGTCTAATCCGTGTCATCCGTGTTCTATGTAGCAGTTGTATCTTTTCAGAGGAAATTACGGCTTCGCTTTGCGTTCTTTGCGTCCTTTGTGGTGACGCATACTTTTTGAAACTCATGCCATGCCTCCAATCGCCTTTATCATCGCCGCCATCTTGCGCTCTGTCTCGTTATACTCATATTCAGGGTCAGAATCCGCAACAATGCCTGCACCAGCCTGCACCATTGCCGTCCTTCCGTTCTTGATTATCGTTCTAATCACTATAGCAAAATCCGCATCCCCATTCCATGAATAGTAGCCCACGCCGCCTCCGTAAATGCCTCTTGCATCTTTCTCAAGCTCGTGTATTATCTCCATGGCGCGTATCTTGGGTGCGCCGGACAGCGTGCCAGCCGGGAATATGGCGCGCGTGGCATCGAACTGGTCGCATTCGTCGCGCAGCATGCCGGAAACTGTGCTCTCGATATGCTGCACATGGGAATATTTCAGCACAGACATGAAATCATCAACTTTCACAGAGCCTCCTTTTGAAACCATCCGCACATCATTGCGCCCCAAATCAACCAGCATCACATGCTCAGCCCGCTCTTTCTCGCTTGCCAGCATCTCTTTTGCGAACTCTTCATCCTCTTTTGGAGTTTTCCCGCGCGGGCATGTTCCTGCTATCGGGTTTATTATGACTTTCCGTTTATGGACAGAAAGCAAAGTCTCAGGGCTTGCGCCTATTATGGCTGTGCCGTTAAACTCAAAAAGATACATGTACGGGCTTGGATTGACGCTCCGGAGCGCGGTGTATAGTTCAAGCGGCGTCTGGTCTGTTGTTACTTCGTACCGCCTTGATAGCACAACCTGAAAGATGTCGCCGTCTATAATGTGTTTTTTTGCACACCTTACCGCGTCTTCATATTCCTCTTTTTCCATATTGCATGTTATTTGCGCGGGCTCGTTTTTCTTTGAAACAAAGGCATGTGCATTGTTTATCACGATTGCCAGCTTTTCAGCATCCTCCTTTGCAGCCTGGTACACAGCCTGTGGAGCATCTCCCTTCATTACGAACGGCGTAACCACTATATACGTCTCATCTGTCAGGTGGTCAAAAACCACGGTTTTTGTGGTGAGCGCAAACTGCGCGTCAGGGGTATTGCTTTTCTTTGGGGGAATATCCAGCCAGCAATCATACACCATATCATAAGCGCAAAAACCGATTGCTCCGCCAAGAAAGGTCTGCCTGTCAAAACTTTTGCCGATGAATTTAACACGGGATGCTGCAAAAGCCGCCCTTATGGCATCCATCGTATCAAATCCGGCTTTAAGCCTGTAATCCCTTCCATTTCCTGAATCGCAAACTTCCAAAAGCGATGACTCAATGAGTTTAATCAGGTTTGTCCTGTGCGTGTAATCAAGCGTTAATAACCGGTTCTTTATTGTAATGACCGCGTCTGGTAAAGCCCCGACGAAAGAGAAACGGGCGTGCTTTTTTTCCTTCTCTACGGATTCAAGAAGGTATGCACATTTTTTATCCATCGCCGCGTAAAGGTCAAGAGGGGAACATTCAGCCTGTACCTTCGCCATAAGCTGGATAATGACCGGCTTTTCTTCTGCAAGGCTTATGAAATCCGATTCACTTATATCAAATTCCATGCATCCTCGCATTATTGATAAAAGCCATCACTTTCTTTTCGTCTTTTTTCCCGTCCGTTTCCACGCCAGAGGCGGTATCGACAGCATACGGGCGCACGCTCCTGACCGCTTCCTTGATATTGTCAGGGTTCAAACCGCCTGCCAGTATCACAGGCATGCCTGCATGAAGAACCACTTCGGAACTGACCTTCCAGTTATGCTGAACTCCGGTTCCGCCTGTTTTCCCATCGATAGCTGTATCGAGAAGAACTGCGTCCGCTATTCCTGAAAGTTCACTTATCTGCTTTATCAGCGTTCCTGGCTCGGAATTCTGCGATACGGGGATTGTTTTAATGAGCTTTACCCCGGTTTCTTTTATTTGCATAAGTTCCGAAATCGCCATTGCATTATGTACCTGCACTGCACCCGGTTTTGCCGTCTTTATCATCCGGATTGCCTGTTCTGCTGTTTCCGGCATTATCACAAGCACCGAAGTCACAAAAACAGGCACTTTTGAAATCAGCCTTGATGCTTCGGAAATACTGAGCTTCCTCGGAGTATCCACTGGCACTTCGGTTATGAATCCCACAGCGTCCGCCCCTGCGTTTATTGCCATGTTAAGGTCGCGGTCTGCTCTTATACCGCAGATTTTCACTTTCATTCTTTTCCCTTACAAAAACCGCGCAAGCTTTCCCGGGTCGCCTGCCGCCTTCACAAAGTCTTTTAATTTATCCAGGGCAACGCCTGTATCAATAGACCGGTTCGCCAATGCAATGCCGGATTCGATGGTATCAACCTTCCCGCTGATGAGCAGGGCTGCGCCTGCATTTATTACTATGATATCCCGTTTTGGACCTTTTTTCCCTTTTAGCACTTCCACGATATCCCGTGCATTTTCCTCAGGGGTTCCGCCTGCGATTTCACT
>Ga0265296_1005439_pt1 | contig 10475 bp, 15 predicted proteins | sample MunlanPumphouse1_FD_189073 | JGI IMG/M metagenome (GOLD analysis project Ga0265296, IMG submission 189073) | Groundwater microbial communities from a municipal landfill in Southern Ontario, Canada - Pumphouse #1 | ecosystem: Environmental > Aquatic > Deep subsurface > Groundwater | place...
CCACCAGTTTTTTCTGATACGCAGGGTCCTTATCAAGTCCTTTCTTCTTTGCCTCCTGATAAAGAAGCTCTTTTTTGATAAGTTCATCAATAAGCTTTGCTGTCCCTTCCTCGCCCTCGAACATCTTCTGGGCAAATACAGGAAGGGCGTCAATCTCCTTTTTCAGGTCTTCCTTCGTTATCGTGACATTGTTTATCTTTACAAGATACTGCCCTTTTTTCTCTTCCTTCTTCGCACATCCGAAAAAAACAAACATAACCAGCATAAAAACTGCAATCTTTTTCATCCAATCCTCCTGTAAATTTAGTTTAATATCATGGTTAAAACCAGGAATAATTTCCCTTCTCAGCCTTAACCTTAACCTCAACCTTGTATTTAATAATGTTTCTTGAGCTCAAGCAAAACCTGTTTGGCAACACTCTTTAAGGTCTCAAAAACACCTACGCCTGTTGGCGCCACTGCCTCAAACCACTGCACGCCATTTAAGTTAAGGAGCTTATTCATTTCTTCAAGTGGAGCAACACCGGGAAGGTCTCTCTTATTATATTGAACTGCATAAGGGAGTTTTTCGATGGCATATCCCTGTTCCGCAAGATTTATCTTGAGGTCTTCAAGGCTTTCCATGTTAGCCTCCATTCTCTCTATCTGTGAATCAGCGACAAATATAACTCCATCCACTCCTTTAAGTATCAGTTTTCTGCTTGCTGCGTAGAAGACCTGCCCGGGAACTGTATAGAGATGAAACCTTACTTTGAACCCTCTTATGTCGCCAAGCGCCAATGGAAGAAAGTCAAAGAACAGAGTCCTCTCGCTTTCCGTAGCCAGAGAGATGAGCTTGCCCTTCTGTTCAGGGTTTGTCTTCTTGTATATGAATTGAAGGTTTGTGGTCTTGCCACAAAGACCCGGGCCATAATATACAATTTTACAATTGATTTCTCGGGAAGAATAATTTATAAAAGACACTTAACCACTACCCTATTTGAAAAGATTATCAATATCTTCATCACTTATCTCCGCAAAAGGCGATTCCGCTGCTTTGCCGCCTTCCCTTTTTTCTTTTTCCGCCTTGCTGGTTATATCATCAAATAATCTTGTGAGAACCTCTGAAGTTTTTTTGACCCTCAGCCTTACAAGCCCCAGCGAAGACCTCTTGTCGAATATCACAACAAGTATAACCCTCTGCCCGATGAGGGAAATATGGATATTGTCCTTTTCACCCTCGTGGAAAAGGATAGTAAACTCCTTTTGACCAAGGAGTCTTGCAATTCCTCCTGTCGCAGCAATATTGCCGGCTGTCAATGATGCAAGAGAGGTTGTGTCAATATCATGCGTATCGCCGGCAGATGCTATAAGCTGGCCGTTCTTATCCACGAGAAAAACAACGGTCGCATTTGCCTGCTGGTGGAGTTTCTGGAGTTCCTCGTCAATCCTCTGGAACTCATTTTCATACATCACAAGGTCAGAATCGGCCATCCTTAATTCAGCTCCCTTTAATTTTTGATATTTAAGTTATCAGAAACATCATCAATAATCAACTCTGCAAGTCGCAAACCTTAACCTATTCTGCTCCTGACGCCTTTCCGCTCGGTTTCGAGTCGCAACGACCTGAGTCGGACTTAAGCAGAGACTCCCACTCCTTGTCCACCATCTCCTGAAACTTCTTGAGCATCCATTCGTTCTCCGGAGCAAAGAGATGTTTAAATCTTCCCTGCGGCTTAAGGAAATCTACCAATGGCTTTTTCTCCTTTGGCTTAAAGGTTACCTTCGTGGCTCCATCTTCAATCTCATACAGAGGCCAGTAACATGTCTCAACGCCAAGCCTGCTCAGCATTATGGCGTCATCAGTCCGCGACCTCCAGCCTCTGTTGCAGGGAGAAAGTATATTCATAAACTTCGGGCCTTCGATTGCAAGCGCCTTTTTAACTTTTTTTATAAGGTCCATCCAGTGACTCGGTGATGCCTGCGCAGCATATGGAATATCATGTGCAGCCATTATCTTTGTCAGGTTTTTCCTGTTCTGGGTCTTACCCGGGATAACGCTTCCGGCAGGACATGTTGTTGTGTCTGCGCCGAATGGAGTAGCGCTTGAGCGCTGGATGCCTGTATTCATATATGCGCCGTTGTCATAACACACATAAAGCATATCATGCCCGCGTTCCATAGCGCCTGAAAGACTCTGTAAGCCTATGTCATAAGTGCCGCCGTCTCCGCCAAATGCTATGAATTTTATATCCTTGCTTATCTTGCCCTGCTTTTTTAATGACCGGTACATTGTTTCAACTCCGGAGAGTGTAGCTGCGGCATTTTCAAAGGCATTATGTATCCATGGAATCTTCCATGCAGTGTAATCAGATATGCAGGTAGAGACCTCAAGACATCCTGTTGCATTGGCTGCTACAATCGGGCCCTCTGCTGCAAGGAGAACCATTTTTACAACTATAGGAGCGCCGCAGCCGGCACACATCCTGTGACCTGATGTCAGCATCCCTTCTTTTTTTGAAAGTTCTTTTAATGTAATTCCTGTTGGTGTTGCCATTTTATTCCCTCACTCCGATATATTCTTTGAATGTTTTTACTTTTCCTGTTTTTGCTATCCCGGCAAGCTCATCAAGCACAAGCTCTGCATGCTCCGGCAGATAATCCCTTCCTCCAAGCCCGTATATTTTGTTTATAAGCACAGGTTTTCCCTTGCAAGCGTAAAGACTTGATGCGATATCCATAAATAACGGCCCATAAGAGGCGCCAAAAGCATCAGCCCTGTCAAGAACACAAACAGCCTTCAGATGCTTAAGTGCATTGCCTGCTTCTTCATAGGGGAATGGCCTGTATAATCTGGGCTTTAATAAACCTGCCTTAAGGCCCTTTTCCCTGAAAGCATCAATCACGTCTTTTGATGTGCCTGCTGCTGAGTTCAGAATAACAAGAGCTATCTCTGCATCATCAAGCCTGTATGTTTCAAACAGTCCATACTTCCTGCCTGATATCTTCTCAAAGTCTTTTGCCACATCTAAAACCACACCTGAAACCTTTGACATGACCTCAGCATGCGCCTTCCTGTATTCCATATAATAATCAGGAAGTATCAAAGGCCCGTAACTGACCGGATGCTCAAGGTCGAGCAAAGGATTTAAGTTTTTGAATTCCCCAATAAAATTTTTTACTTTATCGTCTTCCATATACTCTATTCTTTCTATAGAATGACTGATTATAAAACCATCCAGACATACCATTGCAGGAAGCCTTAAGTCCATATGCTCTGCTATGCGAAAGGCCTGTATCGTATTGTCATATGCCTCCTGTGCATTTTCTGACCATAACTGTATCCAACCGCAATCCCTTGCGCCCATTCCATCGGAGTGGTCCCCGTGAATATTTAAAGGCGCGGACAATGCCCTGTTCACCAGAGCCATAACAATGGGCAACCTTGTACCTGAAGCTATAAACAGTTCCTCCCACATAAGCGCCATTCCCTGAGAAGAAGTAGCAGTCATGACCCTGCCTCCTGCTGCTGACGCTCCGATACAGCCGCTCATTGCGCTGTGCTCGCTTTCAACAAGTATCATCTCTGTCTTTACTTTGCCGTTTGATACAAAACTTGTGAACCTTTGCATAATATCTGTAGCAGGAGTTATCGGATACGCTGCGCTAACATCCGGATTAACCTGTCTTAAGGCCTCGGCAACTGCTTCGTTTCCTGTAACTGCAACAACCTTTGACATTATTTGCCCTCCTCTTCCATTACAATTGCCTTATTCCCTTTTTTGCCGGGGCACTCAAGGGCGCATATACCGCAGCCCTTGCAGTATTCATAATCAAACCCTGTTACCTTTGCGTCCTTAACTTTAACTGCCATATCAGGACAATATATCCAGCAAAAAAGACATTGAATACAGTTTTCCTCTATGAATTTCGGCCTTGAAGCCCTCCACGAACCTGTTTTAAACTTTAAAGCACTGCCTGCTTCGGTACAAACAGCGCCTGGTGTTAATTCTTTCCATCCTTTTAGCTTCACCCCGTTAGACCTCCTTCAAAATGATTCTTAAAGAAATTGTTTCTCATTCCTGATTTTAAAACCAATCTTACCCTGTAACAAATCGATAGTCTTACGGGGTTCATCCTTCTTTTACCTCCCCGTATCCGCGCTTTGCTGCCTCGATATTGCCGTCTATTATCTTCTGGGAAAATTTTTTACCGAAGCTCTTACGCACATCTTCAAGAAGATGTTCAAGACTCACCAGGCTGGTCACCTTGCATATTGCGCCGAGCATCGGAGCATTTGGCAGCGACCTTCCAATGCAATCCATAGCTATCTTTGATGCATCAATTGTAAAAACCTTCTGTCCTGATTCTGCTTTGAGTTTTGCTCTTATCTCTTTAGGATCCCTTGAAGTGTTTACGACAAATATAGCGTCCTTTGTGGCTCCATCCGCAACATTGATGCTGTCAAGCAGAGTTGCATCAACAACGCCTACAACCTGAGGATTGAGAACCGGACAATGCATCCTGAGTTCCTTTGAACTAATTCTGTTATATGCCCTCAGCGGCGCTCCTGCTCTTTCAGGGCCGTATTCCGGGAATGCCTGAACATGCCGTCCGCTGCTAAGGCATGCATCTGCCAAAACCTTTGCAGCAGTAACTGTTCCCTGGCCTCCCCTTCCATGCCATCGAATCTCCATCATCTCAGCCATAATTTCCCTCCACAATAAAGTCTATAATTTTATCTAATTATATGTTTATTTTTCAAGCTTTATGGAATTTTAATTATAACATAATTGACTTTTATATTTTGCTGCCACAAACACGCTGGGATGCTGTCCCTAACAGTTCTATACACTTTTTGTACTGTCATTCCGGCAAATTGATATTCATACATGATTAAAGTTAAGATAATTTATGAATTTTGATGAAGTAACTGCCATGAAAAAGGCATTCAATTCCGTGAAAGAACGGCAAAAAAACAACCCTCTTCCTGATTTTGAAAAAAAGAAGAAAAGGCTGAAAGATGCCCGTGAGCTATGCATTGGCAATGAAGAACTCCTTGAAAAAGCCGTAAAGAAGCTTGAAAGCAACGGCTTTAAGGTCATAAGGGCAAAGAATAAGCAAGATGCGATAAAGTCAATACTCGATGAGATAGGCAATGAAAAACTCATTGTCAAATCAAAATCAAATGTAACAAAGGAAATCGAGCTGACACATGAGCTTGAAAATCACGGTATCGAGGTCATAGAGACAGACATAGGCGACAGAATCCTCCAGGTTCTTAAACTCAAACCTTCTCATCCAACAGGTCCGATTGCACATATCTCAGCAAAGAAGATTGCAGAAGGGCTTTCTTCATACTACAAGAAAAATATCAGCGATAACCCTGAGGAAATCGTCAAATTCATAAGGGATGAGATTAGAGATTATATTGAAAAAGCAAAGGTAGGCATCACAGGCGCAAATGCAATCACAGCGGAGGAAGGTTCTATTGTCATAACACATAATGAAGGAAATATCTATGAGTCCATCAGAAGAGATAAGCATATTGTCGTCACAGGAATAGACAAGGTTTATCCGACTGTGGAAGACGCTTTAAACATGCTCAAGGTCATATGCTTCAATGCGACAGGCTCTACAATCCCGTCATTCGTTGAGATTATAAGCGGAGTGAGCAAGACAGCGGATGTGGAAAAGAAATTTTTCAGAGGAGTACACACTCCAAAGGATATGACAGTAATCCTCCTTGACAACAAACGCTCGGAGATTATGAAGGGAGAGCACAAGGAGCTTCTTTACTGCATAGACTGCGGAAACTGTCTGATTCACTGCCCCATGTATAACACTGTCGGAAATTTCTTTGCGGATGAAAAATATCTGGGAGGCAAGGGACTTGCGCTCCAGAGCCTTACTGCTGATGAGGTTAACAAGAAACTCGAATACTGCCTTTCATGCGGAAAATGCAGGGAGAACTGCCCATTGGAAATCAATGTGCCTGTTGCTATAAGAAAAATCAGAAGCGACAATATTCCTGAAGAAGTCTGGTACTTCCTCAAATCCCATGCCCTCTGGCTCTATTGGGGCTTGAGGTTGAACCTGAGATAGGAAATAGTCTGAATACTATCTGAATTCTACGGCCTCCTGCCTTGACACCCGCAATGTCGGCTTGGGAATTTTTGCAGGATATCCGACAGGCACAATCGCAACAGGCCGAAGCATATCTCTGAGGCCAAGAACCCTTGATACTTCTTCATCCTTAAAAGCACCGACCCAGCAGGTTCCAAGCCCTTCTTCATAAGCAACAAGCATCATGGCCATGATACTTGTTGCGACATCCTGAAGAACGTACAACTCAACACCCCTTCGTCCATAACTGGATATTTTCCCGGCATCGGCGCAACACACGATAACAACAGGCGCCTCTGCAATAAATCCCTGATTGAGCGCAGCAGACGCGAGCCTGCTCCTGGTATTTTCATCCCTTACAAAAAAGAATTTCCTTGATTGAAGATTACCGGCGCTCGGCGCCCAGATGAGCGCATCAACAAGCTTATCAAGAACTTCTTCAGCAATGTCTTTTTTCAGAAACTTCCTTATGCTCCTTCTTCCTTTTACTGCGGTGAACACGTCCATGTTCAGCTCCTTTAATATATAAATACCATAAAACAGACTTTTTTCCTACCGCCTGTTTTATCCTCAGGGAGTAGTCCATGTTTCAGATTATAACTGAATCAAGCGATGAGCATAAAGCCGCCCACGAAGTGGTGCGGGAAAAGCCAAGGGAAAGCGATAGGCGACAAGTTGACTGATTCATCAACGACCCCCAAAGCTATTCTATTTTTCCCAAAAAGGGCGGCAGGCCAAAGACAAAGGGGAAGAAATAAAAATATGGGAAATGTCCCTATGATTCCTTCTATGATTCCTTTGATTCACATTTCAAGGCCTGACACCTATTCTCATATTCTCACCCCAAAGTGTTTCAACGGGTCTGAACTTCGTTTTCTATAGTTACTATTAAGACCTATATCATTTAAAATAACTTTAATTAAACTTGTGTCATCTGATTCGTATGTGTTGCTCTGCAAATAGCCTGAGATTGAGTATGCATCTCTAATAGAATAAACAAGAGTGCATATTAATCCACCCTTTTTTATTAGCTGAAAAACTTCTTTAACTCTTTTGAGCATTTCAGCTTTATTAGCACAAACGATTTCCTTCTCTACTTTTTCAAATGTTTTGTCGAAAAAAATAACGACATCAAAGTCAGAAAAATCACCTTCGGTATTTAACGGATAAAAAAATAAAGTATATTTCGCTTCTTCTATAGGCTTAAGGGGGACTTTGTATCCTGATGATTCCGCTCCAAAAACCATTATTTTGAATTTGTTATTTTCTTTTTTCATAATATGGAACCCCTTGTATACTTTTTGGGGGCAAGCTTGACTATTGATATTTGAGAACGTCCGAGTATTCCTTCGTGCATCCCTCTTTTTCTCCCATCAATCATCCCTATCAATACAAGTCCCATAGTACCATAGTACAAAAGTCGGTCTCCTCGGCGACTCTACGCTGCGCTTCGAAAAGCGCGGAAGCAAGCCACAAATCTAACGAGGTCTCTTACGCCCGGGGGCTCCGTATCTCGCCCTGCTCTCCCTGACCTCAAAACCGATTTTCCTTTTTTTCGGCTCCGGCGGAGCCATGAGTTGGCGGATGGCGTTGAAGACTACCTTTATTTCCCCATCATGCTTTTCAATCCTGTTTTCAAGCAACGTCAACTTGTGAGCAAGTTCCTTGTTTGCCGACAACATTTCACGAAGCTTCACAAAAGTCCTCATAATGGCTATGTTCACCTGAATTGCTCGCGCGCTGTTCAGCACACTCGAAAGCATGGCAACGCCCTGTTCAGTAAAAACAAATACGTTAGGGGCATGTTTTATGCGGGAACTTATCACAATTTGTGATAAGTTCATAATCTCGTCACGGGTTAAGGCGAACATAAAATCATCCGGAAAGCGATCCAAATTCCTTCGCACGGCCTGATTCAGAACACGCGTCTCGACTTCGTAAAGCTCCGCCAAATCCCTATCGAGCATGACCTTCTGACCATGAATCAAATAGATTTTTTTCTCGATTATCTCAACTGGAATAAGTTCTTTCATTCGCCCCTCTGAGTGCGAGGACGCCTCCGTCCCGCAAAATTTACTTAATAATATACGTTATCCCCATGAAAAACAAGAATTATCTGTGCGCTGTTTTATTGAAACAAGCGGGCAAGCACAATAGTTCAAAAGTGCAGAAGTCAGAAGAGCGGAAGGCTGGAAGTAGGCAAGAGGGAAAGATAGCAAGTTCTGAAGTGCCATAGAGCTGAAGAGCAGTAGAGCAGAAGTGCAATAGTTCAAAAGTCAGAAGTGCAAAAGCTCGGAAAAATTCCAACAACTATGCAACCCTATCGTATTCCTTTACTTCCTTCTGAAGGCGATCGCCGAGTTCTTCAGCAGTAACATCCAAATCATACTGTGACTGTAAACCAAGCCAGAACTCTGAGGATGTTCCAAAGAACCGCGCCAGCCTGAGGGCCGTATCAACCGTAATCTTTCTTTTTTCAAGTACAATCTCGTTTATCCTCCTCGGAGGCACGCCGATACTTATAGCAAGCTTATTCTGGCTTAGCCCCATAGGCTTTAGAAACTCCTCAAGAAGAACCTCTCCCGGGTGAACCGGATTTAATTTTTTCTTCTTCACTTTATTCTCCTCTTTATAACACTTGGACTTCTTTTCCCATGAAGAACGCCAAGCACGATTATCTTCTGCTTCTCTATAATGTAGACAATTTTATATGGAAATCTCTTAATGAGGTGCTTGCGTGTCTTTTTATATACAGGCGCGTATATCTGCGGATTTCTTGCTATAAACCTCATGCCTGCATCAACATGTAAAAGAAAATCAAACCCTAAGCCTTGCCTCTTGTCTTCATACCATACAAAAGTTTTCGTCAAGTCTTCTTCGGCTTCAGGCCTGATGATAATTTCATATTCCATGTTTAGCGGCTATTCTCTTATGAACCTCATCCCATGGAGCGCCTAAATCAGGATTGTTGTGATAGGCATCGAGTCTTTTGTCAATTACCCTTTTTTCATCCTCGGTCAGTTCCAGAGAATCCGCCTGAGCGGCAATCGTGTCCCAAATATCCTCTACTAATTGAATCCTTTCAGGAATTGATAATTCAAGGGTATCTGTTGCAGTTATCCTCTTCATTGCTTATAACCTCCTATACTTTTAAGGATACTTTATTGTAACAAACTTCCTGAATTTGTAAAACGAGATAAAACCACCGTAACCCATTTCCAATTTCTATATCAACCCCAATTCTGCCGATAACTTTCTGAATAACTCAAAACCTTTTTTATGTTCGGTTCCAAAGGCATAGGAGACAGCTTTCCAGTATGATATCAGTTCGTCTTCCGTTAAAACGTTTCTGAGAGGAGATTTTGAGGCAATCTCTTTAAAATTTTTTAATGCTAACTTCTTTGCCTTATTCAGATCATCTTTGAATTTTTCAAGAAGTTCCATCTTCTCTTTACAGCAGTCTTTTTTATAAATCCATAATGCAAAGGTAAACGGAAGGCCTGTATATTTATGCCATAATTCTCCAAGGTCATAGATGTAAGTAAATCCTGAGTTCAGAATTTGAAGTTTGGAGTCTCCCACCCACCCCTGCCCTCCCCCTCGAGGGGGGAGGGTTAGGGAGGTGGTGATTGTAAATGCCTTTTTTGTTCTGAGTGCATCATCTCCTATCAGGAGACAGGCATTTGCGGCCGGGAGCTCAAAGTCTGAAGCCTGAAGTCTGAAGTCTGAAGAATTCAGGTTACATTTTATCTTTATGAATTTTTTGAATATCACTTCAAGCAATGCAACTGACGTCGCTGACTGAGAAGATGTAAGGATTGTATCCCCATCCAATGCCTCTATCGGTTTCCTGCTGAATAAAATTATACTTCCGACAGGGCCTATGGAACTTATCGAATGGCCTTCTATAAAAGTATATTTATCCATGTTCCTCAGGTATTCTATGGACGACGAAGAGCTTACATCAACCTTCCCGTCTCTCAGCATCCGGTTAACACTGGAAGGAACTCCCTCTATAAATTCATAGCTCGAACAATCGCACTCCTTTTGGAGCATATAAAATATGGGGAACAGGTTTGCATAAGGGATTTTGCCTATCTTTAGTTTGTGCTCAGCCAAGGTATTTGTCCGTCAAATATATTTCTTTACGATATCCATGTTCAGATTTTTTAATACGGCTTTCTCAAACGCCTCATCTGACATTGCATTGAGATACGGAAAAACCCCGATTAAAGGCGCCGGACTCAACTGCTTTATCATCTGGGGGTTTGTCTCTTCAGCCATTCCTCCTTCGGCCTGATAAGTGTGATTTATAATAACGCCGGCAACCTTAAGCCCTTCCTTTAAGGCATACTTCACTGTCAGCAACG
>Ga0265296_1005440_pt1 | contig 10475 bp, 6 predicted proteins | sample MunlanPumphouse1_FD_189073 | JGI IMG/M metagenome (GOLD analysis project Ga0265296, IMG submission 189073) | Groundwater microbial communities from a municipal landfill in Southern Ontario, Canada - Pumphouse #1 | ecosystem: Environmental > Aquatic > Deep subsurface > Groundwater | place: Canada...
GTACCGGTTCGTCTCGCGACATTTCCTGGAGGAGGCGCTCCGGCACGCGTCCCTGGTCGAAGAGGGGGCGCTGGAGCGGTCGTACCAGCGGCTCGAATTCCTCGGGGACGGCGTGCTGAACCTCTGCGTGGCCACGGAAATGTTCCGGCGCCTGCCGGACGCCGGGGAAGGCGAACTCTCGAAGGCGCGGTCCGCCGTCATCAACAACCGGAACCTGTTTCGCGTCGGTGAGGAAATCGGCGTACCGGAGTCGCTCCGGACCGACCCTTCCGTCCGGGAGAAGGGGGGAGGGGTCACCCGGAAGATGGTCGCGGACGCAGTCGAGGCGATCGTCGGGGCGATTTTCCTGGACGGGGGATTCGAGGAGGCGCAGCGCTTCGTGCATTCCCGCTTCTGGGGGGAGTCCCGTGTCCGGGACCTTGTCGCGGGGTTCGACGCGAAGAGCCGGCTCCAGGAGTGGTGCCAGAAAAAGAAGGTCCCCCTGCCGAAATACCGGATCCTGGAGACCTCCGGCCCCCCGCATTCCCACACATTCACCGTGGTCGCCGTCCTGGCCGACGGGACGGAGGCCAAGGGAAGCGGCACCACCAGGAAGGACGCGGAGATGGAGGCGGCCGGGGAAATGCTCTCTCTCGTCATGCGCGAGGAAGGGGAGGGATGACCGGGGGGAAGAAGTCAGGTTTCGTCGCCCTGCTGGGCAGGCCCAACGTCGGCAAGTCCACGTTGCTGAACCGCATCCTGGACGCAAAGATCGCCATCGTCACGAACAAGCCGCAGACCACGAGGGACCGGATCGCGGGGATTCTAACCGGGGAAAAAGGGCAGATCGTCTTCCTGGACAGCCCGGGGATTCACCGCCCCAAAAAAGCGCTGAACGTCTACATGCTCAGGACCGCCGAACGGATCGCCGGGGAGTCCGACGTCGCGGTTCACCTGCAAGACGACCGGTCGTACGAGTCCGGGGAGGAGGAGACGCTTGTCCGGGGGATAATGGAGAAGGTCTCCGTGCCGCGCCTCCTCGTGATCAACAAGTCGGACAGGATGAAGGAAAGCGATGCGAAAGCGAAACTTGATGATTTGATGCGGACCGGCCTGTATAGACAGGGTTTTCTGATGTCTGCGAAGACAGGTTCCGGAGTGGACACATTCCTTTCCGCGCTTTTCGAACTGCTGCCGGAAGGCCCCGCCTGTTATCCCGACGAGGACCTGACCGACCTCCCGATGCGTTTCATCGCGAAGGAGATAATCCGCGAGAAGCTCTTCGACACGCTGTCCGAGGAGCTCCCCTACAGCGTCGCCGTCGTGATCGAGGAGTACAAGGAGGACACGGAAAAGGGGCTCACCCGGATCCGCGCGGAGATCTGCGTCGAGCGGGAATCCCAGAAGGGGATGGTCATCGGGAAGGGCGGACGGTTGCTTAAGAAGATCGGCACGGAGGCGCGTCTGGAACTGGAGAAAGAAACGGGAGAGCGGGTATACTTGGAGTTGTTCGTCAAGGTGGAGAGGGACTGGTCGCGGAACGAAACGATCCTGCGGCGGTTGGGGTATGACTAAAACCGGTTTCACCGTGTCGCTGGTCGGACGCCCGAACGTCGGGAAGTCGACCCTGTTCAACCGGATCGTCGGGAAACGGCGCGCCATCACCTTCGGACTGCCCGGGGTGACCCGGGACCTGGTTTCCCTTCCCGCGGAGTACGACGGCAAGCGGTTCCAGCTGATCGACACGGGCGGATACGTCCCCGGCAAGGAGGACGGGGACCTGCTCGCCAAGGTGCGCGCGCAGGTACTGAGGGCGATATACGAATCCGACGCGGTCATCTTCCTTGTCGATTCCCGCGACGGCGTTCTCCCGATCGACAAGGAGATCGCCGGGATGCTCCGGGAGCGCGGGAAGCGGTTCTTCCTCGCGGCCAACAAGGTCGACGCCCGGGTCGGCGCGGAAGGGGTGGGGCAGTTCCACGAGCTCGCCGTCGAGAAGATCTACCCGGTTTCCGCGGAGCACGGCAGGGGGGTCGACGAGCTTCTCCATGATGTCATCGAGATGATACCGGACCAATCATCCGGGGAGGAGCAGGAGGGGGAAGCCGTCGCCCGGATTGCGGTCGTCGGGCGCCCGAACGTGGGCAAGTCCACGCTGGTCAACGTGCTCGCCGGATTCGAGCGGGTCATCGCCTCCGAGGCGCCGGGCACCACGAGGGACGCCATCGACGTCCTCGTGAAATACGGGGGGAAAAAGTACCTCTTCATCGACACGGCGGGTATCCGGGCGAAGCGGAAAACGGAGGACGTGCTCGAGAAGTTCTCCGTGATCAAAAGCCTCGACTCCATCAAGCGATGCGATCTCGCCGTGGTGATGATCGACGGCCCCGAGGGGCTGACCCACCAGGACCAGCAGATCCTCCGGTATGTGCTGAACGAGGACCGGGCGGTGGTCGTCGCGGCGAACAAGGCGGACAAGTGGAACGGAGAGGAGGAACGGCGCAAAGGCCTCCGGGCGATCCAGGAGGGGCTTGTGTACGCGACGTTCGCCTCGGTGATCCCCGTCGTTTCGACAAAAGGGAAGGGGGTCACGCTCCTGTTCAAGAAAATCGAGGAGGCCTTCGGCAGTTTCCGGCGCCGCATTCCGACGCCCGTCCTGAACCGGATGGCGGAGGCGTCCATCTACTCCACGCCGATCCCCTCGAAGCGCGTCAGGAACCGGGCCTTCTACATGACGCAGGTCGGGGTGATGCCGCCCTCCTTCGCGGTCTTCGTCAAGGAAAAGACGGGAATACCGGACTCCTTCACCCGTCACCTTCACAACAAGATTCGCGACCAGTTCGGGTTCAACGGGTCCCCCATCCGGGTAGTGTACAGGGAGAAATGAGACCTTCCGTCCGCCGGGTAGCGGCGATTGACATCGGGACGAACACGATACGGATGCTCGTCGCCGGGGTGGAGCGCGGCAGGATCCGGCCGGTTGCGCGGTTTCGCCGGATCACCGGGATGGGGAAGGAGCTGCGGGCCACCGGGAAGATCGGCCCGAGGGAATTCCGGGAATCGGTTTCCGCGCTGCGGGAATTCCGTCGGGAGATGGACGCGCTGGGCGTGGTAAAATATAAAGCTTGTGGTACCGCCGGGTTGCGGGGAGCGGAAAACCGCGAAGAGTTCCTCGAGGCGGCCTGCGCCGCGGGCGTGCGGGTGGAGGTCATCACGGCGACCGAGGAGGCCAGGCGGACGTGGGAAGGGGTTCACGGAAGGTTCCGGCTTGAAGACGGCACCGTCGTCATGGACATCGGGGGGGGGAGCACCGAGTTTATCGCTGGCCCGGGCAGGCGCGACGCCGTCAGCCTTCCGATCGGCGTGGTCGTGGCGTGCGGCCTCCTGCCGCTCTCCGATCCGCCGGAACCCTGGCAGATCCTGAACCTGAAGCATTACTTCGCCGGCCGGATCTCCACGGGGACCGTGTCCTGGTCGAAACGCCGGTTCCGGCGGATGGTCGGAACGGCCGGCACCTTCACCACGCTGGCGGCGCTGGACCGGAAGATGACGGAATACGATCCAGGGAAGATCGACGGCCACACGATGTCCCTGGCGAGGCTGCGGCACTGGGAGGAGCGGCTGTCGCGGCTGACGGAGAGGGAGCGGCTCCGCCTCCCGGGAATGGAAAAGGGCAGGGAGCGGTACATAGTTCCTGGCGCCTGCCAGGCGGTGGCGGCGATGGAGCGATTCGGGATCGGGCGACTGGTGGTGAGCGACGCGGGGCTCCTGGAAGGGATCCTTCCGGGGATACGGAACGGAAAAGGAGAGCGAGGATGAGCGTCGGGATCGGGAACATCGAAAGCAAGGAATTGGAGGAGGGGTTGACGTTCGACGACGTTCTCCTGCTCCCGGGGGAATCGAACGTCCTTCCGAAGGATGCGGACGTGTCCGTCTCCCTGACGCCGGAGATCCGGCTTTCGATTCCCATCCTGAGCGCCGCGATGGACACCGTCACGGAGGCCGAAACCGCGATCGCCGTCGCGCGGGAAGGAGGGATCGGGTTCATCCACCGGAACAACACCCCGGACGAGCAGGCGGTCGAGGTCGACCGGGTGAAGAAGTCCGAGAGCGGGATGATCATCGACCCCATCACGGTGGACCCCGACCAGAAGGTCCACGAGGCGCTCGAGGTGATGGGGAAATACCGGATCTCCGGCCTGCCGGTCACGCGGAACGGGAAGCTCGTGGGGATCCTCACGAACCGGGACTTGCGGTTCGAGACGAATTTCGAGCAGCCTATCTCCAATGTAATGACCAAGGACGACCTGGTGACCGTGCCGGTGGGGACCACGCTGGAGCAGGCCAAGGAGATCCTCCACAAGAACCGGATCGAGAAGCTGCTCGTGGTGGACGGGAAGAACAACCTCCGCGGTCTCATAACGATCAAGGACATCCTCAAAATCAAGAAGTACCCCTTCGCCTGCAAGGACGGGAAGGGGAGGCTGAGGGTGGGGGCCGCCCTGGGCGTGGGCCCGGGCTGGGAGGAGCGGGTCGACAAGCTCCTGAAGGCGGGGGCGGACATCCTCTGCGTCGACACGGCGCACGGGCACTCAAAGGACGTGATCGAAACCGTCCACTCGATCCGGAAGAATTTCCCCGGCGTGCAGATGATCGCCGGGAACGTGGCCACCGGTGAGGGCACGGAGATGCTGATCAAGGCCGGCGTCGACTGCGTGAAGGTCGGGGTGGGGCCGGGGTCCATCTGCACGACCCGCGTCATCGCCGGGGTCGGCGTACCGCAGGTGACGGCCATCATGAAGTGCGCGGCGGCGGCGGACAAGAAAGGGATCCCTCTGATCGCGGACGGGGGGGTCAAGTATTCCGGCGACATCACCAAGGCGATGGCCGCGGGGGCCTCCGCGGTGATGATCGGCGGGCTTTTCGCCGGGACCGACGAGAGCCCCGGGGAGATCGTCCTCTACCAGGGCCGCTCCTACAAGGTGTACCGGGGCATGGGGTCGCTCGAGGCGATGAAGCGCGGGAGCAGGGACCGGTACTTCCAGTCCCACGTGGAGGCGGAAAGCAAGCTCGTCCCGGAAGGGATCGAGGGCCGGGTCCCGTACCGCGGGCCGACGGCGGCCGTTGTCTTCCAGCTCGTGGGGGGATTGAAGGCGGGGATGGGATACGTGGGCGCGCGGAACATCGCGGAACTCAGGAAGCGGGCCGTCTTCATGAAAATCACCTCCGCGGGCCTGAGGGAGAGCCACGTCCACGACGTGATCATCACCAAGGAAGCGCCGAACTACCGGGTGGAGTAGGGGATTGGAAGGGAAAATACTCATCCTCGACTTCGGGTCGCAGTACACGATGCTGATCGCCCGGCGCGTCCGGGAGCTCAAGGTGTACAGCGAGATCCATCCCTACAACGTGGGCATCCCGTTCATCAAGGAGTTCTCCCCGTCCGGGATCGTTTTTTCCGGGGGGCCCGCGAGCGTGTACGACGAGGACGCCCCCAAGGTCCCGGCCGAGGTCCTCGATCTCGGGGTTCCGGTACTGGGGATCTGCTACGGGATGCAGCTGATCGCGTCTCTCCTGGGAGGGAAAGTCGCGAAGTCGGCCGACCGGGAATACGGGATCGCGAACCTCCACGGGGAATGGGGCGACCCGCTGTTCCTTGGGATCGAGGAGCTCCGCCACCACATGACGATCCAGGTCTGGATGAGCCACGGCGACCGGATCGAGGAGCTCCCGAAGGGGTTCGCGTCCATCGCGCAATCCCCGAACTCGCCGGTGGCGGCCATGAGCAACAGCCGGAAAACCGTCTACGGCGTCCAGTTCCACCCCGAGGTCGCCCACACACCAAAGGGGAAGGAGATCCTTTCCAATTTCCTCTTCCGCATCTGCGGTCTTTCCCCGACGTGGACGATGCACTCCTTCGTCGAGACCAGCGTCCGCAAAATCCGCGAGAAGGTCGGGAACGGGAACGTCGTTCTCGGGCTGTCCGGCGGCGTCGACTCCTCCGTTGCCGCCGTTCTCATGCACCGGGCGCTCGGCGACCGGCTCACGTGCATCTTCGTGAACAACGGGCTGCTGCGGAAAGGCGAGGCGGAAGAGGTCGTCGAGACGTTCAGCCGCGGCATCGGGCTTCACCTCGAGTACGTGGACGCCTCGGAGCGGTTCCTGGCGGCGCTGGAAGACGTCTCGGACCCCGAGAAAAAACGGAAGATAATCGGCGAGGAGTTTGTCCGCGTGTTCGAGGAGGCGTCGAAAAAGATCGCCGGAGGGGTCGGCTTCCTGGGGCAGGGGACCCTCTACCCCGACGTCATCGAGAGCGTATCCTTCAAGGGGCCGTCCGCGGTCATCAAGAGCCACCACAACGTGGGGGGGCTGCCGGAGAAGATGCGGCTGAATCTCATCGAGCCGCTGCGGGAGCTGTTCAAGGACGAGGTGCGGGAGCTGGGGAGGGAGCTCGAGGTCCCCGATTCCATATTGGAAAGACAGCCCTTTCCGGGGCCCGGCCTCGCGGTGCGGATCGTCGGGCCGCTGACGAAGGAGCGCCTCCGGATCCTTCGGGAGGCCGACGCGGTCGTCGACGAGGAGGTGCGGGCCGCCGGGCTCTACGAATCGATCTGGCAGTCCTTCGCCGTCCTCCTCCCGATCAAGACGGTGGGTGTCATGGGGGATTTCCGGACGTACGAAAACGTCGTCGCGATACGCGCGGTGCAGAGCCAGGACGGGATGACCGCCGACTGGGTGCGCCTGCCGTACGACCTGCTCCAGAGGATCTCGACCCGGATCATCAACGAGGTGAAGGGCGTCAACCGGGTCGTCTACGACATTTCGTCGAAGCCGCCGAGTACGATCGAATGGGAATGAGCGAATTCGTACATCTCCACCTGCACTCCCAGTACAGCCTTCTCGACGGCACCATCAAGATCAGGGACCTGGTGCGCAAGGTCGCGGAGCTGCGGATGCCCGCGGTCGCCGTGACGGACCACGGCGGGATGATGGGGACCGTCGATTTCTACGAGAAGGCGACGCAGGCGGGGATTCGCCCGATCATCGGGTGCGAGGTCTACGTCGCCCCGGGGTCCCGGCACGAGCGGAAAGCCGGCCAGAACGACGAGAGGGCCTACCACCTGATCCTGCTGGCGGAGTCCGACGAGGGGTACCAGAACCTCATCCAGCTGGTCTCCAGGGCGCACGTCGAGGGGTTTTACTACAAGCCCCGGGTGGACAAGGAGATCCTCCGGGAGCACGCGAAGGGGCTGATCGCCAGTTCCGCCTGCCTGCAGGGCGAGATCCCGCGCATCCTGATGCAGGAAGGGGCGGAAAAAGCGGCCGGGTGCCTGGAGACCTACAAAAACATTTTCCGGGAGGGCAGCTTTTTCCTGGAGATCCAGGACAACGGTCTCCCGGAACAGAACCTCGCCAACCCGCAATTGATCGAGCTTGCCCGCAGGACGGGCACCCCCCTCATCGCCACCAACGACTGCCATTATCTCGAGCGGGGGGACGCGCGGGTCCATGACGTCCTGCTCTGCCTGCAGACCGGCAAGACGATCAACACCGCGGACCGGATGCGGTTCGGGACCGACCAGTTCTACGTGAAATCCGCCGCGGAGTTCGAGAAGGCGTTCGGCCACATCGCCCCGGACGCCCTCAAGAACACGATGGCCATCGCGGAGCGGTGCAAGGTCACGCTCGATCTCGGCCACAACAAGATCCCGGCGTTCCAGGTCCCGGAAGGGATGACATCGGAGCGCTACATCCGCACCTTGAGCGTCGAGGGGCTCGCCCGGAGGTTCCAGGAGAAACGCAGGCGCGGCGAAAAGGTTGCCGGGGAGGAAGAGGCGGTTTACCGGAAGCGGCTCGATTACGAGCTGTCGGTGATCGAGGCGAGCGGCTTTTCCGGTTACTTCCTGATCGTCTGGGACTTCATCCGGTACGCCAAGGAGAAGGGGATCCCGGTGGGGCCGGGGCGCGGGAGCGCCGCCGGGAGCCTTGTCGCCTACGCCCTCCGGATCACGGAGATCGACCCGATTCCCTACGGGCTCCTGTTCGAGCGGTTCCTGAACCCCGAGCGGATCAGCCTCCCCGACGTGGACTGCGACTTCTGCAAGGAGCGCCGGGACGAGGTGATCCAGTACATCCGGGAGCGATACGGGGAAAAGAACGTGACCCAGATCATCACCTTCGGGACGATGAAGGCGCGGGCGGCGGTCCGGGACGTGGGAAGGGTGCTCGAAATGCCGTATGCCGACGTCGACCGGATCGCGAAGCTCATCCCCCCGGACCTCGGGATGACGATCGACCGCGCGCTCCAGGTCGAGCCCAGGCTCAAGGATGCCATCCAGGAAAACCCGAAGGTCGGCGAGCTGTTCGGGTACGCCAGGGCGATCGAGGGGCTTTCGCGCCATGCCTCCACCCACGCCGCCGGGGTCGTGATCGCGAACCGGCCGATCACCGACTACGTCCCGCTCTACCGGAACTCCAACGGCGACATCACCACGCAGTATTCCATGAAGGACATCGAGAAGGTGGGGCTGGTCAAGTTCGACGTCCTGGGCTTGCGGACCCTCACGGCGATCCACGACGCCCTCCGGCTGATCCGCGAGCGCGGGGAGGAGCTGGATCTTTCGACGGTCCCGCTGGACGACGCCGGGACGTACGCGATGCTCTCGCGGGGGGACACCCCGGGGGTGTTCCAGTGCGAGAGCAGCGGGTTCACGGACCTCCTCTTCCGCCTGAAGCCGGAAGTGTTCGCGCACCTGATCCACGCCGTGGCGCTCTACCGGCCGGGGCCCCTTCAGAGCGGCATGGTGGAGGATTTCATCTCCCGGCGGCACGGGAAGAAGACCATCGAGTACCCCTTCCCCCAGCTCGCGGAGATCCTCCGGGACACATACGGCGTCATGGTCTACCAGGAGCAGGTGATGCAGATCGCCGTGGCCCTCGCCGGGTTCTCGATGGGGGAGGCCGACGTCCTCCGGAAGGCGATGGGAAAGAAGGACACGGCCCTGATGGAGAAGCAGAAGGCGCGGTTCCTCCAGGGGGCGGCGAAGAACGGCATCCCGGAGAACAAGGCGCTAGGCCTCTTCGAGCAGATCGCCCAGTTCGGCGAATACGGCTTCAACAAGTCGCACAGCGCCGCCTACGCCATGGTCGCCTACCAGACCGCCTATCTCAAGGCGCATTACCCGGTGGAGTATTTCTGCGCCCTCATGACGTCGGAGTCCGGGGACACCGCGAAGGTCATCCGGTACATCGGCTATTGCCGCGAGAAGGGGATCCCCATCCTCCCGCCCGACGTAAACGAGTCCCGCTTCGCGTTCTACCCCTCCCGGAAGGCGATCCGGTTCGGGCTGTCGGCGATAAAGGGGGTGGGGGAGACCGCGGTCCTGTCCATCCAGGAGGCGCGAGGGGAGGAGCCGTTCGTCTCGGTCGAGGATTTCCACTCCCGCGTGGATTTGCGGAAGGTGAACAAGAGGGCGCTGGAGAGCCTCATCAAGGCGGGGGCCCTCGACACCCTAGACCCGGACCGCGGGAAGCTTTTCGCGCAGCTCCCCGCGATGATGGAGACCGCGCACGGGGAAGCGAGAAGGAAAGAATCGGGGCAGTTTGCCCTGTTCGGGCAGGAACCGGCTTCGGCTGCGCCCTCCCCGGATAAAAAGCAGGACCCTTCCGCGCAGGTCTGGACCCGACGGGAGCGCCTGGCGAACGAACGGGAGGCGCTGGGATTCTACATCACGGGGCACCCGCTCGACGCCTTCTCGGGAGAGATCGGGCTGTTCGCCAACGCCACCTCCTCCCGGATCGGGGCGATGAAACAGGGGACGGAGGTCAAGATCGGCGGTGTCATCTCCGCGTACAAGGAGAAAACCACCAAGCGCGGGGAGAAGATGGCCATACTTTCGCTCGAGGATCTCGAAGGGATCCTCGAGGTGATCGTCTTCCCCGAGAAGTACCGGGAGATCCAGGACCTGCTGGAATCGGAGGAGCCCGTCTTCCTGGTCGGGCGGGTCGATTCGGACGAGACCTCCTCAAAGGTGATCGCCGAGGACATCTTCCTGATGAAAAACGTCCGGGAGCGACTTGCGAAGTCGGTCCACTTCCGGATCGCACTGGAGCGGATCACGCAGGACGACATCCCGGAGCTGCGCCGCATCGTGAAAAGACACGCGGGGGAGAAAAAGGGGTACCTGCACCTGGTGCGGGACGGCGAATACGAGGTCGTCGTGGCCATGCCGGAAGGGGTCGGGGTCGCCCCGTCCCTCGAGTTGGCCAGGGAGCTCCAGGGACGCTTCGGGTACGACGTGCTGCGTCTCCACTGATGACGTCGCCGCGGGAATCCATCGAGAAGGCCTGGCTGGTCTGGGCCCGGAGAAAAATGCGCCCGTCCCCGGGCGCTCACCCTCCACCCGACCTGATGGCGGAGCTTTCCAGCCTGGTGGAGGCGGCGGGAGGGGTCGTCCTGGGCAGCGAGACCCGGATGGTGGCAACGGAGAACCCGG
>Ga0265296_1005441_pt1 | contig 10472 bp, 10 predicted proteins | sample MunlanPumphouse1_FD_189073 | JGI IMG/M metagenome (GOLD analysis project Ga0265296, IMG submission 189073) | Groundwater microbial communities from a municipal landfill in Southern Ontario, Canada - Pumphouse #1 | ecosystem: Environmental > Aquatic > Deep subsurface > Groundwater | place...
CTGCGGCCATGCCGACGTGGAGTTCATCGAGGATGTAACCGCCCGACGGATGCTGTGTGACGTATTCGACCATCAGCGGCCTTTACGGCAGGTGCGACGAAATGGCGAGCCTCACCACGCCAGTTCGAGCGCGGCGTAGCGGGCGAAGGTCGTCTCTGCCCGGAGCAATTCGCCGGCCAGAGCCGGATCGAGGGTTCCGTCCGCCCCCTTGGCGGCGTCGCCGTGGATGCCTTGCGCGATGAACAGGCAGTCCAGCGCCTGCTCGGCGGCGCCCAGAACATCGGTGACTACGCCGTCGCCGATGCACAGGACGCGCGAGCGGTCGACGGGACGGCCCATCAGAGTCTGCGCCTCGCGCAGGGCCAGTTCGTAGATGGGGCCGAACGGCTTGCCCGCCATGACCACGCGGCCGCCCATGGATTCGTAGAGGTCGGCGATGGCGCCGCCGCAATAGATGATGCTGTCGCCCTTCTGCACGATGCGGTCGGGGTTGGCGCAGATCAGCTCCAGATCGCGTTCGACGGCGGGGATCAGGCGCTCGCGGTAGTCCTCGGGCGTCTCGGTCGCGTCGTTGTAGGGGCCTGTGACGGAGATGAAGGCCGCGTCCTCGGCGCCGTGGGCGCTGGTCAGGTTCAGCCCCTCATAGAGGACGAAGTCGCGGTCCGGGCCGATGATCCAGGCCGGGCCAGGGGCGCGGCGGGCCAGTTCGGCGCGGGTGGCGTCGCCCGAGGTGACGAAGGCCTTCCAGGCGTCGCGCGGCACGCCCAGGGCGTCCAGCTGCGCCACCACGTCCGACGAGGGGCGCGGCGAGTTGGAGATGAGGACGACATGGCCGCCCTTGGCGTTGAAATCGGCCAGGGCGGTGCAGGCCGTCGGCCAGCTCTCGCGGCCGTTGTGGATCACGCCCCAGACGTCGCACAGCAGGATGTCATAGTCGTCGGCGACGGCGGACAGGCGAGGCAGGGCGTGAGGCAGGGTCATGGCTTGGTTATAGCCCCCAGAACGCCGGGGGGAAGGCCGCAACCGCCCTCCTCTCCTGTTCGCTTTTCCCTCTTCGCCCTCGCCTCTCTTCCTGCTAACCGGCTTGGGACATGAAAATTTCTCGCCTCGCCTATGCCGCCTACGGCATCGCCCTCGTCGTCATCGTGCTGGACCAGTTGACCAAGGCCTGGGTCCTGGGCGCCATCGACGCGGCGCACATCTCGCAGATTCCCGACGGCTATCGTATCGCCGAAGTCGCCCCGCCCCTGTTCAACCTGACCTATGTGCTGAACACGGGCGTCAGCTTCGGCCTGTTCGGCGGCGGCGCGGGTCGCTGGGTCCTGAGCGTCTTCTCGGTTCTGGTGGCGTGCGCCCTGGCCTGGTGGGCGACGCGCTCGGACCGCAAGCTGCTGGCCGCGGCCATCGGCCTGGTCATGGGCGGCGCGCTCGGCAACGTCTTTGACCGCATCCGTTTCGGCGGGGTCGTGGACTTCCTCGATTTTTCGGGATCGGGCCTGTTTCCCTGGATCTTCAACATCGCCGACGCCGGCATCACCGTCGGCGTGGTCCTGCTGATCCTGGACAGCTTCCTCTCCGAACGTCGTCCAACGGTTGGCGCGGCCAACGAAAAGTCGTAATCACCCCCTCTTCACTGTCGTCCCGAGCCAGCGCCGTTGGGCGCGCCTCCCGGAGCCGAGCTGACCTTATGCGTATTCGTAACGCCCTTACCGTGGCCCTTTTCGCCACCACCGCCCTCAGCCTGACCGCTTGCGCCAGCGTGAAGCAGGGCATTGGTCTGACCAAGGTCGTGCCGGACGAGTTCCTGACCGTCTCCAGCGCCCCCCTGTCGGTGCCGCCGGAGTACGGCCTGACCCCGCCGTCGCCGGGCCAGCCCCGCCCGCAGGAACTGGCCCCTGAAAGCGCCGCCCGTCAGATCCTTCTGGGTCAACGCCAGGCCGTGACCCGCACCGGCGGCGAACAGGCCCTGGTCAGCCAGGCCGGCGCCGACCGCGCCGACCCCCTGGCCCGCTATGTCGTCGACGACGAGTTCGGCGATCTGGCCCACAAGGAAGAAAGCTGGGCCAACCGCGTCATGTTCTGGCGCAAGGACGACGCCGCCAGCCAGGCGCCGACGGTCAGCCAGAGCGGACAGGGCGCGCGCACCATCGACGCCGCCTCTGAACAGGCCCGCTTGGAAGCCCTGACCGGCGGTCGCGAGGGCATCGCCATCACGACGCGTCGCGACAGCCGCTTCAAGCTGCCGGGCCTCTAAGACCTCGCTATCAGCGACTAGACCTGATTCTGGACGCGTCTGGCCCCTGGCCGGCGCGTCCTTTTCGTTGGGAGCCTCCCCTGTCCGACACGCTTGATCTCGCCGCCCTGTCGGGGCTGGACCAGCTTCAACTAATGCTGGACGGCCGACTGCCCGCAGCCCCCATCGCCGAGACGGTGGGGTTTCGCCTGACTGATCTTGCCGAAGGCCGCGTGGTCTTCGAGGGCGAGCCGACCCTGGCGGTCTATAACCCCATTGGTTCGGTGCACGGCGGCTGGATGGCGACCCTGCTCGATTCGGCCTGCGGCTGCGCCGTCCATTCCGCGCTGAAGCCCGGACAGGCCTATACGACGCTGGAACTGAAGACCGTCTTCCACAAGGCGTTGAAGGCGGGCACGCCGGTGCGCGCCGAAGGCCGCCTCATCCAGGCCGGGCGCCGCGCCGCCTTCTCCGAGGCTGATCTGCGCGGACTGGACGGGACGCTCTACGCCACCGCCACCTCGACCTGTCTGGTGATGGAACGGGCTTAGAGCGAAATCTCCAGCGTCTAAGCCGTCAGGGCGCGCGGCAGCTTGAACGAGACCGTCTCGCGAGCGCCGTCGTCCTCGGTCACGGTCGCGTCGAATCGGGCGCGGATGGCGTCGATCAGGGCCTCGATCAGCGGCTCGGGCGCCGAGGCGCCGGCGGTGACGCCGACGGTGGTCACGCCGTCGAACCACGACCAGTCCACGTCGCCGGCGTCATCGACCAGGCGCGCATCGCCCGCCCCGGCCTTCAGCGCCACATCGACCAGGCGCGCCGAGTTGGACGAGTTTTTGGAACCGACCACCAGCACCAGCTGACAGCCTTCGCCCAGGCGCTTGACCGCCTCCTGACGGTTGGTGGTGGCGTAGCAGATGTCTTCCTTGTGCGGGTCCGGCAGTTCCGGGAATCGCCGCTTCAGCGCCGCCAGGATGTCGGCGGTGTCGTCCACCGACAGCGTCGTCTGCGTGGCGTAGGCCAGGGGTTGATCGCCGGGCCGCTGGAAGGTCTCGGCGTCCGCCACCGTCTCGACCAGGCTGATGGCGCCGGGCGGCAGCTGGCCCATGGTGCCGACGACCTCGGGGTGGCCGGCGTGGCCGATCAGGATGATGTGGCGGCCCTGTTCATGGTGCCGCTCGGCCTCGACGTGGACCTTGGACACCAGGGGGCAGGTGGCGTCGAGGAACAGCAGTTCGCGCGAACGCGCCGTGGCCGGCACCGACTTAGGCACGCCGTGGGCCGAAAACACCACCGGGCGGTCGTCGGGGCATTCGTCCAGTTCCTTGACGAAGACCGCCCCCATGCCCTTCAGCCGCTCGACGACGTGGCGATTGTGGACGATCTCGTGGCGCACATAGACGGGGGCGCCGAACTTCTCGATGGCGCGCTCGACGATCTGGATGGCCCGGTCCACCCCGGCGCAGAAGCCGCGGGGCGTGGCCAGGCGCACATTCAGCGGACGAGGATCAAGGGCGGAGGGCGAGACGGGCGCGTTCATGGGCCGGAACCTAGTCGTTCGAGGCCCTTACCGCCACCGGCTGCATGGTCGCGTTTGCCGCGCCTCGCTTTAGCCGCTATCAGCATCAAGCGTGCAGCGGTCGGCGCCGACTGTCGCGCGCTCCCTTTCGCTTGCCGGAAATGAAATTGATGCGTCGCGTCTTCACTGCCCTGGCCGCCCTGTCCGTGACAGCCGCGCTTGTTCCTACCGCCGCCTCCGCCCAGTTCGGCGGGCAGCAACGTCCCGGTCAGCAGCAACAGCAGCAGGAAGCGCCGCAAGCGCGCCCGATGCGCATCGCGCCGCTGAGCCGCCGCGCCAACGCCGGTCCCTGCCCCTATGTGAAGGTGCTGTACGACGCCGCCCGCTTTGTCGAACTGGCCGACTATCAGCGGCCCTCGATCGCCGGCGTCGGCTTCACGGGCGAAATCGAAGGCGTGACCGCCGACTGCGTCTATCGCGACGCTGATCCGATCCGCCTGGACTTCAACGTCCTGTTCAACCTCGGCAAGGGCCCGCAGGCCAGCGGCGACGCCCGCACCTATCGCTATTGGGTGGCGGTGACCGAGCGCAACAGCGCCGTTCTGGCCAAGGAATATTTCGACCTGCCGGTGAACTTCGAAGGCCAGACCACGGCCTCGGTCCAGCAGGAACAGTCCATCGTCATTCCACGCGCCGACGCCACCACGGCCGGTAGTAATTTCGAAGTCCTGATCGGCTTCGACGTCACGCCGGAAATGGCCGAGTTCAACCGCTCGGGCAGCCGCTTCCGCGTCACCGCCGGCCAGACCCAACCGAACCCCTAAGCACATGACCGATCTCAAGACCTCTCTCAGCGAAGCGGTCGCCGCCGCCTTCGCCGCCGAAGGCGTGGACGCAAGCCTGGCCCGCGTCGTCGCTTCCGACCGTCCCGACCTGGCCGACTTCCAGTCGAACGGCGCCCTGGCCGCCGCCAAGGCGCTGAAGGCCAATCCGCGCGAACTGGCCGGCAAGGTGGCCGAGCGCCTGAGCCATGATTCGCGCCTGTCGTCGGTCGAGGTGGCCGGTCCCGGCTTCATCAACCTGAAGCTATCGAACGCGGCCCTGGCGCAGCGCGCCGCCGAGGTCGCGGCGGACGAAGCCCTGGCCGGCGCCTCGCGCGTCGAGCCGCGCAAGGTGGTGATCGACTACGGCGGCCCGAACGTGGCCAAGCCCATGCACGTCGGCCACCTGCGCAGCGCCATCATCGGCGAGAGCCTGAAGCGGCTGTTCCGCCTGCGCGGCGACGACGTCGTCGGCGACGCCCACTTTGGCGACTGGGGCTTCCAGATGGGCCTGCTGATCACCGCCTGCGGCGACGAAGGTCTGGCCGACGCCTTCATGGTCGAAGGCGACGGCCCCTTCCCGGCCGAAACGCCCGTCACCCTGGCCGACCTGGACCGCCTCTATCCCCAGGCCGCCGGCAAGGCCAAGGAAGACCCCGCCTTCCGCGACCGCGCCCGCAAAGCGACGGCGGAATTGCAAGGCGGCCGTCCCGGCTATCGCGCCCTGTGGCGGCACTTCGTCGCCGTCAGCCGCGAGGCGCTGAAGCGCGAGTATGACGACCTGTCGGTCGACTTCGACCTGTGGAACGGCGAGAGCGACGCCGATCCCCTGATGGCCGAGATGATCGCCGACCTGAAGGCCAAGGGTCTGCTGGTCGAGGACGCCGGCGCCCAGGTGATCCACGTCGCCCGCGACGGCGAAACCCGCAAGAAGAAGCTGGCCGACGGTTCGGTGGTCGAGGCTCCGTCGCCCCCGCCCCTGCTGGTCATCAGCTCGGAAGGCTCGGCCATGTACGGCACGACCGACCTCGCCACGATTCTGGACCGCCGCAAGTCCATTGATCCCGACCTGATCCTCTACGTCGTCGACGAACGCCAGGCCGAGCATTTCGAACAGGTCTTCCGCGCCGCCTACCTAGCCGGATACGCGCCCGAGAAGTCACTGGAGCACCTCGGCTTCGGCACCATGAACGGCGCCGACGGCAAGCCGTTCAAGACGCGCGCAGGCGGCGTGCTGAAGCTGCGCGACCTGATCGACACGGCGACGGAAAAGGCGCGCGAGCGTCTGCACGAAGCCAAGCTGGGCGACGACCTTCCGACCGAAGAGTTCGAGGATATCGCCCGCAAGGTGGCGGTGGCCGCGCTGAAATTCGCCGACCTGTCGAACAACCGCACCACCAGCTACGTCTTCGATCTCGACCGCTTCATGAGCTTCGAGGGCAAGACCGGCCCCTATCTGCTGTATCAGGCCGTGCGGGTGAAATCCCTGCTGCGCAAGGCGGCGGAACAAGGCGTCGAGACCGCCCCCATCGTCATCGAGGAAGCGGCCGAGCGCGACCTGGCCCTGACGCTGGACGCCTTCGACGCGGCCACGGCGGACGCCTATGACAAGCGGGCGCCCAACCTGATCGCCGAGCACGCCTATCGCCTGGCGCAGAGCTTCTCGAAATTCTACGCCGCCTGCCCGATCCTGGTCGCGCCGGACGCCGCCACCAAGGGCTCGCGCCTGGCCCTGGCCGCCGCCAGCCTGCACCAGCTGGAAACGGCGCTGGAGCTGCTGGGGATAGAGACGCCCGAGCGGATGTAACCTCCCAACCGACATCATCCCGTACGGCCCGCAGGGCCGATCCGGGACCGCCGGAAGCGCAACCCTTTGAATGTCCCGTCTTGGGCGCTCCCGGCTCAGCGCCTCGCTACGCGAGACTTGGCCGGGATGACGGGGAGACGTGGCTTCGCTAAGGTCGGAGCCACGCTACGGAGTCCTCCCCCATGTCCCTCGACGCCTTCATCGCCGGCCTGCCCAAGGCCGAACTGCACCTGCACATCGAGGGCTCGCTTGAGCCGGAACTGATGTTCGAGCTGGCGCAGCGCAACGGCGTCACCATCCCCTATCACAGCGTCGAGGCCGTGCGTGCGGCCTATGACTTTTCCAACCTTCAGGACTTCCTCGACATCTATTACGCGGGCGCCGCCGTGCTGCTGACGCGTCAGGATTTCGAGGATCTGGCTTTCGCCTATTTCCAGCGCGCCGCCGCCGACAACGTCCGTCACGCCGAGATCTTCTTCGATCCTCAGACCCACACCGACCGTGGCGTGCCCTTCGGCGTGGTGGTCGAGGGTCTGATCGCCGGCATGGACCGGGCCAAGGCCGAGTTGGGCGTCACCAGCGGCCTGATCCTCAGCTTCCTGCGCCACCTGAGCGAGGACGAAGCCTTCGCCACGCTCGAGGCCGCCAAGCCCTATCTGCATCACTTCATCGGCGTCGGGCTGGATTCGTCCGAGGTCGGCCATCCGCCGGCCAAGTTCCAGCGCGTCTTCGCCGCCGCCCGCGACCTGGGTCTCAAGCTGTGCGCCCACGCCGGCGAGGAAGGCCCGCCCGCCTATGTGCACGAGGCCCTGGACCTGCTGCACATCGACCGCATGGACCACGGCAACCGCTCGATGGAGGACGAGGACCTGATCGCGCGCTTGGCCGCCGAGCAGATGACCCTGACGGTCTGCCCCCTGTCGAACCTGAAGCTGTGCGTGGTCCAGGACCTGAAGGACCACCCGGTTCCCGAGATGCTGCGCCGCGGCCTGCACGTCACCCTGAACTCGGACGACCCCTCCTATTTCGGCGGCTATGTGAACGCCAACTACATCCAGCTGGCCAATGCCGTAGGTCTGACGCGGGAACAGGTGATGCAGCTGGCGAAGAACAGCTTCGAGGGGAGCTTCCTGAGCGCAGCCGACAAGGCGGCGCGGATCGCCGAAGTAGACGCCTACGCGGCGGCGCACTGACCCTTCTTTCGTCATCCTCCGGCGAGCCGCGCAGCGGCGCTGACCGGGGGATGACGAAAGATAGGGCTGCACCGCTTTCGGCCCACGCATGTTCCTGATATGTTCCACGTCATGGAACATCCCGGCCGACAGCTCGATGACGACGCCGCCGGTCTGCGTTGGCTGTTCATCGACCTGAACGCCTTCTTCGCCAGCGTCGAACAACAGAGGAACCCGGACTGGCGCGGGAGGCCGGTCATCGTCCGCCCGGCGGCCAGCGAATACACCGGCGCCATCGCCGCCAGCTATGAAAGCAAGGCCTTTGGCGTCCGCACCGGGATGCAGGTGGCCGAGGCCCGCCGACTGTGCCCCGGCCTGATCGTCGCCGAGGCGCGGCCCGATCTCTATGTCGAAATCCACAAGCAGATCATGGCCGAGATCGACCGCCATGTGCCGGTGTGGAAGATCGGCTCCATCGACGAATGTTCCTGCGAACTGCTCGGTCCAGAGCGGCAGGAAGCGAACGCCGTCGCCCTGGCCCGGCGCATTCAGGCGGGGATCATGAAGAATGTGGGCGAGTGCCTGCGTTCGTCCATCGGCCTGGCGCCGTCGCGCTTTCTGGCCAAGACGGCCTGCGGGATGCAGAAACCCGCCGGGCTGACCATCCTGCGCGCCAACGAATTGCCCGGCGCCATCCTGCATCTGCCGTTGTCGCAATACCCCGGCATAGGCTCGCGGATGCGCGAGCGGCTGGCGGCGGCGGGCGTCATTGACACGGCGGGCCTGTGGGACATGACCGCCAAGCAGGCGCGGGCCGTCTGGAACAGCATCGAGGGCGAGCGCATCTGGCGCGGCCTGCATGGTCTGGACAGCGAACCGACGCCGGTCAAGCCGCCCGCCTCCATCAGCCACAGCCATGTCCTGGCCCAGGCGATGCGCAACCCGGACAAGGCGCGAGCGGTGGCGCGACGGCTGATGGTCAAATGCGGGGCGCGGCTGCGGCGGATGGGTCTGACCGGCGCCGGGATCAGCCTGCATCTCGACATGGGGCCGAAGGGCGCCAAGCGCGGCTGGGACACCACGGGCCTGACCCGCGCCGTCGCCCCGACGCAGGACACCTTCGCCCTGCTGGCCGCGCTGGACGCTCTGTGGCGCAAGGTCGAGCCAGAGCTTGAGGCCGGGCGGCTGAGCTATGTCGGCGTCGGCGTCCACGGCCTGAAAGCACTCGACGCCTTCGAGGCCGACCTGTTCGAGATCGGCCCCGATCAGGACGGCCAGGCCCGGTCCTTGCGCCTCTCGCAGGCGCTGGACGAACTGAACCGTCGTTTCGGCAAGGATACGGTCAGCATCGGCCCCAATGCGGGTCTGCCCGACTATATCGGCGCCAAGATCGCCTTCACCCGCATCCCTGACGCCGAGGACTTCTACGAGTAGAGGCTCAGGCCGCCGCGATCTGATCGACTTCGTTGGCCGAGCCGAGGGCCACCGGGATGCGCTGGTGCAGTTCGGTCGGGGTCACGTCCAGAATGGCCTGCTTGCCGTCCGTCGTCGCCTTGCCGCCCGCCTGTTCGATCAGGAAGGCCATGGGGTTGCCCTCATACATCAGGCGCAGCTTGCCGGGCTTGTTGGGCTCGCGCTTGTCCCAAGGATAGAGGAAGACGCCGCCGCGCATCAGGATGCGGTGGACGTCGGCCACCATGGCGGCGACCCAGCGCATGTTGAAATTCTTGCCGCGCGGGCCGTCCGCGCCCTGCAGGCAGCCGTCGATGTAGCGCTGCACGCTCTCGGCCCAGTGGCGCTGGTTCGACATGTTGATGGCGAACTCCTTGGTGTCCGCCGGGACCGTGATCCGCTCGTGCGTCATCAGCCACTGGCCGTCATGCGACAGGGTGAAGCCGGCCACGCCCTGGCCCGTGGTCAGCACCAACATGGTCTGGCCGCCATAGACGGCATACAGCGCCGCGACCTGATGACGGCCCGATTGCAGGAAGTCGGCCTCAGTCGGCGTGGGCGAGGGCGCCTTCAAGACCGAGACGATGGTGCCGACCGGCGCATTGATGTCGATGTTGGACGAGCCGTCCAGCGGGTCGAACAGGACCAGGTATTCGCCCGCCGGGTTGGTCGCGGGCTGGACCGTGTCCATTTCCTCCGACGCCACGCCCGCCACGGCCGGGCAGGCCAGCAGCATTTCCGTCAGGACATCGTTGGAGATGACGTCGAGCTTCTTCTGCTCCTCGTCCTGGACGTTGACGACGCCGGACGCGCCCAGGGCGCCGACCAGGGCCCCGCCCGAGACGATCTTGCGGATTTCGACGCAGGCGTCGGCGGCGACCGTCAGGGTCTGGGTCAGCGCCTGCGGCAAAGCGAGCGAGGCCAGGTGGGCGGCGAGGTCGGTACGGGCGGTCATGGCGGCCTTCAATCCTGTCACGAGAGCAGTTCGGCTCCTCATGGCCTTTCGGATCGTACACGGCAAGTCCGGCGCCGCTTGACTTCGGCCCGGAGTCGGGGCCTTAGGTCGAGCGCTCTCGCGGGAGAGATCGGCGGTCGTGTAACGGCTGTCGGGGCCGAAGGCGCAACCGCCCCGGAAACGCTCAGGCAAAAGGACCGCGAGGGCGCACGGACGCTGGAAAGTCGCCCCCCTTCCCGGGATTCATGGGCGCGCCGACGGAGCAAGGCTGTTCGCCACCTGGCGACGGTCGGAATCTCTCAGGCTTCAGGACAGCGGGGGCGCGACGACGGCGAAGCTATCGCCGCAACCCGCGACCGGAGGATGCTCGATGAGCGACCAGGCCCTGAAGACCACCCCTCTCAACGCCGCGCACCGCGCGCTGGGCGCCCGCATGGTCGGCTTCGGCGGCTATGACATGCCGGTCCAGTACGAAGGCGTTCTGGCCGAGCACCGCTGGACCCGCGAACACGC
>Ga0265296_1005442_pt1 | contig 10471 bp, 7 predicted proteins | sample MunlanPumphouse1_FD_189073 | JGI IMG/M metagenome (GOLD analysis project Ga0265296, IMG submission 189073) | Groundwater microbial communities from a municipal landfill in Southern Ontario, Canada - Pumphouse #1 | ecosystem: Environmental > Aquatic > Deep subsurface > Groundwater | place: Canada...
CTAATCCTCCAAAAGGTCCTCCACCTGGTCCACCATGCGAACCTCTTTCAACAATAAAATCTTCGACCGACCCATAAACACTATCAGTTCTCAATCCACCTATCCCCATCCAACTGCCATTTCCTCCCTGTCCCCCAAAACCCAAATGAGACGCTCCACCACCTCCACCTCCATCATATGTCCCCCCTCCATAACTGCCGATGCCGGGATTAAAATCGTCATAAGTCACAGCTTCAACGGAGATTTTTGATGTTTCATCAAGCTCAAATGAGTCGGTTCCCAATACCACCCTGGAACATCTAAAACGAAGCGTGCCTCCATTATTAATATGAATAAAGTCAGAATGATTAATTGATGCCGTCGATGATAAACAATATTCAACTAATTGGCTTGTTCCATTAATATCAATTTCATCGGTGTGCCCGTCACAATCATTGTCTTTTCCGTCAAATAATCTCATTCCCGTTATTTCAGATGCAGGAAGCACCTCTTCTTGAATTGTTTCCCAACCGCAACTGCCATAATTAACTTCAATTTTATCCCGACAATTTCCTACTCCCCTTGTTTCTGATAGGCCAGAATATGAAGCTCTCTCCTCTCCGGTCGCACAGTCCGATCCTGAATCGCAACCTAAAATAGCTAATCCGGCTGTTAGTATAACTATGGGGGGTAAATGATTTTTTAATGCCGTACTTATAATTAATCGAATCGAGGAGAAAATATTCCTTACTAAACCCATCGTCCTTCTAATTACCGAAGATCCATGAGGCAATGATGTTCTATCCAACACTCTAGGCATATTATTCACCCCTAATATTTTCGATAAATATTCCAAATAATTTCAGTTAGATTGGGAATGATTAAGCCGCTCATTTTATGGGCCGAAAAGGTCGATGAATGAATAATCCTCGACCTCCCCATCCCTGCGGATCAGCTGGACATGGACATTGGCCAAACTTCCATTCGGCATTTCGCTCGAATCTATGTCATATTCAAACCGGCCGCGGCCCAGACGTCTTCCTTCTCCCAATCGCCGGGCGCCGCTTTCCCTCTCCACGCCTACTCTCCACTTATAACCCCTGGCTAGTCCTTCGACCGTAAGCAGATAACGCCCCGGTCCCGTCTTTTTTGGCGTAACCGCGATCGTCGGCCAACCCGGTTTTTCTCGGACCACCGTCGGCATAAGATAGGCATCGTATGTATAGGTATAGCTTTGTCCTCCTAATACCACTCGAACATCACAGGTACTCACGATCCTAGTGTCATCAATATTAAACTGCACGGCATCGCCGACCACACCCGCGGCGCTGACCGGATCCTCTTTCCCCACCCAGCAGGGCTCCCCGGTCCATTTTTCCGGCTCACCGCGAACCTTGCGAACCTTTTTGGTTTCTCGGGACCGCTGAAGCATTAGCTCTACTCTCAAATCGGTAATGTCCCGGTCTTTACCTCTTACAGAAAGCGTGGCCGGTCCATTGCCGGTATCCGTTCCGGAAAGTTCAATATCCGGTCTGGTGTTCCATTCAACATTTTTTTCATGAGTGGCCCAATACCCAACGATGTAACCCAATCCCATCCAGGAGCCGACAACTAACAGGATTTTCTTTCCTATGCCCATCGGTTTGCGCGGAGGACGATTGATACGTGCGCCGGTTGCCCTATCAAAACTTATTCCCATTGCATATATATCTTCAAAATGCGGGGAAAATTTCAGGTAAGTTGGGGAACCCGCCTTCGCCAAGGCTTCGGCGGGCAGGGGCCTTTGGGTGGTTTGGAACAAGCCAGGAACCGCGACGTTTAGTCGCCGGCTCCTGGCTTTTAGATCACTTAGCGAGGCCTAGTTCGAGATTATCAACCGTGTAGTTGATGGAACCGGTCTGGGAATTGGCAACCGAGATGAGCTGGATCTTCACCAGCCCTCCTGAACCGCCGGAAAGCGAGGGGTCCCACTTCTTGCCGCCCTTGCCTTCGATCGTGAACTCCGCTAACGGAATGGAAAGATGCTTCCATCCGGTCCAGTTCACGTCGATCTCCTTGCTGAACAGGTCGTCATAAAGCGGCTTGAAGCTTTTATCCACTTCGATGTCGGCATTGCCGTTATCGTCATCGTAAAGCTCTATCTTGAGCTTTCCGCTCTGCTCGCCATACCCGTAAACATCAATTTCAAAGGTGGAATAGCCGGAGGCATCTATGCCCAAAACCGTGCCCATACCGCCCACATACCAATCGCGGGCGGAGCCGGTGAGATTTAAAGCATATTGGCCGATCAAGCTTACCACCTTGGGATCGCCTTCTCTTAAAGTGGAGGTCTTAACGATGCTGGGGAGGACGCCGTCGAATGAGAACCATTCCGGGTCCTTGGTGTAGGTGCCGTCCTCAAAGTTGTCGATGAGGTAAGGATAAGCCGCTTTGGCGGGCGCCTCCGGAGCCGGGCCGCCGAATGCCAAAACCATCGAGCCCGAAAGTAAAATGATCAACAAACCCAAAACAATCTTTTTCATGTCATTCACCTCTCTTTCTCTTTATCTTAAGGTCTTTTAGGAAATTTCACTCAACCTTTTCGCTAGTCACAAAGCCCTCACCCACTAACCAATAATTGACATCCTATTGATTAGAGGCCCTCTCCCAGGGGGCGAGGGCAAACTCAACATACTCCCCCTCTCCCTCTGGGAGAGGGGGAAAGGGGGTGAGGGCTATTATTCCCCCTCCCACTCAACCTTTTACCGCTCCCGCGGTGAGGCCTTTAACTATATACTTTTGCAGCATGAAGAACAAGATCATTACCGGGATGGTGGCCACGGTGGCCGCCGCCATGATGAGGTCGAAGCGGTTCTGGTAATTGCCCACAAAGTTGCGGATGCCCACCGGGATGGTCATGGTGTCGGCCGAGGTCAATACCCAGGCAAAGACCAATTCGTCCCAGGCCTGCAGGAACACGTAAATGCCGGTGGCAATGATCCCCGGTATGGCCAAGGGCAAGGCCACATGCCAGAAGACCTGCAAGGGGGAACAGCCGTCGATGCGCGCCGCCTCCTCCAGCTCCACCGGTATGGCGGCAAAGAACCCGCGCAATATCCAGATGGAAAAGGGAACGAAGAATGCCGAATACACGAAGACGATGCCATAGTAAGTGCCCTTGATGGGGAAGCCGGTCATTTCCGTCAATTTAACGAAATTGGAATAAGTGGGGATCAGGAACATGATGCCCGGCACCATCTGGGTCGCCAGGATGATCATGGAGAAGCTCTTGCTCCCCGGGAAATCGAAGCGGGAAAGGGCGTAGGCCGCCAGGGTAGCAAACACCATGGCAAAGACCATGGCCAGCCCGCAGATGAAGAACGAATTGCGCAGGTACAGGCCGAAATCCACGTTGCGCCACATGTCGATGTAGTTGACCCACGAGATGACCAGGTGCCCCATGCGCGCCGCCCCCTCGCCCACCACCCGTTTGTCCTTTACATTATATATAGAGACGCGCCCATAGGTGGATCCCAGGTACAGGCGCTCGCCGCTAAAGGCCAGGGTGGCCACTTCCGCCGGGGCGTATTCCGAGTCCTTGATCACCGTGCCGTCCACCCGCACCTGGCGGAAAAGCTGGGCATGGTCTTCCATTTTACCGGTCTTGAGGTCATAAAGCTTAAATCCGCGGTTGGTCCCTACATAGACCTTGTCGCCGTGAACCCTAAGCCCTAGGACATTTCCGGTATAAAGGGTCTTGGTCACCTCTCCTTTTGCGGTATCAAAAAGGAAGGCGCCGGTATTGCCCGAGATCACGATCTTGCCGTTGATGGCGCGCAGGCGGGATATTCCGATAGGCAGGTATTGGACCAGGTTATAGACGGCTTCCACCTTACCGGACTTAAGATCCAGCTTGAGCAATCCCTTATCCAATCCCACCAGCATCTTGTCCTTAAAGGGCAAGAGCGAACGGACCTGGGTAGGCGACAATTTGTTCTTTAAACTGAACCTGCGAGTGACCTTTTCTTCAATGGGATCGAACTCCAGCAATTCTTCGAAGCCCTTATAACCCATGGTGAAATAGATCTTGCCCCAGCCGGACACAATGGTAGTGTTGACCACTTTGGCCTTATCGAAATCCGGCAAGGGCAGTTTGAATTGTTTGGACTTCTTAAGATCGTTCTTGTCGAACCTCTGCAGGTGCTTGTTGGCGGATGAGACCCAGACATTTTTCTTGTCCAACAGAAAGTGGGTGGTCATGGTCTGGGCGGTGGTATGATCTTCTTCCTTTAAGGATTTCTTTTCCCATTTGTTTATCCCGCCGTCCGAGGTCAAGACCCACAGATCCGGACCATCCAGCATGATCTCATAAACATTATTGCGGGCGTTGCTTAGCGGGATCTTGCCGATCAGGATATCGGTGTTTTCTTTTAGTGAAGAATAGATCATCCAGCCGATGGGTAAAAGCGTCACCGCCAACAGCCCGAACATGAACATATGAATGACCCAATCGATGATCCGCTTCTTAAGATAATAAGGCATTATTTAGTCGATTCCTCGGCTTTCCGGTAATAGATGAACCAGACATTGACGATGATGATCATGGTGATCATCAGCAGGACCGAGATGGCCGTGCCCACCCCGAAGTTCCATTGCATAAAGGAATTGCGGAAGATGTTGGTCATCAAGAGGTCCCCCCACTCTCCCGGGAACCCCGCGCCGAAGCCGAACATCATGATGACGATATTGAAGGCGTATACATTATATATAAGGCCGAAGAGGATAAGGATGGCCCAGACCGGCTTAAGCAGCGGCCAGGTGATCATCCAGAACTTTCTCCAGGGGGAAGCGCCGTCGATGTCGGCCGCCTCATAAAGCTCTTCCGGTATCTGCTGGAGGCCGGCTAAAAGCAGGAGCATGGAAAAGGGCCAGTAGCGCCAGATGGTGGGGATGATGATGGCCCAGAGGGTATTGGGACCGATCAACCAGAAGGGCTTTTCGGCCACTATATGGAAAACGTCTTTTAGTAAAATGTTGACGATTCCTACTTCTTTTTGCCACATGAATCCCCACAGGATACCGGTGACGTAGGTGGGAACCACCCAGGGGAAAAGGAAAAGCGTGCGGACCAGTCCCTTGCCCTTGAACTCACGGTTGACCATTAAGGCCGCCAGCAGCCCGATCCACAAGGTCCCGAAGGTGACCACGATGGTGTAGATGGCGGTGTTGCGCGCCGACTCAAAGAGCCCGATTCGCACCGGACTGTTGGGATTGATAAGCACGTCATAATAATTTTGGAACCAGACAAAAGGCGCGGCCAGGTACTGGTTGAGGGTGAACTGCGAAAGATCCAGGAAAGACATATAGATTCCCTGGAAGATGGGGGTTACATGGAGAATGAGCATGCCGATGATCGTTGGCAGAATGAAGAGGTAAGCTACCCTGTATTTAACAGCCCGACGCCACCAATTTTTGAACATCGATCCTTATTTTATGATTTTTTAGGGCTAAAAGCAAGAGCCGCAATAATTTAACGGAGAATTAATTCTCCGTTAAATGAAATTTCCAAAATAACCACCCGATAACTTGGCATGGACATCAACCCAATAAGATACGGCTTCAACCTCCCTCCCCTGCAGTTGGACCTGCCGGTAGTGGATGGAGCGGAAGCCCCAAATCCAAGCTCGGCAGTTTATGAGCCGACTAACTTCGCGCCGATCCATTTTTCAGACATTGAAACCACCGAGCCAGCCGAAACCCCTGAATACTCGGATGTTTATATGGCTTCCACCCAGAATTACGGCGAGAATATCATGGAAGGCGGCTATCTGCCGATCAATGGCCCGAAATTTCAGCTGCTCTTAAGATATTTTCAGATCAACAATTCTGCCCCGCCCGCGGACCCTTCCCAATTCTATTATCCCGAAAGATACGCGGCCAATTACGGCGGGGGTTTGCAATTCAGGTGGCTCCAACCTAGCGGCGGCTCGCTCTATGGCCGCTTGCAGATAGCTGATCGGGAAACGTCCGACGGAACGCATCGGGATTCCGCCATCGAATTTACTTATGCCGAACTGGCCGAAAAGTTTATCTTGAGGGCGTTGATCCAAACCTCCGGGGCCGAAGCCCGTCTGACCGATCAATTTTATGCTCGCTTTCCTATCTTGGACAACGACCGGTTGAATATCCGGCTGGGGATCGAATACTCGAGCAGCACCCAAGCCGATCAATCCGTAACTGTTTTGGGAAAGATCGACGGTACCATCCGGCCGGATCCCTGGTGGGGCTGGAACGTGCAGGCCTTTGTTCCTATCCCGACCAACAGCGGTATGGTCGAAGAATATCCGGGTCCGGGCCTGTTCTTCTGGACCGGTTTCGTCCACTCGGAAAGCGCTTTCTCGGAGATAATGCTTTATCTAAACACCAGGACTTTGGATGATGTGCGGGACGTGGTAGGCGGTCTTATTTTAAAGACCAAATTCGGCACCGAAGCCAGATGGTGGCCGGAAATTAATCCTCATTAAAAGTGAAATTTTCATGAGAAGGCATCGAATATATATGGGGGTAATAAATATATGATTATCGATGGAATAGCAAGGTCCGCGAGGAAAGTGGCTCGATATTTGACCCATCCGGCCAGGAAAACCGGTTCCAGGACAGTATTTGATCCAGAGAAAAGAACGACGGTTCGGAGCTTGGCGTTACTTTTTTCCGGATTAGGGCTTTCCAGCTGTCTTGACTCTACCGATAGAGTTGAGGCAGATGCGGTTGAAGAAACCGGCGGCAGAAGTATCCCCATCCCTTTAGGGTTGCCCTCGACCGACTGGCATAAGCCCGGGATGAGCATCGATATTTTAACGGACGGCGTCCGCATTCGAGGAACACTTGAAAATGATTCGCAGGGCTATGGATGGGACTTGACTTTAGATGTTCCGGCGACCAATCCTTACTTATGCATGGATATTGAGGATAGTACCGGCTCTTGGGGCGGGAGCTGGGGAGGCAACTATATGTTTGCTCTTGATCTGAACGGAACACGAGTTTCGCCGATCAATCGGACCCGTAATGTCGATGGATTTATGGAAGCGGGGAGCGGCATTTTGGTTTTTGATCTAGCCGGTTTGCATATAAACGAAGTGCGCTCTTTATTTATTACAACCTTTGCCGGCACGAATATAGATGTGACCATCCGCAATTTAAGGTTGGCCCCCACCCGTGAGGGATAAGAAGCAAGCCAATGGCTGAATTTGCACCGGTTTCTTATTATTCCAATAATAATAACTATTATTATTCCTATGCAGGGAACGAACCGACGGAAATCTGTTCCGATGAAACTATCCAGGCCAACCAAGAAAGGGTAATTGCCGAACACCGGGAACAGCTGGTGGAAAAAGGTATCGTGGCTCCCGATGGCGAAGTGATCGATGAACAGCGGTTGGTTGGTTTAACTTATCTTAGCGAAGAAGAGATCGCAAATCGTCTGGGAGAACCTAATGAACCGCTATATTACATACCCGGCGAGGCCTACGACCGAAGCATTGGAGACAATTATTCGTGGAGCGAGACCGCCCATACCCGCATCGGCTACATGCCCATGACCGACGACGGTCCCATCCAGGGCCTTCCCTTGGGAGGGTTCGGATCGGCCGGCGGGATCGAGAGGACTTACAACGGTAATTTCCCGGTAGTCGATATCGTCCCCGGACGTCATGTCTACAATGATAACGATACCGCCGCCTGCCAGTTCCATGTTTATCAAGGCATCCCCGAAGAAGGGGTCGCTTACGCCCAAACCCTGTGGGCCGGACATCCCGAAGGCGAGCGGCTGGCTTCGTGGAATTTCGATTATCCCGACAATGCCGGGACTTATCACGCCCTGTACCCTCGCGCCTGGTATGAATACGATCATCCTGAAATGCCCGCCCGTTTTGCGGTGGAGCAATTCTCCCCCATCATCGCCGGCAATTATCGCGAAACCTCTTTGCCGGTCTCGGTTTTCGAATGGATTGCGGAAAATCCCACCGACCAAGAAGTGGTCTTTTCGGTAATGATGACCTGGCAGAACATGACCGGCTGGATCCCTCAAGAGGTAGTGGAGCAAACCGATATGCCGGGCATCCGCGTGGTTGGAGGCGAGCAGGCCAAAGTGTATCAGACCGGCTGGGGCATGGAAAGCGCCGGCAATTTCAATTACCACCGCCTGGAAGGAGATGTGGAAGCCGTTATTTTGACCGGCAATCGTCCGGATAATATCTCAACCAATGGAGAATTCTGCCTGGCCACCCAACGTCAACCGGGGGTCGAAATATCTTATCTCACCAATTTCAACACGGATGGAGACGGCTCCGAAGCTTGGACTCCCTTTTCGTTGACCGGAAGGCTTCCCAACACGGATGATCACGCTGTCGCTCAAGAAGGGCAAAATATCGGCGCCGCTATCGCGGTTACGGTCCGCTTGGCCCCGGGAGAGAGAAAAGAATTTCCGATCGTTCTTTCTTGGGACTTTCCGCAGACCGAATACGGCGAGGGTATCGTTTACGATCGTTATTATACCCGCTATTTCGGAAATGAAGGCGGACATTCTTTTGACATCGCTCGGGAAGCGCTGCAAAACCATGAGGAATGGGATCGGCAAATAACCGCTTGGCAGGAACCGGTTTTGAATAATCAGATTATCCCCAGTTGGGCGCGAGGCGCCATGCTTAATGAGCTCTATTACTTAAGTGCGGCTTCCCTGGTATGGGACGCCGAATCCGGCCTATTTGCCGTGCCGGAGAGTGAAAGGGATTATGTGCACAGCGAAACCACCGATGTCGCATCCTATTCTCCCGCCACAGCAATATTATGGCCGGAAATAGAGCAGCGCATGGTAGAACATCTGGCCGAAACGGTATTCATACAAGATCCCAATGAAAGATTATATAATATTTACCAATGGACCTCCCCCATTCCTGAAGATGTGAGAGATGTCTATTTCGACGAAAGAAAAAGTTTATTTGCCGTTCCGCATGATATCGGCGCTTTTAATGAAGACCCGCTTTATTCCTTGAACACCTATAATTGGCAGAATCCCAATATCTGGCCGGGATTGCAAACCGGGCTGGCTTTAAGGATCTATCGGGACTATGTCTTAAGCGGAGAACTTAATTCGGGCTTGATTTCCGATTCTTACCCGGCGGTTTTAGCGAATTTCAGTTATTTGGGACAGATGGACCGGGATGGGGATTTTATACCCGACCACCGGGGAAACGTCTCGGACTGGACCTACGATAATTGGAAAGTGGCCGGCATGACCCTGTACGAGGGTCTTCGCTTCCTGGCAGCGGTTTCCGCCACTCGGGAAATGGCCGAAATGCAAGGTGATCTGCAAACCGCCGATAGCTTGCAGTCTGTTTATGATACCGCCCAGGCCAGCTTTAATCAAAGATTGTGGAATGGGGAATATTACGATATCCATGACGGCAATTCTGACGTATTCGGCGATTACTTGGGACTTTTATATACCGAGATTTCCAACCTTCCATCCCCCATACCTGAAGATCGGGCCCTTTCGGCCCTGCGTACTGTCTTTGAGGAAAACGTATTGGGCTTCGGGAACGGATATATGGGAATGGTGACCGGGACCCGGGATGGAGAGGTTATCGAAGGCGAGCAAGAAAGAGAAATGTGGATCGGCACCAGCTACGCCGCCGCCGCAACCATGATCTCCATGGGATTGGAAGCAGAAGGATGGAGAACCGCCTACGGCACTTACAATGCCACTTATAATTATGGGCTGGCCTTTAGAACTCCGGAAGCCATCACTCTCGATTCGGGGAATGGGAGTTCAGATTCTATGGTCGGTTTTCGCTGCGGCACTTACTACCGGCCGCTATCCATCTGGAACTTGTGGCTAGTTAGCCAGGAAAATTGAAATGACTTTAAGAATTGAAGGAAGGATAAGCCCCTTTACGAATCTGTTGAGGACCACGATAATGCTCACGGCCCTGGGGGCTTGTGGCAAGGGCAGAGCCCAGCAATCAAATCCCATACCGCCCCACCCCACCACCGGATCTGCGGCGCCTCAACTGCCGACCCGGCCGGCATTAAATCCTAACGATATTTTCGATATTGGGGTCCCTCTTCCGGGGAACAGCTCGGCTGCCGCGCCGGCGCCTACAAGTGCAGGCGGCCTTTGCGGACAGGTACAGGAGGATTTCAGCGGAGGACATACCCGCTACTGGTACACCTACGGTGAATTTGAACTGGTCGGCACGCAAGAAGCTCTGCGGGTCAAAGGCACGGCCTCTTCCTGGTCGGGTTTTGGGGTGGACACCGGCAACGGCAATAACGGCGAGGCCTTTGACGCTACCGGCTGCCGCTTTCTGGAATTCGATATCCGCGGATCGTTTTCCGGCAAAATGAAGGTGGAGCTTACCGATTTTTCGGGAAATGTGTTTGAGAAGTGGTTCGAAGCGATACCGCGAAGCAATCATATGAAGATCCGTTTAGAAGCGGTTAGCGGGCAGATCAG
>Ga0265296_1005444_pt1 | contig 10462 bp, 7 predicted proteins | sample MunlanPumphouse1_FD_189073 | JGI IMG/M metagenome (GOLD analysis project Ga0265296, IMG submission 189073) | Groundwater microbial communities from a municipal landfill in Southern Ontario, Canada - Pumphouse #1 | ecosystem: Environmental > Aquatic > Deep subsurface > Groundwater | place: Canada...
TAAGATGCGACTAAGACGCGATTACCACCACCTATTCTTTGAGTAACTATTTTTTCTGGATTCAAAAAAATATGTTCTTCTCTTGGTCGGTGCAATAATTTTTTATCATATAAAATATATCTATTTGCAAATATCGGATAAAATTGTTTGATATCTTTACCCTCCAACATCGGCTTATAGTGTTCATTCTTTCTATAATTTGCAACCATGGCTTTTTTATTTGCTCCAGTAGCAATTCCACAATATATAGATGTTATCTCACCCAAAGAAATTGTATTATCTGATATTTTTTTAGAAAAATCTCTTCCTTCGGTATTTAATGTTATATTAAAAGCATAACTTGTATTTTCTAAAAATTCTTTCTGCTCAATTTCTTTCTTGTTGGACAAATTATTGATACCGAAATTAATTATAGTTTTATTTTTATCTCTTTTATTTTTATCTCGTTCTTTTTGAAGAACAATAATAATTGTTGATGCTGTGACTCCTTCAAATATACCCGAACCTAAATCTACAATTTTAATTATTTTACAATTATCTAAAATAAATCTTCTTACAATGTCGTAAGTAGTTGCTCTTAATATATTATTAGGAATAATAAAGCCGAAACGTCCACCATCTTTTAACAATTGGATTGCTTTAATTAGAAACAATGCATAAAGATTAACTTTTCCTGATTGTTTTGCATGACTACTTGATATCGATTCTAAATTTTTAAAATAATTTTCTCGAACATATTTTTTAAATGATGCTTGAAATTCCACATCTCTTGTAAAAACATATGGTGGATTGCCGATGATAATGTCGAAGCCGTCGTCTTTCATCACTTCAGGAAATTCATCATTCCAATTAAAAGCTCTAATGCCGACGATTTTGGGATCGTCAATTAAAGAGTTACCACATTTGATATTTCCAAGATGAGGTAGTGGTTGTTTTTGATCGAGAGCTTTTAATAATAAATTTAACTGCGCGATTTCTACTGCTTGTTGATCAAGATCAACACCATAAATATTATTCCTTAAAATGTCTATTTTTCGCGGTGTAGACAATTCATCAACTTTTTTATTATTAAATATTTGCTCCAGTTGGCCAAGCTTAGTACTCTTATCAAATTTAGATTGTTTCTTATTTTCGTAATAATTAGATAAATAGTCAAATGCTTTAATCAAAAATGAACCAGAACCGCAGGCGGGATCAAGAATTTTCAAATTCTTTATTTCTTCTTTGGATTTTTCTTTTAAAACTTCGCCAAGAGTATTTTGGACAATATAGTCAACAATGAAAGTCGGTGTGTAGTAAATTCCTTGGGACTTTCTTTTCTTTTTATCTTCATCGCCATCCTTTGATTTTTGCAAAAGATGCCCGAGATATTGTTCATAAACAGAACCTAACACGTCAGCATTGATGGCAGAGAAATCATATTTCTGACCAGCTGATGATTGGTATAAACCGTTGATTATTTTGTCAAAAGCGTCGGTGTAGGCATCCCATTCGATGCAAGGATGATATTCAAATAATCCGCTGTTATAATTTTGTTTATATTCTTCAAAAACTTCGGCCAAAGATTGCAGAAAATTTCGTGGTTTTCGGCCATTCTTTTCCCAAATATGGTAGAGCGATAATAATTTGCTTTCATTTTCCAAACCTCTATCTTCGCAAGTGCGAATAAAAATTAAGCGGTCAAGGATTTTTTGCACGCCTTCGTCAAGAATTTCTTCGGGTATTTTATTATCATTTCCGAGACGAAATTGTTCAGTTAATTCTTTGCGCCATGTTATAAGATCAAGGGAAAGTTGTTTGCCAATTTTTGTGGTTGACGGTTTATGTCCATGCCGCTCGGCATATTTATTAAGCTCGTTATTAGTAAATGATTCTTTGGAAATTAACCACAATTCATCAAAATGATCATAATAATCGTTATATTTAAAAGTCAGCGCAGGATATGGCAACGGGTTGCTGGAAGGATAGAAAACTTTTAGTCCCTCAAAGTCAGTTAGAATTGCCCAGTCAACAGATTTTAACCAAGCATATTCAATTGCTTGCTTGGCAAATTTAGTATCTTCTAAATCGGCATTTATTCGTTTGGCTTCAACAAAAAATTTTATCGTGTTGTTAATCTTGAAAGCGTAATCGGCTCGGTCTTTAGAAATTGCATGCTCAAAACTGACATCATTTTCAAAATCCCAGCCAAGAATTTCGAAAAGCGGACGAATGAATTTGGCCTTTGTATCTTCTTCGTTTATCTGCTTTTCTTGAGGAGTCAGGTTTTCATACTTCTCAATGAGTTTACGAATTTTAATTTTTGCTTCATTTTTGGTCATATTTTCCAATAACATCTTAGTCCTTCGATTCGCTTTGCTCACTCAGGACATTCGACTTTTTGTTTCCCGGTCGAGGACCATGAGTGCTCCTGTTTTTGTCAAAAACAGGAAGTCGAATGGCTGGGGAGGTAGGATTCGAACCTACGATCTCCTGCTCCAGAGGCAGGCGCCTTACCACTTGGCCACTCCCCAACGCTTATAATTAAATCTCGTCTTTTCCCCTTACCACTTGGTCCGGCCTCGGCGAGGCTATCCTCGCTCGGCCGAGACGGGCCACTCCCCAATAAAAAAATGACTAAGTTTTAGTCAGATTATAACAGATATCGAACTGAAATTAAAGGTTACTTAAATAGTTTATCAAACTCAACGCCCTCGATGGTTTCTTCTTTAAGTAACTTTTCGGCGATTTTTTGTAATAATTTTTTGTGCTTAACTATAATCAAATTAGCTTTTTTCTGATTAAGCTCAATGAAATATCTTATTTGTTCATCAATTTCCGAAGCAGTTTTTTCGGAATATCCCTTATGCTCACCAAGTTCACGTCCCAAGAAAACTAATTCCTCTCTTTCGCCCAAAGTCAAAGGACCAATTTTATCGCTCATACCAAAAACTTTCACCATATCCCTTGCGATCTTGGTTGCTTTTTGTAAATCATTTTCGGCACCAGTTGTAGTTTCGCCAAAAATTACTTTTTCTGCTTCACGTCCAGCCAAAAGTTGAGCAATCTCATCCTCAAATTTTGATTTAGAATAAAGATGAATGTCTTCAATTGGCAAACTCCATGTGTAACCGAGTGCCATGCCATGAGAAACAATAGAAATTTTATGAATAGGATCACCGTTTGGAACAAGTTTTCCAACTATGGCGTGACCTGCTTCGTGATAGGCGGTAATAGATTTTTCTTTTTCAGATAAGAGTCGTGATTTCTTTTCGGGTCCAAGCATTACTTTCTCAATTGCTTCTTCAAAATCTTTTTGATTGATAACCTTTTGATTTTTTCGAGCGGCAAAAATAGAGGCCTCATTAACAATATTTCTTAAGTCCGCTCCCGATAATCCAGGGGTAGTACCAGCAATTTTGTCTAAATTAATATCGGCGACAACCGGTCTATTTTTTGCATGAATTTCTAAAATTTCTTTTCTTTCTCTGCGATCGGGAAGAGGTAAAAAGATTCGACGATCAAATCTTCCGGGTCGAAGCAAGGCAGGATCTAAAACATCAGGTCGATTAGTAGCGGCGAGCACAATAACTCGAGTGTCGGTTTCGAATCCATCCATTTCTACAAGTATTTGATTCAAAGTTTGTTCACGCTCATCGTGGGAGCCGCCCAGCCCTGCTCCTCGTTGGCGACCAACGGCATCCATTTCATCAATAAAAATAACAGCCGGTGAATTTCTTTTTGCTTTTTCAAATAGATCTCTTACACGTGAAGCGCCAACTCCGACAAACATTTCTACAAATTCTGATGCGGAAAGTGAAAAGAAGGGGACATCGGCTTCGCCAGCAACGGCTTTTGCCAAAAGTGTTTTGCCGCAACCTGGAGGACCCATCAAAAGTGCGCCCTTAGGAATATCTGCGCCTAATTGTTTAAATTTAGCAGGATGTTTTAAAAATTCTACTATCTCCATTAGTTCTTCTTTTGATTCTTTAAGTCCAGCAACATCATTGAAGGTTACTTTCTTTTTACCGCCAAATAATCTAGCGGTTGTTTTGCCAAAAGACATTGCTTTCATATTACCGCCTTGAGCTTGGCGGAAAATTAACCAAATAAAGACACCTATTAAAAGAAATGGCAAAATATTGCTAATCAATGAGATCCAGATTGATCCGCCCTGAGTGTTTTTTACTTCGATGTTAACTTTATCGGGAGTAATTCCGTAGTCGTTTAATCCAACACCAGATTCTTTATAGGCCTGAACTTGACCATCATCTTTAACATCGGCAGTAACTTTATTTTCTTCAATAGTTATCTTATTGATTTTGCCAGCAATGACATCCTTAGAAATTTCCGAGATAGTTACATCTTTGGGTTTTGTTTTGTCTTGGCCTAAATAATTATACAAAACTAGCCCTGCTAAAATGAGGATAATTATATACAATATACTTTTTGAATTATTTGATTTATTTTCCATGGTGATTTCTATGATATTTGCCGCGCAAAATAGCTTTCTGAAAAACCTATTCCATAGTGTTATTTCAGAAGCGCCATCGCCCGGCCTGCGCAAAGCTTTTTCATTGTGGCCGTGCCAAGCGGCGACACTTCTGCAATAATAGGACGTAGTCCATTTTGCAAAAAGGAGCTTTGCTTGGTGGCTGCGGGTGGGATCGAACCACCGACCTGCGCCTGCCTGCCGGCAGGCAGGGATTACCCGCCTGCATTGGCTATGCTTTGGTGGCAGTGACAGGATTTGAACCTGTGACCAGCGGATTATGATTCCGTTGCTCTACCACTGAGCTACACTGCCAAAGCATTGCGGGCAGGTGATTCCGACGCTCTACCATTGAGCTATAGAGCCCCTTCTCCTAAAAAATTCTTGAGTTGCTTGTTAATATATTTTCTTCCTGAACCACCTTTAAGAAATTTTTCTCTATTTAAAGCATCTTTTTTATCTTTATATCCTTCAAAATATATTAATTTCCAGTTTTTATATCTTTGGGTAAATCCACCTTTGCCTGAAATATGATCTTGATAGCGTTGTTTGATATTAGTTGTAAAACCAATATATAAACCTTTATTATCTGGGTTTAGCAATACATATACGAAATAAAACATGATATTTCTTGTCCGCGCAAAGCTTTTTCATTGTGGCCGTGCCAAGCGGCGACACTTCTGCAATAATAGGACGTAGTCCATTTTGCAGAAAGGAGCTTTGCTTGGTAGCGGGGGCTGGATTCGAACCAGCGATCTCAGGCTTATGAGACCTGCGAGATACCACTTCTCCACCCCGCGTTATAAATACAACTGTTATTATATCTGAAAAATCTCCTTTAGTCAATATTGAAGTTTTATTTTTTACTTTTTACTTTCCAATCACATATTGCCACCATTTGACGAAATTTGGAGTAGGAGAGACATTATTCTGAGTGATACTTTGCGAAGTTATGTCCTCTATGGTGATTTTTTTATTAGAAAGTTCAGGAATAATCAAAACATTTTCACCGGGCTTGAGATAATTTAAATTCAATTTAGCCGCCAATTCTTTATAACTAACAGTTTGATAATAGAGAATCAGGTTTTTTTGCAAATCAACTTCTTTTTGAATGGTGTCGATCTTTGATTTTATTGAATCGATTTTTTGGTTGGTCTGATAATTTTGCCAAATAGATTTGCCAATTCCAAAAAGAATATAGACAATTATTGCTATAATAACAATATTTTTAGTAACCAGAGTGAATTTATCGGCAATGTTTTTTATTTTTTCTTTCATCCCAGTATATCAACCCAGTAGAGCTACTTTGACCGAAAATATTAATTTTCGAAGAAAATTGTCAAAGTGATTCTACTGGGTCAACCTTTCAGTAATAATTAATTAAAATGTTTTTGATTTATTAACTAATTATTATTTTTTTGATTGATTCCCAGTCGACCACGAACTTTCAGTATAATTATTAATTTAAAACATTCTGAAAGTTGTATCACTGGGTCATCTTGTTATCTATTATACATCAAAAGCAGCGAGGCCTCCACTCGATTTTACTCGCGGTGAAGAAGTCTCGCTGCTTATTATCATTCGTGAAATTAGTGTTCTTTATTTGTGCGATTAGTGGTTGCTTCAGCGCCTACCAGCGTCCACCTTTACCTTTGCCTTTATCTTTATTTTTGTCGTTATTATCTTTATCTTTTGTCTTGTTATCATTTTTCTTCTCATTATCTTTAGTGTCACCGATCCACCATTGATAGCCGTAATATCCACCAAATCCTGCGCCAACCGCAAGGAGTAATATTCCCAATGTGATTAATAATCGAGACCAATTAACGCCTTCTGTCTCATCATTATTTGTTTCAGAGGATTTCACTTCACCATTGTCGGATGGGGTAGTAGTAACTGCTTGATTATCTGAGCTTGGAAAAACTGTTGATTCGGCTGCTTGAGCAGTGCCAAAAAATTTACTAGATTTTGAAGTCGAAGTCGTAGTTGTGGTAGTGGCAACGACTTTATGTGGTGTTTGATTAACAACTGCATAATCACTCGTATTCCCAGAACTATCAGCTGACGCCACGCCAAATTCATATTCAGTGTCGTTAGCTAAACCTGTTACCGTTGTAGAATTGCTTGTTAAACCATTCACAGTTACGTATGAAGTATTATCAATACTGGTCGATTTTCTGTATCTGAAAGAATAGGAACTTGCATCGTTTACTTTATCCCAACTTAGAGAAACTTGTCCATCGCCGGAATTAGCTGTAAAGTTTGTTGGTTTAGCCGGGGCTGTAATATCTGCACCCGGAGTTACTGGAGTAAAGTGATCGGCATTAGCCCAAACATATCCTGCGTATTGAGCGCCATTGAACAACACATCCGATGTTTCAACACCTGTACTTGTATATAATTTCCATTGTGAATTAGTAAAATCATAATAGTATAATCCTTGTATTTTACTTTCATCTGTTATTCCTGCATCAATTAAATCTTGTGCGGTATAGTGAATTTCAATTCTAACAGGAAAAGTGATATTAGCATCATTTGCAACTGAGAAATCGTAATACTTATTTAAGAAATTAATGCCTGACTTGCCCGATAATGGATTGCCGCTGAAGGTCGAGACGAATAGTGTGGTCGGAGTGTTTGCATTGATGTTAATTTTTAGATTACCATTAATGTAGCTGTTTAATCCTTGAGCGAGATTGGTAGGATTTACACCTGAACCTAAATTACTATAGAAAATTTTGTCAGAGGAAACTGGCGAGATATTTCCTGCCTCATCTTTAAATTGAGCGTAAACGTGTTTAATTCCATTTCCTTGTGAGAGTTTCCAAACGTCATCAGGCGATGGATAATTTCCATTGTACGTATCAGCAAAATCCAGCCACATTCCTGATTTGTTATTTAATCCATCTGGTATTAATTCACCATTTACATCCAAGGTCGGTTCATTAGATAATTTCATATATCCACTTACACATTTAATTTGAAATTTAGTGGTCGCGATAATCGAATTGTCTTGATGTGTTAAATCTAGGTTAACCTGAGGATAATATTGTGCGTTAGCAACATTATAAATATTTTGCCAATCTTGGCCATTTGTTACGTCCGCGTCTTTATTGATGGTGATTGATCCTGTTGGGGCAATTGTGTCGACTACATTTACAGTTCTCGTTACTTGTACTGCTGCATTGCCACTTGAATCAGTTACGTCATAGGTTACCGTATATGTGCCTATCAGGTTAGTATCAACATTACTAGAAGAAATTATATTTGCTGTGATATTACCATCAATATTATCTGATGCGGTTGCACCTGCATCAACATAAGTTGAACCCACCTCAGTATTTACTGGATTAGATCCTAATAATGTTATTACTGGGGCTGTGGTATCTGACACTATCTCAGAATTTGCCGCTTTCGGTGTGCCTTTAGCGGTAGTTTCAGAATCGAAATTTACTGCACTAGTAGCAGTGTGCCAATTAGAGGCTAATGTTCCATCGCCTGGAGTTGAGTTTCTCTCCATTGAATACTTATTAGTATTGTCTCCTGCCAGTGGTGCGCCGCTTCCGTCATCTGCAGTATCAATCAAAGTTCCAGTGTTATCAGCTGAAGCATAGAGTTTATATTGGGCATCAGTATTTGATAAGCTGACTGCGGTATCTACCATGTCTGGAGCCACATTTAAAATTGAACTTGCGTTATCTTGACTAAAGTTAGAAATAAGAAAATAACCACCTGGCGCAAGAGAGCCAGAACTAATACCTAATATCAATACATCATTTTTGTAAATGGAAAATTGTGTAACAGAGAAATCAATTGTCGAAATAGAATTGTTTTTTAATTCTACCCACTCATCACTAGCCGATGTGGGAGATCCCGTCCACATTAATTCATTTATGATTACGTCACCATGGCTTGCAAGAAAACTTGCTTTTGCTTTCTCGAATTTAAAAAGCCCAGATACAAATGAGGTTTGTATCATAAAACTGAATATAATTAGTGCGATAAAATATCGCTTTAATTTTGTTAACATCTTTATCTCCTTTATCCCGATTTGTCCCGAGTATTCTCGAGGGACTAAGCCGGGAGATTATCTGATTTTTTTGTTTCAGATTTTTGTTTTTACTATCGAATATCGTTTCTAACCAACAAAAAATAAACCGCGATGTTTATGTCGCCTCCATGTAACAGCTATAAGCCATAAGCTATAAGCTGTAAGTTAATTTGAGAATATATATAAACAATCATACTTAAAATATGATTGGAAAAACCCTTCCTTATTTTTAACGAATTTTAGTTTTTGATCCGTTCGATTTTACTCTCTTCGAGTCTGAGCGATGAGGTCGTCAGACCTCAGAGTCGATGACAGGGTCATCCTGAGCGTAGTCGAAGGATGGTGAGAACTTTATTTCTGGTCTCCATAGCCCTAACTGTTTGCCCTAATCTACTTTTGATCTATAATCAAGCGGACTAAAGCGGCATAATGTAGCCATACAGACATTCTCAATTTATATTTAGTTGAATATGTTGTCAAGAGCTATTTTTTAGTAAATTTGTGGATAACTTATACATTCTACGTTCGTAATTAAATAAAATACAATACATTTCACGTTCGTGAGTTAAATAATTTACAGGTTAAAAGTTAAATTCCAAAGATAAAGCTAGTAATTTTGTTAAAAAGAGATGAAAAAGGATTTGTATTTTTTTGTTTTTTTCCAAACATTTCAACTACCATTGTTGTTTCGTGACCATTAAAATCGCCAGTAACAACTGCGATCGCGATATCTTCGTAATTTTCATCAAGGATATTATCTTTATGAGTGGGGCTATTCATCCAGGCCTTATTTGTTCCTTCAGAGGTTCTAAAATCCATTGCTAAATTTTCCCCTGCGACAGAATAGTTATACCCAGCATTATGAATAAAATTCCAAGGGCTCTTGCCGTCTGGAGAATAATGCTCGAAGTAATTATTTTTAATCATATCGTCAGCTTTATTTTTGGCCGCAAAATATAAAGAGTAATCAAAAGATAATGGTTTTAAACCATTTTCCATTCTTTCCTGATTAGTTAACTGAATTAGTCTTGACTCATCTACTGGAGTAGCAAACGCAGGAGTAGACAATATGACTAATGAGAACACTAAAATTATGGTTAAAAAGTGCTTAATAATTTTTTTAATTTTATCATGTGTAGTCATTATTCCCTCCTGGTTCGTTTCCGTTAAATTATAATATCATATCATAAAATTTGCCTTATGTCAAGATAGATAAGGGTAAAAAGATTATATCTTATTCAAAAAGACGCAGTTGATTTTCCCAGCGAGAAAATCCCTGCTTGCGCTCGACCTCATCTTTTGACCGTGCGATTCGGTCTGCGCGACACTTTTCTCTACAAGATATAATCTTCTTGAATACTGTGAACTAATATGGTAAAATATTAACAAATGCGCGTGTAGCTCAGCTTGCCCCGCCATCAAGTGGCGGGGTGAATTAGAGCATCCTTCTTATGACGCATGGGCTAGTAGCTCAGTGGTTAGAGCGCTTCTCTTATAAGGAAGATGTCGAAGGTTCGATTCCTTCCTAGCCCACCAAAATAATAATTTATGAAAATATTTGTTTATCTTTTAGAAGATAACAGTTTCTCTTTTTTCTATACAGGTATTACTTCGGATATTGATAGAAGATTAAAAGAACATAACTCAGGAAATGTTAAAGCAACCTCAGGAAAAAAACCATTTAAGCTGGTTTGGTTTAAAGGATATAACTCATATAGTGATGCGAGAAAACACGAAAAATGGTTGAAAAAGAAAAATCGAGAGTATAAGTTACATTTAAAAGAAATTGGTATTTGAATTTTGAGTTAGGTTGGTCGATGGCTTGCCCCGCCACATGATGGCGGGGTTCGATCCCGCCTATAACAAGACGGGACAAGTCCCGTACATAAAAGGCGGGACAAGTCCCATCCACGCGCACCACGAAAAACTCTCCCGATTCG
>Ga0265296_1005445_pt1 | contig 10461 bp, 12 predicted proteins | sample MunlanPumphouse1_FD_189073 | JGI IMG/M metagenome (GOLD analysis project Ga0265296, IMG submission 189073) | Groundwater microbial communities from a municipal landfill in Southern Ontario, Canada - Pumphouse #1 | ecosystem: Environmental > Aquatic > Deep subsurface > Groundwater | place...
GTAAAAGCGGCGATGTCAGAGCTTACTGCAGATGCAATGCTTTGCAAAGATGACAACGGTAATATTCAGACAAAAGCAGTATCAGCAGGTTTCAGTTGCAAGAAAAGCACACCTTTAGCTGGAGAAGTCATCGCGGGCACAAATCTATGCAGTAAAACGACTAGTATTTCTAAAGCCTGGCCAGAAATGCCCACGGGCTTTTCTAATAAAGTATATATAAGTAACGGGGACAAAGATAGCTGGATAATCACGACAAAACTGCTCAGTTGCAAAAATTTTGAATGTAGTTCTAGCGGCTGCAGTGAAAAATAAATATTGGAGTAAAAATGAACGAATTGCAACAAAGCGACGGGACAAGAAAATTTCTGAATGTGACTTATTATATCGGACTTGTTGGCACGATTATTTCAGCACTCCTTTTAACTTCATTGTGGTTTTCGCCTGGAGCCCACAATAATGCAAGCGGAAACGAAGGCGCCGGAGTATTTGTGATAATTATAGGATTCTTCCTATTAATATCGTTAGTTATAACCGCAATTTCCTTAATATTTTTGGGATCTAACCAAAACGAGTTAGAAGATATTCCCAAGAAAAAACTGGTTAATAATAACATATTTGCGTTAATAATTGTTGGTATAATAACATATTTTATATACTATCTCTCAAATTATATGCATGGACAATCTGCGATATGGGAAAATTCCATATTTTATTTCATGCTTATTTTCATAGCAATTATAATAATAAAGATTTACTATTTAGGTAAAAACAATTTTCACATTGTTGCAATTATTAATAAAATTATGGTTTGGGTATTAATTATCGGGGCATCGGCAGCCATAATTTTTCGATAAATTAATATTTTAGCCCTCCTATGATGCTTACTGTGAAACCTACTCCGTAGTGTTATCACAGTGCACATTTCGGCGGGCGCCGCAGGATTATATATAAACTAATGTGCGTCGGAGGAAACATGAACGAATTACAACAAAGTAATGGAGTTAGAACTTTTTGGAAAGTGATTTATTATCTCGGATTTATAATAACAATACCCTCAATATTAGTTTTAATATCAATCATTAAAAAAGAATCAAGTCCTAACTATTATGGTACAGATCAAGGTGATGCTATATTTTTTATACTCTCTATTCTATTACTTTTTATATCACTTTCTTTAATAATAATTTCTAAAATATTTTCAGTACCCGGTCAAAATGAAACACCAGAAAGTTTCAAAGCAAAATTGATGACCAATAATTTGATAGCTGCAGTTATTTTAGGCGTAATTTTATTATATTCGATAATAGAATATCATAACAATTTTTTGGTTTATAATAACGTATTATTGCTTGATATTGTTTTTGTCATCTTTGGAGTTTTAATTGCAAAAATTATTTATATCTTTAAAAGCAATTTTCACATTGCAGCAATTATCAATAAAATTATGTTTTGGGCAATGATATTAGGATTTATAATGTTTATCGCATCTAAATTAATATCATCAACTCCTATTTTTGCCAATGCTGCCACGACTTCTACGCCGACAACAAGCTCGACAACTTTAGCGACCACAAATGCTTGCGCGCCATCTGTTGTAAAACCAGAAAAACAAGAAACTCGTTTAGGAACTATCGCCACGAATCCTGATATTTTGCAAGTTGGGGGATTAATAACCTCAACAGTTACGATAAATGGCGGAATATCTGACGTAACGATTTCCACTCCAGCCGAAATGGAAGTTTATGATTATAGTCCAAAAACTTTGCCAGACGAAGGTGCCTCAGCCAAAGCTGGAAATTGGAAACCAGCAGCAGGAAAAACTCTTCCCGATGGTGTATATTCAGTTACTTATACCGCCAAAAAATGGACAAATTATGCTTGGCAGAAAATTTATTATACCATTACTAACAATCAAGGTACGGGTAATGGCAATGACAACTTTTATGTTTACTATAATACCGTGCCGATTCAGTTAAGTTTAGGGATAGAAAATCAAGCTCCACAATCAACGAAGCAAGTTGTACGCAAAGTTGATATTGTAGCTTTGCCTGGCGTTAAAGTTAATTTGACTGTTAATAAAGGTGGATTAGGAAAGGATATATCATCGAGCGCTGGAACGACTTTGCAAGTAAAAGCAGATAGTTTGGGAAAAGCTTCGGCATATCTATTTGCTAACGAAGGCGATACTGTAAAATTTACTGCCAACAGCCCCGATTCTTGCCTAAGTTCAGAAATTACTCAATCTTTTACGATCCCCCGTTCTGATATTGCCAGAACTTATGTAGATAAAAGTTGGCAATTATGGCTTGGGATCGGTTTGGGAATTATAATAATTATTTTAGTGATATACTGGTTAATGAAGAGACGAAAAGACCAATCGCAACAATTACCGCCATCAATGCCTGTCTCACAACCGAATCCAGATCAAAATAATATTGACAGTAATCAATCAAATCAACAAAATTTATAAGGAGGAGATTTTATGGGAAAAGCATTTTTTTGGGTTTTATCTTTTTTAGCAGTTGGAACAATTGCCTTTATGGGAGGGTCTTGGTATAAAGGAAATAATTCCACTCCAACTTCTACACCTACTTCAACTGTAGCTGCCACTGCAACATCAACTTCTACTTCTACACCAACCGCCACCACAACCACTACACCGACAATTGATCCGTATGCAGGCTGGAAAACTTACACGAATAATGTGATTGGTTATAAATTGCGCTATCCTTCAGGATGGATAGTTAAAGAAGTAAATACCACCAGCGAAGTAATTGAAAAAGATGTAAAATATATTACCATCACTAATCCTGATAAAAAATATTTTCTCGCTTTTGGTCTAAAATTGAAAACAGATGCATTCGTCACTTCCGATAGAACCGGTATTGGCGCTGGAGACTTTGTAAAAAATGGCAAAATCACTATTTTAGGTACAAAAGTTGACATCGAACAATTATCTTACAAAAATAAAATCAAAGAAGTTTTTTATCCGCAGAGCATAACAAAAACTGCCGATGGTAAATATCAATTTACTGCCAGCTTTAGCGCTAATGATATCGCGGGTTACGATTCTTTGGACATGACTAATTTAACCGAAGAAGCAGCAGCCGAAAAAATACTCAAATCAGTAGAACTACTATAGAATTTGCAACTTCTATTGCAAAATATTTTGTTTCTGCTAAAATATAAGCAAGTTAAAACTCTTTTTCCCCGATATAACCATAATCGGGGCCCCATGTCCATAAAGAGAGTTATTTTTAATACTAATTTGCCTACTAAATACCAATTTTATTAATGTACTAATAGATTGACTGACTTATTAGTACATTAGTACCTAATTCGTAATTAGTCAGGTCGAACAGGAGTTACGATGTACGATATCACATTTATCGCTAAAGAAGAAAAAGACCCAACCATCAAAAAAACTATTTTAGAGTTGGGCGGAAAAATTATTTCCGAAGATTTTTTTGGACGAAAAAAACTAAGTTATAAAATCAACAAAGAAGATGCTGGTTTTTATACTACCTACGTTTTCGAACTTGACCCAGACAAACTCATTGAAATCAGTAAAAAATTAAAACTTAATACTGATATTATCAGATATTTGATTATAACTAAGAAAAAAATTATGGTGAGAAAAGTCAAAGAAATTAAAAAAATAGAAACCGGGAAAAAAGATGTAATCAAAGAAGTTCCAACGTCTATTGACTCGGTATCCCAACCTGAACCTGTCTCGCCGAGTCAAGGCGGAAGCGTCGGAAAAGAAAAAGTTGAAGAATCAAAAGTAGAAGTCAAAGAGCCAGAAAAGCAAATGAAAACAGAAACTAAAAAACCATTTATTAAACCTATCAAAAAAACAGAAATAAAAGTGGAAAAAGTTGACGAAGAAGAACGACTTAAAAAATTAGAAGAAAAACTGAATGAGTTACTTAAAGACTAGTAAAAAATATGGTTATATTGTTAAATGGCTAAATTGCTGGAAAACAATTAACAATATGACAATTTAACAGTTTAACAATATGGAGGTTCAAATGACTGACTTTAATCAAGCGATAATTTTAGGAAATTTGACTAGGGATCCAGAGGTTAGATCCACGCCTAACGGCCAATCTGTGGCATCCTTTTCTGTCGCCACCAATCGACGCTGGACTAATCGTGAAACCAATCAGCCACAAGAAGCAGTAGAATTCCACAATGTCGTTGCCTGGGGCAAATTAGCAGAAATATGTGGACAGATTTTATACAAAGGTAGGAAAGCTCTGGTTGTAGGCCGACTGCAAACTCGCTCATGGGAAGGCCAAGACGGAAACAAAAGATACACCACAGAAATTGTGGCCGATCACATTTCTGCCACTGGCGCACCAAGATCTTCTTCGGAAGGCGAATTGCAAAGATCAGCAGAAACATCCGCTCAAATGCCAAGCGAAAAACCAACCAAAAAAGAAGCTGAAAAACCATCGACTAAAGAAGATACGAAAAGTGAAGAAATAAATTTAGACGATATTCCATTCTAACAATAATCTACAGATTACTAATGAATGCGAATTACAAATAATATAAATTCGTAATTTGTACAAATCCGTAATCAGTAGAAAAATTAAAACTAGGAGTTTTATATGATGCGAGGCAACACAAATAGTAATTTCGGACGAAGAAAATTTTGTTACTTTTGCCGAAAAAAAATCGAAGAAATAGATTATAAAGACATTCAGCAATTGCGTAGATACTTGGGTATTTGGTCAAAAATTAGACCTGCTAAAGATACTGGCACTTGCTCCAATCATCAGCACAAGGTTACTCAAGCAATCAAGCGCGCTAGGTTTATGGCTTTATTGGCATACACTACTAGATAAATTCAAATTACAAAATTCAAATTTTTAATCAATGTCTAAAACTCAAATTTAAAAACATTTAAACATTTGAATTTGATTTAAAATTTATAATTGGAATTTTGAATTTAATCTTATGGAGTTTCTATGTTATATCTAACCGATCTGAAACCAGGCGCAAACTTTATTTTCAATAATGAACCACATCAAGTTGTTACTTCCGAGCACTCAAAACAAGGACGAGGTGGGGCTATTATGCGTACTAAAATAAAGAATCTCCTTTCGGGAGCAATGTTTGACCGTACTTTCAAAGGCAATGAAGAATTCGATGAAGCAGAAATTGAAAGAAAAAAAGCCCAATTTTTATATAAAGAAAAAAACGATTATTTTTTCATGGATCCAGAGAGTTTTGATCAATTTTCTTTAACTGAAAATCAAATTGGAGAAAGTAAGAATTTTCTCAAAGACGGATTAGATACCGAAATTATATATTTTGAAAACAAACCAATTAATGTTAATTTACCGATAAAATTAGATCTCAAAGTTACCTACACTGAGCCGGGTTTCAAAGGCAACACTCAATCTGCAACCACCAAACCGGCTACTTTAGAAACCGGCACCGAGGTCCAAGTTCCGCTTTTTATTAAAATTGGTGATATAATTAGAATAGATACTCGCAGCGGACAATACGTCGAACGCGCCTAAACAAATTTCTAATTTTTATGCTTATTCAAGCTTCCACAATTTTAAATTTGCCGGTGGCGGCTATTGAAGAAAAGGCCAAAATTGGCACAGTTAAAAATCTAATTATCAATCCAGAAAATGGCGAGCTTATTGGTTTAATCGTCAGAAAAACTGGGTTTATTTTTAGTACAAATAAAATTTTAAGTGGTCATGACATTTTGGATATCGATAAAAACGGTGTGGTAACCAGAAAAGAAGAAAATTTGGTAGACATCAAGGAAGTGATAAGAATAAAAAAAATTATTAGCAGTAAAATATGTGTTCTTAATCAAAAAGCTGTTACTCAATCTGGCAAATATTTAGGAAGGGTCAATGATCTCTTAATTGAGAGTGAGACACTTTCTATCGTTAAATATTATATCCACGGAATAATTGAAGACAAAATATTCCCTGCAAATAAAGTAATAGAAATTACTAAGAAAGCTGTTATTTTTTTTGATGATGTGATTGAAAGTGTGTCAGCTACAGAAATGGAAGGTGCTGCTGCTTAATGGAGAAAAATTGAATAAAAAATCTCTTAATTTTGATCTATTTTTGATTTTTTTATGGCCAATCATCATTGGCCTGATTTCATTCTGGATGAAACCTAATGCTTTATATTCAATAATTTTATTCTTATTAATTCCAGCTATTTACCTATCATTTAAAGGCACTGAATTTGTAAAAAAATCACTACTTTTTTCTGTAATAATTGCTATACCAACAATGATCGTGATTGATTACATTGCCCAAATGAATCAAACTTGGTTAATGTATTCTTCCTCTATTTTACCCTTTAAATTTTTTGGCATTGTTACATTTGAGGTTGTGTTATGGGCCGTGGCTTTGATATATTTGATAGTAATGTTTTATGAATATTTTTTGGATAGACACTTCACAAAAAAATTATATACAGAAAAACTCAAATATCTTCTAATAATTTTATTGGTATTCTTTTCACTTTTCGTTTTTCGTTTTTACGAAGGATCAATTTTTAGAATTCCATATTTTTATTTATTTTGGGGAATACTTTTACTTTTTATTCCGGTAGTACTTCAATCTATTAAACATTTTCAAACAACAGCTAAATTTTTTCTTGCCTTAGCGTACTTTTTCTATCTTGATTTTATCTATGAAATCACCGCAATAAAATTAGGTTGGTGGAGTTTCCCTGGTAGAGAATTTATAGGATGGGTTACGATCATGAATATTCGTTTTCCGATTGAAGAATTATTTTTTTGGATGATATTATTTACTTTAGGAGTTTTGACTTATTTCGAATATTTTGATGATGATGAAAAATAAGATTATAAGATAAATATTAACAAAAAAATACCCAAAAAGCTGTTGTCCTTCCGATGATGCGATTGAGAGTGTGTCATCTACAGAAATGGAAGGTGCTGCTGCCTAATAGTAATTTTATGATAATTGAGATATGATGGACTAAAATATATGAATATTATTGATTTAAGAAATTTAAATAAAACTTATAACAAGGGCGGAGCAGAAATAAAAGCCTTGATTGATATTAATTTGGGTATAAAAAGAGAAGAATTTGTGGCGATCATGGGACCAAGTGGGAGCGGAAAAACCACCTTGCTCAATATGATTGGTTTGTTGGATACTCCTGACTCTGGTAAATATTTACTTGATAATCGCGAAATAACAAATAAAACTGGCCAGGATACTCTTGCATCACTTCGCCGTGATAAAATCGGTTTCGTCTTTCAAAGCTATAATCTGCTTCCTAAAGCAACTGCACTTGATAACGTTATTATGCCAGCGATTTATTCTGGTTTAAGCGACAGGACAAAAATTGCCAAGGATTTATTAAAACAAGTTGGCCTGGAAAAAAGAATTAATCATTTGCCAAACCAGCTTTCCGGTGGAGAGAAACAACGAGTGGCAATCGCCAGAGCTTTAATTAATAGTCCGCAGATTTTATTAGCCGATGAGCCAACTGGCAATCTCGATACTAAATCTGGTCAAGAAATTATGAAAATATTTACTGATTTAAATAAAAATAAAGGGTTAACAATTGTAATGATTACTCATGAACCCGACATTGCCAAATATGCACAAAGAACAATTAGAATGAAAGATGGAAAGATAATATAATGCACAAACCCCCACAAATTTTATTACACAAATAGTACAAATTATTTGTAAGATTTGTGAAAAATAGATTCGTGGGGCTTAACACAATATTTATGATAATTTTCGAATCAATTAAACTGGCTTTAAAATCGATTTGGGCGCATAAAATTCGTTCGTTTTTAACAATGTTGGGAATTATTATTGGCATAAGTTCGGTAGTAATTCTCGTTTCCATCGGTGAAGGAGTTAAAAATGATGTTAGGAAACTTGTCGGTGACTTAGGTTCTAATATGATATTTGTAATTGGCGGGGATTTAGGTATCGGCAGCAATGCCTCAACTTCTCAAAGTCAAGGTGGAATAAAAAGTGCCTTTGGTAATCCTGCTAATTTAATTGCCAATAACATTTTTACTATTGATGATATTAATGCAATTGAAAAAGTCAGTGGGGTTAGAAATGTTACTCCAGTAAGTGTTATCTCTGGATTAATTTCTTATGGCGACAAAACTACATCACCAATAATTTCCTCTGCCAAACCATCAATTCAGGATATTTTAACTGGGGTAAAACTCGATAAAGGAAGATATTTTACTGATCAAGAGGAAACCGACCACAAGAGCGTGATCATTATCGGCGACACAGTTCGCTCCACACTTTTTGGCGATGTTGACCCGATCGGCAAAAAGATTAAAATTAGCAGTCAGAAAAAAGATTACGAATTTGAAATTATTGGTACTTTTGCCAAGCCAACTACATCTACTTCTTTTTCTGGTGATTATAACACTTTCACTCTTATTCCCTATTCTACCGGTAAAATATTATTTAATGATAATAAAGATAATATAATGAGAATCGGAATAAGGGCCGAAGACAATACTGATCCAAAAGTGGTTTCCAAGGCAATAGCCAACGACCTACTCACTCGACACAAAAAAGAAGAATTTACTGTCATGAGCCAAGATGATATGCTTGGAATGTTAGATACGGTTATGAATATGCTGACTGCTTTTGTCTCCGCAATTGCAGCCATTTCTCTGGTTGTCGGCGGTGTTGGGATTATGAATATAATGTTGGTTTCTGTGACTGAAAGAACTCGTGAAATTGGAATTAGAAAAGCCGTCGGCGCCACTAACGGAGCAATTTTATTACAATTTCTGATAGAAGCTGTTTTTGTTTCCATTGTCGGCGGAATAATTAGTTTGGGATTGGTTAGAATCGCAACCGAGATCATTGAACATTACACCGAATTAAGCCCTGCGATTACTTCCAGCTCGATAATTATTTCTATGGGAGTTTGTATCGGTATCGGAATTATTTTTGGCCTAGCACCAGCCATTCAGGCCTCACGTAAAGACCCTATCGAAGCATTGAGATATGAGTAATCGTGTAACTTGTAACGTGTAACCTATGACACAAGTAATCAATCTTAAACGCTATACGTTACACGCTACACGTTATAAAAAAGAAGTTGTGATATAATATAAATAATAATATGACCCAGTAATACAACTTTCAGAATGTTTCCTAAATTTGTATATTATCTGAAAGTACAGTCATGCTAACAAAAATTAAACAATATAAAAGGTCGATTTTACAAAAAACATTACAAATTTAACTGAAAGTTGATATACTGGGATGAAAAATTTAATTCGTTATTCAATTTATTCATTGATTGCTGGAGTAATAATTTCCACCCTGGGAATGAGTGGTAGTATATCTGTGAAAGCAGATACTATCAAAAATTCCATGCCAGCGCTTTTTCAGGGTTCAATGGCAGCCGTAATCATTGGAGCTATTTTGATATTGTTGTCATTGATTTTCTTCGCCATGGCTGTTTTTAAACAAGAGAAATGATATCAACTATTTTATTTAGATCATTGAGTTTATCTTAAAAATTATTTTAATTACTTTATATTTTTACGCTCGAGCGTAATTTTGTAAACTAAATTGGCTCTAAAATAGATAAAAAAAATAGGAACGTGTTCAATATTAAGTATATGCAAAAAATCCGCACTCGCGGATTTTTTGCATAAAATGATTTTTTGTAATAATTTCCAATTATGTTTGAAAATTAAAAATTAAAAATTGTAAATTTCTGCAAAGTAGGTTAGTACCCCATTCCACCGTCAGGCATTTGCGGCATTTGACCGCCTACTGCTGCGTTTTTCTCTGGCAAATCGGTTACCACCGCTTCGGTAGTAAGCAACATCATAGCCACTGAAGCAGCATTTTGTAACGCTGCACGAGTAACTTTTAGTGGATCAATAATTCCTGCTTCCACCATATCAACATATTCATCCTTATTAGCATTATATCCCATACCACGTTCCATTTTTCTAACTGCCTCGATAATGATTGATCCTTCTTTTCCAGCATTAGTGGCAATTTGCCGCATTGGTTCTTCTAAAGCACGGCGAAGAATTTTTACGCCAACGTTCTCATCTTCATTATCTATATCAATGTGATCTAAAGATTTTATCACGTCGACAAGTGCTACTCCTCCTCCAGAAACAATTCCTTCTTCGACAGCGGCTTTGGTAGCAGAAACTGCATCTTCGATACGATGCTTTTTCTCTTCGAGTTCAACTTCTGTTGCTGCACCGACTCTTAAAATTCCTACTCCACCAGAAAGTTTGGCTAATCTTTCGGTGAGCTTTTCTTTATCGAAATCAGCTTTGGTTTTGGTAATTTGAGTTTTTATTTGCTTTATTCTATTTTTGATATCATTTTCTTTGCCTTTTCCTTCAATGATAGTAGAGTGTTCTTTATCGACAACAATTCTTCTAGCCCGGCCAAGATGTTCCTGAGTCAT
>Ga0265296_1005447_pt1 | contig 10459 bp, 8 predicted proteins | sample MunlanPumphouse1_FD_189073 | JGI IMG/M metagenome (GOLD analysis project Ga0265296, IMG submission 189073) | Groundwater microbial communities from a municipal landfill in Southern Ontario, Canada - Pumphouse #1 | ecosystem: Environmental > Aquatic > Deep subsurface > Groundwater | place: Canada...
TGTTCGAAGAACAGCGCCATCTTGGCAGCCGAGCCTAGCTGCTCAGCAATATGCTCCGCCAGCTCAGCGGACAGGCGGCCTGGCGCAACCCGATTCTCGTCAAGAGACGCGGCGAAGGTCCCGTCGGGTTTCCGATCGGTGAACAGTTCTGCAAACTCCAAGCTATCGGCATTCGCGTGACGCGACACCGTCGTTGCCCATTTCTGCAGTAGTGAGCGTTGCCCCGGCTTGCGTTTTAGCAGCCATTCCCAGCTCAACCGATTGGCAGGATTTTCGGGATCGACTGTGAATTTGACCTGGGTGATCTCAAAACGTCCATCCTGTCGACACGCAACCAAGTCATCGATCGAGGCATAGTCGGGATTGTCGCTATCAAGCTCGATCCATTGGTAAACGTCGGGCTGCCGATAGAAGCCGATCAGCAGCTCGATGGCAGCAAGATCCTGATAGTCGAAACTTGCGCGCAGTATTCCTGGCTTTTTGAACCCCGAGGTCATTTTGACTGCATGCCATCGAAACGGAGTTCACCCAACCGGCATCTGCGACAAAATTTCTGCCAATTTAGCTGCAGCCGATTTCGTAGAAACCGGCATAAGGCGTTTTGAGGACCGGCGGGTGTGAATGCAAACTGGAGGCGGTGAAGCTGCTACGGGAACGCGGGGTGTCGGCATCACAAACCGACGTGTCGCGGCTCAACCTTGGGTCATCCGAACCAATGGACTTCGAGCGGTGGGCGCAGTTAGCGGAACCTCATTCCCGTAGAACCGGCAGCAGCTCAGACCCTCTAGATGCGCAGGGTGTCCAGGTGTTCGTCGAGCGCGACAAAGTTCGAAGCAGCCTCGCGCAACTCCTTTCCGGCGTGTTCCCAGAAAACGACGTCGATCTGGAAACCGTCCTCGCGCAGCTGCTGCACTGCGGGCACGAAGTCATTGTCACCCGACACGATGGTAAAAACGTCGCCTGGCTTGGCATTCCGGTACGCGTCGCGCGTCAGAGCCGCGACGATGCCGGTGTCGATCTTCTTCTCCTTGTTAGCCACGTTGCGGTCATGGGTGATGACCTCCCACCCAGCACGCTTCGCGATGTCCCAGATGGCGTCGTTCTCGGGTGGGCGCGAACCGAACAGCATGGCGCGGGCCGTGTCAGCGCGATCCGTTCCGGCGACAAACTCGTAGAGCTTGCCAAAGCTCATGCGGTACTCATTGTCGAGGATGCGGTAGTCGAAGGCGTCCCAAATGTTGGGAGCTAGGCCCTTCTTAACGGCGCTGACGCGCTTACCTTCGATGAATACATTGGAATTGTCGACGTATATCCAGTCAGCCATTGGTCTCTCCCTGAGCGATTATCTTATGGAAAATGGGTATCATTCCGCCGATGTCAGCCCCAGCTCAAAGCCACGACGGCCCCAAATAAGGCGACAATGGCCTTAAACACCGGGTGAAGGCAACGTCAGCGCTCGCGGTCGCTGGACCTATGACCGATTACGGCCTGTAATCTGGAATATGAACCAACGGCCGGTTCTTGGGAGTGTGGAAGAAATCCCGAATGTCGCATTTTGGATCAGCGTGCCGCTCACAATGCTTACGTGCTACATGAAGGGTGCGCCGAGAAGCAAAGACAACCGCCGTTATTCGTTGACAGAATTTTGCGATCGACAGCCGCTCGCTCCAAACGTTTTGCAAATGCTTCGAAAAGGCTAAGCCACGGGATGGCTTTCGGTATTTTTATCCATCGATTTGATTCGATCTATGACGACACGCCGGCCGAGCGCTATCAATTTCCCGCGCAGTATCTCAGCCGTGCTCAGGCCTGTCAGGGCGACTGGATCATCTATTATGAGCCCCGCAAAGTCCGGGATACTCGTGGATATTTCGCGGTCGCCAAGGTGGAACGGGTTATGCCGGACCCAACGGCACCGGGCATGTATCTCGCTCTGATCGAACCGGGCAGTTATCTCGATTTCGCGACACACATTCCGTTCACGGATGCGGATGGCCAAGTTATCGAGCGCGGCGTTCTAAACGAGGCCAGCCGGATCTCCGGCAGGGCGCAGGCCGCGGTGCGGGCACTGTCATCAATGGATTTCAACCGTATCGTCTCGGCCGGCCTTGAGGACGCGAGCCCGTTACTGCCCCGGACGGACAACGTCGATCTTCCCACGGCCGTGCAGGAGGAGCGCACGCCGTTCCTCTTCGATGAGGCACGCGAACGGGTGGCGACCTTGGTCTCGCGCGTCGTGCGGGACCGAGTGTTCCGCCGCGTTGTTCTACGCGCCTATGATGAGCGCTGTGCCGTCACCGGCCTGAAGCTGATCAATGGCGGCGGCCGTGCTGAGGTCGAGGCAGCGCACATCCGGCCGGTCGAGGCGAACGGCCCGGACATCATCAGCAACGGGATGGCGTTGTCCGGCACGGCGCACTGGATGTTCGACCGGGGACTGATCGGGCTCGACAGCGACATGCGCATTCTGGTGTCGCGTCAGGTCAACGATCCCGACAGCGTCCGCTCGATCGTCAACTCGACCGGATATGCGATCCTTCCCGCCCATCTGGCGAGTCGTCCGCACCCTGATTTCGTGCGCTGGCATCGCGACCAACGCTTCAAACAGTGATGGGCATGACGCTCAACCGACTCGTGTGGGTGGTGCGGCGTCCAGCCTGACTTTTAAGGAGGCGCAATTCCGCAAACGTGAGCCGCTCACATTTGCGTGCGTCGCCATGCGGCGAGGCAGTGCCAGGACGCGGGGTCCGCGTCCTCAAGGGCGCGCGTGGACGCGCGGCCCGTCGGGGCAAGGCCCGTGGGGATAGGAGAACAAAAAGTGGTCAGGGGGTGATTCACCTCATGATTCGCGTGCTGTAAACTGGTGCCGGCAACAGGAGCCCGGCTATGTCGATCCAGCGTCCCCTCGGTCCTATCGGTCATTGTTCGGCCCGGCTGCGGCGGGCGCTCGAGATCGAGGAGGAGGCGGCGCTCGGGTGCACCGTGCGGGTTCGCCAGTCCGCCGCGGATCGGGCGACCGACAGGAAGGTGCGCGGCAATCGCTGGTCGCGATCCGCCGATTTCGCGGTGCCCGGTGCCTTCCATACCCGCTTCGTATCCGCGGGCGGCAAGGTCACCTTCCATTTCGCATTGCAGGCGGTGAGCAAGGCCGGCGACGGCGGCTGCCGCATCACAACGCCCGAGGGGAGCAAGCGTCTCGCCAACGGTGCCCCGGCGGACCATGATGCCTATATCGAGCGGCAGAACGCCGTGGAGCTCACGATCTCGCCGGCAGGGTTCGACAACTATGCGGAGCGACCGTCCGCCACAGAGATGATCGATGGCGAGCGCGCGATCTACACCAACATCGCCCCGACCGCGGGGGAGCGGCAGTCCTACTGGCGCGCCGTCCACGAGCATGAACGCACGCCGGGGGCGGACCGGCTGACGCTTACGCCCGAGAGCGTCTCGCGCCCGGCATGGCAGCGGCTGGCGGATGCTCCCGAGATACCTGCCGCCATCCGCGAGGTGGCGGCAAGCTTCGCCACGTCGAGAACCAAACGCAAGATACGGACGGTTGCGATCGACGACATGAAGCTCGACCGAAAGGCGGCGCGCGCCCTTGTCCGCATGATCGCGACGGTCCTCGGCACGGCCAAGGGCAAACCGGCGGTCCGCTCCTCAGAAGGGCGCGGCGGTCGATCGCAATACCGGCTGACTGCCGAATTCGCCAATGGGCTGGATGCGGCCGGCCGGCGGGCCGTGGCGGAAGGTTTCTGCGCGACGATGAAGGAAGCCGGTCTGATGTATGTCGCGGCGATCCATGCACCGGATCATCACAACGACCGCCGCAACCATCATCTCCATGTAGCCTTCCACGATCGTCCCGCGAAGCAGATGGGTGACCGCTGGGACTTCGAGATCGCCGAACCGGTTGAGGGTCAGCACAAGCGGATGCGCTATCCGCATCGGCAGAACAAGGTCGGCGAATGGTCGCGCGATCCCGCGGGCGGCAGCCATCGCGCGCATGGCAGCAAGACGCTGGAGGACATGCGGACGCTGTTCGCCGATCTCTGCAACGAACAGCTAGGCCGGCTGGGCGTCGCTCGCCAATTGCATCCGGGCGATTTGCGGTCTCTGGGCTGCGATCGCGCGGCGCAGAAGCCGCTCGGCACCCGCGCCGCGCCGCTCGAGGCGGCCGGCGTGCCGACGGCAACCGGTATCGACAATGCCGAACTGCTCTGGTCCGCGCTGCTGCGGGAGGCATGGGAAGTGGCCGAGCAGCGCGCGAATATCCGTGCCGATCTGCGTCGACGCCTCGTCGAGATCGAGCGGGAAGCCGGCTCCGTCACCCGGCAGGCCCAAGGCGTGGAGGCCCGCAATCTGATCGCGCGGCTCGATGCGGCGGAGGCCGTGCTGGGCCGGAACGATGCGGAATGCGCCGAATATGATGTCACGCTTGCCATGGCGCGGGCACGCCCGGACAAGGCGCTCGATACCTGCCGCCGTATCGTGGCGGCGATCGATGCCGGTAGAGCAACGGCTGCCGAGTGCCGGGTCCGTCCGGCGATCGCCACCCGTGCACGCGAAGCCGAGATGTTCCTTGCTGGGATCTCGGCGATCGACCGCAACAATGCGCCGGCACTCACCGTTCAGCGAGCCGCCGTGGCGGCGGCGCAAGCCGATGTCGACGCCGTTGCGGCGGCCACCGTCACCTTGTTCGACCGTCGCGACCAGACGCGCTCGGTTCCGTCCACCAAGGCTGACGGGCGAGCGACGCTGGAGGCGCTGTTCGACCGCATCATGATGCAGGACATGCCGATCCTGCCGCCGGACGGCGCGGGGAAAGGCTATCGCGTCCCCGGCATCACCCGCGCGGAGTTCGCCGCGATCATCGCGCCGGCTTTGGCCGAGATGGCGCAATACCGTCTCGCAGCCCTTTCCGATCTCCAAGGCAAGCGCATGGTCGCGGCCGCCGGCGTCGTCGCCAGCCTCGGCCTAGACGGTGTCGAGCGCGCCGCGGCAAATGGCGACGCCGGCGCGGCGCGGACGTTGAAACACGCCCGTGCCTATGCCGATCACCCGGGCTACCGTCGCGCGTTTGCGGATGCGGAGGCGGCACGACCGTCGTCCCGACCTGCCACCTCGAAGCGCAGCGGCTGGAGCACGCGTATGCGGGGCCAATTCGCCAGGCTGGTTGGACAGGATATGCCAATCGCACCGAGCCCCCCGGTCGAACCAGCCGTGACAGCCGCGTCAGCCACGGCAACGCCACGTTCGACACGTGAGGACGCCATCAACGCGCTAGCGGCCGCGCTCGTCACCGAACCGGCCCTGCGCATTATCGAAGGGGAGCATGGGCTCATAATCGACGCTACCCACGCGCCCGATTGGATCCACTCCGTCGCGGCCTTTGCGGACTCGCCCGCCGTTCTCACGGCTATGCGTCAGCGTTACCGTTCGCCGTGGCTCGATATCCCCGCCGTTGATCGAGGTCGGATTCTGACCGAGCTGGGCGCGGCCCTCACAGCAGGCGACCGGCGCCCGCTCATCGAGACCGAGGGGCAGTGGCACGTCGAGCTCGCCGACGAACGGCTTTGCGACATCGTCACTCGCTGGCACGGATACGACGGGCTTGCCGCCGTCCTCGTCCGCGCCGACCGCCACTGGCGCGCCCGGGAGGCCTATGTCGACGGCCCGACTAGCGTCGTCGGGAATGGCGGCGTCGTGGTTGATCGTGCCGGACGTGGCGATAGAAACCGGGACCGCTTGCCCGAGCATGTCGTCGCGGGATCTCCGGTCATCAAGCCAGCCAGCCCGTTTCGGCGCGGCGACCTGGGACGCTGAATAGCGCTTCACCGTTGATACGTTGATACCGAATTGATCAGCGGTCTTCGCTGCGCTGGCATTATGTGCGACGCGCCAGGCATGAACCTGGGCGGCGTCGAGCTTCGGCGGGCGCCCCAAGCTGATCTTGCCACGATGCGTCCGACCGGTCGCGGCAAGCGATTCTTTAGCCATCGCCAAGCCGGCGCCGGTGCGTTCGGCGATCGCGGCACGTTCCATTTCCGCGATCTGCGCCAGCACTGCAACAATCAGTGTGCCGACGCCGGGTGCGATCCGACCAAGGCCACGGACCTCAAGGACGACCCCCTTCTCCATTAGCAGACGCACTGTGGATTGGATGTCCATTGCGTCGCGGCCTAGTCGGTCGATGGCGAATACATGGAGCGCGTCGCCGCTGCGCACATATCCGAGCAGCGCGGCAAAGCCGGGCCGCTTGTGCGCAAGGGTCGTGCCGCTGATGCCTTGGTCGACGAACTCCCTGTCGAAGGGCCGCTGCGACAGACTGCTCAGCGCGCTGCGCTGAGCATCGATCGTCTGGCCGCCGGTCGACACACGGTAATAAGCAATCTCACTCATTCTATTTCATCCTGGGGTTAAAGTTACCCCAGCACTTCCGACCCCCGCTCAATTACCGTCTTCCTACCTTCTGGACCTACCTAGCCGGCTGTCAGCGGGCCGGCGCGAAAGCCGGAACTTTTGCGCCTAGGATTCAGACGGGGAAGGAACGGACGGGATGGTTTGAGGAGGATGAAATGGACACGTCACGGCTGACCGACGAATGGGCAGAAGCGATCTGGCGCGATCTGTGTGAGGGGATGGAAGACCTGCCCATTGAGACGACATCCGCAAACGACGGTGCTAGTCCGGTAACGGTAGGAACGGACCGGGGTTCACGGCACTTCTGCCTCGTATCAGGCGGACGGTATCGCTTCGTCATTTTGTGGCCCACGAACCGGTGATATGCGAGCGCATGACGTAGCGTCGCGCAGGCTCGAGCATGCGCGGTTCGGAGCAGACCGGGCGATTTGTGGAACGCACGCATTCAGCTATTCAGCGGCAGGTATAAAGGGAGGCATCAAGCCTACCCCTTTATATATATAACCCTGCTGCGCTGAATTGCTGAATACGCTGCTCACGTTCCGCCAAGCCGTCGAGCGGCTCCTAGTCGGCCTCTTCGTTACCAGTAGGTAACGCTCATTCTCTAAATGTCTCCAGGACAGCAGAGGATCGTGAATGAACGAGGAAGAGCGTCAGGAACTGGATGAGTTGCTGCCATGGATTTCACAGTCGGTCGAGGGTCATTGGCAAGCCACCGCCGCGATGGACCAGCACGAAACGACGAACGACTATATCATCGAGGGCATCCTTCCGCGCACGGGAGCGTCGGTCTGGTTCGGAGCCGGATCCACCGGCAAGACCCAGGTGCTGATCTGGATGGCAACGGCAATCGCGGCCAGCCGATCGGACGTTCCGGAATGGCTGGGGCATGCCATCCGTGGGACGGGCCACGTCTTGATCCTGTCTGCTGAAGACACGCGAGAGCAATTGTTCATGCGCCTTCGCAGCGTGCTGACGGAGATGCACGGCTTCTCAGATCAAATCGCGCGTGAGGTCTGCTCCCGCATCCACGTTATGCCCTTCGTCAGCATGACCGAAAAAGAGTTCGACCGCCCAAACCCGAGTCTGTTTGCTGCGGCTGGCGCCTGGGGACCATCCGAGACGATGAGGGCTATTCGCGTCTTCATCACACAGTGGAACGACGCGGCGAGGCGGCCAGAGGACCGCATCGTTGGCGTCATCATGGACTCAGCGACGTCGATGGCCGGCTTCGACGCGAACGCCGCGGACGCGGTTACGAACTTCTTCTTCTACGTGAACCGCTTGTGCCAGGCGCTTGGGATCTTCTGGATTATCATCGGGCACACACCGAAGGTGCAGAAAATCGATCATACCGATCCGGACGCAGATGCCGCCGCTCGTCTACGAGGTGTTGCGCTTTGGACAACGGCGCCGCGCACGACGGTTGAGGTGCGCTTGGCTCTCGGACCACGTGCCCGGGGTGGCCAACCCGGCAGAAACCGGAAGCCTACGCCCTTTGAGGCCAAACCAGTTATTGATGCCGGCTATGCGGCCAGCGCCCACGACGTCATCGTGCTACGTCTCGCCAAATCGAACCTGCACGATTCCTACCGCGGCAAACACTTCCTCGTGCGCCGTCCCGGCGGGCTGCTGGAGTATGTAACTGACGATTTCTCACCAGTCGACGTTGAGGCAGCATCTGACAATGCAGATGAAGATGCCACGGCAGCTGTCGTCACGCTGGCGGAGGGAACCCGAGCCGTCTGGCACCTTATCTGCGAATTAACGGGCGGCGAGGTCGGCGCGGCGGTAAGCGCCGATAAGATATCTCGTAATCTAAAGACGCGCGCTGGCACCATCCCGCATCTCGCCAGCGTTAAATTTGCTGGCACCGACAACGGCAGTCCTCGCGAAGGTGCAGCCAACTGGCATTTGAAGCGGCTTTTCGAACTGGATCTGCTCGTTCGGCACAAACGGGCGTATGCGATCGCCGCGGACGCTGCCGCAATCGCCGACGCTGTATGGGCTAACGAACTCAATACCGCGGGGTAAGCAACCGCCAGGTTCAAGACGGCTGGCACCCGTCTACGACCTGATACCTCTCGAACGATACCGCGTGCTGCCTCAGAGCTGCGGACGGTAGTTTAGATTAGGGGAAAAAGCCTTCTGCGTGGTCATCGCCCACGTAAAAAGGAAAAACTCATGAGTAGCATCGACGCGGACGCCCGTGACGATCCCACGATGTTGCAGGACCACCATCCGGTCCTCACCCCCGATATCGAAAACACAACGACCGCCGACGCGATCCTACGCCTGGACCGCAAGATCGCCCGCGCGATCCAGACGGAGAAGGGCATCAACCTGAAGCCGGACGAACTCGACCTGCTCACGTTGGTGGGGGCGGTGAATTTGCTGGGAAAGGCACGAAGCGAAATTCTGAAGGAAAAAGCGCAGTGTCGTCATCGGATGATCTCTATCGTCGCGGCGAGTTCCAACTCGACAGGCTCCTCGGCAAGGAGGGCAAACCTGTCAGTCCCAACCTCTACATCTGCTGGTATGACCCGGTCTCCGGGCGGATGCAGCGACGCAGCACGCGCACGGCTGATCTTCGGCTAGCGATAGACGCGCTGGACCGCCATTATTTGGCGATCCACAAACCTCGTGACGATGAACGCGCCATCTACACCGTCCACCAGGCCATGACCGATTACTGGACGCTGCACGGATCGACACAGAGCAGCGCAGACGCGATCCGCGCACGGCTGAAACTCCTCAACCGGTTCATCGATTATCAACTTGCGCAGGGCCTGCTCCGGGAGCCGGTCCTGCCTTCGGTGCTGGATGACGAGTGGCTCAAGCGTTTCCGAACCTGGGGAACCGAAGTGGACCCAATCACCCAGCGTCGGCGCAATCCCGAGACGAGGGAATGGACCGTGTCGACGCGCACGCGATCGAAGTCGACCGTCGAGGAGAGCATCATTCAGCTCAAGGCGGCACTGCGGTTCAATGCGAAGCGAATGGAGGAGGTGCCGACGCTCAAGCACCTGACGCGGGCAGCGGTGACGCCGGAGCGCAGCTATCGCCTGTCGCTCGATCAAATTGCCGAAATGCTCGACTATGCCGCGGAGGGCGACCCGACGCTCAGTCCGGCGCACGCGACGCGGCTGATGCCATTACGCCGCTATCTGATAGGTGCGATTTGCACGCTTGCGCGGCCGGATGCGCTCTACGATATTTCGGTCCTGCCGACCCGGCAGCAATGGCACCGTAACGCTGGCGTGATTGACCTGAATCCGGCGGGACGCATTCAGACGCGCAAATATCGTCCGGCGCTTCCGGTCACCGGCTTGCTCGTCGACTGGCTGGCGGCAACGGATGACCGGCTCGTCTGCCATGAGAGCATCGTCGAAGAGGGAGATGACCGCTGGCTCGTCCAGCGCCCGGTGGCCGACGTTAAGAAGGCATGGAGCGTCATGGCGAGGCGGTTCGGCATCCCGCTCGGATACGGACCGAAGCTGATGCGGCACAGCATGGCGACGCTAGTCGCGCAACGCGGCGTCTCGCCGACGGAGATGCCGCTGGCGTTGGGACATGCGATGCTACCGCAATCGACGCGACGTTACGTGATCTTCAGCCCGCACTATCTCGCCGACACGCGTCGGGCAATCGAGGACATCACTACTGAACTAGCGCGCAAGGTGGCAGTCCCGCTTCACGCACGTGGCACGCAACTGAGCATCGATGGGCGTCGGCGGCCGGGCTGATTACAGGTCATTCTACTATCCCCGGTCATCGTCCAGATGTCCCAGCGAAAAGCTACGGGCCGTAGGGCAGTCGATGCTTACAGATGTTCCGCCCGGTATAGCACGCAAACACCACGCAAAACCGGCACGCGCAAGAGCAAGCTTTATAAACTAAAAACCCCGCTAAGCCGTTGGCTTAGCGGGGTTTTCAATGGTGGGCGTGGCAAGGATTGAACTTGCGACCCCTGCGATGTCAACACAGTGCTCTACCACTGAGCTACACGCCCGCCGGAGGGCTCCACTAGCCGCGG
>Ga0265296_1005448_pt1 | contig 10458 bp, 9 predicted proteins | sample MunlanPumphouse1_FD_189073 | JGI IMG/M metagenome (GOLD analysis project Ga0265296, IMG submission 189073) | Groundwater microbial communities from a municipal landfill in Southern Ontario, Canada - Pumphouse #1 | ecosystem: Environmental > Aquatic > Deep subsurface > Groundwater | place: Canada...
ACTCACGGAGAAAGATGCACGGCGGTTCGTCGGCACGTTCGCGTCTGCCTTCACGGAGACGCCCTGCGTTCCGGGCGCAGCGCGCTTTCGGGCGCTCACCGCACCCGAAGCCGTCGGAGAGGCGATGCGCATGGAGGCGTCGCTCGACGGAACACGCCTCATCGGCGAAGGCCTCGCGGTCGCTGACACGTTCGGATCCCTGAACGCGCAGGTGTACGAACGCATGCAGGACGCGAAGCGGGACGCCACGCTCAAGGCGAAGCCGAGCCCGCTCCACTGCGTCGCCATCGACGCGAGGTACGCGCTCAAGGAAATGGAGTTTCGGCGGGCGCTCGCCCCGTTGTTCAACGGGAAATCATGCCCTTCAGAGAAGCCGCGAGTATACGTGACGCTCGTGCATGAGCTGCTGTTGAGAAGCAAGGGCGGGACGGTACACGAAATCGAGATCCTCGTCGACGATCGCTACTTCATCGTCGCGGACCCAGACTTCGATACGGCCGTGGACAAGGTGGTGGAGATCGTGACCGCCACGATAGGTCCGCCTGCTCCCGGTTCGTCTGCTCCCTGACCGGCAGCCAGACACCCCGCAATGGATCGCGGGGTGTTTCCTTTTGTTTAGGGACGCGGCGGTGATCTACTCCACGCGGATCGCGTACTCCGGAGACCAGTAGTGGAGGCCTCCGATGATCGCGTGGGCGCGGTAGAATGCTGTCCCGGCAGTTGGGAAGACGATCGCGCCGGTGAAACTCCGCGGGAGCGCGAATGATTCGCTCGCGTAGTCGGGGAGTATGTTCGGGTAGCCGGATGCTGCAGGCGTGACATCGGTGCCGAGCGAGCCCGGATTCGATGCCGGCCCCCAGTGCACCGCGGTGTGCGTGGTGACAGCACCGGCCGATGCCCGCACCTCCCACGCGATCGGCGTCGGCGCTCCCGCACGCGCGCTCGCTGGCGGTGGCGATACCGCGACCGATGTTCCGACGGTCGGCTGCTGCGGCACCTCCCTCGTCCCGCCCCACGCGATGAGCGCGATGAGCACGACGACGATCACCCCGCCAATCCACCAGTTCCGTGATGATGTGGTCATACATTACACGTTCGCCCTCGCGCTCCGCGGGTAGGATTCGAACCTACAACCAATGCCTTAACAGGGCACTGCTCTACCGTTGAGCTACCGCGGAGCGCGAGGGCGAACCGCCTTGATACTGAACTTCCTCCTCAGCTTAGTAATCCTTCAACTTTTCTACTCCCTTGAACGTCTGAATGCGTTCGAGCGCCTTCGCTTCGATCTGCCGGATGCGCTCGCGCGTGACGTCGAACTCGCGGCCGACTTCCTCGAGCGTATGCGGCACGCTGTCCGTGAGCCCGAACCGCATGTCGAGAATCTTCTGCTCGCGCGGACTGAGCTCCGCGACGATCCGTTTCACGTAGTCGCGGAGGAGCTGGAGCGCGGCCGATCGGTCCGGCGACACCGTCCGGGTGTCCTCGATGAAATCCTGGAGCGTCGAGTCCTCATCACTCTCTCCGACGGACGTCTCGAGTGACACGGTGTCCTGCGAAATCTTGATGATGTGGTTTACCTTCTCGATTTGCTCGCCCATCTCCGCCGCGATTTCCTCCGGCATCGGTTCGCGCCCGAGGTCTTGGATGAGCTGGCGCTCGATCTGCTGGAACTTGTTGATCGTCTCGACCATGTGGACCGGAATGCGGATCGTCCGCGACTGGTCCGCGAGCGCGCGGGTGATCGCCTGCCGGATCCACCACGTCGCGTACGTCGAGAACTTGTACCCCTTCTTGTAGTCGAACTTCTCAACCGCGCGGAAGAGGCCGATGTTTCCTTCCTGGATGAGGTCGAGGAGTGAGAGCTGCTTCCCGACGAATTTCTTTGCAATGGAGACGACGAGTCGGAGGTTCGCCTCGATGAGCCGCTTCGCCGCTTCGCGCTCGTTCCGATCCTTTCGCTTCGCGAGAAGGATCTCCTCTTTCGGCGTGAGGAGCGGGACGCGGCCGATCTCGCGGAGGTACATCTGGATGGAGTCCGCGGTGAGCGCCTCCGTGAGGTCCACCGATTGCTCCCGCCCTCGCCGCTTCGTTCCCTCCTTCGTCTTCCCGAGCGCCGTGGTCACCGCCTCGCGTTTCCCGAGGATCTCGCCGCCGGTCTCGATGATCTGGATGCCGAGGCGCGTGAGCTCCTCGAGGAAATCCTCGAACGTCGGGATGTACTCCTCGAGTTCCCGGAATGCGTAGAGGAGCTCCGTCTCCGTCACGAAGTTCCGCGCCTTCCCTTTCTGGACGAGCAACGCCATCGCCGCGTCGGGCGGTTCCACCGGCGGCTGCCGCTGCACTTCGGGGACTCGGCGCTTCACCGCATGGACTTTCTTCCTCCCACCGTGTGCTGTGTGCGTCCGGTGTTTTGATGCCGCTGATCGCTTTGCGCGTTTCCTGAACATAGGAACGCAACAACGCTCATCGGATTTCGTGCGTCCGCGAGCGTTGACTTTAGGGACCGCTGCAAGAATCCATTTCTACTGCGACGGTATGCGTTCGGCTGCAAAATCGCATAAGCTCCTCCGCTTACCTTCTAGGTAAACATCGTCGCTTCTGCGATTTTTCGCTTCGAACGCATCCCGTCTCGTGACGAAAGCGATTCTTGCAGCGGTCCCTTTACTGGAGCGTGGAGAGTTGGTTCGTCAGAGCACGGAATTGCTCCTCGAGTTCCGAGACGCCTCCCGCGTGGTCCGCCGCACTACCTGCGCGTTCCGTCGCGCGCAACCGCTGTGCGATGTCCTTGAGCGCTCCGGTGATGCTGCTCCGGAGGAGTTCTCGCGCGCATCGTTGCCCCTCCGCGGCGACTGCTTCTGTGGATAACTCGGAGAACTCACGATCCGCAAAGAGCTCAAGGCGCTCAGTGAAGCCATCCGTTGCTGGTAGCGGCTCTCCTTGAGTGTACCGGAGGAGAATCTGATTGTATAGGCGTCGCTGTGGGTCTGTGGGGAACGCCTCTGGCGTGAGCATGTGCGCGGACGGCGCGAGCGGCTCCGGGAATCGCACGCAGAGCGCGAGGAACCGGTTCGCGAGTCGCTCGGTGGGATCCGCCGCATGTGCGGGCGAGTGCGCAGGCGAGGCCGGTGCCGTTGGTGCTGGCGAGTGATGCGCGTGTGCGCGTTGGATTGTTTCGAGAATCGCTTGCTCCGGAACCCCGATCGCCTCCGCCGTCCTGCGCACCCACGCGGCGCGCTCAATGGGGTCCGCGACGTGGTCGAGGTGCGCGGTGAGCACGCGCCCGGCATCGCGCTGCCCCGAAGGCGCGTGGAGGTCGAATCGCGCGCGCACGCGATCAATGTAGTAGTCGAGGACGGGGATCGGCGCGGCGACGGCGCGGCGCCACGCGTCGGCATCGCGTCGGAGGCACTCGTCCGCATCTTTCGCAATCGGCGTTCCATCCGCACCGACCGGCATCCGGATGACGCGGACATCGAGTCCTACGTCGAGCGCCGCATCAATCCCGCGTTCCGCTGCGCCCTGCCCCGCGGGATCCGCATCGAACGCGACGTGGAGCGTTGCGGTGTACCGCTTGAGGAGCCGGAGCTGCTCCGGCGTCAGTGCGGTGCCGGACACCGCAACCGTCTGTGCGAGGTCGGCGCCGTGCGAGGTGATGACGTCCATCTGCCCCTCGACGAGGACGACGTACCCCGCGCGCCGGACGGCATCCCTCGCGTGCCAGAGTCCGTACACCACTGCGCCCTTCTTGTAGAGTTGCGTTTCCGGCGTGTTCACGTACTTCGCCGGAGCGTCGCCGTCCTTACCGACGGTCGTCCCACCATCGAGGATCCGTCCGGTGAATCCCACGATCCGGCCGCTCGCGTCGTGGATCGGAAACATGAGTCGGTGGCGGAAGCGATCGTATATTCGAGCTCCCAGCTGTAAGCTCCCAGCTGTAAGCTCTGGTGCCGACTGCTTATAGCTTATAGCTTGTAGCTTACGGCTCTCAATTGCGAGTCCCGCTTCCACAATCTCCTGCGGACGGAATCCGCGTTGAACCAAAAATGTGCTCAGTGCATCCCACGTGTCCGGTGCGTACCCGATTCGGAATCGCTCGACCATCGCACTCGGAATTTTCCGTTGTGCGATGTAGCGCAACGCGGCATCCGACTGCGCGAGCCGCTCGCAGAAGAACACCGTCGCCGCATCGAGCACGCTCAGCATGCGCGTCTTCTTCCCCTCGAGCCGCGGGTCTCGCGCTTCGAGTTGCACGCCCGCGCGCTCCGCGAGGAGCCGCAGCGCCTCCGCGAACTCGAGCCCCTCGCGTTTCATGACGAAATCGAACACCGTCCCTCCGGTCTGGCATCCGAAGCAGTAGAACACCTGCTTCTGTCGGTTCACCATGAACGACGGCGTCTTCTCGTTGTGGAACGGGCAGCACGCCTTCAAACTGGACCCGGCTGGTTTGAGCTGGACCCCCTGCTCGCGGAGGTACTCCGCGAGGTCAATCCTCGACTTGATGTCATCAATGGTGGACATACAGAAGAGACCTCTGCAAAAGTGTCATTGCGAGCGAGCCCGCAGGCGAGCGTGGCAATCCCGGTACTCAGTTGAGCGGGATTGCTTCGTCGCTCTGCTCCTCGCAATGACAGAAGTAGGGTTTTGCAGAGGTTCCAGAAGGGACAAACCTTCCGGGCTCGTCGCTCGCTGCGCTCGGAGATCGAACATGAAGTGCTCAGAGTCGGGGCCTCTCCACCGCGAGCGTACCATATACTCGCCGCAGCGGTGCGCAGCGGTGCGGTGGTGGTACCATGGTGGCGCATGCGCATCCTCTTCGTCGGCGGTGGGACATTGGGTTCGGTGACGCCGCTCCTCGCGGTCGGCGAGGCGCTCCGCGCGCGGGTGCCTGGCGTCGAGTTCCGGTGGTGGGGGACTCGGAACGGTCCGGAGCGCGCGGTGATTGCCGCGGCGGGTATTCCATTCCAATCCCTCCCATCGGGGAAGCTCCGGAGGTACTGGGACGTTCGGAACATCCTCGATGTCGTGGTGATCGCGTATGCGACTGGCGTGGCGTTCGTCCGTTTCCTGCGGCAGCGTCCATCGGTCGTCGTCGGTGCGGGTTCCTTCGTGCAGGTGCCGGTGGCGTGGGCGGCGTGGGTGCTCCGAATTCCGGTCGTCATCCACCAGCAGGACGCGCGCGCGGGTCTCGCGAATCGTCTCGCGGCACCGGTAGCGACGCGCATCACCGCGGTGTTCCCGGCGTGCGCGCACGCGTTCGGTCGTCGTACCGTTGCGGTGATCGGGAACCCCGTGCGTCGCGCAATCCTCGACGCGCGCGCGCTCGACCCGCACGATGCGAAGCGGCGATTCGGATTCTCCGGAGATCGCCCCGTCCTCCTCATCATCGGCGGCGGGACCGGCGCACGGGCGCTCAATGAACTCGTGCGCGCAGCGCTCCCGTCGCTCTCCGCGCATGCGGATGTGATCCACGTGACGGGGAAGGGGAAGGGGGAAATGACGAATGACGAACGTCGAATGACGAAGTATCGTTCGTTCGAGCTCCTCACCAATGATCTCCCGTACGCGTACGCTGCTGCGGATCTCGTGGTCGCGCGGGCCGGGATGGGGACGATCACGGAATGCATGGCCATCGGGAAGCCGACGGCGTTCGTCCCGATGCCGGGGACGCACCAGGAAGAGAATGCGGCGCAGGTCGCGGCTGCCGGTGCGGGCGTCGTGTGGGACGAACGCGCGCTGACCGCGACAATATTCACCGCACGCGTGCGGGAGCTCTTGCACGACGCGGATCATCACCAAGCGAGGGAAGAAGGGCTCTGCCCGACCCTCGCGCAGGTGAGGATGGGGGTCGCACAGGGGGCGAAGCCCCCTGTGAAGGCTCCGATGCGCGCACTCGCGGCCGGGTGCGCAGCGCTGGCGGTCAGTGGGGCAGCCGACCGGCTCGCTGCAGTCATCGTGGAGGCGGTGGAACGCCGCTCCATCTGATATGGGTTTCACATCATTGCGCTCGCTCGTGCCCGGTGCCGCACGGCGCGCCGGAATCACCCGCGATCTCGCGATCACGGAGGCGCTCCGCGCGTGCCAGCGTGCGCTCGTATCGGTGTTCGGCGCCGACTACTCGAAGTTCGCCGAGCCGATTGCGGTGCAGCCGGACGGCGCGCTCGTCATCGCGTGCCGGAGCCCCGCCGTCGCGCAGACGATCCGCCTCCACGAGCAACCGGTGCTCCGGGACGTCCGCAGCTCCGCACGAGGGCTCACCATTGAGCGGCTCTACCTCATCCCGCGGAGTCCTAGCGATGTCCGCGCGGCGGATGGTAGGATGGAGTGACGGGCTTGATATATGGGAGGGAATCACGCCACCATCACCATCACGATCGCCGCGACGCTCCTTGCATGGATTGCGTGGGGGTTGACGATTGCGCTCGTTGATCCGAACGCGTCGGGGTGGATTGGGATCCTCGTATTCTCCCTCACGCTCTTCGCCGCGGTCGGCGGGAGCGCGACGGTCATTGGCCTCTCCGTGCGGCGTCACGCTCCGGAGCGCGCGCGGGCGATCCGCATCGCGATCCGACAGGGCGTCCTCACGGGGCTCGCGGTCATCGTCGGCATCTTCCTCGCATCACGGGGGCTGTTCTCGTGGGTGAACATGCTCTTCCTCATCATCGCGCTCACGCTCCTTGAACTGTTTTGGATTTCGTTGGGCGCGAGAGCGTCCGGAGGGGATGCCATGGCCGGGATTGCTTCGTCGCGTGGCTCCTCGCAATGACACGGGAACGTGGTATGCGGTACTCTCGAATATTTGGGAAAACGCGCAGGGAAGCGTCGCGCGACATCGAATCCGTGAACGGGCAGCTCCTCTACCGCGCGGGATTTATTGATCAGGTCGGCGCGGGAATCTACACGTGGCTCCCGTTGGGGCTCCGCGTGCTCCGGCGCGTCCAGGAGATCGTCCGTCAGGAGATGGACGCCGTCGGGTGTCAGGAGATTCTCATGCCAGCGCTCCATCCGAAGGAGTACTGGGAGCGAACCGGGCGCTGGGGGAACGTGGATGTCCTCTTCACGGTGAAGAGCCAGACCGAGAAGGAGTACGCGCTCGGCGCGTCGCACGAGGAGATCGTCACACCGCTCGTGCAGAAGTTCGTCCATTCGTACCGCGACCTCCCGCTCGCGGTGTACCAGATGCAGACGAAGTTCCGCGACGAGCTCCGCGCGAAGGGCGGCGTGCTCCGCGGCCGCGAGTTCGGCATGAAGGACGCGTACAGTTTCCACGTGTCCACGGACGACCTCGCGGCGTTCTACGAGCGCATGCTCGAGGCGTACCGGAAGGTGTACGAGCGCTGCGGCGTCGAGGCGATCCGCGTCCGCGCATCCGGAGGCATCTTCACGGAGAACATCTCGGATGAGTTCCACGTGGAGACGCCATCGGGCGAGGATGATCTCCTCCGGTGTCCCGCGTGCCGCGTGGGGTACAACGCGGAGGTCGCGCCGCCGGACCGGCGGTGCCCGGCGTGCGGGGTGGCGCTCATCGCGACGAAGGGGATCGAAGTCGGCAACACGTTCGATCTCGGAACGAAGTACTCGAGCGCGTGCGGGTTCACGTTCACCGGTGCCGATGGGAAGGAGCAGCCGGTCATCATGGGGTGTTACGGGATCGGCGTCACACGCCTCGTCGGTGCGATCGTAGAGGCGCACCACGACGACGGCGGGATCGTGTGGCCGACGGGGGTAAGTCCGTTCACCGTCCACGTGCTCGCGATTTCCGGGAAGACGGACGACGCGTCCGAGGAGGTCTTCGCCGCCGCGGAGGTCGCCGTTGATCGTCTGGAGGCCGCGGGCGTCGAGGTGCTCTACGACGATCGGCAGGGCGTGAGCGCCGGTGCGAAGTTCGCGGACGCGGACCTCATCGGCGTGAGCACGCGCGCGGTGGTGAGCGAGCGGTCGCTCGCCGCGGGCGGTATTGAATGCAAAGCGCGCGCAGCGGCGGAGTCCCGGATCGTCACGACGGACCAGCTCTTGCAGGCGTTGACCGCGTGAGGTAGCGTACTGGTGTTTCTCCGGCCCGATCTCAGAGCGCGGCGAGCGACGAGTGGCGTGGCCGTAGGGCTTTGCCCGCTACGCTGCGAGGAGCGAGCAAGCGACCTCTGAGGATGGGGAAGAGGAAGAGAAACTCCGGAAGGGGTGTCTCTTATATCCGCGCATGCGATTCCCGAAATTCCTCCGGCGGTTCGGCCGGGACATCGGCATTGACCTCGGTACTGCGAACACGCTCGTATACGTCCGCGAGCGCGGGATTGTCGTCAACGAACCATCCGTCGTCGCGGTGAACACGCGGACCGGACAGATCATCGCGGTGGGCGAGGATGCGAAGAAGATGGTCGGGAAGACCCCGGCGCACATCACCGCGACGCGGCCGCTCGTCCACGGCATCATTTCGGATTTCGAGGTGACGGAGAAGATGCTCCGGTACTTCATCGAGAAGGTGCTCGGCGGGAGCCGTTCGTTCCTCACCCGCCCGCGCGTCGTCGTGGGGATTCCGCTCGAAATTACGGAGGTCGAACGGAAAGCGGTGGAGGATGCGGTCCTGAGCGCCGGCGCGCGCGAGGTGTTCCTCATCGAGCAACCGATTGCCGCGGCGCTCGGTGCGCGCCTCCCCATTGAGGAGAGCGTCGGGACGCTCGTCGTGGATATCGGCGGCGGCACGACCGACATCGCAGTGATTTCGCTCGGTGGGATCGTCGCCTCGCGGTCGCTCAAGGCGGCGGGCGATGAGTTGAACCGGAACATCGTCGCGTACGTCCGCGACCACTTCAACCTCGATCTCGGCGAGCGGAACGCGGAGATCGTGAAGGTGCGCATCGGCACCGCGGCACCGCTCGAGGAACCGCTCGAGATGCCGGTGCGCGGACGCGACATCGTCACGGGACTTCCGAAGGAGGTGATGGTGAACGACGAGCAGATCCGCGAGGCGATGCAGCGAACCGTGCGCGCGATCGCGGACGGCGTCCGCGCGGTGCTCGAGGTGACCCCCGCGGAACTCGTCTCAGATATCTACGAACGCGGAATGGTGCTCACCGGAGGCGGTGCGCTCCTCAAGGGGATGGATGCGGTGCTCGCGGCGGCGACGGACGTCCACGTCCGCGTCGCGGAGGACCCGCTCACGTGCGTCGTCCGCGGGACGGGCATGCTTCTCGACGACACCGACCTCCTCCGCGAGGTCCGCGTCCCCTCCGCGCAGAGCAACCCCGCAACGGTGTAGCGGCAGGTCTATAGCATGCAGCGGCGTACTCGCGTCCGCGTCGTCACCATCGTCGTCCTCGTCGCACTCGCAGCGGCCATCGCTCGGTTCGCACATCCGAGCGCTGCGGGGTTCATCGGCATTCGCGCGCTCCAGCGACCGTTCGCGACAGCGGCAGTCGCGGTGGGTTCGTGGGCAACTGCAGCCGCGCGCACCATCCGCGATCCCCATCGCGCCACCGTGCTCGAGCGCGAGCTCGCACTCCTCCGTTCGGCGCACGCGGCACTCCAGCGCGCGTCCCTCGAGCGGGAGGGCGACGCTGCGGAGCGCGCGCGGACGTACCCGGAGCGGTTCGGTGCCCCGATCGCCGGTCGCATCATCGCAGCGGAGTTCGAGCCGACGTCGCAGACGGTCGTCGTCGCGCACGCGAGCGCGGATCGCATCCGCGTCGGGGATCCCGTCCTCGCGCGCGGCGCGCTCGTCGGCATCGTCGCCGCGTCGGGTCCGACGCGGACGATCGTGCGGCTCCTCACGGACCCGCAGTCGCGCGTCGGCGCGGAACTCGCAACGGAGGCGGGCACGCTCGGCATCCTCGAAGCGGATTCCGGCGGCGGCCTTGTCGTCACGCGCATCCCGAACGACCGAACGGTGGCCGTCGGGAGCGCCGTCGTCACCGGTATGATCACCGCGGGCATCCCGCGGGGCATTCCCGTCGGCACCGTCGCTGCGGTGCGCACGGACCCCGACGGCTTCTTCCAAACCGCAGCGCTGGATCCCATGAGCGATCCGCGCCGCGAGCTCGCCGTCACCATGCTCGCGCAGGACGCGGAGTGAGAGGAGGTCGGAATCGTTCTCTGTGGGCACGTTCCCCCTCCCTTAAGGTAAGGGAGGGTTGGGGTGGGTTATGTACGGAATGCGCCCGCTCGTTCTCATAACTCCCCTGAGCCCCTCTTACTTTAAGAGGGGGATGCCGAACGCCGCAGAACTGACGATCTGCTTCGGTTTCTTCAGTACCATTGCACGGTGTGATGTCTATGCGCGTGTTCCTCCTCGCGTGCGCGGTGGTCGCGGCGGCGCTCCTCGAGGCGAGCGTGCTCCCGTGGATTCCCTTCCTCGCGTCCGTCGGGGTGATCGGAATCGCGGCGACGGTGCTCGCGGTCGCGCGGCCGCAGACGCACGAGTACCTCGGGTTCGCGACATCCGCGACCCTCCTCGCGGATGCGCTC
>Ga0265296_1005450_pt1 | contig 10452 bp, 9 predicted proteins | sample MunlanPumphouse1_FD_189073 | JGI IMG/M metagenome (GOLD analysis project Ga0265296, IMG submission 189073) | Groundwater microbial communities from a municipal landfill in Southern Ontario, Canada - Pumphouse #1 | ecosystem: Environmental > Aquatic > Deep subsurface > Groundwater | place: Canada...
CCCAACCCATCCTCACCCTCGGCCTTTAGCCCGCACGCGTCCAACACCTCCTTTTCATCAAACGAACCAACCCACAAACTTTCAACCCCTTTAGAAGCCGCCGCCAACTGCGCGTACCCGCACGCAAGTGTCGCGTCCTGCACGCAGTACAATTCCCGCGCCCTGTCGCCAAAACGCACCGCCCCCTCCTCCGGCACAGCAAAAAATACCATCACCGCTCCGGCCCCTTTGAACCTATCTTCCTGTCCCACGATCTCGCCAAGCCGCGCAATAAAAGCCAAATCCCTCGAAACACGAATCCTATACGCCTCAAAATGCGCCGCAGTCGGCGCGCACCGCATCATCTCCAAAATCTCGTCCAAAACCTCTTGCGAAACCTCTCGGCCATTATACGCCCTGCACGACACGCGCGCGTTCAAAACATCTTTAAATTCCATAGGAAATTGGTTAAATTAATTAAAAAGTTTTTCGAGAAACTCTTCACCTGCGCAATCGCCTGCCCTCTATGGCTGATCTCATTTTTCTTATCCTGCCCAAGCTCAGCATAGACCTGATCAAAACCATCCGGCTTAAAAACAGAGCTCAAAGGCAACCCCGGCAAAACTTCATCAGCAATCTCCTGAGTAATTTTCCCAAAAGTCTCTCCTTTAAAAAATTCCTCAAAGGGCTCGCCACGACTGGTGTCGTGGCCGCCAACCAAACACGCACAGCAAACGAATTTCGCCCCGCGTTGCTCATCGCCTGGCGCCCGCTTTGCCATTTCCTTCATAAAATGCGTGAGCCAATCCTCATCCGAAGCGCCCTCTCCCGCCCCCCATCTGCGGGTCTGAACCCCCAACTCATCACTCAACGCATCAACGTAAATTCCCGAATCTTCGCCTAAAACAAAATCAACAGCCGCTTTAGCGGCCCCGTCGTCGCCAGCAGCCGCCTCAGCGGCTCCGTCGTCGTCGCCTCCGCAAAACTTCTCCCAATAATACCTCGCCTTTTTCCCGGCATTCTCCTCGTGAGTAGCCCCATCCTCGACAAAATCCGCATCATCCACTTCAAAATCGCCCAAAAAAACAACCTCCGCCCCCAGCGCGGCCGAAGGCCGGCGCAATGAGCCCGAACCTGCATCTCCGCTCAAAAATCCCGCTATCTCATTGAACTTGCCACGATTCTTGGTTGCAATCAAAATTCTCATGACAAGATTTTAACAGAATTCTACCGTTTTTGGCATAATTGCTTCAATCAACCTTGATACTTTTGGCTACTTTTCTACTTTATCCAAAAAATATTTCATGAACAAAGTTTTAAGGCCATGCGGTGAGCTTTGACTTTAATACTTCTACCACGTACAGTTCCGTATCCTTCGATTTTGGAAGAATTAACAACCGCCTTTTTGGCTTTTCCCTCGGAAAATTTTGCAATGGACAATTTCATAAAGATAGAGTTAGAAACAACTCAATTTTAGCAAATTTAACAGAATTCTACAACTTTCTAAACTCCCTCACCACGTACCCGTCTCCTTTCTTCTTCTCCAGAACATAATCAAACGCACCTCCGCCAACAAACTTAAAATACATCCCCAAAACACCGTCTTCCCTATCCACACCAACATGGCTGACATTTCTCCCCTCGGCAATTTCCGCAATCAAACTTTCCTCAATCAAAACTTTCTCGGCATAGTCCGGATCGCTATTCAAATCTTCAAGATTCGTTTCCTCAAATCCGTTCCCGTAATCAACCGTAAATTTCAACCCGGTCACTCCATCATTCTCAGCCCTCCCAAGCCACACAATACTTAAAACCGCAACAACCGCCGCGACAAAAAGCGTGGTGGGAACAAGTGTCATAACATATTTCCATCTTTCCCAAATATCCAAAAGCTTTTCACCAAATATTGGGTTTTCATAACCACTAGCCAAATCCGAAGCCGCCACATGATTCACAGGAACTTCCTCCTCAACCCCCGCAGAAGATTGGTCCATCATGATTTCCTCAACAGAAACTTCGCGCTCCTCGCGCTCCTCGAGCCCAGCCGCACCAGCCGCGTCGGCATCCCAAGCATCGCGAGTAGACACCGGAGGTGTCACGAGCAGACGCGTTAGCGTCCCTCCTCCTCCTCTCTCAGCGAGCTTCTCATCTCCTTCGCCAACCTCCCTATCCTTAACATATTCCTCAGTAATCTGATCAACTTCCTCTTTGCTCATTCCTTTTGCCGCATAAACAAAAGCTTTCGCGGGATCTTTCGAACCAACACCAGCCGCAGCCTCCGTCCAAGCCGCTCCCTGCGACTGCCGTGCTCCATGCGACCGCCCTGCGCCCTGCGACTGCCGTGTATCCTGCTTTTTTTCAAACTTGTCCATATACATTCTTTCTAACTTAGCTTCAACTTCAGACCGCAATTTTAGCTTAAAAGTCTCGGAAACGGGAATCTTTTCTATATTCTTCAAGCGAGACAAGAAGCTATGAAGCTCGCCATAATAAACCCCTGTCCCATCAGCCACCTGCCCAAACAAAACCTCATACCCCCTCTTCAAAACCTGATAAATCTTCGCTCCAATCGTTCCCTCAACCATCCCCAAAACATACATCACTTCTCCATCTGTTAGCTCCTCAAAAAACTTCAACCGAATTATCTCCTGCTCTTCAAGAGTCAAAATAGAAAAAAATGTCTCCGCCTGCTGCTTCAATTTCATCTCATCATCATAGACTCCATCAACCACCCCGGCTCCGTCAAAAATCGGTGAAGAAAGTGTTGTATTAGGCCCTACAACACCCCCCTTCACATACTCCTTGACCCTTACTCGAGCCAAACCATAAAGCCAAGTCAAAAAATTCACATCCCTCGGGCACGTACTCATCTGCCCAATCGCATCCAAATACACAAGCCCCGTGATCTGTTCACGAACAACTTCATCCGAAACCCTCCTGGCCACATACCTGTACAAACCGGAAAAACTGTCCACGAAAAGATGCAGAAATCCACGAGGATCTTGTAAAAAATTTTCCTTGTACTGGTTTTCGGTTCGTAGGTCCATAAGGGCTGATTCTTACAAACTTTTTCAATTTAGTCAACACAAAAGACCATCTTCGAATCTGTTGCGCAAGCCATTCGCCTCGGGAAAATTTGAAAACACACGCGCTTTGTTGTAGCGTCTAAGCATGAAATACCCCGTTCCTTTCAATGAAAGGGAGTTAAAACTAAAGGCGAATCAGATGAGACGAGACATCGTCGAATCAATCGCTGCCGCAGGTTCGGGACATCCCGGAGGTTCCCTCTCCGCTACAGACGTGATGACAGTTTTATACAACTGCGTTCTTCGACATGACTCCAGCAATCCGCATTGGGAAGACCGCGACCGCTTCATTTTATCAAAAGCGCACATCGCGCCAGCCTACTATTCCATCCTCGCAAGAACGGGTTACTTTGATCCAAAAGAACTCGCCACACTCCGCAAAATGGGCAGCTTCCTTCAAGGCCACCCCAAAACCGATCTCGACCACGGCATAGAAATCGGCGGCGGCTCACTCGGACAAAACCTTTCGGTAGCGGTAGGACTCGCTCTGGGACTCAAAAAACGCGGGAAAACTTGTCGAGTTTTCGATCAATCAAGCGAAGGCGAACTTCAAGAAGGCTCAATGTGGGAAGCGATCATGTCCGCCGCACACTATCACCTCAACAATCTATGCATCCTCATCGACTACAACCGCCTCCAAATCGACGGCGCGACCGAAGAAGTCATGGAAGTCGCCCCATTGGACAAAAAATTTGAAGCGTTTAACTGGAACGTGATTAACATAGACGGCCACAACATCAACGAAATCTACGAAGCATTCAAGAAATTCAATCTGTTATCCGCGGGACATCCCGTGCCAGATCACATGTCCGACCACGCCGAACTCGACCCAACCCGCCCAACCGCCATCATCGCTAAAACAGTAAAAGGCAAAGGAATTTCCTTCATGGAAAATGTCGCCGGATGGCATGGCAAAGCGCCAAACGCCGAAGAACTCGCGAAAGCGCTCAAGGAACTCGACGAGCAAGCCGCAACAGTTACAAACAGTTGAGTCCGGGACTCAGGCTGAAGCCTACTTGAAGCCGGGACTCTCCAAGAACTTAATACCACAAATTTATGCCGACAACCTGGGAAATGCAACTAACAAGACAAGGATGGGCCGACGCCCTGATCAAACTTGGTGGAGAAAATCCTAACGTTGTCGTACTCGACGCGGATCTTTCGAAATCGACACTAACTTGTCTTTTCAAAGATAAATTCCCGGATAGATTTTTCAATATGGGCATCGCTGAACAAAACATGATCAATGTGGCCGGCGGCCTATCGCTCGCAGGATTTATTCCATTCGCCACAACATACGGCGTATTCGTTTCCGGCCGCGCATGGGAACAAATTCGAACAACGATTTGCCTAAATAATCTCAACGTCAAACTAGGCGGCGCGCACGGCGGCGTCTCCGTCGGCCCTGATGGCGCAACCCACCAAGCCCTCGAAGAAATTTCAATTATGAGATGCCTGCCGGGAATGACTGTCCTCGTCCCCGCCGACTACCACGAAACATACAAAGCAACTCTCGCTGCGGCAGCCATCAATGGCCCGGTCTATATTCGTTTTGGCCGCGAAAAAGTTCCGGTTGTCACAAAAGCCGAGGATCCGTTCGAAATCGGCAAAGCCCGCATCATGCGCGAGGGTTCTGATGTAACAATTATCGCTTGCGGAGCAATGGTCGCAGAAGCGCTTGATGCAGCAGACGTTCTCGCCGACAGCTCAATCAGCGCCGAAGTAATAAATCTTCATACAATTAAACCAATCGACAAAAACGCGATTATCGAAAGCGCCCGTAAAACACGCGCAGTCGTAACCGTCGAAGAACACCAAGTCATGGGCGGCATGGGCTCGGCAGTCATTGAAGTCCTAGCCCAAAACCTCCCGGTACCAGTAGAAATGGTCGGCATCCAAGACACATTCGGAGAATCAGGAAAACCCGAAGAACTTCTCGTAAAATACGGCTGCAAAGCCGCGAATATCGTTGAAAAAGTAAAAAAAGTCTTAACACGCCGCCTGGGCGGCGCTTAACTCACCTCACCATGAGAAAATTTTCACCCCGCCTAAACCGAATCGGCACCGAAGATGCTTTTTCGGTAATGGCAAAAGCTAATAAATTTGAAAAAGAAGAACTCGATCCACAAGGCAAAAAATTAATCCGCCTCCAAATCGGTGAACCAGCCTTCGACACTCCAAAAAACGTCAAAAAAGCGGGCATCGCCGCCATAAAGGGGAACATGACCCACTACACTCCCCCACCAGGCATACCGCAAGTTCGCGAAGCTATCGCCGCATACACAGAAAAAATGACAGGCACCCATTACGAAATGAATGACGTCGTAATCCACGCCGGCGCAAAACCTTGCATTTTCTACACAATCAACGCAGTCGTCGACCCCGACGATGAGGTTCTAATTTTCGACCCGGCTTGGCCGATCTACGCCTCCGTCACAAATTATCTCGGCGGCAAACCAGTCTTCATCGGCCTCAAAGAAGAACTGGGCTTCCAACCGGACATCAAGGAAGTTCGTGAAGCGATTACGGACAAAACAGTAATGATGGTCATCAACACTCCATCCAATCCAACAGGTGGGGTTTTCTCCCGCGAGACTTTGAAGGCTCTCGCGGACATCGCAAAAGAGCACGACCTCTGGGTTATCTCGGACGAAATATATGACAATATTATTTTCGACGGCAAACACGAGTCAATAACCAGCATTGAAGGAATGCCCGAACGTACAATCATCCTCAACGGCGCTTCTAAAACATTCGCAATGACAGGATGGCGCATGGGCTGGTCAGTAACACGCAATCCACATATGAGAGCCGCCATCGAGCAGCTCCAAATCAACGACGTTTCTTGCCCGGCAACAATGAATCAACTTGCTGTTCTCGAAGCAGTCTCAAATCCAAAAACATTCAAAGCCGTAGAAAAAATGAGAGCGGAATACCGCCATCGTCGCGACCTCATCGCCGAACTGGTCAACGCCATCCCGGGCTTCAGTGCGAACATACCAAAAGGAACATTCTATCTTTTCGCAAACGCAACTCCGCTCTGCGAAAAACTCGGCCTCAAATCAAAAGAGCTCGCGGATAAAATCATGCGCGAAGCACATGTCCTTCTCCTGCACGGCAGCGGTTTCGGCCCACACGGCGAAAACTTCATCCGCTTCTCGTACGTTAGCTCAGACGCAGACATTCGCGAAGGATGCCGCCGCCTGAAGGAATGGGCAGAGAAGATCATGACCTGAACCCGCCAAATCCCACGCCCGCGGAAGCTTGGGCTTTTTAGCAACCTTCTCTAGCCTCCAATCCAACTTTTCGTTAGAATAGCCTCAAAGCTCTTCTAACCTCTTTCCCATGTCATCAACCCTCACCCCCTACGACAAATCCTACATAAACCTCCACCTCAAAAATCCGCAAAACGGCAAGTATCTCCTTTGTGTCTTCCACCTCGTCCCCAAGAAAGGCCTACCCATCCTCAAAGCCGCAGCAGCGGTCTCAGCCGAATCTTCAACCGGAACAAACTTCAGGGTGAAAACGGAGACAAAATTTTCGCGCAGCCTGAACGCACTCGTCTACAAAGTCGACCTGCACAAAAGTCTTGTCTGGATCGCCTACCCAATAAGACTTTTTGATCGCGGCGGCAACATCCAAAACATCTTGACCTACATCGTCGGTAACGTCCTCGGCATGAAAGAAATCGACGCCCTCAAACTTCTCGACATCTGGTTCCCACCGACCCTGCTCCGCCTCCACGACGGCCCAAGCTATACCCTCGACGACATGCGAAAATACCTCAACGTATACGACCGCCCGATTCTTGGAACAATAGTTAAACCGAAGATGGGCCTCAAGGCCGCCGAATACGCCAATGTCGCATACAATTTCTGGGCTGGCGGCGGCGACTTCGTCAAAAACGACGAACCGCAAGCAGATCAGGACTTTTGTCCGTACGAAAAGATGGTCCCATTGGTAAAAAAAGCGATGGACAAGGCAGTCAAAGAAACAGGGCACAAAAAAGTTCACTCTTTCAATGTGTCCGCCGCAGATTACGAGACAATGATTAAGCGCTGCGAAATAATCCGCAAAGCCGGATTTGAAAAAGGCTCATACGCATTCCTGATCGACGGGATCACAGCAGGCTGGATGGCCGTTCAAACCTTGCGAAGACGCTACCCAAACACATTCCTCCACTTCCACCGCGCCGCTCACGGCGCCTTCACGCGCAAAGAAAATCCAATCGGATTCTCCGTACTCGTCCTCTCTAAATTTGCACGTCTCGCAGGCGCTTCAGGCATCCACACGGGAACCGCCGGCGTCGGCAAAATGGCAGGCTCTCCCGAAGAAGACGTCACCGCGGCACACGGCATTCTCAACAAAAACGCAAAAGGATTCTTCTTCAAACAATCCTGGGGCTCAATGAAAAAATGCTGCCCGATCATCTCGGGCGGACTCAATCCAACTCTTCTCAAACCATTCATCGACGTCATGGGCAACATGGACTTCATCACGACCATGGGCGCAGGCTGCCACGCTCATCCGGGCGGCACACGTGCCGGCGCCACAGCCCTCGTCCAAGCTTGCGAAGCACACACGAAAGGCCTCCCAATCGAACAATACGCCAAAACACACAAGGAACTCGCCCAAGCGATAAAGTTCTTCAAGAAATAGCTCTCTCAACGCCCTTCCCAACTAAATCCGCCACAGCTTCAGGATTCTCTCCCGAACCACAATCTTCACTACCTTCACTATGAACTTTTTTAAAACAATCCAAAAAACAAAGAGGAACGGTGTTTCTACGCCCCTTAGGACTATTGATCACTGCCGCCCTAATTACATGAGGAACTTCCCGTTCAACATTTATAATTGTCGCAGATGGAATAAAATGTTTTCTCCCCGTCGTAGGGTCTACGTGCCATTCGCTGCCGGCCAGATTCCTTAACTCGCAAGCTCGAAGATTAAAAGTCCCCGTTGATTGCGCCCCATCACGCCAAAAACTGACAGTCGCTACCGCGATCGGATCTTCAAAGTCGAGAATTTCGACAATTCCCAACAACTCACCGGGAGAAACCGAAAACAACTTTCTTGTAACTAAATCAACCATACCGCTACTGGCTGCTTCAAAAACATCCCCGACTCGGTATTCCTTAGTTGTCGTGTATGCACTGGGTAAATCTGGTAACCGCCCTCTATCCGCACTATCAACCATATAAATAATTTTAACAAACTAACGGCCCCATTATACCCCAAGAATCCAATGCGTCAAATAGCTCCTTTAACCTGCCAATCGCCAAAATTGTTGACAAAATTACGGAAACAGAGGACGATACCCCCCTATTAATAACCTAAGTATATTGTTGACAAAATTACGGAAACAGAGAACAATACCCCCTATTAATAACCTAAGTATATGGAAATAGAAAGCGGCGAGAAAACAGAAAAGATTATTTCCCCTGACAGGATTAAATTTTGGGCAGCTAGCACGGCGGCTTTATTGTTAGGGGGGCTATTTGTCGGAGGATTGATTATGAGGGGAAAAGTGGACGATTATCGCGGGAAAATCCAAGCAAAAGTTGAAGAGTGTCTGGCTTCGAAGGCGTCTGAAACAGAGACTTCTCTATACGGGTTGCTGATGAAAGAAGGTTTCCCCCCAAAATGTCTTCCCATCCATATTCCCAGTTTGCTATCCACTCCACTTTATCCAGGAGCTAAAAACATGCCGGGAAATTTTTCTACTCCCGCTGCCGTAGACTGGTTTGAGGGAGACATAGTTCTCAATGACCCAAATCTTCCTGATCACATTGCAGATGATTTCCAAAATTTTCTTATAGGTAACCTTCCCCTAGAAACTCTTCGCAATGCCAATCCGAATATTGCCCAAAGGGGAAACCCCATCTATACGGTACCCAGCACCTTTAGTCCTAATCAATATTTCCCTTTGGATATGAGTAAAGATCAAAGGACCGCAGTGTTTAGGACACTGGGGCCTAGGATTGCAGCAAAATTGCGTGAACGCGGGTGGGATCTCGGAGGAATACGCAGCGAAGTGGAAAAGCTTCTCGGCCCGGACAACGACGACGGGCTTGGCACCATCATTACTCTTTTTGTTCTAAACCCGGCAAGCCCAATTAGTCCTTTTAATCTGGACGAGTCCAATTAATCCACAACCCTCCTTCAAATACGCCAATTTAAGGCCGGCGCTTGTGGCCCAAGCCCGATTAACAACAATCAACGGCTACACACGCCTCAATAACTCGGGATATCATCTAAACCAATAACCGACACGGAAGGAATAAACCCGTATCCCTGAGCTATCCCAATCGCATATTCAGCCAAAGAATGATCGCCCGGCGCCGCATAATCCAAGGCCAAAACAACAATCCCATTCTCCTCTTTCAGTTTCACCAAAAAATCAGCGTCTTCCTCGTTGTCATACCATGTCTTCACGTAAGTATCGGTTTCAGAATCATATTCGGTACTTAGATTTTCAAACATAACCGCATCAATATCCGTAGCGGTATCACCCACCACGGCAAATCCGCGATTCTGAATTATCAAAATATCGGGATACGCTTCCCTCAAATTATGAATCAATTGAATCATTCCCGGCTCCATCTGCGGATAAACATTAACGGCACCCACCGTATCCAAAAACACCCCATCATACCCCTTGTCAATAAATTCCCCGGTAACCTGCGCCATCAAATCCTGCCACCCGCTCTGGTTGACATCAACAAAATACGCCTCCCCACTCTTACTTGCCCCGAGTAGCCATTTCTCATCCACTTGATCAAACCACGATCGGTACGGCTCCGCCTCTCCAACACTTAAATACGCAACAACCATCGTTCCATGTGATTTTAATTCAGCAACTTCATCCTTAGTTAAAGTTTCCGGCTGAATAATGGCCAAATCGTATTTTCCCAAATCCTCCACCCGCCCATCTCCATAATAAACAACGTAATCAGTAATTTCCCCAATCCGCTCCTGTAAGGACGAACCCTCCTCCTCCAAAAAGCCTTTTTTATCCAAAAACCTATAAATCAATTCCGCAGTTTCTCCACGAGTAATGAAGCGACCATAATCGAATTCCCCTCCAAAATAAATTCCGTCATTCACGGCATCCTCGAGATAAGGAACGTACCATCCCCCCTGCTTGCCTTCAACACTCACGCCTTGCGCCACATAAATCACCTTCAACGCCTCGACAAAAGAAATGCCCTGCTCCGGCCTAAAACTCCCGTCGCCGTAACCATTCACAATCCCAGCCTTCTTCCCATAACAAACAAAGGGGGCAAACCACTCGCTCCCAACATCAGAAAAGCAATTTTCATAAAGACCCGAACCTGAACTCTGTAGCTTCCCTGAATCGAGCCCCTGTAGCTCAGTCACAATCTTC
>Ga0265296_1005452_pt1 | contig 10450 bp, 13 predicted proteins | sample MunlanPumphouse1_FD_189073 | JGI IMG/M metagenome (GOLD analysis project Ga0265296, IMG submission 189073) | Groundwater microbial communities from a municipal landfill in Southern Ontario, Canada - Pumphouse #1 | ecosystem: Environmental > Aquatic > Deep subsurface > Groundwater | place...
GATTGACATTTAGAGAAACGGGAATAATGAGTGGGAGTTGATAAAGAACTGATAGATCACGGGCGAGGCCGTAGTAGCTTAAACAATCGCCGCGGTTGGTTTTAATGTCAAGATCAAAAACGATTTCACCGTCAACTTCTTCATAGAAATTGGTGAAATGACCAATCATTGTCAGGTCATCACGAAGTTTTTTTGGGGTAACATCAAGACCGGGTAAAAGTTTTTGAAGATGAGAATAAATTAGTTTCATAAGGTATTAGGCTTATAAGCCAGGTTTCCACCCATAAAAGTACGAATATCGGTAATGTTTTTTTGAGCCATGGTCCAGCGGTCAAGCCCCATGCCAAAGGCAAAACCGGAATAAACAGTGTGATCAATGTCGGCCATTTCCAGAACTTTGGGGTGAATCATGCCCGAGCCACCCATTTCGATCCAGCCAGCGTGTTTACAGAGGGTGCAGCCGGCGCCATGACATGAAAAGCACTGCATGTCGGGGCCGACACCGGGTTCAACTTCGGGGTAATATTTACAGCGATAGCGAACCACCACTTTCGGTCCATATAAAGTTTTAAACATCAGATCCATGGTGCCGATTAAATCTTTCATGGTAATACCCTTATCGACAACTACCGCTTGATATTGATGAAAGACAAAGTGATTGCTCCGATTGGTTTTTTCATTGCGAAAAACATTACCCGGGAAGGCGGCCCTAATAGGCGGTTTTTGATTTTGGAGAAGATATGATTCGATAGTAGAAGTCTGGGTACGAAGAAGTATTTCTGGTTCCTGGATATAAATAGTGTCCTGCATGTCGAGGGCTGGGTGATTTAAGGGAACATTGAGACGCTCAAAATTGTATTCGTTGGTGACAATTTCAGGGCAAGTGTAAACCGAAAAACCTAAATCACGGAAAACTTTGTTTAATTGACGTTCGGTGATGGTGATGGGATGTAAATGCCCTAGTTTAGGCAAACTAAATTGGGAATTTCTAATTATTAATTTCGAATTTTTAATTTTAGGAGAAAGAGTTTTTAGTTTTTCGAAAATTAAATTTTCAATTTCTTTTTTAAATTGATTTAATTGTTGGCCGTATTCTTTGGGGTTAGGTTGGTTTTTAATATCGGTGAAAAGTTGATTGAGAATGCCATGGCGTCCCAAAAGCTCGATGCGGACTTTTTCCAACTCGGCTGCTGTTGTGATATTGGCGATTTGTTTTTTAATTTGGTCTAGGTCCATTGGTTTAATTATATTAAAAAAGCCCCCGTTAGGGAGCTTTTAAAAAAAAGTCCCCTATTTTATTTTTTAAAAGTAGAAACAGAATTAACGATTGATTTAAAGACGGTAGGATCATTGATGGCCAATTCGCTTAACATTTTGCGGTTGAGAACCATTTTGGAGTTTTTGGCCAAATTAATGAATCTGGAATAACTTAAGTTGAATTCTTTAAGAGCAGCGTTGAGGCGAATGATCCAGAGTTTGCGAAGATCTCGGCGACGGAGCCGGCGGCCGTTGTAGGCATACTGGCCGGCATGAAGGATGGCTTCGGCGGCGACCTTGTAGCGCTTGTGCCGGGTCATCCAATAACCCTTGGCAGCCTTAAGAACTTTTTTGTGAAAAGCGTGACGAACTGTACCAGTTTTAACTCTCATGATTTTTTAGGCGAGGCCTAGAATTTTTTTAACTTTAATAGCAAAACGACCAAGAACCGGTTGTTTACCTTTAAGGCGACGTAATTGTTTTTTTGATTTTTTACGTCTAAGATGGCGATTAAATGAAGAACGGCGTAAAACTTTGCCGTTTTTAGTAACCTCAAAGCGGTTACTGACTGATTTGGTGACCTTATGTTTACGGTTTGGTTTTCTCATTTTTGTTTTTACTTTTATTGGGTGACAGGGTCAAAAGAAGTCTTTTACCGATTAATTTAGCTTCTCCGTCAGGAATGACCGGGATAGTAACAGACAGGTCTTTAATAAACCGGGCTAATAACTGATGACCAAATTCCGGTTTCTGAATTTGGCGACCTTGGAATTTTATACTGATTTTGACTTTATTTCCAGTAGATAAAAATTGAGAGGCTCTCTTTATTCTAGTTTCAAAATCCCCTTCTCCAATAAAGGGAGTCATTTGAATTTCTTTGGTTTCGCCGCCCTTAATACCTCTTTTTTCAGCTTTTTGTTTTTTGGCCTCCTGATATTTAAATTTGGAAAATTCAATTAGTTTAACTACCGGTGGTACAGCTTTTGGGGCAATTTCAATAAGATCGAGGCCTGATTCGTGGGAAAGTTTAATAGCCTCGTCACGGGACATGATGCCGATTTGTTTAGCGTTCTCGTCGATTAACCTAAATTCCGGGGCGGTAATATATTGATTAATTCGGTAACGGGGAGCAAAAGGTCTGTTTGGATACATCGGTTTATTTTATCAGATTAAGGGATTTGGTGGTAATTTGTTCCTTAATTTTGGCTAAAAAGCTATCGACATTCAAAGCACTAAGATCCTGACCATCGCGTTGACGAACGGCGACGGAATCTGATTCTACTTCTCGGGCACCAATAATTAACATATAGGGAATTTTTTCCATTTGGGCATCACGAATTTTGGATTGCATTTTTTCGGGACGGTCATCGATTTCCACCCGAATTCCCTGCTCTTTTAATTTTTCTAAAACCTTTTGGGCATACTCATGTTGGGCGTCAGTGATGGGAATGATTTTGGCCTGAACTGGACTAAGCCAGACAGGGAAGGCGCCGGCAAATTTTTCAATAAGGAGAGCGATGGTGCGTTCCAGGCAGCCAATGGAAGATCGATGAATTACTACCGGTTGCTCATCTTTACCCTCTTTGTTGGTAAAAACTAGATCAAAACGTTGAGGCATCACAAAATCGTATTGGACAGTGAAGGCGGTTTCTTCTTTGCCGCCGGCTTTCTTTATTTGGATATCAATTTTGGGTCCATAAAAAGCAGCCTCGTTTTCTGCTTCATAAAAGGGTGCATTTAATTCGGTAAGTACTTCTCGTAAAACATTTTCGGCTATATCCCAGGAGGTATCGTCTTTGAAATATTTTTTAGTATCTTTTCGGTCTCCGAGAGATAGGCGATAACGGTAATCAGCGCCTTTGACTAGGCCAAATTTTTCGTTGGCAAAATCAATCAACTCTAACACCTCTTTAATAGTTTTCTGGGCTTGGTCTTTAGAACAAATGATGTGGGCGTCAGCAAGACAAAACATTCTGACACGGGTTAAACCAGACAGTTCACCACTTTTTTCGTAACGGTATTGATGGGCTATTTCAGCGATACGATAGGGTAGTTCTTTATAACTATGGTTTTGAGATTTGTAAAACATAAAATGGTGCGGGCAAGTCATGGGTCGAAGGATTAATTCCTCTTCATCAACTTTCATGACCGGATACATGGTGTCTTTGTAGTAAGGATAGTGACCGGATTTTTTGTAAAGATCGACCTTGGCTAGATCCGGGGTGATGACATGGTGATAGCCGCGTTTTAATTCTTCATCGACAGTGAAACGTTCAAGCTCCCTTTTGATGGTGGCGCCTTTGGGTCCAAAAGTGGGCAAGCCCTTACCGACTAGATCTGAAAAGACAAATAACCCTAAATCTTTACCGATCCTTCGGTGGTCATGCAATTTGGCCTCTTCGATTTCAAAAAGATATTTTTCCAGTTCTTCTTTTGACTTGAAAGCGGTGCCGTAAATGCGACAAAGCATTTTGTTTTTTTCATCACCATGCCAATAGGCGCCGGCAACTGAGAGAAGTTTGAAGGCTTTGATTTCACCAGTTGAGGCAGCGTGGGGACCGGCACAGAGATCAATGAAATCTTTTCCGGTACTATAGGCGGTAATGACTTCATCACGATCGGAAATACTTTCCAGCCATTCAAGTTTGTAGGGATTTTGGGAAAATAACTTTTTGGCTTCGACTAGGGAAAGATGGGATTTGGTGATGGGTAGATTTTCTTTAATGATTTTAGCCATTTCAGTTTCAATTTTGGGGAAATTTTCTTCGGATATTTTAAAGCCGCTTAGCGGCTCAAAGTCCATATAAAATCCGTCATCAGTAGCCGGTCCCATGGCGGGAAAACAATTATTGGGATAAAGATTTGTCAGGGCTTGATGGAGGACATGTTCAGCGCTATGGCGAATGGTTGATAAATTATTTGGTTTGGACATAGAAGAATTATAGAACGAATTTGGTGAATCTGAGAGGACTTGAACCTCTGACCTCATCAATGTCAATGATGCGCTCTAACCAACTGAGCTACAGATTCGATGAGGGAATTATAGCAAAACTAGGCCACGCTTCTGGCGGCGGAGTGTTCGTCACTGAACATGTAGGCTTCGCCACCTTTCTTTTTATCCTTGGCCATGGTCCAGAAATAATTTTTCTTTTTCTTTTTAGTATTAAAGCATTCGAGCCAAACAGAAGCCTGATTAAGGTTTTTTCTAAAATCGACAATTAGGTTTTTAAGACGTTTCAAAAAGGAAACCTGATAGGCGGAGGCTTCGGGGATGTTTTCCAAAACAGCATTTTCGATTTGGGTGCCAATTCCTTCAGAGGTGGAAACTAAACTTTTTAATTCTGCCTGAAGTTCGGCAATAGCCTTTTCCAACTCTTTTTGACGGTTATCCAGGAGAGCCATTTCCTGTCGGGAAAGGTCGGATATACCAAAATTTTCTTTAGTCCACCCCGTTGCGGCGGGATTGATTTCTACCGGTTGATTTAGACCTAAAATACCGCGGAGAGTTAATTTTTGTGGAGCTTTTGGTGCAGGTTGAGAATCGCTAAGAATTTCGTTACTTAAAATACCGGTTTTCGATTTATTATTATTGGGACCGTTTTTAGAGATAAAACCACCTGCCATAGAAAGGAATTATATCAGATTATAAGACAGTTTGCCAATATTATTGGGTCAGCAAAAAATCAATGACTTTTTGTTGGGTTAAAAGGTATGAAACCAGAGAAGGGTTTGAGCCTAATTTGGGGTTCTTTTTAACCAGATTCTCAGTTTCAGCAGGAAGAGGAACGATATTCTGGTCTGTGGCGATTTGGCTAATGGCTAAATTTAGAGTCCAGTCTTCGGAAATTCGTTGGGCCATTTCAATTTTATAATCTTCCAGGCGCTGGTTTCGGTTTTTAAGATATGAATCGACTGTAATTCCGGCAGCTTGGGTTTGATCAACCAGATCGGCTAATTTACGGTTAAGATCATTGTCAATAATTTGCTTAGCCAAAGTAACTTTAGAAAATCCAATGAGTTTTTTGAGAATTTCGTCGGTTTTTTTGTTAAGGTCTTGATCTTTGTTTTGGTTTATGGTTTTGATTTCAGTAAAAAACTGGGGGTCAATAGAAATGTCGGGAATTTGGGCTCCACTTAATTCGATTTCCCAATCTTTATTAAGGGCGAAAGGAGGATTTTTAATTTTAATAGTTGGGGAAGTGGCCGGTTTTAATTGATGTTCGGTAATAGCTTGGGAATAGATTTTAGGTAAAAGGGAGTTAATAATTTCTTCAAGTAATTTTTCTGGAGATGTTTGAGATTCAACAACACTAATTGGGGCCTTGCCTTTGCGAAACCCCTTGTTCTCAAAATTTATAGCTATGTGTTTAAGAATCAATTCTTTTTCAGAGGTAATTTCGGCGGCAGTAACAGTGAAGCTAAGGGTAAAAGATTTGTCCGGAGAAGAGTCCAATTTTGTGTTTGTAGCCATACTCAGGGCTATGATAGCATAAAGGTAGAAGTTTATGAAAAAAGATTTTAATTTTGCAGTGCGGTTAGTATTTGTTTCAGTAATTGGAGTTAATTTAGCCATACTTTTAATAGCTGAAGTTTGGTGGTGGACAAAATGGCGAAATGCAATCAAACCGACATTGGTCAGCGGATATCAGAGCCAGGGGGGCAAAATTGTGGCTGAAAAGGTTTCGGGAAATATAATTGAGAAAGAGGTAGCAATAAAGGAAAGTCTAGTGGCCGAAGATGCCAGGTTGGGTTTGATTGAGGGATATTTGACGAAATATCACTCCCCTCTTTTGCCTTATTCTAAGCTGATATTGGAACTGTCAGACACTTACGATTTTGACTATTATTGGATAGTGGCAATTGCCCAACAAGAGTCGAATTTGTGTAAAAAAATTCCCCTAAACTCGTATAATTGCTGGGGATACGGGATTCACAAAAAAGGGACACTCAAATTTGAAAATTATGAGTTGGCGTTAAAGAGCTTTGCGGAGTACCTGAAAAGAGAATATTTTAATAAGGGATATTTGACCGCTGAGGAGATTATGAAGAAATATTGTCCAAGCTCCAATGGTTCGTGGGCGTATGGAGTGAATCAGTTTATTGAGGAAATAGGTAATGGCCTGCCATAGGCGGGTAAATGCGTAATTGTGCCATATTGTTGACCTATTTATAATGTTTTGATATAGTACACGAAGATCCCGGGGTGGCTCCTCTAAAAAGCATGCTCTGGGATTTTTTTTGGATTAAAGTGGTGGTAGAATAGCCTCTATGGGAACAATTTCAACTGCTCAATTTAAGAAGGGAATATATGTTATTTTCCATGAGGAGCCGCACATGGTGGTGGATATTCATTTTGTGTCTCCGGGAAAAGGATCAGCTTTTTATAAAACAAAACTAAAATCTTTATATACAGGTCGGGTGGTGGAATATACCTATAAATCTGGGGAAAAAGTCGAAGAAGTAATTGTGGAGACCCATGAGGCATCCTATTCCTTTTTTGACGGGACGAGTTATGTTTTTATTGAACCCCGAACTTTTGAGCAGTATTCAGTATCAGCAGAAGTGGTTGGTGGTGATAAAGTATATTTAAAAGAAGGGCTTTTATACCGGATAAAATTTTATGATGATAAACCGGTAGGGGTGACCTTACCTAAAAGTATTGCCTGTGTGGTGGTAGAAGCGGAAAACTCGATTAAGGGTGATACGGCAACGTCGGCGATGAAAAATGCGATTTTGGATACTGGGGCTAAGGTACTAGTACCTTTGTTTATTAAAAGTGGAGAGGAAATAATGATTAGCACGGAAACCGGAGCTTATTTGTCAAGAAAATAATTTAAAGACCCAATTGGGGGTCAATTTGCGGGGGAATGATTTCAGAGCTGTACCGAAGATTTTCTTCAATGATTTTAAATTGGGATTGGTAGATGGTGGGAATAGTGTTGGGTTCATTGATAATGGTAGGAATGGCGGTGGGTATTGGGGTAGGAGCAATGGTAACCGGACGAGGGGGAGATTTTTGAACCAGAGAGGCGATTAAACTGGCTATCAATAGGACAACAATAATGCCGGTAAGTATTAAAAGAAGGATTAAGCGGCGATCTTTTTTGAATGCCAGTTTGGGAGCAATATCCAGGGGATTATTTAAGGGCTGGTCAATGTTTTGATAAATATTTTCTCTCATAGTTGGTTTAATTTGATGGCCACAGCCTTGAGGTCTGAAAGCATGTTTTGAAGATAACGATCAGCATCAATTAACTCATTTTTGGCATCGGAATAAAAATTAACAAAGCGGTTACTTAATTGTTTGGTTTGGGTTAAATCGGTGGCATTTTTAAGCTTTGAGGCAACTAGATCTGATTTAACCGGCAGTGAATTTAGCCAGTCGTTTAATTGGTCGCCGGTTTTGGAATCACTTTTAAGGTTGTCGGATAATTTTTTTATAAGGTCGAGTGAAAGGAGGCGCTGATTAATTTGATTCTGGGTTAGGGCAGTATAGATGACAGTTTGAATGGAAATATATTTGGTTTTGAAACTGTCAACCCAACTGTTAATGTCATTTTGACTGTTGAGGTTGCCAATAATTAGATTTTGTTCCTGACACCAATCTTCCCAGCGACTAAGCTCGATTTGGATTTTGGAAACGGTAGTTGGGGCTGAGTTTTTAAAAGTATCCAAACTGACTCGGAGAGCCAATAAGTAACTTTTTAGCATAGAAGATCTGGCAGCTAGAGCCGCTTTGGCGGCTTCAATTTTGTCTTTTTCGGAAGTGATGGTGCGGTATTTGGTGTAAACCTCTTTTTTATCAATATAGTCGATATATTTTTTTTGATATTCGGAAACCTGGAAAGAATAGTCTTGACGATATTGATCAACTAAATTGGCCTCTTGGGCAAGAGCAAGTCCGAGCAGGAGTCCTAACATAAATCAGTTTAACATTTTTGGTAGACGTCTTCGGATTATATCTTGAAAAAAATCGGCATTACTACTTTTGTCTCCGACTAAAACCCCAGATATAGAATCTTGTGTTAAAAACGAATGAATATTTTTCGGATTAACGCTTCCTCCATACATAACTTGTGCCCGAGGATATAATTTTGTTATTTGCCTACAAACCTTGTTTGCTTTCGTTGGGTCAGCGGCTACGGTTCCAATATTTTCTAGGGGTTCATAGGCGATGATTCCTGCAAATTGTGAATCATGACGGGTTATTGCGGCAGCCTGACCAATATTTGTCACACAAACTATAGGTAAAAGATCGTATTTTCGTGCAATATCAAGCCTTTTATTAACGTCGTCATTGGTGAGTTTTTTTCTGGTTCTTGTTTCTGGGTGTCCAAGAATAATATAATTTGCACAATCAGCGATGTGTGCCGGGACATGCCCTTGACCTGTATGTTTCATTCCTTTTTCTGGATCTGAATAAAGAATTTCTGCTTGGGGATCTAAATCCTGTGAGGCTATGGCAATGGGCAATCCATATTTTGCTATTTGATCTGCCATTAAAGACAGAAGATATAGGGGTGGCGCAACGATTATACGTTTTGTTGATGTAAACAATTTTCGCCCTTTTGAGGTATTAAATGCTTCTATCCAAGCAGCTGAACTTGTTCTTGTTCCACTCATTTTCCAGTTTCCCACATAAACGTACTTATCCTTTGACACTCGAAAGATTATATCACTAGTTATTAAACTATGTATTTTGAAGCTGGTTTTGTGTCAAAATGGTGAGCTGTTATAACGAAATTCGAATGGTATTTCAAGTCAATTTGTTTTGACCGAGTTACTTAATTATTTTAAAGCTAATAAAATAATTCCAGTAACACCAATAATGGCACCGGCGATTTTCTGCCACAACTTGTTTGTTTCTTTCAAAACAATTATGCCCAAAATAACCGGGATGATAAGGGAAAGACTTTTATAAATTGGAAACGTTTTTGAAACAGATGTGTTTTGTAAAACAAACAAAAAAGCAGCCCATGACCCTACATTTAACACAGATGTCGTTAATATTAGCTTGGTATTTTGTTTAAATAACTGAATTCCTTCCGAAAAAATGTTTTTACGAAATGAAAACATAATCCCAGTTAATAGGCTGTTTATAAATACATAAGTGAAAGAGGAAAAGTCTTTCAGGATAACTTTATCAAAAATAGCCGCTAAGGCGCTTGTGATTGCCATAAGAAAAGCAAAAAATATTCCCTTGTCGATATTGATCCTTTTTCCGTCGTAAACAATAAATAAATTACTAACGACAATCAAAGAGAGTCCGACGTATGAAAGATATGAATATCTTTCATACAAAAACAAGATTCCAATGACTGCTGCCAGAGCAACATTAAGCTTATGAACAAGAGATACGGTTGAAGCGTCAGCTAGTTTGTAAGCCTTGAAACTAAAATAGCTGCTCAATCCAAATGTTAGTGTAGAAATAAGGATTAAAATCCACAACGATGGATTTTTAGAAATGTAAAAATTGAAAAATAGCAACGGAATTGAAATGAGGGCGTTTACATACGAAATCAAAAATGTATACGTAGAAGCATTAAATTTGCTATGAGAGAGCTTTTTGTTGACGATGTACGTCAATCCAATGGCGATACTGGCTATTATTAAAATAAAATAAGAAGTTGTCATGTATTTATATTCTCAATATTTCCTTTTTGGTGAGCCGTGAGAGACTCGAACTCTCGACCAATCGCTTAAGAGTCCGCCTGCGGCGGATCTACCAACTATCTTTGTGGGTTGCGCGAGACTCGAACTCGCGACCAATCGCTTAAGAGGCGATTGCTCTACCGACTGAGCTAGCAACCCAAGCCCTTAATAAACTCCCTACCCTTACCACTCTTTAACTCTTTCTCTCGTATTATAGCTTCTTTTCTTGTCTTAAATATCTCCTGATACACTATTTGCCATAATCCACCATTAACATTTTTTGAAGAAAAACTCGTCTTTTTATTCGGCAATATCCCATTATGTCTATCTAATCTTTTTTGCAAATTATCGGTCTGGCCGATATACCTTTTCTTTGTTACTGAGTTTTTAATTATGTAGACAAAAAATTCCATATCGCTTAAGAGTCCGCCTGCGGCGGATCTACCGACTGAGCTAACGGCTCGGGTGCGCCTAGGGGGAATCGAACCCTCATCACTAGTTCCGAAGACTAGTACTCTATCCGTTGAGCTATAGGCGCGTA
>Ga0265296_1005453_pt1 | contig 10447 bp, 7 predicted proteins | sample MunlanPumphouse1_FD_189073 | JGI IMG/M metagenome (GOLD analysis project Ga0265296, IMG submission 189073) | Groundwater microbial communities from a municipal landfill in Southern Ontario, Canada - Pumphouse #1 | ecosystem: Environmental > Aquatic > Deep subsurface > Groundwater | place: Canada...
ATGCCGACACGATCGGTCTGGTCCCCGGCGGCACCCCACCGATCACCGCCGCCGCCTATGCCGCCGGCAAGGGCGGGACGATCGGATCGCTCACCTACGCCACCGGCGGTGCCGCGGCGTCGCCCAATACCGCGGTCGTCGAGGCCGGGCTGTGGAGCGTCGAGAAGCATATCCAGGCGTTCGTCAACGATTTCGCGCTGGAGTGGAAGTCGGGCGGCAACACGCTGACCGGCGGCGTCTATTACACGCGCTACAAGTCGCGCGACCGGTGGAATCTGGGCAACAGCATGCTGCTGACCGCCGAACCCAATGCGCGCCGCCTCAACCTGACGCTGGCGGATGGCCGGATCGTCACGCGCGACGGCTTCTCGGGCGGTTCGACCTTCAAGGTCAACGCGCGCTACACCGGCGAGGACGTCGCGGGCTATGCGGTCGACGAACTGCAGATCACCGACAAGCTGCGCATCGACGGCGGCGTCCGCTACCAGCATCACTCGGTCGACGGTACGCTCGAGAACCTCGCCGGCACGGTGCCGGCGGCGGGCGCGGACGGCAATCCGCTGACGCTGTACGACAATGGCGACGCACAGTTGAACGGCACGTTCCGCACGATCCGCTATCGCGGCGATGCGTGGTCGTGGACCGGCGGCGTAAACTACGACCTGACCCGCCAGATCGGCGCCTTCGTCCGCTACAGCCGCGGCAACAGCTTCCCGTTCTTCGACAATCTGCGCGACGGCATCGACGTGGCGCCACAGGTCGACAGCTATGAAGGCGGCGTGAAGGTGTCGACCGAGATCGCGAACCTGTATGCGACGCTGTTCCACAACACCTTCGACGGGCTCGCGACGACGGTCATCACCAGCGGCGCGCCGATCGCGTCGATTGGCGGCGCCAAGGCGACCGGCGTCGAGTTCGAGGGGCAGTTGCGGCCGTTCGCCGGCTTCACGCTCAGCGGCTCGGCGACGTATCTTGATGCCAAGTACCGCGACTTCTTCACCGACGGCGGCCTGACCGATCTGACCGGCAACCGCGTGCAGCGTCAGCCGAAATGGCAGTGGCGCGTCACGCCCGCCTACGATCTGGAACTCGGCGGCGACACGAAGGCTGGCGTGTATGCGACGATCGGCTATGTCGGCGACCGGTTCTCCGACGTCCAGAACGCGCAGGTCCTGCCGGGCTATTACAAGCTCGACGCAGGTGCCACGCTCGACCTGACCCCGCAGATCCAGTTCCAGGTGATCGGCGATAATCTGACCGACGAGATCGGACTGACCGAGGGAAATCCGCGCACGCTTGGGTCACAGGGTAGCGGCACGATCCTTGCCCGGCCGATCGTCGGCCGATCGATCCGGTTCGCCGCCGCGTTCAAGTTCTGAGATACGCCGGATCGATCCCGCATCGCGCGGGATCGATCCGCTTTGCGGGATATTCGCGACGTCATGAAAAATGTTCTCCGTTTTGCCGCGCTGGCATCGGTCGCGGCGATCGCGCCCGCACAAACCGGCCCCGCTTCCGCTCCCTCATCGGTACGATCACCCGCCGACATCTATGGTCCGTTGTTTCGCGCGGTGCAGCAGGGCCATGTGTTCGCGGACGGCAAGACGTTCGTCGACGCCGTGCCGAAGCGCGCAGCCGATGCGATCATGGCGGATTACGCGCGAGCCAAGCCGGTAGGTGCGGCGCTGAAGGCGTTCGTCCTCGCCAACTTCACGGTGCCCGGCGAGAATGATCGTGGCGCGGACGATCTCAGGGCGCATGTCCGGGCGTTGTGGCCGCAACTCGTGCGCCAGCCGGTCGTGCCTGTCGCAGGCAGTTCCGCGCTGCCGCTGCCCGCACCCTATGTCGTGCCGGGCGGGCGCTTCCGGGAAATCTATTACTGGGACAGCTATTTCACGATGCTCGGGCTGAAGGTCGACGGCCAGCAGCCGCTGGTCGAATCGATGCTCGACGATTTCACCAGCCTGATCGAGCGATACGGCCATATCCCGAACGGCACGCGGACCTATTATCTCAGCCGGTCGCAGCCGCCTTATTACGCGCTGATGCTCGACCTTTCGACGAATACCGATCCACTGGTGGCAAAGCGCCGGTTGGCGGCGTTGCGCGCGGAACATGCGTTCTGGATGAAGGGCGAGACGTGCCTGACCCGCCAGCCCGCTTGCCTGCGTGTGGTGCGGATGCCCGACGGCAGTATGCTCAACCGTCATTACGACGACCGCGACACGCCACGCGACGAATCCTATGCCGAGGATGTCGAGACCGCCGCCAAGGCAGGCCCCCGCCCCGCCACCGAGACACAGCGCGACCTGCGCGCCGGTGCGGAAAGCGGATGGGACTTCAGCTCGCGCTGGCTGCGCGATCCGCAGTCGCTCGCGACGATCCATACCACCGACATTGTACCGGTCGATCTCAACAGTCTTTTATGGGTGATGGAACAACGCATAGCCGAACGCTGCCGGATCGCCGCCGATACACCCTGCGCGACCGCATTCAACACGCTCGCGGCAAAGCGCAAGGCAGCGATCGACCGCTATCTCTGGCAGCCCTCGTCTGCGCGCTACGCAGACTGGGACCTGTCGACGCGCAAGCCGACCGCCAGCATCAACGCAGGCATGCTGCATCCGCTATTCGTTGGTCTCGCTTCGCCCGCACAGGCGAAGTCGGTGGCGACGACGGTCCGCAATTCGCTGGTCGCCGAGGGCGGCCTGCGGACGACCACGCTCAGGACCGGGTTGCAATGGGACGAACCCAATGGCTGGGCGCCGCTGCAATGGGTGGCGATCGCGGGGCTCGAGGCGAACGGCGAGCCTGCGCTGGCGAAGGATATCGCCCGCCGCTGGCTTGGCACGGTCGGTGCTGCCTATGCCGAGACGGGCAAGATGCTCGAGAAATACAATGTCGAGCAGCGCACGCCGGGTGGGGGCGGCGAATATCCGGTGCAGGACGGCTTCGGCTGGACCAACGGCGTCACCAGCGCGCTCCTGGATCGTTTTCCCGACCTCGCACGGCCTTGAGCCATATTCCGCACAATGACGACGGATCACCGCTAGCTTTTGCGCGGCGGAGGAGCGGCATCTTCCACTCTGACGTTGCTACCAGCGCTGATTGATCGGCCGCGGTGGCCAAGACCGGCAGCTATAGTCCTGCCGCTATCGCTTGCGCTGCCTCGCCGACGTCGCGCGCGACCAGCGTCGGCTGAGGGATACCGTCCAGGACTAGAGGTGCGTTCACGCCGCGCGTGACCAAGGCGGCCTTCCACCCAAACGACTGCGCGCCGATCGTGTCCCATGTATGGGCCGCGATCAGCCAGGTAGCGTCCGGGGAGGACGCCATCGTATCCTGTACCAGCTGATAGGTTGCCGGCGCCGGCTTGAAACGCTGCACGGTATCGACCGTGAACCGCCGATCGAACATCGCTCCAAGACCGGCCCTGTCGAGCGCATCCGGCCCGGCACTCGCCGGCGAGTTGGTGAGCGTGACGATCGAGAACCCGGCGTCTTTCAGCACGGCGAGACCGGCTGCGACGTCGTCGTGTACCGGCATATCGGACATCAGCGCGCCAAGCTGGCGGACATGTTCGTCCGTCACCGCGATGCCGTGGACCTCGCCCAGCATGCGCAAGACGCCGCCGCCCAGCTTTCCGAACGGAACGTAAGGCCCGGCCAGCGACAGCGTCTGCGAATACAGGATCACCTGTGCGAACCATTCCCGCATCCGACCGGGGGTTGTGAAGATGTCGGTGAAGAGAGGCTCGAGAACATTCAGATCGAGCAACGTCTCGTTGACGTCGAATACGATCAACGGTCGTGTATTCATGCGCGCATATCTCCGGCAAGCCTTCGCTGGGGCGTGAACCAGCAGATCACGCCGCGCAACATGATAGAAGCGATCGGCGGTACCGACGCCGCGGTCGTCCCCCGCCCAGTCGAAGCAGACCCCCCGGAAGATTGTCGTAAGGACCTGCCGCCGGTATTGGGGCTGCGTTCGATCCCTACGCAGGAGCCGTCATGGCCAAGGTTTTCATCATCGGCGCGGCCGGCAAGGTCGGCTCGCGGCTCGCCAAGTTGCTCGCGGCGGGTGGGCACACCGTCCTGGCACTGCATCGCAAACCGGAACAGGCCGATGCGCTGGCGGCGGCCGGTGCCACACCGATTCTCGGCGATCTCGCCGCACTCGATGCAGACGCGCTGGCCGCACTGATCGGCGTTGCCGATACCGTCGTCTTCGCGGCTGGTGCAGGCGGCGCTGGCATCGACGTGACGAACGCGATCGACGGACGTGGTCTCGAGACCGCCGTCGCGGCGGCTCGACAGGCCGGGGTCAGCCGGTTCGTGCTCGTGTCGGCGTTCCCCGACGCCCTGCGGGATGGCGATCGCAACGAGGGCTTCGAGAATTACAGCCGCGTCAAGAAGCTGGCGGACGCGCATCTCGTCGCCAGCGGGCTGAAATATGTGATTCTGCGGCCCGGCACGCTTACCGACGATCCCGGGACCGGCCGCGTTCGGGCGGATCTGGCGATCCCGTACGGCACAGTCTCGCGCGACGACGTCGCCGCAACGCTGGCCGCCATCGTCGAACGGCCCGATCTCGGCCGCATCATCATCGAACTTACTGAGGGTGATCAGCCGATCGGTCCGACGCTCGATCGTCTGGCCGGGCGCTGATCGCCCCTAACCCCAGAACGTCTTGCGATCGAGAAGATCGTCATACGCCTCGGCCGCGGCGTCGATGATCTTCGATTTCTTGCGATGCGCCAGCAGGTCCTTCGCCCCGGGGTCGTCGCGCAGGCCAACCCGGTCCAGAACCACCGGCGCCGTCGCCATATCGTTCAGTGCGCCAAGCTCGTCCTGCAGCGTCTCCAACGATCCCACGAACTTCCCATAGCGACGCGAACGCTTCTTGCTCGAGAAGACGGAGCCGAGAAACTCCGCGCCATAGCGGAGTCGTTTGGCGGTCTTGCGGACTTCATGGCGTTCCTCGTCTGCCAGCGTCGAAAGCGACCGACCACGCTTCCTGATGCGACGACGCAAAGCGTGCAACGTCTCCGCCGCGAACTGCCGTGCCGAGGCGTCCCGTGCATCGCGCGTCGATGGCGCGGTGCGCCACGCCCCGCACGCCAGCCACTCCGTCAGATCGAGCATCAGGACGCGAACCCGGTCCGAGCCCAGCACAGTGTCGACTGCGGCATAGGCAGCATCGCGAGCCTGGCTCAACCGCTCGAATAACGAGCCGCCGGGCTTCGCCTTGGCCAGCAACACATCCAGGTCGCGCGCGTCGCCCAGCACCGAACCCAGCCAGCGCAACTCGCTCTGGAAATGCGGCACCTCGTCGCCGTCGAGCAAGGGCTTGAAGATCGAAAAGGCCGACCGCAACCGACGCAACGACACGCGCGCCTGATGCAGGGCCTCGGCATTGGCCTGATCGAGCAGGATAGTCTCGTTCAGGCGATATTGGCGTATGCACGAGCCGGCGACCGCCTCGAAAGCGTCCGCCGCGGATGCGGTCCGGCCCAGCGCGATCCGCTCCGCTTTGAACGCCCTGGATACGGGACGGAGCAGGTCATGGCCGCGCTCGGACTTGGTCACCACGCCCAAGCGGACCGGAAACTGCGCCGCCAGCGTCCTGGCCAGCACGAACAGAGCGGCCGGCTCTCCCTGCTTCAGCTCCAGCTCGAGCTCGCAGATCGGCGACTGGCGGTCACCCGCAGCAACATGACCACGGTCCAAGACCAGCTCGATCGACGCCTCGCCGCTGGCGATCATCCACGTCAGGCGCTCGACCGCGACGGTGAAGATCGGCGCGATTGTGCCGGCCTCGTCGCCGAGCAGCGCCGAGATGGGCGTCCGGTCGTCGACGACCGGCGTCATGTCGGCCACCTCGATTTCCCATTCGGATCGCGCGAAGAGACCCGCCGCCTTCGCATCCGCGACCTTGATCGTCTGCGTCCGCGTGTCGCCGGACTGCCGAATGCGCAACGAGACGCCGCCTTGTGAAAGCGCGAGATCGGGCGCGTCGAAATACACCGCCTGCATCTGCCGCATGCTCGCCGGAGCGCCGAACAGGTCGGACTCGGCAAAGACATCGGCCGCGGCGACGTCCAATACCAGCTTCAGCTCGACTTCCTGCGACACTGGCTACCTTCCCGTAAACCCACGACACTTCATGCTCATGGCAACCGGCAATAGTCCTTCTGGTTCCCGGTGAGCCAGCCCGCAAAACCTTGTTCGCTTCACCGCATTTGCATGAACAGCGCGAGTGCGTTGCGGACGCTATCCGCGAAGCGGTCGTAGATCACGCGTGCGACCTCGGCGATGACAGGCTGACGATCGCGTCCCCCTCGCGCGAATATAGCGACTGCCACCCGGCGGCCGTCAGGCATTGTAATGAACCCGACATCGTTGGTGATGCCGTCCAGCGTGCCGGTCTTGTCCTCTACTCGAGTGCCCGCGGGAAGCAGAGCGCGGATGCGGCGGGTTCCCGTCGCGCATCGGCTCATCAGTTCGAGCAGAAACGCGCGGCTTTGCGCCGTTAGAACGGTACCATTGTCGAGCTTGTTCAACAGCGTGACCATGGCAACCGGCGTAGCAACATCCTTGCTGTCGGCGAGGTGGCCGCGCTCTCGAAGCAACTGGGCTATGGTCCGGTCCATCCGGATGCCGGGTATCTTTTGGGAAGAAAGCCACTGCTGGATCGCGACGGGCCCGCCTAGCGCGGCAAGCAGCTGGTCGGTTGCCCGGTTGTCGCTGCGGATAATCATCAGCTCCATGACTTTCGCCGCGGGTCGGCCAACGATCATGTCGCCGAGGCTGCGTCGCCCTTGATCGACCTCGGCGAGGTAGGTCGCTGCAACGGCAATCTTGACCGTGCTCGCCATCGGGAATTGGGTATCGCCGTTGATGGAAACCATCGAGCCATCGCGAAGGTCGAGCGCTGCAATGCCGTAGTCTCCCGAGCGTTCCGCGACCAACTTGCCCAGCGCGCGCTCGAGTCCGATGAGTTCAGGGGAGCTTGCGGCCGCCGGTGCCGGGACAAGGATGCTTGCGGCGATACTCGAAAGGATCAGGCGGAAAAGCAGGGACGCGCGCATCGATAGTCCTCGAATGTTGTCTTTCAGCGACCTGTTCATGGTAGACCGAAAAACCTGAACGTGTCATGTTGCATGCCGGTGAAGTTCGGACAACGGCGGCTCGCGACGCCGGTTGGTTATACCTCCGCCGCGGCGGCTTTTTGGGCAAGGCGCGCTGAGCCAGCCACGCCAATATCGAGCCGCCACCAGAGGCGAGCGTCAGTACCGACCCTTCCCGACCCCGCGGCGGGACGACCGCAGGCTCCGATTACTGCAGATCGGAGAAACGAATTGCCGATCTCGCGGCGCAATGGAAAGATGCCATCATGCAGATACTCAAAGCGGCCGGCCTCGTCCTCCTCGCGTCAGTGCCCGCGAATGCCCAAATTGTCGCGCAGCCCTCGGCGGGAACATACCAACGCGCGGTAGCAGCCGGTTACAAGGCGGCGCTCTACTGCTCCGGCATCTTCAATGCCGGTCGCACGCCTGCGCAGATCGATGCCGATGAACTGGCCGGCATCTATCCCGAATACGAGACGATCGTGCCGACGCTGACGGCGAACGTCGATCATGGTCTCCAGACCGTTTCTGTAGCGTTCGATCCCCAGCTACCGCCCAGACGCGCAGCCTGGACCAGCGGACGGGGTTGCGTGACGCTGCCGATCGGCAGCACGGCACCGTCTGGCCGCAAGTCGACAGCGGCACCGTTGATCACGGCGGCGGATTCTCGGCGCTGGCCACAGGGCGACGCCGGCATCGCACCGCGCCCGACAGCCGCGCTGACCGGCGCCGTCGGCAAGGCATTCGGGACAACATATGGCGTCGGTACCAAGACGGTCGGCGTAATCGTCGTGAAAGACGGCGAAGTTCTTGCCGAGCAATATAGCCGCGGCTTCGGGCCGTTCGTGTCCAACAGGACGTGGTCGGTCGGCAAGTCGATCGCTGGTACACTCATCGGCCTCAGCAATGCGAGCGCGTTGAAGGCTTCCGCAGCCGTACCGCAATGGAAGACGGGCGATCCCCGTCAGGCTATCACGCTCGACAATTTGCTACGGATGGGATCCGGCCTGCACAGCGACACCGCTGGAAATCGCACCGATGCCATCTACTTCGGCGGCACCACGGTAGACGAACAGGCGGTGTCCTGGCCCTTGGAGGCTCAGCCCGGCAGACGTTTTCGCTACGCCAACACCGATATCCTGCTCGCGGTCTACGCCACGCGGCAGGCAATCGGCGAGGCCCGGTACCGCGCATTGCCGGGCAGCCTGTTCGGCCCGCTCGGCATGTCGCACACCGTCGCCGAGACGGACTGGCACGGCAATTACATCCTCTCCAGTCAGGTCTGGTCGACCGCCCGCGACTTGGCGAGGCTGGGGTTGTTCTGGTCGCAGGACGGCGTCTGGCAGGGCAAGCGCCTGTTGCCGGCAGGCTGGATGCGCACCATGACGACGCCGAGCGGACCGCAGCCCGCGAGCGGACCGGGCTATGGCGCGACGATGTGGCTGTTCGGCGCCAAGCAGGGCCTGCCCGAGGGCAGCTTCGCCGCGCAAGGCAACCGGGGCCAGTATGTGATGGTGATCCCGTCCCGCCATCTGGTGGTGGTCAGGCGCGGCGAGGATCCCGGCACTGCCCGGTTCGACATCGCTCGCTTCGCTGCGGCCGTTGCCGCCGCGGTGCCATAGGCTTTTCACGCAGGGTCAGACTGCCTCTAAACGTCATCGCGATCGGCCCCCGCCGGGGCCGCGTGCACTGGCCGGTACGCCGGCATAGACGGCACGCAGCGCCGGTTCGATCTGCGCGGGCGCGACGCCGGCCTTTTCCAGACTCGCCGGACTGTTGGTCAGCAACGTGTGGATCACCACCGTGTCGCCCGACCGGATCGTCAGCACCGGCTTGTCGGTCGCGTCGTAATGCCCCCGGGCGACCGTCTGCGGCGTCGCCTTATTCGTAGGTCGCAGCACCCGCGGGCGTCGCAGTGGCAGCGAGAGCGGCAAGGATCAGGTGGCGCATCGTCATCCCCTCAATAGGCCAGCGCGCAGCCGTCGGCGCGCATCTCGCTCGCCGCGGCATAGACGCGGGTTGCACCGTCCATGCGGTGTTCGACGCATTCGTAGCGGCCAAAGCCCCCGTCGGGCTCGCCGATCGTCCAGCCGATCTCGGCCAGACGCAGCTTCGTGACGGCAGGCACACCCGATTCCAGTCGCAGCAATCCACGCGGCCCTAGCCCGGCCGCATCTTCTCCCATCGATTGCGACGAGCCCTCGTGGTGCCAGCGTGGCGCATCGCCGGCCGACTGGACCTCGAGCCCGTAATCGACGCGGTTGACGATGATCTGCGTCTGCCCCTGCGGCTGCATGTCGCCGCCCATCACGCCGAAGCTCATCCAGGGATCACCGCCGCGCGTCGCGAAGCCGGGGATGATCGTCTGGAACGGCCGCTTGCCGGGCGCGTAGATGTTGGGGTGACCGTCTTTCAGGCTGAACAACTGCCCGCGATCCTGGAACATGAAGCCCAGGCCATCGGCGACCAACCCCGACCCCATGCCACGGAAGTTCGACTGGATCATAGACACCATCATGCCGTCCTTGTCGGCGCAGCTGAAATAGGTGGTGTCGCCGTGGCTGGGCGCCTGGCCGGGATGGACCGGATCGAGAATGCGGTCGCGACGGATCAACTTGGCACGCTGGCGGGCATAGTCCTTCGAGATCAGCCACTCGACCGGGACCTTGCTGAAATGCGGGTCGGCATAGAAGCGCGCGCGGTCTTCATAGGCGAGCCGCTTGGCCTCCGCCTGGAGATGGATCGACAGCGGCGACTGGAAGCCTGAATCGCCGACATCGAAGGTCTCGAGGATGTTCAGCATCTGCAGCGTCGCGATGCCCTGCGTATTGGCGCCGAGCGCATGCACGTCGACACCGCGATAGCCGGTCCGGTGCGGCGCGATCCATTCCGACCGATGCGCGGCCAGATCCTCGAAGCGCAGCCAGCCGCCGATCCGCTTGAAGTAGCGATCGACGACACGGGCGATCTCGCCGGAGTAGAACGCGTCGCGCCCGCCCGCGGCGATCGCACGATAGGTGCGGGCGAGATCGGGATTGCGGAACACCTGCCCGGTCGCAGGCCCCTTGCCGTCCGCAAGGCCATAGGTCTTCAAGGCGTTCGCGGTTTCCTCGATGCCGTTACCCGGCCGGCGGAATGCCGCCATGCTGCGTCGGATATAATAGGCGATGATGTCCGGCACCGGCGCCCCCGCCTCGGCATGCGCGATCGCCGGCTCGAACAGCTGCGCCCAGGGCAGCCGGCCATAGCGTCGATGCATCGTCCACCAGGCATCCACCGCGCCAGGCACCGATACGGACACGGCGCCCAGCGGCGGCA
>Ga0265296_1005454_pt1 | contig 10443 bp, 13 predicted proteins | sample MunlanPumphouse1_FD_189073 | JGI IMG/M metagenome (GOLD analysis project Ga0265296, IMG submission 189073) | Groundwater microbial communities from a municipal landfill in Southern Ontario, Canada - Pumphouse #1 | ecosystem: Environmental > Aquatic > Deep subsurface > Groundwater | place...
AAAAGAATATTAATAAAACTTTCTGGCGAAGCATTTTTGGGAAAGCGAAATTCTGGTATTGATTTGGATGCCACTGATAAAATTGCCCATGAGATAGAAAAGGTTCAGAGATTAGGTGTTAGTATCGCTATTGTTGTGGGTGCAGGCAATTTGTTTCGAGGGAAAACTGCCGAACATGAGGGGATGGAAAGAGCAACTGCTGATTATATTGGCATGCTTGGTACGATTATGAATGCGATGACCCTCCAAGCATCATTGGAAGCAAGAAAAGTCCCTGCCAGAGTACAAACCGCTATCGAGATAAAACAAGTTGCTGAGCCATATATTCGACGAAAAGCAATGAGGCATATGGAAAAAGGGCGAATAGTCATTTTTGCTGCAGGAACTGGTAATCCTTATTTCTCGACTGATACCGCAGCAGCTCTCCGAGCGCTCGAAACAAATTGTCAAATTATTTTGAAAGGTACTAAAGTCGATGGTGTTTTCGATAGTGATCCTAAAGTTAATAAATTGGCAAAAAAATATCAATCAGTAAGTTTTTCAGAAGCACTCCAAAAGAAATTAGGCGTCTTGGACTCAACAGCGTTAGCGCTTTGCCGCGATCATGATTTGCCAATTATTGTTTTTGATTTGTTTAAGTATGATAATATTAAAAGAGTGGTAATGGGGGAAAAAGTCGGGACAGTTGTGAGGTAATGTATTAAACCCCACAAATTTTATTACACAAATAATACAAATGATTTGTAAGATTTGTGAAAATAGATTCGTGGAGATTATCACAATATTTAAGCGACGAAAGGAGTTGTATGATTCAACCAATTATGAGTGGACTTAAGCCAAAAATGGCGGAAGTGTTATTAATGCTGCAGGATGAATTCAAGAACATTAGAACAGGGAAAGCTTCCACAGCGATGGTAGAAAATTTAAAAGTTTCCTATTATGGCACACAAACTCCTCTTAAACAGATGGCCTCTTTGACTACTCCAGATGCCAATTCAATCCTGATTACTCCTTGGGATCAAAATGCCCTTGGTGATATCGATAATGCCATTCGTGCCAGTGATTTAAATTTAAATCCAACCAATGATGGCAGAAATGTAAGAATTGTTTTGCCTCCTTTGACAGAGGAAAGAAGAAAAGAGTTGGTGAAGATGATGGGAAAAATTTCTGAAGAAGCTCGGATTGCTTTACGAACTTTGCGTCAAGAAGCATGGGATCAGATTAAGAAGTTGGAAAAAGATAGTAAAATTACCGAAGATGATAAATATGTCGGTGAAGAGCAATTGAATAAAATGATTGAAGAATCTAACAAGAAGATACAAGAATTTTCTGAGAAGAAAGAAACAGAATTAATGAAAGTTTAGATTTCGCTGCTCGCTAATTGAAAAAAGACCTGCCTGCCGGCAGGCAGGTGTGCACTCTATTGGAACGTCGCTTCCTTAGTTAAGGAACACTCCTTCCAATGGCGTTAGCGACCCACTTTTTTCAATATAACTCGCAGCTCAGGTTACAATCCTATGATTTTACTAACAATAATCGCATTTATTATAATTTTAGGACTCTTGGTTTTTGTTCATGAGTTTGGACATTTTATTACGGCAAAATTATCTGGTATAAAAGTTGAGGAATTTGGATTCGGTTTCCCACCAAAAATATTTTCGATCAAAAGAGGCGAAACTGAATATAGCGTAAACTGGATTCCAATGGGCGGATTTGTCAGAATGTTAGGAGAAGAAGAAGCGAGTAAAAATCCTCGTTCTTTTGGAATGCAATCGGTGGCAAAAAGAATATTGATTATCATCTCTGGTGTTTTGATGAATCTTGTTTTGGCAGTAATCATCCTAACTATCGGTTTTTCAATTGGTATGACGCCGATTGTTACTGATCCATCCACTATCAAAGGAACACAAACCCCAGAAATAATCATCGCCTCTATAAATGGTAGTTCTCCAGCAGAAAAGGTTGGTCTTACCTCCGGAGATATCATTTTAGGTTTTAGTAAAATTGAGGATTTTCAAAAATTTACTCAGGCTAATTTAGGAAAAGAAGTAACTGTTAAAATCAGGCACGATTATAAAAACGAAGACAAAAAGGTTACTCTTTCCGATAATAAAGAAGCGCCGTTAGGCGTGGCGTTAGTTGAGGCAACAAAAGTTAAATTATCGGTTTGGGGCTCATTCAAGTTGGCATTTTTGGAAACTGGCCGAACAATCAAAGCAATTTTCGTATTTTTGTATGGCTTTTTCCACGATCTATTCACTGGCCATGCCAAAGAGGCAACTGAAGGAGTGGCGGGGCCAGTGGGAATGTTTACTATTACAAAACAGGCAGTAAGATTGGGCATGGCATATGTTCTACAATTTGCGGCCTTACTCTCTATCAACTTAGCAGCTATGAACATTCTTCCTTTTCCAGCTCTTGATGGCGGTAGATTAGTATTTATTGTTGCCGAAGGAATCCGTGGTAAAAAAGTGTTAAAGATGGAGCTGGAGAATCTTATCCATTGGGTAGGATTTTTTATCCTTATCGCTCTCATTGTCTTAATTACTTATCATGATATAATTAGATTAGTTCGTGGATAGCGCTACAAAAATTCAAATGTCAAAATTCAAATAACAAATAAAACTCAAAATTCAAATTTTATAAAATAGGATTTACGATGAAATTATCAAAACTTTTTACAAAAACTAAACGAGAAGTATCCAAAGATGAGGAAAGTATAAATGCCCAGCTTTTAGGGAAGGGCGGATTTATAAATAAAGAAATGGCGGGAGTTTACTCGTATTTGCCATTAGGTTTAAAAGTTTATAAAAAAATTGAAAATATTATCCGTGAAGAAATGAATCTAATTGACGGTCAGGAAGTTTTTATGCCAACTCTTCAACCAAAAGAGAACTGGTTAAAAACTAATCGTTGGAATATTATGGATGATCTCTATAAGGTCAGTGACAAGAGTGATCGCGAATTTGCTTTGGGTCCGACTCATGAAGAAATAGTTACACCATTGGTCAAAAAATTCGTCAATTCATATAAAGATTTGCCGGTTTATATTTACCAATTTCAAAATAAATTCCGCATGGAACTAAGGGCAAAATCCGGGTTACTAAGAACTCGTGAATTTATGATGAAGGATTTATATTCTTTCCATACTGATGATAAGGATTTGGATGAATATTATGAAAAAGCTAAAGAGGCATACTTAAAGATTTTCAAGCGACTTGAGTTGGAGGCGTATTTTACTTACGCCTCGGGAGGAACTTTCTCTAAATATTCTCACGAGTTTCAGGTTGTAACCGAAGCAGGCGAAGACGAAATATCAATTTGTAAAAAATGCAAAGTCGCCATCAATAAAGAAATAATTAATGAACACAAAGTTTGTCCGGAATGTGGCAATAAAGACTTAGTTGTCAAAAAATCAATCGAAGTGGGAAATATTTTCAAACTCAAAGATAAATACTCAAAACCATTTGATTTAACATTTAAAGATAAAGATGGAAAAGATCAAGTTGTTATAATGGGTTGCTATGGATTTGGCCCTGCAAGAGCATTAGGAACACTTGTTGAAGTTCATCATGACGAGAATGGAATCATTTGGCCGGAATCTGTAGCACCCTTTAAAGTTCACCTTATAACAATCGGAGGTGCGACCTCCGACGGTGAAAAGATATATAAAGATTTGGTGAAAAATGGAATAGAAGTTTTATTTGATGATCGTGAAGTAGTATCTGCTGGTCAGAAGTTTTCTGATGCTGATTTAATTGGTTGTCCAATTCGTTTAGTAGTCAGTGAGAAAACTTTGGAAAAAGACTCGGTAGAATATAAAGAAAGAAATAAAAAAGAAGCTAAATTGATAAAAATAAGCGAAATAACTAAATTTGTTAAATAAATGGAGGCAATTATGCCATTTTCAGAATCAGGGCACAGTCGAGAACAAGAATTAAGGCCAAAAGAACAACTGACTTTTAGTTTCAAACAAGGTAGAAATGACCCTGGCGCAACATGGACTATGAATGTTAATGGAAAACCAGATTTTCAATTTTTTTTTGGCGCAGGAAAGGCTACGCAGGCATTAGGGGAAGATAATCTATTGGAATTATTTCCTGAAGTTTTTTCAAAAGAAGAAGGTCGCTTTAAAATAGACAGCAATGCTGCTTGGGACAAAATACTCGAAAATCCAGATCAAAAGGCAATGCAAGAATTAGCTAGTAGAACTGGCATTTCAATAAAAGTTGAACAAACTGGAAAACATCGCGGTGATGTATTAAAAAATTTCGAATTTAATCCTGAGGCAGAAAAGAAATAATGTAGGAATTATATGGACGAGAAAAAGTTGGAAAAAATTTTATACAAGTATACCTCCGAGTCTACAAACTACGCCGATAAATTAGCAGGATTAGGTAAAAATCTATGGAAAGGAATAGACCCATTGGAGTATACCAAGCAAGAAAGAAAAGGATGGAAAAAAGTATCTTTTTACCACCGACAAGATTTTTGGAAGAATTGAAGAGATTGAAGTTAAAATACTAAAATAATGCCAATTATTAACATTGTATAAAGGAGGAGCTTTGCGACAACCGTTTATTGTGGCCAATTGGAAAATGAATACTGAACTATCCGATGCCATTGTTTTAGCACAAAGTGTTAAGAATGGTGTTGATGATCTTGAAGGCGTGGAAATAGTTCTTTGCCCACCTTATATTTGGCTTTATCCAGTTGCCGAGGCAATTGAAAAAGTTCTCAATAAAAAAATAAAACTTGGCGCACAAAATTTATTCTGGGAAGATGTTGGCGCTTATACCGGCGAAATTTCTGGCAAAATGCTTAGTAAGTTATGCCAATATGTTATCGTCGGTCATTCAGAGCGCCGACACTATTTGCGCGAAGATGATGAGGAAATAAATAATAAAGTTCATGCAGCTTTACGAAATGGTTTAAAACCAATTGTTTGTGTTGGTGAACAGAAAAAATCATCGGAAGCTAAGCTTCCGAATGTTGGTCGGCCGACTAATCTTGCAGTGAAGGGTGATATTTTGCATCAATTATCCAAAGCGCTGGAGCAAGTTTCTAAAAAAGATATGGAAAACGCGGTAATTGCCTACGAACCAGTTTGGGCGATTAGTAAAGGAACAGCTGAATCAAGGAATTCAGCTAATGGTGCCTATGTCGCATCTGTTATAAACCAACTACGTGAGAAAATTTTTCGTCTTTATGATTGGGATACTGCACAGTCAATTAGGATTATTTATGGAGGCAGTGTAGATGCTGAGAATATCAAGGAATATATTTGCCAGCCAGAAATAGACGGAGTTTTAGTGGGCGGAGCATCGCTTAAAGCAAAAGAATTTATAAAAATATGTGAGGAAATGGCAAGATAGCAAACAATTTTTAATTTTAAATCAAATTCAAATTTTCAAACATTGAGACATTGTAATTTAAATTGTTATTTGATATTGGAATTTTGAATTTAAAGGAGTTATTATGCGTATAGCTATTAATGGTTTCGGTAGAATTGGCAGAACTTTCTATCGAGCAATAGATGGGAAAGATATTGTGGCGATTAATGATTTGGGAAGTGTCGATAATTTAAAATACTTATTGAAATACGATACTGTTTATGGAATATACAACAAAGAGCCAAAGGCAAAGTTTGTAGCAGAAAAGGAACCGGAAAAGTTGCCCTGGAGTGACATGGGCGTAGACCTGGTTGTGGAATCGTCAGGATTTTTTACTGAGAAGATCGAGGCCGAGAGACATTTAAAAGCTGGTGCCAAGCGAGTTCTTATTACTGCTCCTTCTGACACTGCAGACATTGTTTTGATTCCTGGCATAAACAGCGACTCATATGATCCAGAAAAACATCGCATTGTTTCGATGGGTTCTTGCACAACAAATTGTATTGTGCCTTTAGTCAAAGTTATTAATGATAATTTTAAAATTGTTAAAGGTTCTTTTACGACTACTCATTCCTATACCTCCACTCAAGCTTTAGTCGATCGAGCCGACGAAAAAGATTATCGTCGTGGCAGAAGTGGAGCAGAAAATATTGTGCCAACAACAACTGGCGCAGCCAAAGCGATTTTCCAAGTATTTCCCGAGTTGAAAGGAAAAATCGATGCATTATCAATTAGAATTCCTACTGCCACAGTTTCCATGGTGGATTTTGTCTGCGAAGTAGAAAAGAAAACTGATAAAAATGCAGTGAATAAAGCGTTCGAATCAGCCGTGCCAAAATTAGGTGGAGCATTGGCAGTAACTTATGAACCACTCGTCTCCACTGATTTGCGTGGCAATCCCCATGGAGCGATTCTTGATGGTGCATTAACTTCTGTGACTGAAAATAATCTTGTTCATGTCGTCGCATGGTATGATAACGAAATGGGGTATTCTTATCGTCTGACTGAACTATGTAAAATTCTTGCTAAACAGGATTAATAAATATCATGGAAAAGCAATTTTCAGAAAATCATGAAAATAAATACCCACCAGATCAGGAATTGCTATCAATGCTTCAGCAAAGAATTGGTGATGAGGTGGATTTACGGAGCGAACCTGCCACTGAATTAAGCGAGAGTGATAAGACTCAGATGTTAGATATTACTAGAAGAAACTATAAGGGCAATCCGATACTCCCAATAAACCATTCTGGTTTAGAAAATGCTTTTAAAAGTTCCGATAGCGAGTTCACGATAGTAAAAGAAGGTGAAAAAATTGTGGCTTTTGTTCGATTTGAAGACAGAGGAGATAAAATATATTTTGGGAATTTTCATGTAATTAGTGAACTTCAAGGTCAAGGTATTGGTACGCTTCTATTGGAATCAACTTTGGACAAGAAGGCAAAAGAAAAAAGAGTCGTGGCAGGAGTCGATATCGATAGCCCCATTACGGCAAAGTATATTAATGATTTTGGGTTTATTGTTAGAACAATTTTGCCCGATTTCAAACGTACTGGAGTAGATTTATTCTGGATTTCCCGTGAAGATAAGGTTAACAATAAATATGCTGGACAGCAAAAAAATATCACTGATGATAAAATTTTAGAAGACAGTCATGGTAAGGAATTTCACGAAAGACCGAAGATGTTTATCTATAGGTTTGATTTAAAAAAAGATAAAGATCAATTTGTTAAGTTTGCAAAAGAAGTATTGTTGGAAAAAGAGTATGTAATTTCGAGATTTTTTGTTGATCCAAAAGATGGGAAGCAGGTTTGTTTATTTGAAAAAATAATTACAGAACAATCACCCGTGTGATAGATTGCATAAGAATCTGAAGGATTTAATTATGTGCTTAGCGTTGCCGGTGAAAATAAATAAAATAGTGTCAAAGTGTCAAAGTGTCAAAGTGTCAGGTGGAAAAACAGTTGATATTTCTTTGACTCCCGATGCTAAAGTTGGCGATTGGCTATTATGCCATGCAGATTTGGCAGTGCAAAAAATTGACAAAAAGTCAGCTCAAGAAATTTTAGAGTTGACGAAAAGTTGCCATCATAGTACACTTAAAACAGTAAAATAATATCGAAAGGAAAATATGTTCAATTGTAAGAAAATTATAGTTTTAGGGTCAGCATTAATTGTTATACTAACTTTGGTTGGTGCATCTTGTGCAAAAAAAACTGCTGAAACATCCACGAATCCAACTGTTGCAGGGACCAGCACGGACCAATCTTATTTTTCTGAAGATGCCAAGGTAATGTTTTTTTATTCTGACCTTTGTAGTTGGTGTAAAAAAGAAAAAGAAATTTTAAAAGAATTGGTGACAGAAGGATACAAAGTTAAACCAATGGATGTGGCTAAAGACACAGGTTTATGGCAACAATATAATATTGAAGGAACCCCCACTTTTATTGCTCCCGATGGTACTCGTTTAGTTGGCTACCAAGATAAAGAAAAGCTAAAAGCATTTTTAGATAAATATAAGTAAACAAAATTTCTAATTTCTAATTTCTAATGAATGTCTAATGATTTAATGTCTAAAAAAATAAATAGGGGAATTTATTTTGCCTTAACAGCAGCTATTTTAAGTGGAATAGCTGTTTTTGTTGGATCCCTATCTTCCAAAATAGTCAAAGATCCATTTGTTTTAACCACTGCACGAAATACTATCGTAGCGATTTGGTTTTCCGCGGTTCTAATAGGAATTAGTCGTTGGGTTTCAATAAAGCAATTAACTCAGAAGCAATGGGGACAATTGATTTTGATTGGACTGATCGGCGGAAGTATCCCATTTTTATTATTTTTCAAGGGTTTGTCATTATCAACAGCTGTTGGCGGTGCTTTTATCCAAAAAACTTTATTTATTTGGGTTGGATTGTTAGCGGTGGTATTTCTGAAAGAAAAGATTGGCAAGTGGCAGATATTTGCACTGATAATACTGATCATCGGAAATTATTTATTGGCTGCTCCTAAGTCATTAGTTTTTGGATACGGTGAATTATTAGTTTTTGTCGCCACATTATTTTGGGCAGCAGAAACAATTATCGTAAAAAATGTTTTGAAAAAATTGCCTGCATTAATTGTTTGCTGGGGTAGAATGTTTTTCGGTTCGATAATTATGTTAGTTTATCTTTTTGCAACTCACAAATTTGGTGCGATTGGGTCGCTGAATATAAATCAATGGCTATGGATAATTTTACCGTCAATTTTGCTTTTTACCTATATCAATTTTTGGTTTGCGAGTTTAAGAAATCTTCCTGCATCATTAGTCACATCTATTTTAGTTATCGGCTCGCCAATGACAACTTTATTAACATCAATTTTTATTACCCATAAATATAGATTGATAGATGTCATTAGTACCATGTTAATTATTATCGGAATAATTTTATTCGCCAAATCTGCAAGGATGTCAAAAAATGTCAGTACGAGGAAGCTTGCTTTTCGCTAAATATGCATATTCGCCAAATAAATTGGGATATTGTGGTCCGAGGGAAAATCGGGCCATTTTTGATTATTGTGTTGCCGAGCAATCCGATAAAGGTTTAGTGGAATTGCTCAAAGGTTTTGAGGGAGCATTTCCTTATTTAGAATTAATTGCTAAAGCAAATAAAATTTCCGATCCTTTCGATGAAAAAGTTGTTGAGGCATATTGGGTAGGAAATAATCTACTCAAAAATATCGAAGTAGATGATTTTTATAATTCTTTGAATGAAAGATTTAGTAAAAAAATAAACCAATCAGCAATGAAATGGCTTTTAACAAAACCACCAACTGGAGCGAAACCACATCATTCGTTTCATGTCTTGGATGTTTATACAAAAACTGGTCTAATCCGATCAGGAATAAAAACAAATGTCTTGGAAACGATAAACAATTGTTTGATAATGTGGGGGAGGGTGAATCGTGTAACATGTAACGCAAAACATATAACTCAAGTGAAGATAGAATATAATCCAATCATTTTGGAAAAAGGGAAATTGGTTTTTGGAAAATCAATAACTAAAAAAATCCAGTCAAATTTTATTAAACCGGAAATTGGTGACATAGTTTCCTTTCATTGGGGAAACGTTTGTGATATATTGGACAAACAACAATACGCGAACCTTAAAAACTGGACTAACCATCATATTAAAATTGCCAATCAGACAATATAGGAGGTGTGTGGCATGTTTTTTAGGAATCGATCTTGGATAAACGGATTGATTTTAGACGAATCCGCTATTGAAATACTGATAGAGATCCTTGGTAAATGTACCTACGATAAGGGAAAGATAGCAGAACTAAAACCAATGACCTTGGAAGATCTTGGTGCAATATTTCCGACTGCCGCCAAAACTATCTGGAGATCATTTCAATTTCCTCATCCTGGAGGCGGAAAAATTATAAGAATCTCAGCGAAGAGAGTGTTGGATGCTTTCGCTATGCCAACTCATTTGCATACAATATTCGAAAATGTAATACAAAAACGTTTTCCAACCATGAAAGTTGAGGACATATCGCTTAATCCAGAAATTGCCAGATTGCTTTTTGCACATTTACTGCTAATTTGCACAGTTTTCAAAAATAGGGATGGAAGTGCCAACTTATTTTTTCTTTATAATAATCGTACAATTGAATTCACTGGAATTGAACTACCAATAGCTGGGCTACGTCAGAATCAAAAAAAAATTGTTCATCTCGGAGCAATCATTGCTAGTCCTAATTCCCTAGTAGGATTTAATTTTAAAGAATATTCTTGGACAGTAAGGAAAATGTTGGAGATAGATCCGGTTATTCAAGAAATTGTGAGAACGATAGTCAGGATTTACAGAGGTAAGATTGATTGTAGAATATTTAGTAATCAATGCACTGAACAGGTTATACATGGATCATAGGCGCGGATGAGCATTTCAATAAGCTTTTCGCGCTTTTTTTGTGGCAAATTTTTAGTAATATTCATCAATTCATTAGCATCTTCTTCGAGGTTTGCCAAGTTTAAAACAGTTGGAGTAATAATATTGCAATCAGTTAT
>Ga0265296_1005456_pt1 | contig 10439 bp, 10 predicted proteins | sample MunlanPumphouse1_FD_189073 | JGI IMG/M metagenome (GOLD analysis project Ga0265296, IMG submission 189073) | Groundwater microbial communities from a municipal landfill in Southern Ontario, Canada - Pumphouse #1 | ecosystem: Environmental > Aquatic > Deep subsurface > Groundwater | place...
TCTTCATTATTCTGGTTGTAATAGATATGGGCCGAATCCGGGTCCCATTTCGGTTTAAATATATTGAATCCCCGGGTGGTCAGCGGTTTTATGTTCGTCAATCCGTCCTTTTCTATTTGAGCTTTCTGCTGCTGGTATTTATCCTTCATGTCGCTTATCCATTCGTTCCACAGGAACCAAAGATTTTTGCCGTATATAGCCTGAAAGCAGCCTTCGATTCCCTCCCCGTAGGTCAGAAGATAATCGCCGTATAAATGGCTGAACTGCACCAGCTTATCCTCGCCGTAATTATCGCAAAGATATTGGAAGAACATCACGCCATACAGGTAGCGCAGCGACCCGTCCGGCCAACGAACGGTGTTGACAGCGGCCTGGTCGATGCTTTTAATATCGTTTTCAAGCACATCCATGCGCATCATCGCCTGCCAGCGGGGATCGGTCCCTCTTCCCCCTCCATAACCATGCTTGGTTTCAAAATAAGTGGCCATGCCTTCGATCGCAAAAGTCGGCAAGATGCCGTTTGGAAAACTGATGCGGCCCAGCAGCATTTTCATATAGGCAGGGGCGCCCTCAACCGTGTCGAGATGCAGAACATGAGTATATTCATGGAGAAAAACATATTTCAGCCAGGTTTCATAAGCCACCGGCCTGATATTGGAGCCGCCATCGGTAAGATAGATGGTTACGTTCGGGCTTGGGATTACAGTTGTAAAACCATTTGTGTAATCCGTAATGTCCAGAAGGACGACATTGGTCTTCAGATCAGGGATATGCTTTAGCAGGGGGGTAAGCCGGTCGTAAACTTCCTCAACGATCGGGACCATTTTTTTGGCCGTGCTTTCAATCTTCGGATAGTAATTGATCGAAAAGTGCGGAGTTTCAATGGTTTTCCATTTAAGGGATGGGTCCAGCCAGGTGGCACCGTGGGACGGAAATCCCAATGACCAAATCCCAAACCCCAAACAAATACAAATTAACAATTTCTTAATTAACAATGAATAACGTTGCGTCGCTTCGCGACATTTATAATATATCCGAGCAAAGCGAGGATACTTTGTTGTTAATTGTGTCATTGTTAATTAAATTTCACTCCCAGTACTTCCACAAACCCGTCAACCAGCGCATCTGACAGTTCATCGAATGCGACTTCCCTTCCCAGGGCTTCTTCAACGCTCATCGCGTTAATATCTTCATAAGGTTTTTTTAACATCGTCAGGGCGCTTGCTTCAGTTCTTTGGACAAAAATCGAGCCTTGCTGAAGCAGGGCTTTTCTGCCCCTTTTCTGCGCGCTGCCGACGATCTTTTTCTTATCTACAACTATCTCATATTCCGCGGGGTAAGAAAAGCATAAACTCCTCACCCCTTTTATTCCCCTCTCCATCTCCGATGGAGAGGGGTGTCCCGAGCGAACGAAGTGAGTCGAGGGACGGGGTGAGGATATTTCAGCGGCAACGCCCAGCTCTTTCAACCCAAGAACAATCGCCTCCGATATCTTCTTATATGAAGGAATCAGACCTTTCGGCAATATTGGATTGTCAATTGCCGTTACCAGACTATATGTCACTTCCGCTTCGTTATGAAAAACGATCCCGCCGCCGGTCGGCCTTTTAACAATATCCCAACCCAGCGACTTCGCTTTTTTTAGGTCAATTTCTTCTTCAATGCTTTGCGAATATCCGACAGAAACGCATTTTGGCCGCCACGAGTATATCCTTATCGTGGAGTCGCTTGCCTGTTCTTCAAACCGCTTGAGCAGGAAAAGATCAATTTCCATGTTTTTTTGCCCGTTTTGAGGCGGAGATTGTATCAAGCGGTAACTCTTCATTTATTTATTATACTGCAAAATATGTTATTATTAAATCTGATGAAATATCCAAGATTATCCCGGGATTTTTATCTTCGCCCTACCCTGGAAATTGCCAAATCACTTCTCGGCAAGTTCCTTGTTCACGAATACAATGGCAAAAAGATCGGCGGGATGATCGTTGAAACCGAGGCATATGTCGGAACAAAAGACCGGGCCGCGCATTCTTATGGAGGGAGGAAGACAAACAGGAATGAAATCGAATACGGCATCGGCGGCCATGTCTACATCTATTTGGTTTACGGCCTGCACCTGCAACTAAACTTTGTCACCGCGGGAATGGACGAGCCGGAATGCGTTCTGATCCGGGCATTAGAGCCTTCTGACGGCATCGATCTGATGAAAAAGCTCCGAAAGACCCATAATGAAACAAATCTGACTAATGGTCCGGGAAAACTTTGCCAGGCGTTAAATCTGAACAAATCTTTAAACGGCCATGACCTCTGCGAAAAGGGGTCCCATTTTTATATTGAAGATCGTGGAATAAAAGTTCCTTTAAAAGACATCAAAAAAGGCCCGCGGATAGGCATAGATTACGCCGGCCCTTACTGGTCAAAGATACACTGGAGATTCTGGGTTAAAGACAATTTGTTTGTTTCAAAATGAAGCGTATCTTAAGTCCGGCTCCCTCGCTGCTTTAGCTTCATCAAGTCTTCTTACCGGAGTATTGTGAGGAGCGGTTTTTACCACATCCGGATCGGTTTCGCACTCTTTAGCGATTTTTATCATCGTGTCGCAAAACGCATCGAGCGTTGCTTTTGATTCCGACTCGGTCGGCTCTATCATCAAAGCTTCTTCAACGATCAGCGGAAAATAAATCGTCGGCGGATGGAAACCATAATCGATCAGGCGTTTGGCAATATCTAAGGCCTTCACCCCATATTTTTCCTTTTGCCATTTTGCAGAGATAACGAATTCGTGCTGGCAGGCGCGGTCGTAAGGCAAATAATAATACTCTTTTAACCGATTCATCATGTAATTAGCGTTCTCAACCGCTTTTTCCGACACTTCCTTCAGCCCCTTAGCCCCCAGCCCCCTTATGTAAGCGTATGCTTTTATGATCACGTTAATATTACCGTAAAACGAGTGTACCTTTCCGATTGATTTTTCGTAATCCGTAACAAGTGCGTAACGCGGAGTATCTTTAACCACTCTTGGTATCGGTAAAAACGGTTCAAGTTTTTTGTTGACGCCGACCGGACCGGAGCCAGGGCCCCCACCCCCGTGCGGCGTTGAAAAAGTCTTATGCAAATTAAAATGAGCGACATCAAATCCCAGATCGGCCGGACGGCAAATGCCAAGATTAGCGTTTGCATTCGCTCCGTCATAATAAAGCAAACCTCCGGCTTTATGAATGATATCCGCGACCTCAAGAATGTGTTCGTCAAATAAACCCAGAGTATTGGGATTAGTCAGCATCAAGCCAACTGTATCGTCGCCCGCAGCCTTCTTAACCGCATCGACATCAATATTCCCTCTGCCGTTCGATTTGACCACGATCGTCTGAAAACCGCACATCGTCACCGACGCAGGATTAGTCCCATGCGATGAATCCGGTATAATGACCTTGTTCCTAGAGGCCTGTCCCCTATCCTTATGATAAGCTTTCATCATAAAAATAGAGGTCAGCTCGCCATGCGCGCCCGCCGCCGGCTGAAAGGTAAAAGCGTCAAATCCGAAGATCGCGCAGAGATATTTTTCCATATTATAAAGGAGTTCCAGGATGCCCTGGATCTCTCCTTCATTCTGATAAGGATGGATACTGGTGAATCCCGGCAGTTTGGCGATCTCTTCGTTTACTTTTGGATTGTACTTCATGGTGCAGGAGCCAAGCGGATAAAAATGCGTGTCTACGGAAAAATTCTTTTGCGATAAACGGGTAAAATGGCGGACGACATCAAGTTCTGAAACTTCCGGCAGAGGAAGATCCGCACGAAGCATCTCCTTCGGGATCATTTTTTCTATCTCTTCACTGGATACCGAAGGTTCAGGAAGCGAAACCCCGCACTTGCCCGGTTCCGACAACTCAAAGATAAGCTTTTCTTCAGCCATCAAATTACGGCTTTTTGCGTCTCCGGATCAAAGATGTGGATCTTGCGCAGATTGATGACGATCGTGAATTTGCTGCCGGGAGAAGCGTCATTCAACGACCCCACGCGCGCGGCCAGATTATTGGCGCCGACTTTTACGTATAAATAGGTTTCCGCCCCCATCAGTTCCCTAAAATCAACTTTGGCATCAAGCACGCATCTGCGATCGATCCAGGCGGAAGACGGAACATCCCAGATATCCTCGGGCCTGATCCCGAACATTACCTCTTTATCCTTATATCCTCCAAGGTACTGGTTCAGGTCTTCGGGGATTTCAACTTTAAAGCTTTCCGCCTCAAAGGAATAGTTGCCGTTGGTTTTGCGTATCTCTCCCTTTATGAAATTCATCGGCGGCGAACCGATGAATCCGGCCACAAAACGATTGATCGGTTTTTCATATACTACGATCGGCGAATCCACTTGTTGAAGCTCGCCGTTCAAGATAACCGCGATCCGGTTGCCCAGGGTCATAGCTTCCACCTGGTCATGGGTAACATAAATGATCGTAGTCTGAAGCCTTTTATGGATTTTCTGCAGTTCGGCCCTCATCTGTACGCGCAGTTTGGCGTCGAGGTTGGAAAGCGGTTCATCCATCAAGAACACTTGCGGGTTGCGCACGATCGCTCTTCCCAATGCCACCCTTTGCCTCTGTCCGCCGGAAAGCTGTTTCGGCAAACGGTCCAAAAGGTCCGTCAATCCCAGTATTTCCGCAGCGGTCGCAACGCTTTCGTCGATTTGTTTTTTCTTTGTCCCGCGAAGTTTCAAACCAAAAGCCATGTTGTCGTAAACGGTCATATGAGGATAAAGAGCGTAAGATTGGAACACCATAGCGATGTTCCTTTCTTTTGGCGGGGTATCATTGACCAGATTGTTTCCGATATATATTTTCCCGTCCGTAACCTCTTCAAGTCCCGCGATCATCCTCAAAGTCGTGGTCTTGCCGCAGCCGCTGGGACCGACAAACACCATAAATTCATGGTCCCTTATTTCCAGATTAATATTCTTTACCGCTTCAACATTACCAAAACGCTTCCAAACGCCCTCCAGAAGAACTCGAGCCACTTTAACTCTCCTTTCTTACAATTGGCTGTTCAGGTTTGCCAGCTCTATAGCCGATTGCGCGGCGCTGAATCCCTTGTTCCCCGGCTTTGCCCCCGCCCGCTCCAACGCCTGTTCAAGGTTGTCGCAGGTCAGTATGCCGAATATCACCGGAACCCCGGAATCCAAAGATACTTTCGCTATTCCTTTTGCGGCTTCTCCCGCAACATACTCAAAATGAGAGGTAGCTCCGCGGATGACCGCACCCAGACAGATTATAGCATCATATTTCTTGGATGCCGCCATCTTTTTTGCCACCAGCGGGATCTCAAAAGCCCCCGGCGTCCAGGCCACATCAACTGCGTTTTCTTTCCCTCCGTGGCGCCTTATGCAGTCAAGCGCGCCTTCTAGAAGTCCCCGCGATATCAGCTCATTGAAACGCGAAACCGCTATCCCAAATTTAAGTTCCCCGGCGTCCAGATTCCCTTCAAATACCTTTGTCATTCTTTTTTACCTCCTTGAGCATATGCCCCAGCTTTTTGGACTTTGTTTTTAAATATTTTATGTTAAAACGGTTCGGCTTGACCTCGAGGGGAATCCTTTCCGTCACCTTGAGGCCGTATCCTTCAAGCCCGATGATCTTGCGCGGATTGTTCGTTAAAAGCCTGATCGTGGTCAGCCCAAGGTCCTGTAAAATTTGCGCGCCGATGCCGTAATCTCTAAGGTCGGCGGGAAAGCCAAGCTCTTCATTCGCTTCAACGGTATCCAAGCCTTTATCCTGAAGTTCATAAGCTTTCAATTTATTGGCCAGGCCGATGCCCCTGCCCTCCTGCCTCATATAAAGAAGCACGCCCTGTCCGGCAAAATTTATTTTATCCAGGGCTTTTGACAGCTGCTCCCCGCAATCGCAGCGGCAGGAACCGAAAACATCCCCGGTCAGGCATTCCGAATGCACGCGGACCAGAACACTTTTTTCGCCAGTGATCTTTCCTTTTACCAGCGCGACATGATGTTCGCCGGTAAGCACATCCTCATAAGTTACGGCGATAAATTCACCGTGTTTGGTCGGAAGTTTTGCCGCGGATATTTTCTTTACGAATTTTTCATTTTTTATCCGGTATTTTATCAGGTCCGCGACCGTTATTATCTTAAGGCCATGGACCTTTGAAAATTCAAAAAGGTCCGCAACCCGCGCCATTTTCCCGTCATCCTTGATTATCTCGCAGATCACGCCTGCCGGATAAAGGCCGGCCAGCCTGGCCAGGTCGACGGTCGCTTCGGTATGGCCGGCGCGTTTTAAAACCCCACCTTCCCTTGCCCTCAAGGGAAAAACATGTCCCGGCTGGACCAGGTCATCCTGTTCGGTTTTCGGATTGATCAACACTTCAACCGTTCTGGCCCGGTCAGACGGCGAGATGCCGGTTGATATTCCGTGCTTGCCGGAAGCGTCAACCGACACGGTAAAAGCGGTATGCATCGGATCGGTATTTTGTGAAGCCATGGGCATTAAGCCCAGCTCGTCAATTCTTTCCGCCATCAACGGGACGCAAACCAGTCCTTTCCCGTGCGTGATCATGAAGTTGATTGAATCAGGCGTTACTTTTTCAGCCGCCATAATAAGATCGCCCTCATTCTCGCGGTCATGGTCGTCCACAACGATGATCATTTTACCGTTCTGGATATCTTTAATGGCTTCTTCGATAGAATTAAATTTTAGTTGTCCCATATTCCTAGGGGCATGAATCCGGCGGAAAGCATAACTTTTTCCGATTGTCCCGGCGCCTCGCCCTGAAGCAGTCCTTCCAGGTATTTGGAAAGGATGTCGACCTCGATATTTACTTTTTCACTGATATTTTTATTTCCAAGTATGGTATTCTGGGAAGTCAGCGGAATGATCGCCACATGCACCCCTTCTCCTGTTATCCGGGCGATCGTCAGGCTAACGCCGTCTATTCCAATTGCGCCTTTTGTTACCATATATCTTTGAAGGTCTTTGGGAACGGAAAGGATCAGCTCAAAGCCCTGCTCGCGGATAATCTTGCCTTTTATTTCCCCGACTCCGTCAATATGGCCGGTGATAAGATGTCCGCCCAGTCTGCTGGTAAGCATCATTGCTCTTTCCAGATTGACCTTATCGCCTATTTTTATCTTTGCCAGGCTGGAATGGGTAAGAGTTTCCTCCACCGCGTCAACGCTTATGTGGTTGCGGCCAGTCTCGGTAACGGTCAAACAAATGCCGTTCACGGAAACGCTGTCGCCTATTTTAGTGTCGTTGAGGATTTTTTTGGCATAAATCGTCAGCCGCAGAGATTTTGGGCTGCGTATCAATGAGGAAACCACGCCTATTTCTTCTACAAGCCCCGTAAACATTTGTTAAATTTTACCACAAAACAGGAAAAAAATCAATTAATACTGGACACGGAATAGCCAAGATCTTTGAGCGTTTGCATGATATCAAGGGCGGAAACTTTTTCAGCGGAGAATTGAAGTATCAGCGAATTATTAATTGAGTCGATTTTGACTGAATTGACGCCGCCACTTTTCAGGCTTTCGATAATTGCGGATTGATCTTCCGCTTTAATTTTTGGGATCAGACAGTATTCACGATAGGCCTTAAAAAAGACCCTTCGGTAGAACCGTCTGCCGGACTTTTTGATTTTTTTTACCTTTTTAACTTTTTTATATTTCTTAGCCAGCGCTGTTTCAGGCATAAAGGAAATTAATGAGCAGGAAAATGCGATAAGCAGTATTAATGAAACTAGCTTCTTTATCATTCTTCCTGCTTCATGTAAGCGCCGAGGATGCCGTTTATGAACTTGGCCGCTTCAAGGGTCGAATATTTTTTGGCGACCTCGATCGCTTCGTTTATCACGATCTCGGCCGGGGTTTTACTCTCCGTCAATTCATATAAGGCCAAACGCAGTATGTTCCTGTCAACCCCTCCCATCCTGTCGAGCTTCCAGTCTTTCGAATATTTTACGATCAAACGATCGAGCTTATCCTTGCTGCGCCAGGCGCCCTCCGCCAGTTTGGTTGAAAATTCTCTGGTCTCGTCAATATATTTTTCTTCTTCAAAAAGATTCTCGAGGGCTTTTTTAATGTCTATGCGGCCGACTTCCGCCTGATATAAGGCCTGCATCGCCAGACGGCGCGAGGTTGAACGTTTACCCATAATAAAAAAGTATAGCATTCATTATGAAATTTTCCAAGAAAAATGGCGATAATTTTCTATGGGGGAGACAAAATGAAGATGCCTTTAATCGGAAGAACCGCAAGATCTTTGACTCTTGCCGCCTCATTGTTAGCGGCAATACCGGTCGGCTGTTCAACGATAAGGCAAGTTCCCCTTCTTAGTTTGTTATCTACATCGCCCGGCAAAGAGATTTCTTTTGGTTCAGTTACTTTTAATTCATCAAAACCAATCACGGGAGAAAAAGAAAAGATCCTGCAGATCCACAAAATAGTAAGCGGCCTTAATTCTCTAATTCCCTCGCGCCCACTGGCCAAAATCATTCTTGAAACGGGGTGCGAATGTCGTTATTTGAGCGAATACCATGCAATCATCATTAATATAAATTCTCCGAATCTTTTCGCATCATCCGCTCATGAGATGGGACACGCGATCTTTAGGGTTTTTACCGAAAATAAAACGTTGACCGAACAAGACCTTGCCCTTTGGTCAAAAATCTACGCCCATTCCTTAAGTGTGGAAGGATCGGTTGTTAAAGATTCAGATTATACCGGAGAAAAAAAAGCCGGTCACCCGAAAGACGATGAAAGTGAATTATTTGCCAGTGCAATTATGGCTTATATCCTATACGGCGACCGCTTGATCGGCTTTCATTCCTCGGAGAATGAAAGGGTTCGTCAATCAACTGAATATATTTTTGTCTTTTTAAGGGAAAAAGTTTTTAAGGGGCGGACTTTTAGTTTGACAGACCCCTACCGCAATATATCCATAGACGGAATAACGCGGGAATTAAATAGCGGATTACTTTATCTTACTTCCCTTTCTGAAGCCCTTGACAACCCTGAATATGATATTCGTTTTTTTGCTGCCAGGTATATTAATAGCAACTTTGATCAGTTAATAAAAGAAACTAGCCAAGACCCCAGATTCATTCCTCTTATTATTAAATCTTCGAGTATTGTTGATTACGGGAAAGCTTATGAACATTGTCATAATTTAGCCAAAATGGATGGGGGCAAAATCTCTGATCAACTAATAGGTGCATTAGATAATAAAAACCCGGAAGTTCGCAGTACCGCCGTTTATTTTATCGGTGAAAGCAATTTAAAGGATCCTAGATTTAAGATAGCCCTTTTCAAAGCATTGAATGATACGAATCCGGAAGTCCAAAAAAAAGCGGCAGAAGCAATTCATAAGTTGGGATATTAGGGCGACCTCGCCGCGACAGAAGGCAATTGAAATTTTCCAAGAATAGTAACGATGAAAGATAGAAGGTTAAAACCATATCGGCTTACTGAATTAAAGGGGGTCAAGCGTGATTACTACAAAAGGGTTATTTCTTCAAGCGCTAATTCGTATACGGTCTTGCCATTCACCCTTACTAAATAAGTGCACTGATTCCGCCAGTAATAAATTTGGAAGTTTTATGACACAAGGATTAAAAGGAAAAATTTTTAAAGTAATCACCGGAAGGCCCTATCAAGCCGGTGCATTGCTCGCTTTGGCAGATATACATATCGAGGTGTCGGACCTGGGTAAAGAAGTTTCATCTTTTTCAAATAAAATGGGGACATTAAGTTCCAGCCTTGATCATCTTGATGCACTTATGGAGCAACCGCAATTAAAGAAATCTCTGAGAATTTTAAATGAAAATCTAATTGAAAACCCGGAGAAGATGCTCTCTTCAATGCTTGAAGCAAAAATGAGCCCCGCGCAGATCCTTAAGCTCTTACTAATGATACATTCTTCATTCAAGCAAGGATCTTATCCGCTTTTTCACGCCATCCTTCCTGCTCTTGAGGCAAAACTTACCCCCGAACAGACCCTTGAATTATTTTCAAATATTATTGAAATAATTAAACGTGAAGGATTTTTGATGGTAGGACTGAAAGCCCTGCCGGATATATTCAAGAAAGCTAGTGAAACAATGACTTCTTCTCAAATCTTTAATCTACTTTTGGAACTTACAGCAAAGAGATGGGCAGGCTTCGCTTTTGTGACCCTTCCGCCGGTCCTGGATGCAGGGATGACCGACAGGCAGATAATTGACCTGTTTACAAAAATCTCTCAAAAAACCGGGAATGGAGGAGATGATGCTTATTATGGTCTTGGGAATATTTTTAAAAAGGCCAAAGGAATGCTGGATCTAGAGCAAATGATCGAACTCTTATCTGAACTTATCGATAGATTCGGAAGCGAATCAGGATATTCTTTTTATGCTGTCCCTGATGCACTGGAAGCACGGCTTACACCCAAA